>Ga0182013_10000978_pt1 | contig 39639 bp, 33 predicted proteins | sample 612S2MmetaG_FD_120487 | JGI IMG/M metagenome (GOLD analysis project Ga0182013, IMG submission 120487) | Permafrost microbial communities from Stordalen Mire, Sweden - 612S2M metaG | ecosystem: Environmental > Terrestrial > Soil > Wetlands > Permafrost | place: Sweden: Stordalen | collected... | reverse complement strand
TCGCGAAGCAGGGTGTGTTCGTGCGAATCCACCGTGTACAACCCGGCAAAGACCATCGGCTTGATGTCTTCGAAGCCCGGCAACTGCGCCGATGCGGGACGCGTGTCGTCCGTGACCGTATCGCCGATTTTGGTGTCGCCCACGTTCTTGATGGTGGCCGCAAAAAACCCGACCTCGCCCGCGGTCAACTGCCCAATCTCCACCGGCTTGGGCATGAGCACGCCCATGGACTCCACTTCGAACGACTTCCCGTTCGACATCAGCCGAATCCGCTGGCCCTTGCGCATGGTTCCCTGCATCACGCGCACCAGCACGATTACCCCGCGGTAGGCGTCGAACCACGAGTCGAAAATAAGCGCCTGCAAGGGCGCATCCGGGTCACCGGTCGGCGGCGGAAGCCGGTGCACGATTGCTTCCAGCACATCGGCCACACCGACGCCCGTCTTGGCGCTTACGGGAATGGCATCGGTGGCGTCCAACCCCACAGCCTTCTCAATCGCCTCCTGTGTGCGCACAATGTCGGCTGACGGAAGGTCGATTTTGTTGATGACCGGAATGATTTCGAGCCCGTGATTGATGGCGAGATACGCATTGGCCAGCGTCTGTGCTTCCACGCCCTGCGTTGCGTCCACCACCAGCAACGCGCCTTCGCAGGAAGCCAGCGAGCGCGAAACCTCGTAGCTGAAATCCACGTGTCCCGGCGTATCGATGAGATTCAGTTGATACGTAACGCCATCTTTCGCCTTGTACATCATGCGCACGGCGTGGGCCTTGATGGTGATGCCGCGCTCCCGCTCCAGGTCCATATCGTCTAGAATCTGCGCCTGCATCTCGCGGCCTGTAACTGACCCGGTCAATTCCAGAAGACGGTCGCTCAATGTCGACTTGCCGTGGTCGATGTGGGCGATGATCGCGAAGTTGCGGAGGAGACGGACGTCCATGGAGGGGTTAGCTGGAGAGGGCACTTCGTGGGCTGCTGCATGCAATGCCCCCCAGGCCATAGCTTATCATCGGCTAAGGGTCACTCTTCGCGTTAGGATAGCGTCGACTGCCGCAATTGCTCATGCAAAAAAGCTTCTCCCGCTATCGTTCCTTGATCTGTACTCTGCTCGTTCCGGCCGTGGTCGGCTGCACCCCTCCGCAGCCCGGAAGCGTGAGCCAGCGTGTGCAGCCGCAGGCCACTGCGCCGGTGGTCGCACCCGTCCAGGCAGCGCCCGAGCCTCCGCCTGCCCCGAAACAGTCGACGGCCCAGGAGCAGCGCGAAAAAGTGCTCATGCAGCAGGTCGAGCAGGCGTATTCCCAGGGACAAAGCGCGTACCGCAAGGGGAACCTCGTTGACGCGAAGGCCGATTTCGATCGTGCCGTCGATCTTCTGCTGCGCGGCGGCATCGACATCAAATCCAACGCGCAACTGCAAGACGAATTCGACCGCATCGTCGAAGGCGTCAACGCTCTCGAGATGGAGGCGCTGAAGCAGGGCAACGGTTTTGTCCCCAACGAAGAGCCCAGCCCCGCTGAAGCTGCCAGCGACGTCACCTTCGAAGCCGACCCCAACATCTCTGCCAAGGCCAAGGCCGATCTTGCCACCACCAAGTCGGACCTGCCGCTCGTCGTGAACGAGTACGTCGATGCCTATATCAAGTTTTTTGCCTATACGCAAAAGGGCCATAACACCCTGTTGCACTCGTTCCAGCGCGCCGGCCGCTACCGCGCCATGATTCAGCGCATTATGGCCGAGGAGGGCGTACCGCAGGACCTTATCTATCTCGCCGTCGCTGAATCCGGCTTCAATCCCAGGGCCATCGGTCCGAGAACGAGATCGGGTGGCAGGGCCGGCGGCATGTGGCAGTTCATGCCCCACGATCCTTCGTATGGGCTGGCCTTCAATAACTACGTCGACGAGCGCTTCGACCCCGAGAAGTCCACCCGCGCCTATGCCCGCTACATGAAGTACATCTACAACCAGCTCGGCGACTGGTACCTGGCCATGGCCGGCTACGACTGGGGAACCGGCCGCATTCAGCAGGCTGTGCAGAAAACCGGCTATGCCGACTTCTGGGAGCTATACAAGCGCAATAACCTGCCTGGCGAAACCAAGAACTACGTCCCCGAAATTCTGGCCGCCATCATCATCGCCAACAACCCCACCCACTACGGCTTCGATGAGGTCACCCTCGATCCACCGCTTCTGACCGATACAGTCACCATTCACTATTCCATCGACCTGCGGCTGATTTCCGACCTGGTAGATGCACCAGTCGATGAAATCATCGCCCTCAATCCCAGTCTTCTGCGCATGGTCACCCCGCCCGACTCCGCCTTCGATCTGCAATTGCCCGCGGGCACCGGGGGGCTTTTTGAGCAGCGGGTAGCCACCATCCCTGAAGCGCGGCGCGATGCCTGGCGCTACCATCGCGTCACCGGCGACGACACACTGGCCTCCATTGCGCGCGCGTTCCACGTAACCGATGCGGCGCTTGCCGAGGCCAATCAGCTTCAACCGGGCGCGTCCCTTCAGGGAGTTGAAGCCGTCGTCGTTCCCGTGGCTCCAGTGGCCGCGTCTTCGCAGCGCACCCTGCTCTACACGGCGCGCCGCGGCGATACCCTGGTCACGATCGCCGACCGGTTTGGCGTTTCGCTCACGCAGCTACGGCGCTGGAACAAGGTGACCGGCACGCGCGTCGAGCCTGGCCAGCGTCTGCACGTGGCCGAGCCGGTCGCCGCGCTCCGCAGTTCGCGCTCGAGCCATCATGCGGGCTCAACCGCGTCGGCTGGCACAGCCAAGTCCGCTTCGTCGAAAGGGGCGCCCGCCGCGAGCAGTTCGCACGCACCGAAAAGACATGCGAGCTCAAATGCGACTGCGAGCAATTCTGCGCCTGCGGGTAAAAAGAAAAATCGCGCGCACACGCCATCTACGCGGTCAAAATCGTCTGCGCAGTGAAGAATCTATGCGAACATTCCATTCCACGCTTGTCTTTTCATAGCCATTGCGTGCAAGCTATTGATACAATCGCTTCCGCGAGCGGAGTGCCATTTTTCTTCCGCGAACAGAAGAACAATCGAAGCAGCGGTTATCCGCTGGAGGCATTCGGATGGAAGAAGTGTTCAAGATGTACGCGATGAGTGTTGCAGAACCTGGGGAACCTAACGAGTTGGACGCCGATCACGACGAGTTCGACGACGAAGACGAAGAAGTAGAGACCTCGAGCGTGCTCACTTCTTCCGATGACGATGAAGATACGTTGGAAGAAGCTGTGGTCGTAATTGTTGAAGAGCCGGCCAGGCCGGCAGAGAAAAAGGCGGCAGCGAAAAAGGCTGCTGCGAAGAAGGCTCCAGCGAAGGCGCCGGCCAAGAAGGCTCCGGCGAAGAAAGCTCCGGCGAAGAAGGCCGCGAAAAAGATTGTGGCCAAAAAGGCCGCGAAGAAGTCCGCCGCAAAACCCAAGAAGGCTGCCGCAAAGGGCGGAAAGACCGCAGCGAAAAAAGCTGCGGCCAAACGCGTCAGCAAACCCACAAAAAGAGGTAAACCTTTGGCAGTAAAGAAAGCAGCAAAGAAGGCGCCCGCCAAGAAGGCAGCAGCGAAGAAAGCTCCTGCAAAGAAGGCGGCCAAGAAAACAGCGGCTAAAAAGGCTCCAGCGAAAAAAGCGGCCAAGAAAGCTCCCGCAAAGAAGGCAGCCAAGAAAGCCACTGCGAAAAAGAGCAAAAAGAAGTAAAACGGCAACCGTACGTTCAAGGCAAGCAAAAGAGCCCGCCATCCCGGCGGGCTTTTTTGCGTCTGCTAAGAGCTAACAGCTAAAGCTGTCTCATTCCCTCCGCAACGCCAGCATCGGCTCGATCGAGGCCGCTCGTCGCGCCGGAATCAAGCCCGCCACGGTGGCGCAGCCTGCCAGCACTGCCGCGGCTCCCAGAAAGGCCATCGGGTCGTAGGCCCCCACGCCGTACAGCAGGCTCGCCATCAATCGGCCCGTGAACAAGGCGGCCGGCACGCCGATCGCCAGCCCAATCGCAATCTGCCATAGCGCGCCGCGCAGCACCATCGCCACCACGTCAAACCGCGCCGCACCCAGCGCCATGCGAATGCCAATCTCGCTCGTCCGCCGCGCCACAAAGTATGACATCACCCCGTACAGTCCCACGGACGCCAGCACCAGAGCCAGCAGCCCGAACAGACTTGTCAGCCGCGCGATCAGGCGATCCTGGTTGAAATTGCCGGCAACCTCGGTGTCGTACGAGTTGAACTGAAACATCGACAGGCTCGGATCGATTGCCGCCAGCGTCTTCCGGGTCAGCGCCTCCGCGTCCTTGGGTGCGACTGAAAAATCGAGAAGGATGAAGTTGGCATACATCGATGCTTCTTCGCCGCCCGCCCGTTCCGCATCCTTGTACCCCAGGAACTGTTGCCCCATCAGCCGGAAGAACACAGGCTGCGCGTTCTCGCGCGGATTGGTCATCTTGAAGTCGGCGCAGACTCCGGCAATCTCAAAGGCGCCTGAGTATTGCGGCTTGTCCATTCCAAAATGCTTCCCGATCGGGTCCTGCCCCGGGAAAAACCTCTTGGCGAACGCCTGGCTCACGATGACCACCGTTTGTGAGGTGGCCGTATCCTGGTCAGAGAAGTTGCGGCCGCGTACAATCGGAACGCCGATCGAATCGAGAAACTGCTTGCTTACGCGATCCCAACTCGAGAAACAGTCATCCGTGGCTGCCGGCGCGGGATGTCCCTGCTGAACCACACACGAGCCCCAGTTGTTTCCTCCCAGCGGCGTGTAACGGACCATGCTTACATGCGTCATCCCCGGCAAACGCGAGAAGCGACTTTCAATCTGGCGGTACAGTTCGGGTAGCCGGTCCACCGTATACCCGACGCTCTTCGGGTCGATTCCCGCAATGTAGCGGTTGGCCGTGGAAAATCCAAAGTTCTGGTGCTCCAGGTTGTTCAGCGACCGCGTCATCAGGAACGCACCCGCCAGCAGCACCACTGACAAGGCCACCTGCAGCACCACCAGGGTCTTTTGCGGCAGCGAAGAGCGGTCGGCAGTCGCGCGGTTTACGCCTCGCAACGCCTCCGCCGGCTGCGCATGCGACGAAAGCCAGGCCGGCGCGGTCCCAAACAGAACGCCGGTGATCAGCGAAACCAGAAATGCAAACCCCAGCACTGGCCATGCAGGGCTGGCATGCACCGGCATGTTCTTCGCCTGCGGAAACGCCAGCGCCAGAATCATCTGCGACAGGCCATACGAAACTCCCAGTCCCGCCACTCCTCCCAGCAGGCTGAGCAGCACGCTCTCCGTCAGAATCTGCCGGATCAGCCTCTTGCGCGCCGCCCCCAGGGCCATGCGCACCGCAACCTCGGCCCGGCGCGCCGTGCCCCGCGCCAGCAGCAGGTTGGCGATGTTGGCACACGCGATCAGCAGCACCACGCTGGAAAGAATCATCAGTAGCCGCAGCCCTTTGCCCGTTTGCTGTTGCAGCTTCTGAATCCCTCCGCCAGCCCGTGCCAGAACCACGTGCTGCTTGGGAATCACCGCCGTGCCGCCATTCTTGGTGAATGCTTCGCGCGAACGAAGCCATTGCCGCAGCACCACCGAAAGCTTCGCTTGCAGCGCGTCAGCACTCACCCCAGGCCGCAGCCGGCCAAGGGAATAAATCCAGAGCGTATCATCCTGTCGAACAGCAGCGTTCCCCTCCCCGTCGAGCACCGCCTCGCTCGAGAACGGCAGCCACATCTCCGGTGGACGCGAAACCACGCGGTCTCCATAGAACCCCGGAGGCGCAATGCCCGCCACCGTGAAAGCCTTCGTATTCACGTAGACCGTCGCCCCCACAATGTTCGGATCCCCGCCGAACTCGCCTTGCCACGTTGCGTAATTTAGAACCAGCGCCGGCGGCGCGCCGAGTGTGTCGTCGCTGTCCACCAGCAATCGCCCCGCAGAGGGTGCGATCCCGAGCATCGCAAAGTAGTTTCCCGAAACATATTCGGATTTCAGCGATTTGGAAGGGATAGTGCCATACCGCAGGCTGTATCCGCTGCCGCCTGCCTCAACAGCGGCCAACTGCTCGAACTCCGGCGCGGCCTGCCTGAAGTGCTGGTACAGATCGTACGAGAAGAGATCGAAGTCTCCGTTATCGTTCTCGAAGCTGTCGTAATAGCAGCAATCGTCCTTGTCTCCAATCCGATAAAGCTTCCCCGGATCGTTCACCGGCAACGACCGCAGCAGGATACCCTGCACCAGGGTGAAGATCGCCGTGTTGGCGCCGATTCCGAGCGCCAGAGTTACCACAACCGTGATTGCAAACCCCGGCGACTTCCGCAACTGCCGCAAAGCATAACGAACGTCCTGCGCCAGCACTTCCACAAACGGCAATCCACGTTGCATGCGAAACTCCTCCCTGGTTTGAGACACGCCACCAAAGGCGCGCAATGCCTCCCGGCGTGCCTCCGCCTCCGGCATGCCGCGGCCCAGGTTCTCTTCAACCGCAAAGTCGACATGCGAGCGCAGCTCGTCGTCCAGATCGCTATCCATGCGCTTGCCCAGCACAAAGCCAAGACACCGGCTCATCAAGGTCCGCAAATCCATCTCCGCCTCCGTGTCCAAGCACTTCGTGCGATCTCTGATATCCGGGTGATCCATTCAATGCAGCTTGGTTGCCGCATGAATGGGAAAGCACGAACTTCTGGGCGAATTTCAGTTCGACGGCGCCAGAAACCGCGCCATAGTCTCAGAAATCCGCTCCCAGTTCTCCGTTTCCTCTGCCATCTGCTTCCGGCCTGCCCGCGTGAGGGAATAAAACTTGGCTCGGCGGTTCGTATCTGACATTCCCCATTCCGCCTGAATCCACCCGCGCTGTTGCAGCCGCAGCAGCGCTGGATAAATCGTTCCCTGGTTCAGGCTCATCCGGTTGTCGCTCACCTGCTCAATGCGCCGTGCGATCCCGTACCCGTGCAGCGGCCCCATCGACTCCAACGTCTTCAAAACCATCAGGTCGAGCGTTCCCTGCAACACGTCAGCCTTGGCTTGCACCATGTGTCTCCCCTGTAGTTCTTCTACATATGGAAATGTAGACAATCAACAGGTTGAATGTCAACAGGAATCATTGCGCATTCATCCCGGGCGATTCACGCCTCAGAGGGCCGAATGCTCATAAGGGACAGTTGCGTTCAAACAACCTCAGTCCACGCCGCATCATCCATTCGAATGGAACGTGACGGCTACTGGGCGCATCCAAAAACTGCCAAGCGCCCGCACTTGATTCCTGATTTCTGAACCCAGCACAAGAGGAGCAATCCGATGACTAAGGCATTCGCAACGCTCGCTGTTGTATGCGCCGGTTTTGCGGCAATCCCCCTGCTCGCCCAGGACCGGGCCGAGAACGAACTCACCCAGGCCAGCCAGATCATTCGCGAAATGACTGGCCCACAATCTACCGCCGGCATCCCCGACGAAGTTCTCCACGGCTCCAAATGCATCGCTGTGATTCCAAAGTTGATCAAGGCCGGTTTCGGCATTGGTGGGGAACACGGCAACGGCGTCGCCACCTGCCGGCTCGCAAACGGCCAATGGAGTCCGCCCGCTCCTTTCAGCATGAGCGGCGGCAGCTTCGGACTCCAGATTGGCGGAGAAGAAGTGGGCTACATCATGTTGGCTATGACGGATGACGGCATGCAAGCCCTCATGTCCGGACACTTCAAGGTCGGCGCCGGTGTCAACGCTGCCGCCGGTCCGGTGGGCCGCGACGCCCAGGCCTCGGCGGGTTGGAAAGGGTCTGCTCTGCTCAGCTACTCGCGCGCCAAGGGTGCCTATGCGGGTGCAACCCTGAACGGCACCGAGCTCAACCAGGATCACGCCGCAACCAAGCAGCTCTACAACGACGAGGTCCCGTTCAACAGCATCCTTAATGGCCAGGTCCACATGCCCGACCGAAGCGCCGCCATGGAGTTCGTCCACACCATCAACAGCGCCGTGGAGCACGCCGGCCGCTAATCGCATATTCCTTTTAGGTAGCTCTCGCTTGGGCCCGGATTTATCCGGGCCCAAGCGTGTGGGATTCTGTCCACCCTTCAGGGCCTGAGATAAAAATCATCCGCTTTTCATGCTTCAATGCACCTCATCCAGCGGCGTCACCTTCTTGAAGCAGATCAGCGCATCGTACCCATCTACCCACTGAATCAGGTTGCGTTCTTCCGCCGTGCGCTTCTCCTCCGGAATGGCGTGAAGCAAAACCCGCAACGGCCGGACATCGAACACCGTCGCAGAGTCGGTGGCAAGGCTCGCCAATAATTTCAGACCCGGCTCGTCGGCCGTCTGGTCCGCGTCGTCTTGAACGCCATTGAGCTGATACTTACCGCCGGCGCCAAATGCTGCCACATTGAAAGCAACAGCGTGCCGCGCAATCGCATATTCGGCTGCGAAATTGCCCAGCGTTGAAACGCCGCGGTCCAGATCGTAGCCGCGAAACATGTGCGACTGGCCAAACCGCAAAAACACCTTCCCGGCAGGGCCAGCTTCCATATGCGCGACGAACTGCCGCTTCATCACATCTTCACGATCTTGTTGTGCAATCAGCCGGTGCTCCCGATCCAGCCGCTCGCTCTCCACGCGCAATGTGTCTTCCAGACTGCGCCGCAGCGAGATCCCGCCCGGTGCCGCATCATGTTGCGGCTTTGCCGTTGAGAGAAGCCGCAACAACTCCGGCGCCTGGCTGCGCTCGTAGCCTTTCGCCGTCAGCGACGCAATTTGCTGCAGCGACGCGTCGCTTCGATTGAGCCGTGCCAGCTCCTGAATCAGCGCCTGCGGCTCCATCTCCTCAATGTCGCAGCCCCAAATCACGCCCGGGTGTTTCCCTGGCTGCAGAATCACGGCAGCCTGACGATGCGTCCACAACCCCGGCGTCCGCTTTAATCCCTCTGGATCGCCTTCCAGCTGCGCGGCCGCCCACGGGCTCACCTCCGCTGCCACATGGCGATACCCACCTTGCCACATCGCCGGCCACAGCGACGCGATCAGCTCCGGCACTTCGTTGTCTCCGTGCAACTCCCCCAACAGAAAGAAGTCAGCCTTCTGCGCCTCACTCAGCAAGAAAGCCTGTCCGGTGCTTGCCAGTGGATACGCATGCGTCTTTGCCGCTTCGACTACTGCGTCCGATGGACGCTGCTGCGGACGCAGGCTGCATGCCAACAGCGCGCTCATGACAAACGCGGAAATGCGCATCCTCAGTTCTCCGACGGCTCTTCCAACTTCTCAATGTGAAGGGTGTCCACCGTTGCCTTCTTCGACACGAGCTTCAACCCCAGCTGATCTTCCAGCGCTTGAAAGAGCGACGTATCGCGCGCGTCCGGCGTGTTGTCTTCTGGAATCGGGACCGCAAAGTCAAAATCGAATCTGCCCTCGAGACCCGTCTGGTCCACCACCGTCCTGCGCAGATACCCGGCGAGAAATTTCGCTAAGGAAGAGACCGGCGCGTCTTGTTGTCCCGTCGCCATCATCGAGACTCGCCCTTCTTTCTCCGGCGGCTTCGGCGCGCCGTGAGGGCGAAGCTTCGCTCCACCTCTTGCTTGCACGAGCGCGTAGACAGTCAATTCTTTCGGCTGATGCGAGAACACCAGCCCGAATCGCTCCTTCAGAAGCCCCTGCAACATCACATTCTTGGCTTCATATTGATCGCCAGAACGCAGGCTCTTGATCCGGTCCCATGCCGAATCAGCCACTTTGGCTGTCACATCGAATCGTTGTTGCTCCATCCACGGCGGCCCGCCGGAGATTTGATCCGCGGGCATGCTGAACGCCGCTTCGATCAGCATCTTCACCGTCACATTTCTGGCTTCGTAGCGGTCCGCTCGTCCGCCCATCGAGCTGCTTTGATCCCCTGCTGGATGTGGCTTGATCGTAGCCACTTCAAAGTCCTGTACCTCGGTCCCTTTGTCGGGTATTCCGTTGGTCACCTGGGCACCGGCGCCGCCGCTCGCCAAAATGCAAGCAACACAAACTAAAGTCACTTGTAGGCGCATTTTACAATTTTGGCGGCATTTATCCACAGCAGAACCTTCTTTCAACTAAGGTACCGGTCCGTCACCTGAAGGTAGCACTCACTTGCTCACCATGCTCAGCGTGATGCTGGAGGGGTATTGCGCCGAGTGATGGACCTGGTTGTGCGCCACCACACCCTGCGACTCGCTCACGTTATCGCCGCCCGTATTCAGGTTGCGATCGAAGCGTGGAAAGTTACTGCTGCTCACCTCGATGCGCAACTGGTGTCCCGGCGCGAAGTAGTTGCTCGTCACCATCGGCTGAAAGCTCAGCTTGTACACCTTATCCTTCTCCATCCAAACCGGCGGCTTGTCGTAGCCTTCGCGATAGCGCGCCCGCTGAATGTTGTCGTCGAGGTTGTAGGCTGTACCGTCGGGTGACACATCCACCAGCCGCACCGTAAAGTCAGTGTCCTTTGCGTCGCTCGAAACATACAGAGTCACATCGATCGGCCCTGTGACCTCCATCCCGTCCTTCAGCGGACCCATGCTGTAGACCAGCACATCTTCGCGCGCCTCTTCACCGCGCTGGTCGAGCGCGCCCGCGTGGTAGTCCGCACCCATGCAGCAGAACCCTCCGCCATGCGTGAGCACCGGATTCATGGGGTCATACGTAAACTTGTCCGGCGCGTCCTTCGCTCCGGACGCGGTCACCAAAGCGCCATCGCCGGCAAGCGAATTCGCATGACCCTCGCTCGCTAGATACAGCGCAACCGGTTTCGCGTTCGCCGGTGGCCACACGTCGGACGATTGCCACCTATTTAATCCCATGGTGTAGAACTGCACCTTGGGAGTCTTCGCCAGCACGCCGTTGTTTTCGCCTTTCAGGAAGTGGTCAAACCAAGCGTAGGTCAACGCATCGTAGTCGAGCCGCGCGTCACCCAGGTCTCGTTCGCCAACTGTCGTGTGCTCGGTGGCGCGCTTATATCCGCAATGGGGCATGGGAGCAATGATCGCGTACTGTTCGTTCGCAACCTCTGGGTCCGCCGTCTTGCGCACATGGTTGTAAGCAGCCAGGTTCGGCCCCACGCTCACGTCGTACCAAGTCATCATCCACAGCCCCGGAATGTTGATACGCTCGCTGTCGTTCCACAGCCCGCCCTTGTACCAGGAAGGGTCATTCGGCGTGCGCAAGATCATGCCGGGTGCGCCGGTCGGCGTGGTATCGGCGTAGATGCCATGCTCCGCGCCCACCGCCGCAAGAAGATCCTTCTCCGGCAGATGCCAAAGGGCCTTCCCCCAGTCCACCGCCGGCGAATGTGCCGAAAGATCGTACGACTTGGCCGCCGTTACCAGCGCCTGTTGCGACATATTCGCTGGAAAATTGGGCTTGCCCTCATTCGTCTGCAGCCCCGAATCATAAAGCCACGTGGCGAAGAGCATCTGCACTGCGCCGCCGCGGAACCAGTTGCCCTGCTCGTAGTACGGAGCCACGCGCCCCACGCCCGCGCCAAAGCTCTCCGGGATAAACGTCGTCAGCGCCTTGTCGCCGCGCGAAGCCACACTCAACTGCCATTCCGCGGTCGACGAGCATCCAATCAGCCCCACCTTGTCCGCCGACCACGGCAACCCACCCATCCATTCCAACTCGTCATCCGCGTCCGTCAGCGGGAGTCCGAGAATGTCGTAGTCGCCCTCAGAAAAATAGCGCCCCCGCTCATTCATCTCGATCAAGGCGTACCCGCGCTTCACTGTTTCCAGAACCGACGTCATATCGCGCGGCGCACCCAGCTCCACATCCCAGTAGTTGAAGTTGTACGGCGTGCGCGAGAAGATGATCGGATACTTTTTCGACTCGTCTTTGGGCCGGTAGATGTCTGCCTGCATTCGCTTGCCGTCGCGCATGGGCACCATCACCTTGCGCTCGATAATGGCCACAGACTCAAGTTCCTTCTCCGTCGCATTGCGCCGCGCAATCAGCGCTGCATCCGGCTGAGGGCGTTGCGCCACCGCAGACTGCACAAGCAAGCTGCATGTAAGCCCGCAACCAAGACCCAGGAACACCATCACCGTCGCAAATTTCCGCATAGCCGCATCACCCCCACGATTGACCTATCCAGCTTACGACGCGAAAGCCGAAAATCAACCGGTACAAGGTGCGAGAATGATCATCGCGGGGCAGCACGCCGCCCGGCCAGGAGATCGCATGAAGGCGCTTCTGCTCTCAGCCTACAATCACCTCGAAATCGCCGACCTCCCGCGGCCCGCGCCCGGCGACGACGATCTGCTCATTCGCGTGCATGCCTGCGGCATCTGTGGTAGCGACGTGCACGGCTACGATGGCAGCACCGGCCGCCGTGTGCCGCCGCTTGTAATGGGCCACGAAGCCGCCGGCGTAGTCGAAGCAGTCGGCCGCAATGTTGCAGCCTTCCATCCCGGTGATCGCGTCACCTTCGACTCCACCGTCTACTGCGGCGCGTGTTTCTTCTGCCGCCGCGGCCAGGTCAACCTCTGCGATCACCGCGAAGTCGTCGGCGTCTCCACGCCCACCTTCAAGCGCATGGGAGCTTTTGCGGAATACGTCACCGTTCCTGCGCGCATCGCCTACGCGCTGCCCGAATCCATGCCCTTCGCCCAGGCAGCCCTTATCGAGGCCGTTTCCGTCGCGGTGCACGCAATTTCGCTCACGCCGATTGCGCTTGAAGAGACAGTTGTCGTCGTCGGTGCAGGCATGATCGGCCTGCTTGTGCTGCAAGCCGCACGCCAGGCCGGCGCCGGCCGCGTCTTCGTTCTCGACCTCGACGAGTCGCGCCTCGCGATGGCGCGAGGGCTGGGTGCGACAGCGACCTTCAACGCCGCCGACGAATCAACCATCCCGCAGATTCTCGAACTTACCGAAGGCCGGGGCGCCGATGCTGCTCTTGAGTGCGTCGGCGCGACAACTCCCGTCAAGCTCGCCATGGAAAGCGTGCGCAAGGGCGGCACTGTTACGCTGGTCGGCAATGTCACCCCAAGCATTGAAATCGGCCTGCAATCCGCGGTCACCCGCCAGATTCGCCTGCAAGGCTCGTGCGCCTCGTCCGGGGAGTACCCGGCCTGCATCTCGCTCATGTCTCGCGGCGCCATCCAGGTAGCTCCATTGCTCACAGCCGTCGCTCCACTCGAATCCGGCCCTTCGTGGTTCGACCGCCTCCATCGCCGCGAACCCGGCCTTCTGAAAGTTGTTCTGGAACCCTGAGGCAAACGATGCCTGACTCTCTCTTCGATCTCTCTGGAAACGTCGCGCTGATCACCGGCACCAGCCGCGGCCTCGGCCAGTATTTTGCTCGTGCACTGGCGCGCGCAGGCGCAGACCTCGCCATCACCAGCCGCGATGCTTCAACCCTGGCCGGCTTTCAGCGCGAAATCGAATGCCTCGGCCGCAAGGCCTTTCCTGTCGCGCTCGACGTGCGCGACCACGCCAGCATCGAGCAGGCCGTCGCCGCCATCGAAGCACATTACGGCAAAATCGACATCCTCGTCAACAACGCCGGCTGCAACATTCGCAAGCCCGCTCTGGATGTGAGTTGGGACGACTGGAACACCATTCTCGATACCAACCTGCGCGGGTCATTCTTCGTGGCCCAGGCCGTTGCGCGCGGCATGATTCAACGGGAATATGGGCGCATCATCAACATCGGCAGTGTCACCAGCGTTGCCGGCTACGCGGGTCTCGGTCCCTACGGGGCCAGCCGCGGGGGCATTCGCCAGCTCACCATGAGCCTTGCCGACGATTGGGGCAAGCACGGCGTCACGGTGAATTGCCTCGCGCCCGGCTGGTTCAAAACGCAGCAGAACCGCGTCCTTTATGAAAACGCCGCGTGGGTCGAGTATCTCTGCGAACGCATTCCGCTCAAACGCCCCGGCCGCCCCGACGATCTCGACGGCGCCGTTGTCTTTCTGGCATCTGAATCCAGCCGCTACATCACCGGCCAGACTCTGCTCGTTGACGGCGGTATCTCCACCGGCGCCACCAAAGCTACGTTGTGAGCATCTGCTAACCGAGAAGTATTGGGCGCCCCGGTTTCGATTCTGAGACCTGGGAAGGTGCGGGAACCGCTCAACCCGCTATCGTTTGCAACGAACCTTCGTGCAGCTCTTTCGCGCGCTCCAGCGCCGCCTGGATATTGGGCATCATGTTCTCGCGCCCCACGCGGTCCACAAACCGCTGCCCCTGCAAAAGGCGCGAGGGCTGCTGCATCGCGCCGCACAGCAGCATCGTCCTTCCCGATTCGTGCAGACGCTTCGCAAATGTCTCCAGCGCATGAATTCCAGTGGCGTCAATTGCGGTCATATTGCGCAGCCGCACAATCACCACCGGCTCAAAGGCATTGATGTTCACCGTAGCTTCGACGAGCTTTTCCGTCGTTCCAAACAGAAACGGCCCATGAATGCGCAGAAGGCTTACATACGGCGGCACAATGCGCCCCTGCAGCACGTGCGGCAACCCATCGCGAATGTACTCGTCGGTCACAGGAGCGACTGTGGTCGTATCGGCGATGCGGTAAATGTAGAGCAGCGCGGCCAGCGCGAGCCCCACACCCACGGCCACCGTCAGGTCCGCAAACACCGTCAGCGCAAAGGTGACCAGCCAAACCGAGATTGCGGCGAAGTCCATCTGGAAGATCGCGCCAATCTCATTCCATTCGCCCATGTTGAAAGCCACGACAAACAGAATCGCCGCCAGCGTAGCCAGCGGCACATAGCTCGCCAGCGGCGCGGCTACAAGAAGAATCCCAAGCAGCGTGAGCGCGTGGATCATTCCGGCAACCGGCGTTCGTGCGCCGGCACGAATGTTGGTGGCCGTGCGGGCAATCGCCCCGGTCGCAGGAATTCCGCCGAACAGCGGCGAAACCAGGTTGGCGATACCTTGCCCGATCAACTCCATGTTGGGATTGTGGCGATCGCCGGTCATGCCATCGGCCACCACCGCCGAGAGCATGCTCTCCAGTGCGGCCAACATGGCAACCGTGAATGCCGATGGAATGAGCGGAAGAATATGTTCGGCGTGAAAATTCGGAATCGAAAACGGCGGCATCCCGCGCGGAATCCCCCCGAACTTGCTCCCGATTGTCTCCACCGGTAGATGAAAGACCACCGCAATCGCCGTGCAAATCAGCAGCGCAAAAATCGATGCAGGAATGCGCTTCGAAAACCGTGGCAGAATCAGGATGATGGCCAGCGTGCCCAGCCCGAGACCCAGCGCCGAAAAATTCAGCGAAGCAAAATGCGCAGCCAGCAGCTTGATGCGGGGAAGAAACTCGCTTGGCACCGCGCCTGTCTTCAAACCGAAAAAGTCTTTGATCTGCGTCGACGCAATCAGGATCGCAATTCCATTCGTGAACCCGATCACCACCATGCGCGGGATAAATCGGACCGCGGCGCCCAGACCGGTAAGTCCCATTGCCAGCAAGAGAACTCCGGCCATCACCGTGACCATGGCCAGCCCGCTCATCCCGAAGCGCGCAACGATCCCCGCGACAATCACTACGAATGCGCCCGTTGGTCCGCCGATTTGCGTGCGCGATCCGCCGAGCGCGGAAATGAGGAAACCCGCCACAACTGCCGTGTAAAGGCCCGCTTGCGGCGTGACGCCCGACGCAATCCCAAAGGCCATCGCCAGTGGAAGCGCAACCAGCCCCACCGTGAGCCCTGCCACCAGGTCGTGGACAAACAACTCCGCCGAGTAGGTCCTGAGGGCAAGGACCGACTTCGGAATGTTAGGCATGCTTATGGACATCAGGTCTGCTTCTATTCTACGCGCCCGAAGATTCTCGAAGGCGCAGCGCCGTAGCTCATCCGCATTCGGGGGTCAAACGCAGGCCATTCTCACCGGGCCGGGTTTAATGGGACGACAGTTCAACCACAGGCTCGCCACAGTCTCCCCCTGCCACTTCAGCAAGAGGATTCTGTTCTTCGATAGTGGGTCTCTGACCCCGCAGACAGCCACACGCGCTCTCAGCCACCTGCAACTTCAACGCTCGGCGGGCCCGCGCCCGCGACTTTCCGCGCTTCACCTGCGCCAACGATTTCTCCGCCAGCGGTAGCGTAGCCACAAAGAATCCGGTCGCGTTCTTTACCGCACCAATCTTCGTGAATAAATCGTCGTACGCCCGCCTGAATAGTGCATCGTCCTCCAGCTCATAACAGAGATGACGTTCCGCGCTCACGCCCGCCATGGTCTTGATACCGAAGGCTTCGCTCACGCCCTGCAAGGCCGTGATCAGCAGCATCTCCGGCGGAATCCCGTGCATCGCTTTCGAAAGTTGCGAAATCTGGTCAAACACGCCCAGACTTCCCTGGATACGCGTAATCACCAGCACTTCTGCATCCGGAGCCTCAATAACCCATCCCGGCACAATCGTGTACGACAGCACAAACACCTTCGTGTCATCCACCAGCACGTTCAGGCTCATTTCGCCTTCATGATCAACCTGGCGCGTGCCCTTTACCGACCGCGCGCGGCCCATCGACACCGCATACCTGTGCTCGCCCTCGCACAACTGGTAGAGAGGAACATCTTCGCGCAGAAGGCGCTCAAACAGGCGCTCAGAAAGCGCCGCGTGCAGCCGCCGGTAGTGGTGCACAAAGCAGGCCGTCCGCGTCTGCGCCGGCAAATCGCGAATCAGATATTTTGGAGGCAGGTGTTTGAACAGGAATTTTGGATTGGCATAAACAAACCGCGCCAGCGCGCGAATCCTCAGCAATCCGAAGGCACTGGTCTGCGCAGGCCCAATGGTCACAATGCGAGTCAGCACACGGAAGAAGCGCACTGGCGAGCAGACAATCTCCCGCACAAAGTAGGCCAGCATGCTCAACCACGCGCTGCCTGCATTCGAATCTTCGCGTTCAGGGCAGGCCTCGGCATAACCTGCGTGCGTACCCATCGTGCTCGTGCTCTTTCGTGTGCCGGTTAAAAACCCAAATGAATGGCTAATGAGGCTGAAAGGATTCGCTTCCCGCGCAGGGCACCACCACGCGAGAGCGGAATCTCTCCCTAACATTCTGCTCTTAGCGCAGCGTGAACAATGCCGCTTCCGTTCAACAGGCGTGACGCCATAGTGCTGAAAGGCGGAATCTTAGGTAACCGGGAACGAAGCCAATCTCCAATTCAAACAGGCACTTGGGATTGAAATCAAGGGCGCCATCCTCAGGCTGCGCACGGTTCGGGGGGACGAGCCCCCTAACGCCTGGTATAGGGAGTTTTACCAGCGGATTGAGGAAATTTATGGCGGCGGAGCGGCGTTGCGACTGAGAGTTCGCAGACCTGCTAAAGCGAAAACGTCATCCAGCGATGCGCAGACGCCAGCTCAGTTGATTGGCGGGGAGAGAGGGGGCTGTTCATCCGATGCCAACTGTTGGGTCCTATGGCTTGTTATTACAATTCAGGTCGCGAGTCCGGCGACAACAACAAACTGCTGAAACTTCATGTCGTCGAGCTTATTGAGAAGAAGCGCATTCGCAACCCTGAATGGCAGCCACAAACGTCTGCCGACAGGTGGGCAATAAGCATTGATGCCGCAAACGTTCTGCAACCCGTATCCCTCGCGTTCAAACATGGCAACGATGCTCGACTTGGTGAAGAATCGCAGATGCGTCCTGTCTAAGACACCATAATCCGCGTATTCAAAGCGACCGCGAAAAATCAATTGCCAAATCGTTGGAAAGCTCCGGAGGTTCGGAATGGACGCGACGACAACGCCTCCAGGCCCCAGGAGGCTTCGAGCGTAGCGCAGTGCTTCTTCGGGAACGAGCATGTGCTCGAGAACATCGTTGAAGAAAATGCAGTCGAAACTTTGAACAGGCAAGCCGGCTTCCGGACCAAAGACTCCCTCAATAACCTTGTCGAGCCTCTTTGCGGCTTTCTGAGCTGCGGATCGTGTTGGCTCAACTCCCCACACCTGAACATCGCGCGCCTGTTTGAGCGCTGCGCCAAATGAGCCATCGGCACAACCGACGTCGAGCACGCGCCGGGATCCAATGGGTACGAACGGTAGAATCTCTGGCCGCGGATTGCCGAAGTAATCGGACGACTTTGACTCGTAATCAAGTTGTGCGATGTCTTCCGTCATAGGGTAGAAACCTCTCGGGCAGAGCTTTGATAGACCAATTCACCGGCCTTTGGCAAACATCGGGAGCGGGTGAAGAGTCTTTTCTTGAAAGGGGCTAGCGATCCTTGACTCGGCTGCCGTTGGTTCCTTCACCATCATAGAATCAACAGCCCGATGCAGAGGGGAAACGCGTCATAAGGGAGTGAGAGGCTCTTGCCCGGTTTCTATTCTATTGACCTTCTAAAGCTATAGGGACTTCTGGCGGAGAGAGGGGGATTCGAACCCCCGGTACAGCTTTTGACCGTACAACGGTTTAGCAAACCGCCGCCTTCAGCCACTCGGCCATCTCTCCGCGTCTGACTGGGATTATACCGGAATTTTCACTTGGCTCAGTCCAGCCCGCCTGACCTGCGCAAAAAACATCCCGCCGCAAGACCATTTTTTGGCCTTCTCGACCGCTGATTTTTGTTAGATTCGCAATGATGCCACTGGCCTTCCAGCCCGTTCGCCGCAAGATGCGCTTTCTGCCGCTGATTGCCGCGACCTATTTCATGGTCTCGGGCGGTCCCTACGCCATTGAAGACATCGTTGGCGGCGCCGGCTACGCCAAAGCCATCCTCATTTTGCTGATTCTGCCCTTCCTCTGGTCGCTCCCCACCGCTCTGATGATCGGCGAACTGGCCAGCGCCCTTCCCGCAGAAGGCGGCTTCTACGTCTGGGTTCGGCGCGCGCTCGGTCCCTTCTGGGGCTATCAGGAAGGCTGGCTCTCGCTTTCGGCCAGCATCTTCGACATGGCCATCTATCCGGCCATTTTCGTTCTCTACCTTGGCAAGTTGAGCCCCGCGCTTACCGACGGCTGGCTCGCCTACGCTTGGCCCCTTGCCGTGGTCGCGCTCTGTTGCGCCTGGAATCTGCGCGGCGCCCCCGCCGTCGGCGAAGACTCCGTCTGGATGTTTGCGCTCCTGCTCTCGCCGTTCGTCGTCTTCATGGGCCTCGCCTTCTGGCGCGGCTTTACTCTTCATCCCGCCATTCAATGGGCCGGGCCCGCCTCAGAGTCCGCCCTCTCCACCGGAGTCCTCGTTGCCCTCTGGAATTACATGGGCTGGGATAATGCCTCCACCGTCGCGCAGGAAGTCGAGAATCCGCAGCGCAATTACCCCCGCGCCATGATCGCGTCCATCTGCCTGGTGGCTGTCACCTACATTCTTCCCATTGTGGCCATGGCTTTTGCCGGCCTGTCGGCGGCGGGATTCACCGCAGGCGATTGGGTCCGGTCGGCAAGCGCGCTCGGTGGCCCGTTGCTCGGTTTTGCCGTGGTGATTGGCGGCGCCATCACCGGCATTGGTATGTTCAACGCACTCGTCATGAGCTACACGCGGCTCCCCATGGCCATGGCCGAAGAGGGAATGCTTCCCCTCGTCGTGGCCAGGCGCAACAGCCGCGGCGTGCCGTGGGTGAGCGTCGTCTTATGCGGCTTGTCGTGGGCCCTCGCGCTTCAGTTGCCCTTCAAACAACTCATCTCCATCGACCTGATCCTTTACGGTACGAGCCTGCTTCTGGAATTTGTCGCGCTTGCCGTGCTGCGTATCCGCGAGCCGCATCTGGAACGGCCTTTCAAGGCCGGCAACCTGGCAGTGGCCTGTGTGCTGGGGGTGGGGCCGGCCGCGTTGATTGGCTATGCCCTCTATGCGTCCCGCGACGAAAAGCTCATCGGCAACACCTCCGCGCCGCTCTTCGCGCTTGGGGTCAGCCTTCTGGGCCCCATTCTCTATTGGGCAACCGCGCTGCCGCTCTCGCGCAGGCGACTCGCCGCCCTCCCCGCCGACGGCGACTAGCCCTCTTAAGACATTCGCGCAAACAGAAAGGGCGGCTTTCGCCGCCCAACCCATGCATTTCGCCTGTCGGCCTATTTCGCCTCGAAGGCGCTCCGCTTACTTGTGCTTCGCCTCAGCGTGTTTGGTCTCTGCCAGTTTTGCTTTGTTGTCCTGGAACTGTTTGGCCGACTTCACCACCTGGTCGCGCGCATACGCCGCATCGTGCCAGCCTTTGATCTCCACACGCTTCCCCTCAAGATCCTTGTAAATCGAGAAGAAGTGCGTAATCTCTTTCAGCATGTGCGGATAAATATCCGTGTAGTTCCACACATTGTTGTAGCGCGGGTTGTTTTTGCCCACCGCCAGCACCTTCTCGTCCAGAATTCCCTGGTCCAGCATCTCCAGCAAACCGATTGGCCGCACTTCCTGCACGCAACCCGGAAAGCTGGCGCCCGGCACAAGCACAAGCACGTCCAAAGGATCGCCGTCATCGCTCAGCGTTGAAGGAATAAAGCCGTAATCTCCCGGATAGTGGACCGGCGAGTGCAGGTTGCGGTCCAGTTTGAACACATGGAGCTGCTTGTCGTACTCATACTTCTGTGTCCCGTCCTTAGGGATTTCCACGACGGTGCGAAAGACCTCAGGCGAGCGATCGCCGATGGGGAGTTCCAGGTAGTTGACCATCTTCTTTCTCCTTAAATAAAAAATCGGTCCGGGGTGCGGAAAGCCTCCGCCGGAACCGCAACATATTCGGTAATGATTCCGAACTTATATAATCACGGATTATGAAGGCTCATGTCTATGTCACCTTGAAGACATCCGTCCTGGATCCTCAGGGGCAGACCATCCAGAACGCCCTCCGCAAGATCGGATTCAACGAAGTCGCCGCCGTCCGCCAGGGCAAGTACTTTATTCTCTCGCTTCAGGACGGCCTCACCCCCGAAGCCGCCCAGTCCCACGTGGAAAAGATCGCTCGCGAAGTCCTCACCAACTCCGTCATCGAAGAGTACACTTACCGCATAGAGGAATAGGTCCTCTACCTACAGTGGCGCCTCACTCCACCGTGAGCCCGATCTTCGTCGAGTGCACGAGCGTTCCCGATCCCGCAACAATCGTCACAGTTGCAAGCGTTGGCTGACCGCCGTTGTTCGAAGAGCCCCCGCACCCCGTCAGTGTGCCAGCCAATCCGAATCCCATCAGCAGCAACAGAATCCAAACCGAGCCGCGTTTCTTGCGCCACCCGGCCCAACAGACGATCGTCGCCAAGGCGAGTCCTGGAACGATTCTGAACGGTCGTCTTGAAAGAGCCGCATTGTTGGCAGCCGTGGCAATCGTCAGCGTGGTTGCGGCCGCGCTTCCCGTCGGCGTCACGGTCGCGGGAGCAAACGTGCACGTTGCCCCGGCTGGCAATCCCGTGCAACTGAACGTGACCGCTGCACTGAACCCGTTCGCAGGCGTAACGGAAATGCTCGCCGTCGCGCTTTGTCCCGCCGTCACCGTCAGCGCAGCCGGCGAAGCCGCAACCGCAAAGTCCGGAGGAGCCACGTTGATCACATATTGTGCGGAAGCAATCGCACTGTTCGCGTACCCCGGAGCGATGGCAATCGCCTGAATCGTCTCGCTGCTCGAAGCCGAAAAGCTTCCCGTGTATTGCGTCGAACTCGCTGTGGGCGCTGTCACTCCGTCGGTGGTGTAGAAGATCAGCGCTCCCGGCGTTGTGTCGCTGATCGCGATCGACTGCGCCGTCGTAAAGCTTGCGCCTGCCGGCGAAATCACCGGCGTGGCGGCCGTCGCGAACGAGGGCGTCGTCGACGGCTGGTACGTCCACAGGTCATTCAACAGATATGCATTGCCCGCGTTGCTCGTAAAACTGCCACCGAAAAGCCAAAAGTTGCCGATGCCGTCCGTCCAGACAATTGCATCATAGCGTCCGCCCGGAGAATTTGCCGACGCAGGCGATCCCAGACTTCCGTAGACACCGGGCCAGCCGCAGGCCACAACATTGGCCGTGACCGTCAAGCAATTCTGGGTTTCGTTTCCGCCCATCCATGTCCAGACGCCCGATGTGGGATTCAGCTCCCAAAGATCGTCAAGGTAGCCGGGAACGTTATAGGTTGCGTCGATGCCGATGCCCCCATAAAGCCAGAAATTTCCGTTGCTATCCGTCCAGCTTGTTGCGAGATATCGCGCTCCTGGATTGTTTGCAGTCGATGGCGTCCCCAGCGTGCCATAGACGGCCGATTGAGGAGGGTTGTATGTGCTGCTTCCGCCCATCCATGCCCACTCGTTTTTCGAAACACTGAACTCCCAGAGGTCGTCAAAATTGGCATTGACTGAGCTTCCATTGGCGCCGTCGATCAGCGCGTCGCCTCCAAAGAGCCAGAGATTGCCACCTGCATCGGCCCACGTCACAAAGCCCGTGCGCGTTCCAGGAGTGTTTCCCGCAGCCGACACCCCCAATGTGCCATACACGGGTGCGTGGCCATCTACCGGAGCAGCAGTGTTGCTGCCGCCAACCCATGCCCATTCATTCGTCGCAGCATCGAACTCCCACACGTCGTTCAGCGGACCCTCATTGCCACTGCAATCGAAGCCCGCACCCCCGTACAGCCAGACATGTTCGTTCTGATCGGTCCAGGAAGTGGCGTTGGAGCGAGCGCCGGGAATGTTGGCCTTCGAGGCCGTTCCCAGTGTTCCGCACATTCCGGGCGCATTGAAAGAGCTGCTCCCGCCCATCCACGCCCACTCGTCTTTTGAAGGGTTGAACTCCCACAGATCGTTCAGCTCGCCTTGCTGCGCCGATGCGTTCACGCCCGTTCCGCCAAAGAGCCAGAAGTTGCCGCTGCTGTCGGTCCAACTGGTCGCATCCGCGCGCTCTCCGGGAGTATTCGTGCTGGCGAATACGCCGAGCGCTCCGTAGACTGCGATGTTCGGGGCAGGTATGCCGCATACCTTGCTGCCACCCATCCAGGCCCACTCGTCGCTGGCAGAATCGTACTCCCACATGTCATTCATGCCGCCGGCGCATCCCGAAGGGTCAATGCCACCGCCGCCAAACAGCCATAAATGACCAGCCTTGTCGGTCCACGACGAAGCGCCGCTTCGGCTGCCGGGATTGTTTGCGGGCGCGAAACTTCCCAACGCTCCGTACACCGCGGGTTGTGCGTATAGATTGTTCGGCAGGATTTTGCTGGAAGTCTCGCTCGTGCCACCCACCCACGTCCATTCATTGGGCGCGGCGGTTTGCGCCGAACCAAATTGCGCAATCAAGACAAACGCCAAGGAACAGGCGCTCCCTAGACAATTCCGTCGGCGTTGAGGATTCATTTGAGTAGGCCGCCTGTGGCCGCGCAGCATCTCGAGCGCTTTCAGCTTACCCCTCCCTCTCTCCCCAATCAAATGCCCCGTCGGCGTCACGCCTGCATCCATGCCCCATCGCATAAAATCGCTCCATGTGCGGCATTGTCGGCTATGTAGGACCCAGGAAAGTCGTTCCCGTCATCGTCGAAGGACTGCGGCGGCTGGAATATCGCGGCTACGACTCAGCAGGTATCGCCGTCGGCAGTCCCTCGAGCCCCACGCTTGAAGTGCGCCGCGCGCCCGGCAAGCTGGCCAATCTTGAAGAAGTGCTCCGCGAGCATCCCGTCGAAGGCACCTTCGGCATCGGCCACACCCGCTGGGCCACGCACGGCCGCCCCACCGAAGAGAACGCCCACCCGCACCGCGACTGCACCGGCCGCATCGTCGTCGTGCACAACGGAATCGTCGAAAACTACCTCGACTTGAAGCGGGAGCTCACCGAGCAGGGCCATGTCTTCGTCACCGAAACCGACACCGAGGTCATTGCCCACCTCATCGAACAAGTGCAGAAAGACGCCGCAGCCGCAGGCGCGCCCATCCTGCTTGAAGCCGCTGTACGCCTCGCCGTCAAGCGCTTGCGCGGCGCCTTTGCTCTCGGCATTCTCTCCGCCGCCGAGCCCGACAAAATCATCGCCGCGCGTTCCGGCCCCCCCGTGGTCATCGGCGTGGGTGAAGGCGAATCGTTCGTTGCCTCCGATGTGCCCGGCATTCTGCACCACACGCGCAATATCTACTTCCTCGCCGACGGCGACATGGCCATCCTCACGCCCGCGGGTGTCGAACTCACCGACTTCGAGGGAAAGCCCATCCACCGCAACATCACCCGCATCACCTGGGACCCGATTCAGGCGGAAAAGGGCGGCTTCAAGCATTTCATGCTCAAAGAAATCTGGGAGCAGCCGCGCGCCATCACCGACACCACATTGGGCCGCGTCTCTCTCGATTCGGGCAAAGTCTATCTCGGCGAAATGAAGATTGACGACGATGAGCTTGCCTCCGCCTCAAGCATCAACATCGCCGCCTGCGGTACCAGCTGGCATGCAGCGCTCACCGGCAAGTACATGATCGAGCGCCTCGCCCGCGTGCCCGTCGACGTGGACTACGCCAGCGAGTACCGCTACCGCAATCCCATCCCGGACCGCAACGCACTCGGCCTGCTCATCACGCAATCCGGTGAGACGGCGGATACGCTTGCGGCGCAGCGCGAGATGATCGCCCTCGGCTCCAAGACCGTCGCCATCTGCAATGTCGTCGACGCGATGGTCGCCCGCGAAGCGCACGGCGCCATCTACACCCACGCCGGCCCCGAGATCGGCGTCGCCTCCACCAAAGCCTTCACCGCGCAACTCACCGCGCTCTTCCTTCTCGCCATGAAGCTGGGCCAGCTCCGCGGCCGCCTCGATCCTGATCGTTCCCGCGCGCTCATCGGCGAACTCGGCAAAATTCCCGGCATCATCGAAGAGATTCTCCGCTCACGCTCCGCGCAATGCGAGCAGCTCGCCACCGGCTTCTCCAACGCGCGCGATTTTCTCTACCTGGGTCGCGGCATTCATTTCCCCATCGCCCTTGAGGGCGCGCTCAAGCTCAAAGAGATCTCCTACATTCACGCCGAAGGCTACCCGGCGGGCGAAATGAAGCACGGCCCCAACGCCCTCATCGACGAGACGCTCCCCGTGGTCGTCCTCGCCACGCAGGACCAGCACGATCCTGCCTCCCATCTCCGCTACGAGAAGACGCTCTCCAATATTCAGGAAGTGACCGCGCGCAGCGGCCGCGTCATCGCCATCGCTACGGAAGGCGATAACACCATCACCGGCCTCGTGGAGCACGTCATCCACATCCCGCCGGCGATCGAAGTGCTGAGCCCTCTCATTGAGATTGTGCCGCTGCAACTGCTGGCGTATTACATCGCCGTCCGCCGCGGCTGCGACGTCGACCAGCCACGCAACCTCGCCAAATCTGTCACCGTGGAGTAGCTGGATTCTTCACGAGCCGCGGCGGCGTCCCCGCTTTTCGTTTGGCGGTCATCCTGAGCGAAAGAGGCCCCGCGTGATTTTCAACGTGGGGGTGGTGAGTCTAAGGATCTGCAGAATCCCGGAAGAAGTTGGACTCTTTTCTACGACCTAAAGCGAGGAGATGCATATGGAGAACGAGACCGCAAAACCATCCAAGTACGTCCCGACACGGGCTCCGCTGTTTACCGAGACGTTGCAGATCGGGATCGTGGTACGGGACCTGGATGCGACGCTGCGGAGATATGTCGACGACTACGGAATCGGCCCGTGGGATATCCATGAATTCACACCGCGCGACGCCAACGACCTGCGTGAGTTCAGCCAACCGGTCCAGCGTTCCTGGCGTCTTGCATGCACGATGGTTGGGAGCGTGATGTGGGAACTGATCGAGCCGCTCGACACAGAAAGCATCTACGCGCGCTTTCTGGCCGAGAAAGGCGAGGGCGTTCACCACATCGCGGTGGCGACTCCAAGCTTTGACGACGCAGTCGCAGAGCAGGCTGGGCGGGGGCGCAGCCTGGCGCTCAGCGGCAAGTTCAGCGGCATCAAGGTGGCCTATCTTCCGACAGACCGCGACCTCGGAACGTTGATCGAGATAGCGAATGGAGTGCCGGCCTCGAAGCCTGCGTGAAGCGACGCACCAAACTCCGGCTTTAGTGATGGTCACTGCCGTAGCGGATGCGGTCCGTGCATGCAGATCACAGGACTCAATTTCGACTGTTGAGAGTTAGGTGCCGAATTGAGAAGCCTTGATTTGAGAACTCGCGACGCTTGGAGCGGGTGGAAAGCGGAGCGGAAATGCTGGATCCGAGCGCTCGACGATTCCGTAATGGATTGAACTCTGGCAGAAGATGCAACTTGTTTCAAACATCGGGAGGGCAGCACCGCTGATTACTTGCTGGAATGTTCTGAAACAATCCGGGCAGGCAATCGTGACAAACTCTTCTCCCTGGGTGTCATGCCCGTTTCTCTGGATCCAGATTGGCTCGGGTGTATCGCGAAGCACCTTGTTCGGAGGAGCCAGCGACTCGATCGCCCGCATCAAGATATCCAGGCCATAGCCCTTTGGATAGAAAGCATCGGCCGTGACTCCGCCAGGAATCTGGTCTCCGGAAAACGCACCACTCATCGCAATCACTCGAACGGCGGGGAAGCGCCGGCGAACGATTGAGAGTAATTCATACCCAGACATGCCCGGCATGCTGAGGTCCGAAAGCAGAATGTCCGGAGCTTCCTGGCGCATCTCGATAAGCGCCGCCAGGCCATCGGAAGCAGCTCGTACGCGGTGCCCGAGCACCGTAAGAACTTGGGCAAGGGAAGTGCGAACGGAATCCTCATCTTCAGCAATCAGTATGGAAGTCTTTGAGTCTTGCATTTTGCCTCCCGTCAGACCCCTTAGTTAGAGATAGGTAAACCTGAGTATGCAGGTACTTCATCTCCAAAACTGCTCACTATTGACCGATTCGCCGGGCCTTCACTGAGGTGGAGCGTGTCCTTGGAGCATTGGCGACTCTGGGCTTGAACGCATGGTCGTCGGGCATTCGATCATGCAGAATCACTTGCAGGAGGGATTTGTGTACACGAATGCGGCCGTTGTATTCAACAAACCCTAACTTGCGAAATCGGTTCATGAAAAAACTGACGCGGGATCGTGTGGTGCCAATCATCTCCGCCAATGTCTCTTGCGAGATTTTTGGAATCAGTGTTTCTGGCTCGCCCGGTTCGCCGAATTCCGCCATCAAAAGCAGAATCCTTGCCAGGCGTTTTTCGCTGGAGTTGAAAAGCTGATCGACAAGATCGGCCTGAACCCGCATACTGCGTGCCAAGAGGAACTTCACGAAAAGATCGGAGAATTCTTGCTCTCCGTGCATCACCCGGATCATCTCCTCCCGGGCTATCTTCAGCGCAGCGCATGCGGTAATCGCCGTGGCTGAGGACAGACGCAAGCCGGGGATTGACGCCAGCGCTTCTTCTCCCACAAAATCATGAGGTGCAAGGAGCGTGACCGTGGCCTCCTTGCCGGCCGTCGAAACGACCGTGATCTTAGCGCGCCCTTTCTGGATGTAGTAGACCGAATCCGCAGGATCTCCCTGGGAAAAGAACGCTTCCTTTGGTTTGAATTCAACTATTCTTCGTCCAAGCCCTGAGTTGGTCAGGAACGCCGCAAGGTCGAACGAAGTCGGAGACGCGAACGCCATCCATTTCCTGCTTTCTGCTACAAGGTGTTGCTCGAAGATGCCATGGAGCAGGCTTTGGGAACCGTGCGCACTCCCACCAAGGGAATTTTTTCACAAACAACGCGGGGAATATGTTCTGTTTTATACACATTTGCTGTTAATCAGGGCCCGCCCTTCAAGACCCCACCCCTCCCCCTGTTTTGCTCCAGGTCGATGAAAACTAGAAAGAGGCGCTCCCAAAAATCCGCAAATTCCGTAAAATGCCGCACTTTCAGGCATTTTCTCTCCATGCTTTCCGGTTTTTCAATCGCGGGTGCTTTCTCAAAATGAATCCTGAACCCAGACTGGGAACTGTCCAGCTCTCCGAATCGATTTCTATCTCATCTTCGGTTGGGCCGCGCGTCTTCGCTTGTACCGTGGATTCAATGCATCCGCATTACCGCTAACGGATGCGTCCAAGCAATGGCCGCGCCACTTCTGCCAACCCGCGTTCCGCCATGCCTCACGAACCGATTAACCGAAACCGCGCTTTGCTTCCAGAAGAAGCTTGAAATCGACCCACGCCAACCGAAGGCGCTCGTCGGCATGAGCATCGTAGCCCTGGCAACCCGGCAAACGCAGGCAGCGGTGGACATGGCCTCTGCGGCGATTGCTGCCGCGCCGATCTATGGTCCGGCCTGGGTGGCTCTCGGCCAGGCGTTCAAGAGTTCCGGCCAATTGGAAGGTGCGGAAAACGCCTACCTCCAGGCCATCCGCCTCAGAGGTACCGACGAGCTTGCGCATCTGGGGCTGGGCGAACTGTATTTGGCAAAAGCGCGACCCGCCGAAGCAATCACGGCATTCGAGCTAGCCCTGCGACGCAAGCCCGCTCTTGTGGCTGCGCACCTGGGAATGGGCAAAGCGCTTGCGCTTCTCGAACGAACGGACGAGGCCTTCGAAAGCTATCAGCGCGCTCTAAGCCTCAGCCCGCGGCTTCCTGAAGCCGACTTCGCTCTGGGTATTCTCTTCACCAGGATGGGCCAGCGCAAGGAAGCCATGCGACGCTACCGCCGGGCGCTCGCCCACCGCCCAGACTTTGCCGCCGCCTGGATGAATCTCGGCAGTCTGCTGCGCGAGGAAGGAAGGGAAGTCTACGCCGAAGCAGCTTTGCTTCGCGCTGTTGAATTGTGTCCCGATCTAGTCTCCGGATGGGTCAACCTTGCCCTCCTCGAGCGCGAGCGTCGTCGGCCCCAAAAGGTGGTCGAATATCTGCGCCGCGCTTTCGTCCTCAACCCTGACCAGCCCGAGGTGCATATCGCCTGGTGCCAGTTCCGCGCCGCGGAGAAGGACCTTGCCGGAGCCTGGGTCTGGCTTCGCTGGGCCATGGCCCGCGACCCTAACGACGCTGAAGCTGCCAACATGCGGGGCATCCTGCTCCACACGGAAAGACGATTTACGGAAGCCGTTCAGGCCTTCGAACAGGCCGAAGCCCTTGGCCACTGCGCCGCCGCCTCCAACCGCGGCAACGCGCTTCTCGATCTGGGCCGCATGCCTGAGGCTCTGGGCGCACATCAGGCCGCGGTCGATCGCGATCAGGACCACGCAGGCGCGCGCTACAACCTCGGCCTGAGCCAACTCCGCCTGGGCGACTGGAAGCGCGGATGGCCCAACTACGAATCGCGCTGGCGCTTTCGCGAGGTTCATCGCCTGCCGCGTAACTTCAGCCAGCCTCGTTGGCGTGGCGAGGCCCTGGACGGCCGCAGAATTCTCCTCCACGCCGAGCAAGGTCTGGGAGATACCGTTCAATTCTGCCGTTACGCCACGCTCGTGGCCGCGCGCGGCGGCTCCATCATCATGCAGGTCCAACCGGCGGTCGAGCGCCTTCTCCAATCCCTCGCCATCGTTCGGGCCGGCCTAGCAGTAACCGCGACGCTTGGAGGGCCAGCGTCCGACTTTGACTGCGAATGTCCCTTGATGAGCCTTCCGGCTGCCTTCGGAACGACTGTCGATACGGTCCCGTCGCCGGGCGCCTATTTGGGCGCCGACCCGCATCTTTCCGCAGCCCGAAGGCAGCAGTTCCCAAACCTGAAGCGCAGGCGCGATGGCGTCCTGCTCGTCGGCGTAGCCTGGGCCGGCAATCCTCGCTATAAGGCCGACCCCCAACGTTCCCTGCCGCTCGAAACCCTTATTCCGCTGCTGCGCACTCCCGGCGTTGAGTGGTTTTCGCTCCAGAAAGGTCCCACTGCGGAGCAGCTCTCCGCCTTGCCTGCCGACATCGCCGTGTGCGACGGATGCAGGCATGATCAGGACCTCGCCGAAACGGCCGCTCTTCTTTCCCACCTTGATCTGGTCATCACGACCGACACCTGCATCGCCCACCTGGCCGGAGCCATGGGCAAGAAGGTCTTGATACTCCTTCCGTTTTTGAGCGATTGGCGCTGGATGCAGAACGTGGAAACAACGCCCTGGTACCCGACTGCCTGCCTGATCCGTCAATCCTGCGCGGAAGACTGGGCGGGCGTACTGGAGCGCGCAAAACATCTACTGGCTAATTTGAGAGCGAGTCACGGAGTGCGTTAGCTCACTCGGGAAAAGTATCGTCATCCGTATAAATACCTCTTGACATAAAGAACTCTATAAAATAGAGTACTCTTAATGGAAACGGAAGCCGAGCTTCCCATTCAAATCCACGGAAATCGATGAGGAGAACGCAATGCTCGAACACACTTCGGAACAAGACCTGAAAGACCGGCTGAGCCTGATCGAACAAATGATTGCCGAAGGCCGCCGCACCACGGAAAGCTGGGGCTGGACTTTCGTGCTCTGGGGCGTGGCCTACTACATCGCAATTCCCTGGGCCACGTGGGGCAATCCGGCTATCGCTTGGCCGGTCACCATGATCGCCGCCGGCGTTGTCACGGGAATCGTCGCTTCGCGTCAGGCGGGTCGCCGACCTGAAACAACCGTGGGGCGCGCCATGATGGCGATCTGGGTCGGCATGGGCATATCCACATTTCTTGTCATGGCGGCACTCGGCAGCTCCGGCCGACTCGAAGAGCACATTGGCATAGCCATCGTCGGCGCTATGTTGGGTGCAGCCAACGCAACCTCAAGCATCATCCTTAAGTGGAAGGTGCAATTTGCCTGCGCTATCGCCTGGTGGGCTGCAGCGGTTAGCAGTTGCTTCCTTTCTGAAAACAACGCAGGCATTGTTTTTCTCGCTGCGATCTTTATTTGCCAGATCGTCTTCGGAATCTACGGAATGATTGCGGAATCGCGCAAACACAAGGCCAGCGCTGGCCGCGAGGCGTCCCATGCCTGAGCTGCCTGAACTCAATCCAGTCATCCACGGAAAGCTGCGTCTCGCGTTGCTTTCGCTGCTTGCGGGCGTAGACGAGGCGGAGTTCACCTGGCTGCGAGCCAAGACGGGATCGACCGATGGCAACCTCGGCGCGCAGCTGCTCAAGCTGGAAGAGGCAGGCTACGTCAGCGTGGAAAAGAAATTCGTGCAGCGCAAGCCGCAAACGCTCTATTGCATGACCGAGTCCGGCCGCCAGGCACTCACCGAATACATACAGGCAATCAAGCAACTGCTCGGCGCTGCCATCGCGCAGTAAACCATCCCGGCACACAGGAGAGAGGCCATGACATCCCATCAGAACGCCAATCAAATCAGCGGTCGCGCGATTGGAGCATTGTTCTTCACAGCCTTTGGAGCCTTGTGGCTGATGCTGTCGCTCTACGCGCGCGAAACCCTGTCGGTGGCCACCGTCACCGGCGTGTTGCTGGGCGTCGTGGCATTGGCCTGGAACGCCATTTACCTGCTCCGCGCCGCGAGAAGGTTGCCACGCGCTGCCGACGACCCGCGCGTGGGACGTATCTTCGCCTGGGTGAACGGCATCCAGTGGATCGCCTGCTTTGTTGCGGCCTTCGCTCTCGGCAAACTGCACCTCGATGCGTATGTGCCGTCCGCAATCACCTGCGTCGTCGGATTGCACTTCTTCCCATTGGCGCGGCTGTTTCGCTATCCGCTCCATCACGTCACAGGAGCCATGCTCGTGGCGTGGTCTGGATTAAGCGCCCTGGCGGTTCCCGCTGCCGAGCTGCAGGGAATTACCTCGGCAGGCACCGGCCTGATTCTCTGGCTAAGCGCGCTGGCTACGCTTGGTATGGCGTTGTACCTTGTGCGCAAGCCTGTTCGTCAACTCGCCTGATCATTGGCAAAGTCGGACATACGAACACATAATCATGCCATTGCCCCTCCGGGGCTAAGGGCACTTTTTGCTCTTTACCCAGGACTGCGTTCGCTGCGGCGAACTTGTCCTGGGCTGTTTTCCTTCTGCCCCTCCGGGGCGATGAAGCGAATGCCCTTTTGTCCCAATGGAGCAATTGGGTTATTTCCTTCCGTCCCTCCGGGGCGATGAAGCGAGCTTTGCGTGCTTCAGTGAGCAGATGCTAACTCAGCGCGTACGCGTTTCATGATTCCGAGATAATAGGCCAGATTGTGAATCGTGTTCAGCGTCCCTGACAGAGGCTCAGCCGCCTGCATCAGATGCCGCAGATAAGCGCGCGAGTAGCGTCGGCACACCATGCAATCGCAGGCTGGGTCGGGCGGGCCTTGATCCTCGGCATAGCGCTTGCCCTTGATGTTCAGTCGACCTTCGCTCGTAAACAGAAGTCCATGACGCGCTGCGCGAGTAGGCAGCACGCAGTCCATCATGTCCACACCCATGCGCGCGTACTGTTCAATCTCATCCGGGTACCCGACGCCCATCACGTAGCGCGGCTTGTCTTTTGGCAACAGGGGCAGCACTTCGGCAATCATTTCCATCGTCAGGTCGCGCGGCTCTCCCACGCTCAATCCCCCGATCGCATATCCATCGAAGTCCATCTCGACCAGGCGTTCGGCGCTCTCGCGCCGTAAGTCTCTGTACATGCCGCCTTGCACAATGCCGAACAAGTTCTGCGTTTGTCCACCGAATTCCTCATGCCACGGAACCTCGTGCCGATGCGCGCGAAAATGATCCAGCGATCTCCGGGCCCAGGCCATTGTGAGTCGAAGGCTGTTTTCTGCGCGAGCCCGGTCCGCCGGATACTCGGTACACTCGTCGAAGGCCATGGCGATGTCGGCTCCCAGTGCAATCTGCACATCCATGGAGTGTTCCGGCGTGAAAAAATGCGCCGACCCATCCAGGTGAGACCGAAACTGCACGCCCTCCTCTGTGACCTTGCGCAGCTTGCTGAGGCTGAACACCTGAAAACCGCCGGAATCCGTAAGCATCGCACGCGGCCAGCTGATGAAGCGGTGAAGTCCGCCCATACGCCGAATCGCTTCGTGTCCCGGTCGAAGATAGAGGTGATACGTGTTGCCGAGAATGATCTCGGCGCCAAGCGTCTCCAGCACATCCTGTGCTACGGCCTTCACCGATCCGGCAGTGCCCACCGGCATGAAGACGGGGGTTTCCACCAACTGGTGGGGCAGGCAGAGCTGCGTCCGCCGGCCGCCCGTTTCGGTTTCGCGGATCAAGTTAAATTGGAGAGCCACTCGATGATTCTACCGGGATGATCTCAAGCGAAGTTCGCGACCTAGTGATCGTTGGTGCCAAGTCGAATCAGCACGCCCACGCGGCCCACGCGCGGCATGCCAAGCGTCGTGGTCGGTGTCTTCGAGTCTTCGATCTGGCGGTTGAACAGATTTTCTCCTGCGCCAAAAATCTGAATGTGGCTTCCGAAATCGTGTGAAGCATACGCATCGAGGCGGAAATATCCATACAGCAGATAGGTATTGGCAGCATCGTCGAACTGGCGGCCGCTGAGTCGTCCTTGCAGGCTCGCTGTCCCCATGCGCGGCTTGAACGCGCGCACATTCATCGATGCCAGGTTGCGCGCCACCTCGGGAATCCAATTGCCGAGGTACTGTGTTCCGCGCGAAACGGTGGCGTCCGCGTACTGATAGCCGCCATCCACGGCAAGCCAGCGCCGCGGCGCGAGTTCATAATCCACTGACAAGCCCTTGCTCTCAATCTGTCCCAAATTCTCGCGCGTGAGCAGAGTCGGCGAAGAAGCAACCGCAGTGATCGGCCGATTCACTTGCGTAAGAAAGTACGAGGCGCGGATGTTGCCCCAATGCCTTTGCGATGCCACACCCGCTTCAAACCCCGTGGCTCGCTCACTGAGCAATTTGGGATTGGCAAGGGTTAGCTGCGCGCCTACCTGCGTGGCGCGATAGAGCTCATTCGGCGACGGCTCGCGGAACGCGCGGAAACCCGAGGCTGAGAGAGCCCAATGCTCTCCAAGCTTGCGTGCAACGCCCAGGCGCGGGTCGAAGAACTGCTCGTCCTTCCAAGGTGGCTGGGACGCCGCCGGCACCCAGGCAATGCCGTTCCATTGCAGCTTTTGCCCATTGTCGTTCTGGAAGTAGTCGTAGCGCGCAGAGGCGCTTACCGTCCAGGCTTTGCGAATCCACAAGCCCTCGAGATACGCACCGGAATCTCGCTGATGGTCGTGAAGATTCGTCAGCGACGCAGAACTTCCATAGGCCTGCTCCCGGTCCCACACGCGCACGTCGTGGCTGTCGGCGCCTGCGAGTAAAACCAGGCTTGCGCCCAGCGGCTGGCTCCAATGAGCGACGGCGCCCAATTCGTTGTCGGGCGTCAGCGAAAATTTTGTCGGAATTTCTCCGCAGCGATAGGTGCATCCCAGATCACCGAAAATGGGCAGGTTTGAAATGCTCGAGAAGGTCTGGCGATAGTGGTTCGTGGCTCCGTAGAAGCGCGCCACCAAGGTTCCCTCGCGTGGCCCTTGCCAGTCGCCGCCGGTCGAAAAGCGCCAGAGCCGCGTTCCATTCGTCTGGTACGGCGTGCCGTTATTGCGCGCTTCGTTGAAGCCGCTGGTGCGCGCAAACAGCCGCAGCGGGCCTCGATGACGATCGAGCAACGCCTCGCCGTTCTGGCTGTGCACGTTGCTCGCAATGTCTACGGGTCCGCGCTGCGCGGGCGATTCCTGGATGTAGCCGTCCGTCCCCAGAACGCCGCCGGTCGCCAGCAAGCCCCACGGCCCGCGCTTTCCTTCGAGGAGCAGGCTGTCGTCGTACGTGCCCTCGCCTCCATAGCTACCGCTCAGTTCGCCCAAGTCGCTTGTTGGCCGTAACGGCACCACGTTCACCACGCCGCCAATGGCGCTCGACCCATAGAGATCGCTGGCCCCGCCGCGCAGCAATTCAATGCTTTTCGTTCCCAGCTCCGGTTCTTCCTGCCAATGAATCGTATCTGCGAAAGCGTCGTTCAGCGGGACGTCGTCTTCGGTGACGAGCGTTCGGCTTGCCGATGTTGAACCCAGTGCGCGCAAGCTGATCCCTTGCGATGAAGGGTTAGCGACCAGCGAACTCGATCGCCGAAACAGTTCAACGCCGGGAAGCTGGCGGAGCTGGTCATCGAGCGTGATCGTGGCCGTGGTGCGAAGGTCGGTCTGCGAGAGCACCCGCGTGGTCACCGGGCTTTCCAGCGTACTGAGCGGCGTGCGATACGCGGTCACCGTCACTTGCTCGTTGGCCGATGCGGGAACCAGCCGGATGATCATCCTGGAGGTGATCTCGATCGTTGTCCCTTCAAACCCGGGCGCTTCGATTGTGGCCCGGCAGGGAGTCGCGCAGTGTACCGTCAACCGGCCGCCCTCATCCGATCGGCCAAGCAGCGTGCCAGCCGCGTCTTTCGCGGTGGCTCCAACAAGCTGGGCTCCGTGGCTATCCTGCACGCTCGCGGAAATGGTCTGGCTTGCGGAATTTGCCTGGGCAGTTTGCGGCCTAAGCAGGGCTGGAGAACTGGCCAGAGCCAGGGCCAGTACCGCAACGCCAGCCGTCGAATTGAAGGGGAAACACGGCATGCTCTTTGTCTTCCATTGTCGAAGTTAGGGTGTGCAGCAATTGTGACACGGTATTCCCGCTCCCGATACTCACCAAATGGGGCGCAATCTCACCCAGAGGCACCAGAACGAAAAGCCGCTCGTCCAGGCGCGGGTGTGGAATGACGAGTCCGGGTTCGCTGATCTGGCGATTGTCAAAGAGCAGAATGTCCAGATCCAGTGACCTCGGCCCGTTGGCAATTCCGGCGGTTCGATCGCGCCCGAAAGCTTTCTCGATTGCCAGCAAGTTCTCGAGCAATGCGCGCGGCGTAAGCTTCGTGTCCAGCTCGACTACGGCGTTCACGAAGCGCGGCTGATCGTCGAACCCCACCGGAGTCGTCGAATAAAGCGAAGACCGCTGCGTCACCCGCCCCAGCGAGCCGAGCCGTTCCGCAGCGGCGACGAGCGTGGATTCGGGAGCGCCGGCACAACTAGCGAGATTGGCGCCCATTCCGATGTAAGCGGTCGACATCCCTCTCAGACTATCGCGGACGGCAGTTCGGAGCGACCCAGGCAGCCCTCGCTCCCTCGGCCCCCTGCCACTCTTCGAGGATCATGCTGTACCATCATTCACGAAATAGAACACAATCCTGTTGCAGTTCGGACCCTGCCGTTCGATTCCGCTTGGAGCGGCCGTCCCGCGAGTCGCATCGAGCAGTCGGCCCCCAAACGCATTCGCGAAGATCGCCGCGGCGGGATGTTCGCTTCAGAGTGATTCGGATTCTGTGCCCTCCATGCCCGACCTTTCCAGCACGACGTTGAATCGATACCGCACGGCGCCCAATCTGCTCACGCTGGCGCGCATCTGCCTGGCTCCGTTTCTGGTCTCTGCCATCCTTGAAGATCGCTACGCGCTCAGCTTTTATCTGTTTCTGGCCGCTGGACTCACTGACGCCCTGGACGGAACACTGGCCCGCATCCTCAAGCAGCGCACCATGCTCGGGTCCTACCTCGACCCCGTGGCAGACAAGCTCCTCCTGAGCACACTGTTCCTGGTTCTCATGCACAAAGGCCTCATTCCGACAAGGGTCACGGTAATGGTCTTCGGCAGGGATGTCGGCATTCTGGTGGTTGCGGCGATCCTGTATGCCGCGACCGGCAGGCGCGAGTTTAACCCCAGCATCTTCGGCAAGGCCAACACGTTCGCCCAGGTTGCGGCCATTGCCGCCGTCCTTTTGCACCAGATCACGCAGGCCTACTGGGTCACCGAGGTACGGATGCTGGCGCTGGGCGCCACCATGGTCCTGACTGTTGTATCGGGTTTGCATTACGCATGGGCCGCGTCGCGCCGCCCGACCGCGCAGGCCACGGCGACACCCAACGCACGCTAGAGCGCCGTCAGGCGGGATCCTCGGCAACGTCCTCGGTTTCAGCGGTTTCTTCGATCTCCATGTCTCTGAACTCTTCAGAGTCAAAGACCTCGCCACACTCCAGGCACTCGACAAACTCGGTGTCTTCGTGCCGGGAAACGATACGTACCCTGGGATGCTTGCAGATGATTGCCATCGCGTCGGAATCTGTAAGGATAACTACTCTTTCCGCAGAATTGTAGCGGTCTTTGGCGATTTTTGAAACCGCTTTCTTTTGAATCTTTTACATTTTCGGCCCGGCTCGCCGATTTGATTCCCACCCGTTCTATCGGGGCTTGAAATCCCGACCTATCTGGTCGTATACTAAACACGGACCGAAGAAGTCGGATATTGCATGCTGAAGTTGACCAAAAAAGCGGATTACGGCCTGATGGCGCTGAAGTATTTGGCCGAGCATCCTGAAAAAGCGGCTTTAAGCGCCAAAGATGTGGCGGATGCCTACGGAATTCCCGCCCAGCTGTTGGCCAAGATTCTGCAACTGCTCACCAAGAGCGGAATGTTGCGGTCCCACGCCGGCATGAATGGCGGTTACGCTTTGGCCCGCGATGCACGCGAAATCTCGGCCTACGAAGTGATCCACGCCATTGATGGCCCTTTTTTCATCACTTCATGCACCAAGGGTGCTAAGAGTTGCGACCTGACACCGAGCTGCACGATCAAAGAGCCGTTGGCACGCGTGAACGACACCATCGCCGGAGTCTTGAAAAGCATAAGCATTCAGGATCTGGCAGAACAACATGACGCACCCGCCGCCCGGTCACACGAGCCGCACGGCCTTGTGACCCTGACGTTATAACGAACCGCGCGAAGGGCTATTCGCGCCGAGCCAAGAGCTGCGATCAACGAGGTTGAGGACAAAATGAGTACAGTTGCCAGCAATGTAGAAGCGCCGGCGGGCGTTCACTTCCCCATTTACATGGATAATCACGCCACCAGTCCGCTCGACCCGCGCGTGCTTGAAGCGATGTTGCCGTTTTTCACTACCAAGTTCGGCAACGCCGCCAGCCGTAATCACTCCTTTGGATGGGAGGCGGAGCAGGCTGTTGAAACCGCCCGCGAGCAAATCGCCAAACTCATCGGCGCCACCGCCAAAGAAATCATTTTCACATCCGGTGCTACCGAGAGCAACAACCTCGCTATCAAGGGCATTGCCGAAATGTATCGCGAGCGCGGAAACCACGTCATCACGCAAGTCACCGAGCACAAAGCCGTGCTCGACACCTGCAAGCGCCTTGAGAAGTATGGCTATCGCGTGACGTATCTGCCCGTGAAAGCCGATGGGCTCATCGATCTTGAAGACCTGAAGCGCGCCATGGACGACAAGACGATTCTCGTCACCATTATGGCCGCCAACAACGAAATCGGGGTGCTCCAGCCCATTCGCGAAATCGGGAAGCTCTGTCACGAAAAAGGCGTCATCTTCCACACCGATGCGGTGCAGGCAGTGGGTAAGGTTCCCGTTAACGTGATCGCCGACAACATCGATGTGCTATCCCTGAGCGCCCACAAGATCTACGGCCCCAAGGGCGTCGGAGCCCTCTACGTGCGCCGCCGCAACCCGCGCGTGCAAATCGCCGCACAAATCGACGGCGGAGGCCACGAGCGCGGCATGCGTTCCGGAACCCTCAACGTTCCCGGCATCGTTGGCCTAGGCAAAGCCTGCGAGATCGCTTACGAGGAGATGGACAACGAAGCCGCCTATCTGCGCGGTCTGCGTGACCGCCTCAAGGCCAAGCTTGAGTCCGAGTTGGATTACGTTCACGTAAACGGATCCATGGAGCATCATCTTCCCGGCAACCTGAACATGAGCTTCGTTTATGTCGAAGGCGAATCTCTTTTGATGGGAATCAACGACGTCGCAGTTTCTTCGGGCTCTGCCTGCACCTCCGCGACGCTTGAACCATCTTATGTACTGAAAGCTTTGGGCCTGGGCGACGACGTGGCACACAGTTCGATTCGGTTTGGATTGGGCCGCTTCAATACCCAGGCCGAAGTGGACTACGTGGCCGCCAAGGTCATCGACATTGTGAAGCATTTGCGCGAACTTTCACCCCTGTACGAAATGGTGAAAGAGGGCATCGACCTGACCAAGATTCAGTGGGCAGCACACTAAAGATCGAGTGATCAGTGATCAGAAAATGCTCCGCCGGACAGCGCAGCAGATTGAATCCCTGAGAGAACTGACAACTGACAACTGTTTTACGCGGCTTCCCCCGCAGAAGGACGGAACCAAATGGCATACAGCGACAAGGTAATCGACCACTACAACAATCCGCGCAACGTGGGACAGCTTGACAAGGCTTCGACCGAAGTGGGCACCGGCCTGGTTGGCGCTCCCGAGTGCGGCGACGTCATGCGCCTCCAGATCCGTGTGAACCCCGAGACGCAGGTCATTGAAGAAGCCAAGTTCAAGACCTTTGGCTGCGGCTCTGCCATTGCCAGTTCTTCGCTCGCCACCGAGTGGATCAAGGGCAAGACCGTCAGCGATGCGCTCGAAATCAAGAACACCGACATCGTGAAAGAACTCTCGTTGCCGCCGGTGAAGATTCACTGCTCAGTGCTTGCTGAAGACGCAATCCGCGCGGCCATCGGTGACTGGAAGAAGAAGAACGGCGTGAGTGAACCGGCGGCTGTTGCCGCGGCGCAGTCCGCCCACTAAGATGCTTCCCCTCCACCGCCGGGTGCCCCATCCATTCGCGTTTCTGGCGAATGGGCGGGAGCCCTCAAAAGCGTGAGCTGAAAGAAAAATCAGGTCGAGGGGGAAAAAGAAGGTAAGTATGTCGAACATGGTAACCATCGAATCGAAGCCCGCGGAAGGCATGGCTGTTGCGCAGGCGCAGCCGGCAGCAGCGCACGGAGCCGCCGGCGGACTGCAAGTGACCGATCGCGCCGTCAAACGCATCCGCGTTGCCATGGCGAAAGAAAACGTCTCGCCGGAAGAAGGCGGCTTGCGCCTGGGCGTGATGGGCGGCGG
>Ga0182013_10000977_pt1 | contig 39640 bp, 29 predicted proteins | sample 612S2MmetaG_FD_120487 | JGI IMG/M metagenome (GOLD analysis project Ga0182013, IMG submission 120487) | Permafrost microbial communities from Stordalen Mire, Sweden - 612S2M metaG | ecosystem: Environmental > Terrestrial > Soil > Wetlands > Permafrost | place: Sweden: Stordalen | collected... | reverse complement strand
GCGCCGCGGGAGTAGTCGCCGGTGACGGTATTGACGCCGAAGCCCATCAGGCCGGTGACGTAGAGGCCGGCGGGAACATCGGCAATGATCTGCTCTGGAGTCAGGGAGCCGGGCTCGAGATAAAGGTTGCCGCAGCCGATGCCGGGCGTTCCGGCCAAACCTCGGGATGCGTTGTGGGTGGATTTCATCCCCAGCTTGCGGGCGGTGTAGGTGTTGAGCAGGTAGTTCTTCAGCACGCCCTTCTCAACCACCACGGTGCGCAGCGAGGGCAGGCCTTCGCCATCGAAGGGCGAGGTTCCGTAGCCGCCCATGCCGGTGGGGAGCAGCATAAGGTTGTCGTCGACGATGGTGAGGTTGGAGGCGGCGATTTGCTGGCCCAGCTTTCCGGCGAGAAAGGACGCGCCGCGCCAGATGGAGTCTCCCGAGGCGGCCTCAAAGACCGAACCGATGAGCGAGCGGGCCACCTCGGGGGCAAAGACGATGGGAACCCGCTGGGTGGGAACACGGCGCGCGCCCAGGCGGCGGAGGGTTCTGCGGGCGGCCTCCTTGCCAATGGATTCCGGTGATTCGAGGTCGGCCAGGCGCCGGGCGCTCGACCACCAGCCGTCGCGCTGCATTTGGCCGTTGGTGTCCATGGCCAGAGGAGCGGCAGCAACCCCGGCGTAGCTGGTGCGGTAGCCGCCCACAAAGCCGCGCGAGTTGGCCAGCACCTTGCGGCCGGTAGCGGCGTCGAAGCTGCCGCCGTCGGAGTTGGTGATGCGCGGGTCGGTGGCCAGAGCGGCAGCCTCGGCGCGGCGCGCCCACTCGATGCGCTCCGGCCCGTCGAGGGAATAGACGTCGTCGTCGTAGAGGCGCAGGTCGCCGGCAACCGAGCCGAACTCGGAGGTTTCCGGCAGCCCGGCAAAGGGGTCTTCTTCGGTGATTCTGGCCAAGGCCAGCGCGCCCTCGACCAGTTGCCGGATTCCGTCCGGAGTGAGGTCGCTGGTGGAGGCCGAGGCCGACCGGCGGCCGAGAAAGACGCGCAGGCCGAGGCCGCGCGAGCCCGACTCCTTGAGGGTCTCGACCTGGCCCATGCGCACGTTGACGCTGAACTCGTCGCCCTCGCGGGCCACGGATTCGGCGTCGCTGGCGCCGCCTTCGACGGCCAGCGCCACGACTTCGGCGGTCAGGGATTCGAGGTCTAGAACGGTCGGGTCGGGTTGGGTTGCGGCTTGGGGCATGGGTCAACAGTAACAAAACGGGATGCGGTTGGGCACGGGGCTCGCGGCACGGGACGCTATCGAATGCCGCTCGCGTTGAGGTGAGGTCCGTACCGGGCGTCTGATACCAGGATGTGATCGAAGAGCCAGTCCTTGAGGAAGACCATCACTTCCAACGTGAGGGGCTGCGAGCCGACCCGGTAGCGAGCCTGGATCTGCAAGACCTGCTTGATCATGTTGTCATGCTCCTTTTTGTGCCGGACGGCCCCTGGGTACCCGGTCCGGAAAAACAACTCCTCCTCACGGGCGAAGTGGAATGTGGTGTAGTCCAGCAAATCATCCAGAGTTTTTTCGAGATCTTGCTTTCCACGCCCTGCCTCGATGGCTTCGTACAGGTTGTTCGCCATTGCCAGCAGCTTTCTGTGGTCGTCATCGACTTGCTTGACGCCCACGCTCAGTTTGTCGTTCCAGGTCATGAAGAGCATTTGGATTCCTTTCCGTCTGTTCTGTCGCCCGCCCGCTCCGCTCAAAGAAACCGATCTGATTCTGGCCCTTTCCCGCGGCTGGAGGGCTTGGCAGGGGGAGCAGAATTCGCCTACTTGACGAGCCTCTGAACGACGGCGACCAGTTGTTCGGCATTGAACGGCTTCACGATCCAGCCGGTTGCGCCCGCCTTGCGTCCTTCATTCTTCTTCTCCGCCTGCGACTCGGTGGAGAGCATGAGAATGGGGACGAACGAGTAACCCGGAAGTTTGCGGACGGAGGTGATCAGTTCAATGCCGTCCACGTTGGGCATGTTCAAGTCGGTAATGAGCAGGTCGAACTTCCCGCTGGCTACTTTGGCCAGCCCGTCTTCTCCATCCACGGCCTCAATCACTTCGTACCCCGCTTTCTGCAGAGTAAAACTGACCATCTGCCGCACGCTTGCTGAATCGTCCACTGTCAAGATTCGTTTCATCGCTTCAACTTGTCTCCTTCGTCCAAGAGTTCCGCTATCCTCACCAAGAACATCCCCTGTTAAAACAACTCGACGTCGTTTCCCGTGGAGCAGGCTTGCGCCGCCGATACTGCCGTTCCGTAGATTGCCGCGCGCAGCACTTCGCGTTCCGTTTGGGTTGTGTAAGAGGCGGAAAACAGTCTTTCGACCTCCGCCCCGTCGTACTGACATTTGACTCCTGGATGGTCGATCTCCAGCCGGTGTTTGACGCCCTCCAAGTCTGCCAGCACCGTGTCGATACGGGCGAAGCAGGTGTCCAACTGATCTCCAGCATGCCCGACATCTCCGCTCTTGGCGCGCATGATTTCGGTTACCGCCCCGATCTTCCGGCCCTGGGTGACGGCGAACGCGGCCGCGCCGCGCAGGCATTCCAGACCCATCCTTGTTTCAGTTTGCGCCTTGCGCAGTTTCTCGACGCCGGTTTGCGAAAACGTCTCCATGACCGTATTCGCGTGTTTTGAAAGTTCGAGAATCTCATGCAAGGCGCTTCCGGCTTGCGCGGTGATCTTTCTCCATTCCACCGACACCTCCGAAATGCCGTCGGCGATGACGCAGATGGTGTCAGCTTGCGAGCCCAGGCGGGAGGCCTCAATGATGGAGTTGAGGGTGAGCAGGCGGAGGCGATTGCGCGCGGATTGCGATGTTTGCAGATGATCGGTCACCAACTGGGACAGGTTGGAGACGCCCTCCAGCGTCGCGCGGATCCGCTCGCTGTACCCTTGACACTGATTTTCCAGCAGTTCGATGTGAGAGAGCTGGGACGACATCAGCCGCTCCTGCTCCTCGACCAGGGGTCCGATCCCGACCAGTTCCGAAGCGCTGATTCTTAGGATGCCTTGCATGCACATTCTGATTTGCGATGTCCATTCGGCGATGGTGTCTTTGATGGCCCTCAACTGATAGATCTGGATCTCCAGGCCGGCGTGGGCGCGGGCCGTATCCGCAACTGCGCCGCCGCCGAGGTTGTCCTCGACCAGCATGGTTTGAGAGACCATCGCCAGCGCATCCTGCACATGCTCGATTTGCTGCCGGGTAATATCGTGGCCCTGCACAGCGACCACCACGCCGGCAATCTGCCGGGCAATATCTTCCGCTGAGACCCTGAATTGCAAAGGAGTCTGGGAGAGTTTGCCCAAACCCGAGGCCAGCACCGCCAGGTCGTCGCTCAGATTGGCTTCAATGCGGGCCAATTCCCCGGTCAGGTGCGGGAGTTCCACGGAGAAATGGCAGCGCGTCTCCACAATGGCGTCCCTGCGCTCTTCGGTATTGCGGCTGAGTTCGCCGGTGTTTGCCGCAAGCGAGGTGGAGAAGTCGCCCAATTCGCGCGCGAGATACTCGAATCCGGCGCCTACCGCGCCCAGGTGCGCAACCTCTATCTTGGTGTGGACGTTGAGCATCTGGATTCTCTCGGCGATCTTGGTCTGGGTGTTGGTGACCACCGAGAGCTGGCGCAGCAGCTCAATTTCCGCGGTGACGGTTTCGAGGATTCCGTTGGTTGCCTGCAGTCTTTCGCCCACAAACTGCCGGGCAGCGACGCCCAGGGTTTGGACACTCGGCAAGACAGAGCTGACACTCTTGTCCTTGACGCATTCGACAATTTCCGCCGCGTGCTTCACCAGCGTATCGGTGTCTCCGGTCAACCCTTGAAAGGCCGTGACCAGCGCCGCCATCGCATTCTCTGTGGTGTGCAGCAGCCATTGGAGATCGCTCGTAGATTTGTCGAGAACAGTGGAAGCCGTCGTATTGGCTATGCAACTGATCGGCATTGTTCCCTCCTGTTGGCAATCATCTCGGGCCTGATCATGAGCGACTGGATAGGCTTTCTGTCTTGTACACGGCGCCGGGTCATCGGGAGCAGGTTAGAATGGCTCCGGCAACCGCCTGCAACGGCAGTACCTTGTTGACGGCGCCGCACTTGATCGCCTCCTTGGGCATTCCGAAGACCACGCACGTGGCTTCGTCTTGCGCGATGGTCATGGCTCCGGCCTGCTTCATCTCCAGCATTCCCCTGGAGCCGTCGTCGCCCATTCCGGTGAGGATGACTCCCACGGCATTCTGCCCGGCATAGCGCGCGGCCGAGCGAAACAGCACGTCGACCGAAGGACGGTGGCGGCACACCAGCGGGCCCTCCTTGATGTCGACGTAGTAGCGCGCGCCGCTTCGCTTGATCAACGTGTGATGATTCCCTGGAGCAATCAGCGCCTGCCCGCGCAGCACGGTATCGCTGGTCTCGGCTTCCTTGACGGTGATGGCGCACAGACTGTCGAGGCGCTGGGCAAAGGCGCGGGTAAACAGCTCGGGCATGTGCTGCACAATGACGATGCCGGGGCAGTCGGCGGGGAGCGCCTCCAGCAGGGTTCTCAGCGCTTCTGTTCCTCCGGTGGATGCGCCGATGACCACCACCTTCTCAGTGGTCTCGAGCATGGCGCAGGTGCCGGGAGAAAGAATCTCGTCCGCAGTCAGCTTGGGCTCGACGGCTTTGCCTGGCTTCAGCAGATGCACGCGTGTGGCCGCGGCGGCCTTGACCACATCGCAGAGCAGGATCTTCGAATCCTCAATGAACTGTTTAGTGCCGAACTTGGGCTTGGTAACGATGTCCACCGCTCCATATTCAAGCGCCTTGAGCGTGCTTTGCGCCATGCTTTCGGCCAAACTCGAACAGATCACCACCGGGATGGGGTGCTGGCTCATGATCTTCCTGAGGAACGTCAGACCATCCATGCGCGGCATCTCGATGTCCAGAGTGATCACATCCGGCACCTGGTCCGCAATCCGCTCGGCAGCCACGAAGGGATCGCCCGCGGTGCCGATAACCTCGATCTCCGGGTCGGAGGAAAGCACCTCGCGCAATGTCTGGCGCACCAGCGCGGAATCGTCCACGATAAGGACGCGTATCTTGGGCTTGCTCATACCGCCAACCCTTCAGTTCCGGCCGCGGCAGGAGCAAACCCCGAATTGCGCTTCATGCGGCGAAGGCGGATTTCACCGTTCCCCGTATGGAAATGGATGTTCAAGCCTGTCTTGCCGCGCAGGCTGGATGCCGCGATTTGAAAGCCTTCGGTGCGCAGCACTTCGAGCGCTGTTTCACAATTCATGCTGCCCACGGTTGCCCTGGCCGCATTCACGGCGCCGACGAGAAGCACATCGGCGCCTCCGAAGAGCTTGATTTGCACTTCGCTGCGATTTGCGCCGAGCCGGTCAAACATGCGGGCGATGTCGCGAATGGAAAAGTCCACATAGCGGTAGCCGACTTCGGGGCTCACCCCCAGCGCACAGCCTTCCGGGCAGCGCGGCAACATGGCATGGCAAAGCGCGCCGATGCCTATCCTTCGGCTCCAGAAGGACACGGCGACGCAGGAACCGAGGAGGGTCCGGATCATGGTGGGCTCGCGGGCGAGAAACATCTCTCCAGGCTGCAGATAGACTTCAAACATCGTCTGGTCATGATTTGGCATCGGTCCTCCTGTAGAGCGCCGGGCCGATCGGCGCCAGGGGCAGGTCCATGCCGTGCAGCGCCTCGGAATGGCCGACGAAGCAATACCCGCCGGGCAAAAGATTCTGAGCCAGACGCCGCAGGATCTGCTCCTGGGTCTGCCTGTCAAAGTAGATGATCACGTTACGGCAGAAGATGATGTCCGCCTTCTCCGCGAGCCCGTAGTCGGCATCCTTGAAGTTCAGACGCCGAAACTCGATCATGCGCCGCAACTCGGGAACAACCCGCAGCAGATTTGAGCTGCGGTCGCGGCTGCGCATGAGGTATTTCCGGCGCAAATCCTGGGGCACAGGCCTGACAACGTCGGAGGTATAGATACCAAGACTCGCCTTGGCGAGCACAGTGGTGGCGATATCGGTGGCCAGCACCCTGAACTGAAATCCGGGATGAGATTGGGCAAACTCGTTCATGATCATGGCCAAGGTGTAGGGTTCCTCTCCCGTCGAACAGCCGGCGCTCCACACCAGCAGTTGCCGTTCGCGCCGGTTGCGCGCGAAGAGCTCAGGCAGCGCACTCCGCACCAGGTACTCGAAATGTTCCGGCTCCCTGAAGAAGTCGGTCTTGTTGGTTGTGACCACGTCGAGAAAATGGACCATCTCGTCCTTTTGCCCCTGGCGGCCGAAGAGGTATTCGCAATACTCGGAGAATGAGGCCAGGTTGAGATGCTTGAGCCGCCGCTTGATGCGGAGCTCAAGCATGGTCTTCTTGTCGACATTCAGATTGATGCCCGACTGCGCATAGATAAGGCTGCGCAGCCGGCCGAAATCCGCGCGGGAGATTGTCTCTTCGCGACTGCTCATTGGATGAACGGGGCGCGCCCGCGCCCCTACCCTTTCGTAAACACGGCGTCACGCAGCCGCCTTGCCGCTTTCCGCGCCGCGAACGGCCACCAGTTCTTCGGCCGAGAAGACGCGGTCGATGTCCAGAATCATGATGAACTCCGAGTCGCGCTTGCCCATGCCCTTGATGAAGTCGGTCCGTATCCGCGTGCCGATTCTCGGCGGCGGCTGGATCTGGTCCGGCTCCAGGTCGATGACCTCTTCCACTGAGTCGGCCAACGCGCCAATGACGAAGGACTCGTTTTCGAGGACCACTTCCACAACCACGATGCAGGTGTTTCTGGTCTTTTCCGTCTTTGACATTTCAAAGCAAAGGCGCAGGTCCACAACCGGCACCACGCTGCCCCGCAGGTTGATGACGCCGCTCATGAACTCAGGCGTCCGGGGAATCTCGGTAATCTTGGTGAAATCGAGCACCTCCCTCACCTTGGCGACATCGGTGGCGAAGACCTCGTTGCCAAGCTTGAAAGTCAGGTACTGCCGCGATTCGGTAATCTCGGAAACACTCATTGTCCGCTCCTTTCGCATGTCGAACGGGCGCGGTCCCATTGCGGCCCGCGCCGGAAGTGGTTAGTAACGCTCGAAGCCCTTGTCAAGGTCGTCTTCCTTGTCTCTGAGCCTGAGGGTAACCCCGGACCTGGCCGGCGTCTTCATGCCCGTGCGCACCAAGTAGCCGTTTGGCTTCACAGCCCTTTGCGGAGCGGCGGCGGCTTGCCGCGAGGCCTTTGCGCCGGATGTACCATGAGCGTCGTCTCCGGTGCGGAAGAAGCCCAGCGCGCTCACCAACTGATCGGCCTGGCCGGTCAACTCTTCGGTGGTCGAAGCCATCTCCTCGGAGGCGGATGCATTCTGTTGAATGACCTTCTCCAACTGCTGGAGCGCCTTGTTGATCTGTTCGGCACCGGTATCCTGTTCTTTGCTGGCCGCGGTGATTTCCTGCACCAATTCCGCGGTCCTCTGAATATCGGGCACCAGTTTCTCCAGCATCTCGCCGGCCTTCTCAGACACCTTCACCGTGGTGCCGGAGAGTTGGTTGATCTCGCCCGCGGCTTTTTGGCTGCGCTCGGCGAGCTTGCGGACTTCCGCCGCGACCACGGCAAATCCCTTGCCATGTTCTCCGGCGCGCGCCGCTTCGATGGCTGCGTTGAGGGCCAGCAGGTTGGTCTGGCGGGCAATCTCCTCAATGATCGAGATCTTGCTGGCAATCTCCTTCATCGCCGCCACCGCTTCCAGCACGGACTTGCCGCTCTCTTGCGCGTCCTTGGCCGACTTGGTGGCGATTTTGTTGGTCTGTTGCGCGTTCTCGGCGTTCTGCTTGATGTTTGAAACCATTTGCTCCATCGAGGACGAGGCTTCCTCGGCGGAGGCTGCCTGGGCCGTGGCCCCGTTCGATACCTGAACCGATGCCGTGCTGATGGACTGGCTGGCCTCGGAAACTTCTCCGGCGATGGCGCGAATGTCGGACACCGTGCGCACCAGTCCGCCGACCATCGAGCTCAGCGCCTGCATCAACTTGTCCTGCGGCGAGCGCTCCCGGATGGTAACGGTCAGATTGCCGTCCGCGATCTCTTCGGCGGCCGTGGTGATCTCGGTCATGGCCACAATCAGCGTGTTCAGGTTGTTCTTGATGGTGTTGAAGTCGCCGTTGTAGTTGTCCGTGATGAGTGCGGGGATCTCGCCCTTCGAAATCAGTTCCACATAATGTGCCGCCACATTCAAGGGGCCGATGACCGCGTCCAGCGTGTCGTTGACGCCCTGCACAACTTTGCGAAAGTCACCCTGGTGCCGGGTGGCGTCGGCACGAGTGGCCAGCTTGCCCTCAACTGCCGCCTTGGCCAGCAAGCCGGCGTCTGTAATGAGCGCGTCGACCGAACTCATTGTCTGAATGAGAGCGGGAATAAGTATGTCGTTATCCGAGCGCTTGCCGATCCTCTGCAGCGACATCAGCTCATCCCTGTAATCTCCCGCACCGATCAATTCGACGGCGCGAATGGCGTGCTTGAATCGATCCTGTGCTCCATTGGTTGCCCTTGCCACCTCGGCAAATATCCCCTGATACGAACCTTCGACCTTTGTAGCGCAGTCGTTGACCGCCAACTGTTGCAAAACCTTGTTTGCCTCTGCCAGCCCGCTGAGTTCCGCAATGCATGCATTGAGATTGTTCTTGATGATGTTGAAGTCGCCGTTGTAGGTGGCGGTGATCTTCTGGGGGATGATGCCCTTCGCGAGCTGGCCCACAGCTTCCGCGGACAAATTGAGCGGCCCGATCATGGCATCGAGGATATCGTTGACGCTGAGCACAATGTCGCGATGATCGCCGGTCAGTTGGTCAACTCTGCCGCGCTCCGAGAGGCGGCCTTCCCGCGACGCATCCACCAGACGCTTGATCTCATGAGATAGGAGCAACAGGTGGTCGTCTTGCTGTTTTCTTGCAGGCACTGCCAGGCCCTGGTTACCGTTCGAGTTCGCGCTTTTTCGCGCGACGGCGCCGCGCGACTTTACGTTTGCAGCTTTTGTAGCCATGATTTATCCCATCCTTTGCATCTGAATTCGTTGGTCGTTACGCTCTCTGATCTCAGGGAACAATGGGCCGCCGCCTGGATTGTTCCCGGTTACCGCCGGCTTTGCCGCTGCCTGTGCCGCTTTCAAGGAGAACCCGGAGTCAGCTCCTGTTTGGCGCGGCCTTTGACCGGCGTGGAGGCCGGGCGTCCGCGCGCGTTGCCTGGCGTTCCCTTGATGACCTCCTGGACCAGCCGGTCAGGATCGATAATCAGCGCCACGGAGCCGTTGCCGAGAATGGTGGCGCCGGATACAAACTGGACATGACGATAGAAGCGGCCAAGATTCTTGATGACCGTCTGGTGATCGCCGAGCACCTCGTCGACCACGAAGCCGTAGCGCCCGTCTTCGGTCTCGGCGATCATGATCTGCTCGCGCTCCGGGCGCTCCGTCTTGATGTGGAAGAAATCTCTGAGGCGAATGTACGGAATGATCTCTCCGCGCACATTGGCGACATGCTTGCCGTTGGCCTTCTCAATGTCCTGCCGGGTCAGCTCAATGCATTCCAGCGTGTTGGACAGCGGCAGCACAAAGTGAGCGTCATCGACCCGCACCAGCAGGCCGTCGATAATGGCCAAGGTCAGCGGCAGTCGCAGCGTAATGCTGGCGCCCACGCCAAATTCGCTCTTGATGTCGATGGTGCCGCGAAGGGCCTCCACGCGCTGGCGCACGACGTCCATGCCCACTCCCCGGCCGGAGACATCCGTCACCTGTTTGGCCGTGGAGAAGCCGGGCATCAAGATGAAGGAGAAGATTTCCGCCTCGGTCAGTTCCGCATCGGCGGCCGCCAGGCCGTTCCGCACCGCGCGCTCCCTGACCGCCACGGCGTCGATGCCTCGCCCGTCGTCGGTCACGCCGATCAGGACATGAGCGCCGGCGTGCCGTGCAGAGAGATGTATGGTTGCGGTTTCACTCTTGCCGGCCTCAAGCCTGGCCTGTGGCGACTCGATGCCGTGATCCATGCTGTTGCGGATCAGGTGCATCAGGGGATCGTTCAACTGATCGATCACCGTCTTGTCCAGTTCCGTGTCGGCGTCTTCGATGGTCAGTTCCACATTCTTGTGGAGGTCGCGCGCCAGGTCGTGCACCAGGCGCCGAAACCTCTCGAAGGTGCCTCGAATCGGAAGCATGCGAGTGCTCATCGAGTTCTCGCGCAGCGCCGCCGTGAGGCGCTCGACTTCCTCGGATATCGACGTGATTTCCGGATCGTCCCGCTGCGCGGCAATGTCGGCCAGGCGCGCTTGCACCGTGACCAGTTCGCCCACCAGGTTCACGAACTGGTCCAGCTTTTCGGCCGGCACGCGAATGCTGGATGCGGTGTCAGGCTTGTCGTGTTCGCGGCGTCCGGGACCAGAGCGTTGGTCTTCCCGCGGCTTGTAAATCGCCGCCGCGGCGTCCCCTGGCAGGCACGGGGATGCGGGCAGGGTGACTGCCGGGTTGATGGTCAGCTCGCAGCAATCCTCGACAAAGATGAAGACATCGCGGATCGCGTCGCGAGGCACAGCAGTCGCCAGGATCATGTCCCAGGCCACGTAGCAGCGTTCCGGATCGAACTGGCTCAATGGGGGAATGGCCCCCATGCTGGCGGTCACCTGCAGGTTCCCCATCTGCCTCAGTTCCCGCAACAGGAGCAAGGGATTGGTTCCGGTGCGCAAAAGGTCCGGACCGGGCGCAAAGTGGACCAGCCAGTCGCGCGTTGCCTGCCGATCCGCCGAGGAAGCAGGCGGCGTGGAAGCTACGACCCGCGCGCGCGGGATGTCGCTGGTTCCCGCCAGGCCCCGCAGCTTTGCCAGGATATCTTCCGCGATTTCCGCATCTTCGGAGCTTTGGCCGGAAGGCTCGTCCACCATCCGCCTGATCTGGTCAAGGGCCGCCAGGCAGAGATCCACAAGGTCACTCGTGACTTTCAGGCGTCCGTTTCGCACCTTGTCGAAAGCCGTCTCCAGATGGTGGGTAAACGCGGCGAGTTCATCGAAGCCGAACATGGCTCCCGAGCCCTTGATGGTGTGCATGGAGCGAAACACTCGCCCCACCAATTCGATGTCTTGCGGATTCTTATTCAGAGCAAGCAGGGACGATTCCAGCTCGACCAGGATCTCGCGAGCCTCCTCCTGAAACGCTTGTTTGTGACTGTCGGCGATGCTGGCGCTTGGCATATTGTGGGGCCTGTTGATGCGTAAAGTTTCGTCTACAGAGCGGGGAATTTCCGTATGCCCGCGTGGACCATGGCGACAGAGATGTTGCCGGGAACTGAGCCGGAAAGCCTGAACCCGATGCCTGACTTGGCAGCACCTCGCTCAGTGGCAATCAACAACTGCATCGCAGTGATGTCTAGTTCGGTAGCATTTTGCAGGTTTACGGCCAGCCCCTTTCCAAGCGCCAGCGCCTCGAGCAGAAGGCTCATGAGCTCGGCTGCGTGGGCGATGCCCACTTCACCTTCCAGGCGAATCAGGGAAAGTCCTTCACTCTCGTCAAGAAATACCGGCACGTTCAGCTCCTTGAGCAGTCATTGCACCCGCAACGTGCGCGGCCGTTCCTGTGTCTCCGCGTTCCTGAGCCGCTTCGCGCGGCACATTTCCGCCGATCCGATGCGGAGTCGTGCATCGATCTAGAGATGAAGGCAATCTCGCTTTTGGGACGGGCTAGAGACTCACGCCTGCGAGGGGGATTGCCTGTGCTCTCCTACTATCGGCATATTCCTCAAAACTGAACATTTTGTTCATTGCACATGCGGTCAGTCATCGTCAGGGCGCAGAGCGCACTCTGCAAGTTATTGTCCATCAATGCACTTGCAGAGGGCTTGAGATCGGGGAGTGACGAGGAAAGTGCGGCTGCCATTTCGAAGTGCGGCGGAGGCCAGGCTGTCCTGGTTACGTTGAAGCCAAGATCCCGTTTCCGCGCATTTAATCGTTTGAGTCCAATTCGAGAGCGGATGGGGAATGGCGCAATTGCCATGGCCCGTTTGGCGGGCGCGCTGCTGCTGCCAGTTCTTCTCCCGCGCGTTTACGCGACCGGAGCGACCAGGCTTTCCGCCAGATTCAAGATCAGGGGTTTTCTCAGCGTGTTTGCGACATCCTGCGCGCTCAGCGGGCGGCTGAAGTAGTAGCCTTGGAATTCGTCGCATTCATGTTCCCTTAGGAACGACAACTGCGCCTCGTCTTCCACTCCTTCGGCGATCACCTTCAGGCTGAGGCCCTTTGCCATGTTAATGATGGCGATGGTGATGGCGGCGTCGTCGGGGTTGACCGCGACATCCCGGATGAAGGAGCGGTCTATTTTGAGTTTTGTGACTGGGAATTGCCTCAAATAGCTGAGGCTCGAATAGCCGGTCCCAAAGTCGTCGATTACCAATTTCAGCCCGGCATCCTTAAGATTCTTAAGCACCCCGAACATGACGTCCGCATTTGACAAAAGGAGGCTTTCGGTCAGTTCAAGCTCCAGGTATTGGGGGTCAAGGCCGGTCTCGTGCAACACGCGCTTGATCAGTTCCGAGAATCCCTCCTGGCGAAACTGCACGGCGGAAACATTTACCGCCACCGGCACCACGGGGAGTCCCTCGACCCGCCATTTCATAATCTGAGAACACGCGGTCTTGAGGACCCACTCCCCAATGGGAGTAATGAGACCGCTGTTCTCCGCGACCTTTATGAACTTATCGGGCATTACGAGACCCAGCGCCGGGTGCTGCCATCGCACAAGCGCTTCCAGGCCAGTGACTTCGCCGGTCGCAATGTTGACCTGCGGCTGATAGAGGAGGAACAATTGCTCTCTGTCGATGGCGGAGCGCAGACTGTTCTCCAAGGTCAGTCGCTCCATGACGCGCGTGTTCATCTCGTCGGTAAAGAAGCAGAGGGTGTTGGACCCTTTTTCCTTGGCGCAATACATCGCGGAATCGGCATTCTTGATCAGGGTTTCACCGTCTTGACCGTGTTCGGGAAAGACGCTGATTCCAAGGCTGCAAGTAACCCCGAGCGAGCGTCCCTTGACCATGAACTCGTTCGATACCGACTCCACAATGCGTGCGGCGATCGATCCCAATTCGGCCACGCTGTTCAAGCTGGTCAACACAATGATGAACTCGTCGCCGCCGACCCTGGCCACGGTGTCCTGCTCGCGCATCTCTTTCTTGAGACGCGTTGCGACCTGTATTAGATGCAGGTCGCCGAACGAGTGCCCAAGTGAATCGTTGATGATCTTGAAGCGGTCAAGATCGAGGAACAAGAGGGCCACCATGTTCCCCCGCCTGCGAGCCGCGGCGAGCGCATTGTTCAGGCGATCCTGGAGAAGCGTGCGGTTGGGCAAACCGGTTAGAGCATCGTAATAGGCCAGGAAGTTGACCTGCTTCTGGGCGAGTTTTCGTTCGGTGATGTCCTCGACTGTTCCCTCGTGCCTGACGGCGAATCCGTCCGCGTTGCGCACGGCCCGGACATTGACCAATAGCCACTTGTGTGTCCCGTCCTTGCAGAGCACCTCGGCCTCGTTGCTGCGGATGGCCCTATGCTTCTCCGGCCCGCTGGTCCACTCATCGTTCTGCGCAGTGTCAATGAAATGCGGGAACACTTTTCCAGAGACATCCGCAAGCATCCGCTCGGGGGATTCATAGCCGTGCATGATTGCGAAGGCGGGGTTGAGATTCAGGAGCTGACCCGTGGGGGAGGCCTGGAAGATTCCAACGACGGCATCATGGAAGATCGCACGGTATTTTCTTTCGGCCTCGCGAACCGCGTCCTCCGTCCGTTTTCTTTCAGTGATGTCCTGATTGATCGCAATGAAGTGAGTGACATGACCGGGCTGCAATGCGACCGGCGTAATCGTCATCTCTTCCGAAGTCAGGGTTTTATCCTTGCGGCGATTGACAATCTCGCCGCGCCAGGTCTTTCCCGAAGAGATGTCGGCCCACATGGTTTTGTAGAATTCGTCGTCATGTGTTCCGGATTTCAGCAAGCGGCGATTTGTCCCGAGCGCCTCTTCGGCAGAATAGCCGGACAGAGCCGAGAAAGCCGGATTTGTCCAGACGACGGTACCTTTCGAGTCGGTGATGCTGACGGAGTTGGCAGCGGCCTTCAACGCGGCAGCGAGCAGATTGAGCTGCTCATTGGCCGCGGAGAGTTCGGAGGTGCGTTCCTCAACCTGCCGATCGAGTTTATTCATCCGCAGGCGGGCCTGATGCATCGAAGTCCACTTTGCGGTCATCGCGTGCGCAAGCTGGGTGACCTCAATGATGTCGAAGGGCTTCTTGAGGATGACGAAGCTGTCCGACGTGCCGAGACGCTTGGATATGTCAAGCCAGTTGTAATCGGAATGCGCGGTGCAGATGACAATCTGGAGGTCGGGGTCGGCGTGCCATAGGTGGCCGATGGTTTCGACGCCGTCCCAACCCGGGGGCATGCGCACGTCGACGAAGGCCAGCGCATAGGGCCGGCTCTCGGCCTGTGCCCGCAGCACACATGCGAGTCCGTCCTGGCCCTGGAAGGCGGAGTCGATTTCAAAGACCACTCCGGGCGCGGTTGTAGTTCCGAACAAGAGTGCTTCATCGGCTACCAGTTGACAGTCGATTTCCCTGGGCAGGAGTATCTTCTTCAGATCGCCGTGGATGGATTCGTTGTCGTCAACGATGAGCAGCCGGAAGTGATTGCTTTGGAGCATCATGCGCCCATCCTCTCCACATCGGATTCACTCGCCTGAATGGGGAGTTCGAGCGTAAACATCGCGCCCGCATTCGCGCCCTGGCTCTCAGCAGTGATGGAGCCTCCAAGCTGCCTGGCCGCCAGGGCGCTGGAATGCAATCCAAACCCGTGACCGTCCCTTTTTGTCGTGAATCCATGAGAAAAGATGCGCACCAGATTGGCCTGTGGAATGCCGATGCCGTTGTCGACGACACAGATCGCAATGCGCTCCTCGCTCACGCGCGTCATGCGGATTGCGATTTGCCGGTTCTTGGTTCCGGACTCCTTAACGGCATCCTTGGCATTTCGCATCAGGTTCAGCAGAATCTGCAGTACTTTGTGACGGTCGGTGGTGATGGGCGGCAGGTCCTCGCTGGCGATGCTAAGAGCGACGCCGTGGCGTTCCATGGTGAGCCGCGTAATGCTCAGCGCATCTTCGATCAAGTCGGTGAGCGCGATTTTTTCGTAGACGCCCGAGGACCGTGCATAGGTTTGCTGCATTGCAACAATCCCTTTGATATGAGAGATGTGTTGAGCCAGGCTTGCGACTTCCTTGCCGAGTTGGCCACGTTCCTGTTCCATGTGGCGCGCGAGGCTGCCCATATAGGGAAGCACTCTCTGTCCGCGCGGGTCACTGGTGAGGAAGTCGCTCAATTCGTCCCTGTGGTCCTCGAGGACGCTGACCAGTTCACCAAACTGGCCGATGCGCAACTCACGCAAATGGTCCCCTACGATGGTGGCGGACACATTCACGCTGTTGAGCACGTTGCCCACATTGTGAAGTACGCCTGTGGCCACCTCGGCCATACCGGAGATGCGGGACAGGTCGATCAGTCCCTTCTGCGCTTCGGCCAGTTCTGCAAGGGCAGCGTCCTTGGCGATGATCTGCGCGCGCAGCTCCTGGGTGCGTTCGGTTACGCGAAGTTCGAGGTTGCGCTTGCCCTCCGATAATTCCTGATCGCGGTGCAGGATCATGTCGGCCATCCCATTGAAGGCATGCGCCAGTTGCTCGATCTCATCCCGGCTGCCGATATGGGCGCGGGCTGTGAGGTCGCCGCCGGCCACGCGCTCAACCACCGATTGCAACTGCAGGATGGGCCGGACGAATCGTCCCGCATACAAGACAGAGGCGATCAGGCTGATCAGGATGCACACCACGGCCAGGATTCCAGTACGCAGATTCACCTGCCTCGCGCTCTGGTCATAAGAGTCCAGCGAGAGCCCTACGTGAATCCATCCCCACTGGATGCTGCTGTAGTCAAAGGGGACGGCATAATGAAAGACGCGCCGGTTGAACATGGGCACAACGCCGAGTTCGCTGAAAGGGCGGCGCAGCTCTGGATACCAGAAGCGCTCGGTCTTCGGCTCGAGACGCCAGCCATTGCGCTCCACCACGAGGGAGAGGCCATCGTTCTTGGTGATGACCAGGAAGTCGACGCTTTTGTCGCCTTTGAGCACCTGCATGGCATGGTCGACTACAGAAGAATAGTCCTCGGAGACAGCGGCTTCAGCAACCTCACCTTGCAGCGCGACCGCGACGCCGCTGGCCTTCGACTCCAAACCCTCCCTCAGGTCGCGCCTCTGTTGCGGCAGCAGGAAGGCCACAAAGATGCCTAAGGTGACCAGGGTGATGGTCCAGGCCAGCAGCATTGTCCGGCGAGCGATCCCAGTTGTCATTAAGATGCGCCTCACGCCAGGCCTTTCCGGGAGTGTGGCTGCTGCGCGGGCAGCCGCTCGAATTGGCGCACCAACTCCAAGGTGCTCTTCATGACACTGACTGGCTTCACCGCGAGACCTGGAGACTGGAACAAGGCGACGATCTGCTGTCCGGTGGGGTTGGAATAGATGCGCTGAATAGAGTCGAGGAGCGCCTTGCGCGCAGACGCCTTGGTGCTGTTGCGGAATGCGAAGATGATTGGGATGAGTTTAGGAGACACAGCGACAGCCCGAAGATCCCGGCCAAGCTGAGGGTTCAGTTCCGCTGCTGTCTCCCAGCAGCGACGCGTCATGCAGGCGGCGTCCACACGGCGAAAGAATACGGGAAGCACGACTTGGTTCAAGCTTCCGATTCGCTTATGGCTGGCGAAGAACTGTTCGGCCGGGGGCAGGTTGTTTGCCGCCAGCATGGTGCCCAGCCAGGCGGGCAGCAGAACCATGGAGGGATGGAGGTAGGAGACGACATGCGCCCCGCGGAGGTCGGAAACCTCCTTGAATGGGCTGTTGTTGTACACCAGCAGCACGTACTCGATTCCATCGACCTGATCGCTCTGAATCACCAGTGAGTCGGGATTGGACAAGTCGTCGACTTTTGCGAACTCCAGAGCCGTGACGCCATAACAGTCGAGCGTTCCCTGTCGCACGTCTCGAATCATCTCTTCGGACGGAATGAAGATTTCCGGCGCAGGGAATAAGGTGACACGGCCCAAGGGCCCATAGAGCTCGCGAAGCCAGATCCGATAGGCGGCGCGCGCGTCGCTTACGTTGGCGCCGGCAAGCGTCTCGACGCTGAGGGCCACCCGCAGAGCGACTTTTCCATCTTCGCTCCGGCAGAGTGTCGGCGCCAGGGTGGCAGCCGCCGCTCCGGCGATTATGGTCAGGCACTCTCTCCGAGTCATTCGCGTTACTGAACGGTCCATCTGACACCAACTCCGTCGGCCTTCCCAGGGAACCTTAGGACGGGCCTCTCCGCGAGCGCGCCTGCTGCGCGGACACCCGCTCGAACTGATGCACCAACTCCAGGGTGCCTTTCATGACGGAGGCCGGCCGTAAGACGAATTGGCGCGACTGATACAAGGCGGCGATCTGTTGTCCCGCGATCATGGTAGAGAGGCTCACCATGGAATCGACAAGGTTCTTGCGGCCAATCGGATTGCAGTTTCGGCGAAAGGCGATTGCAATTGGAATGACTTTTGGCGAAACGGCCAGGGGACGAAGGTCGCGGCCAAGCTGGGGGTTCAGTTCCACGGCCGTGTCCCAGCTTCGCCGCGCGAGCAGCGCTCCGTCCGCACGGCGAAAGAAGACCGGCAGGACCACCTGATTCACCTTGTCCTGGGGGGTATTGCCGCCGAAAAAGCGGTCTGCCGCCGGCAGGTTGCCAGCGGCCAGCATGGTGTCTAGCCAGGCGGGAAGCAGGACCATGTCGCGATGAAGGTGCGACAGGATCTGGGCGCCTCGAAGATCGGCAATTTTCTTGAATGGGCTGCTGGTATGCACCAGCAGAACATATTCCATCCCGTCGGCCAGATAATCCTGCAGAACCAAAAGATCGGGATCGGACAAATCCACTAGTTTTGCATACTCGAGAGCGGTGACGCCATAACACTGAACCGTTCCTTGGCGCACATCCCTGACCAGCTCATCGGACGTAATGAAGACGCCGGGGACGACCTCCGCGACAACCCGCCCGGTTTGACGCTCGACGGCATCGATCCAGACGCGGTAGGCTGCGCGCCCATCGTTGATATTGGCTCCGGTTATGGTCTCGACGCTGACCGCAACGCGCAGGGAATTCTTGTCAATCTCGGCCCGGCAGAATTCAGGCGCGAGCGTCGAGGCTGCCGCTCCCGCAATGAGTGTGAGGCACTGTCGCCGCGCTATTTGGTTCTCTTGATGCTGCATCGAGTTCCCTCTACAAACTCCACTATTGGCCGGCGCTCAATTCGGCCTGAACGCTTTTGCCTACCACCAGGTCGATTCCGGATTGAAGGGCCATGTGGTCGTAGACCGCCTTGTCGTACGCCGCTGTGACCAGGGCCTCCTGCAACTGAGCCCGGATCACCTTTTCAGTGGCGACCAATCCCGTCTGATAGCCCCGCAAGGTCAGGTCGGTGTCGTCCTTGGCCGCGGCCTCCGCATCCTGGGTTGCCTGGACCACCTTTTCGCTTGCGCCGAGTTCGAGAAACATGTTGCGAATCTCGAGACCCAGCCCCTCGGAGAGCAGGATCTTCTTTTCCTTGAGCTGGCTGATCCTGGCGCGGGCTTCGGCAACTCTCTCACGGGTGAGGAAGCCGTCGAAGATCGGGATATCGACACCGAGATCGATTGACCAGCCATCCTTGTTATTCGAGGTTGAGAGACCGCCATCGTAGCTGTTCCAGCGCTTGTGCAACTCGCCCTTGAGCCCCACCTTGGGGAAGAAGCCGCTGGCCGCGGTGGCGCGTTCCCCCTCGAGCGCCTTCAGGCCGGCTTCGATCTCCGCCCAATCGGGATTGAATTCATAGGCTGTGGAGACCAGCTCATCCAGGTTCCCCGCATACGGCTGGAAGGGCACGGTTTCATCTTTGGGCATGACGCTCGACTTCCAGGACAAGCCGATGGTGTAGGCCAGAGCCGCCTCGGCCGAAGCCTGGTTGGCCTCAAGCGGGGCAACCAGGGAGCGAACTGTCTCGACCATGACCTTGTTGTCCAGATAGTCGGTCTTGTTGACCGTGCCGGAACCATCCTTGTAGAGCGACTCTGTCATTCTCAGGGTCGCTTCCATGCGAACCAGGGTGTCCTGCCCGAGCTGATGAAGCTGGCGGGCCAGCACCGCGCCGTAATAAAGGCGGATGACATTCTCGGTCAATTCGAGATCGGTGCGACGAACCTCGGCTTTGGCCACGCTCACCGCGCCAAGCGACTGCTCGCTCAAGCCCTTGCGCATGCCGCCATCCAAGAGCAGCCACTTGAAGTCGCCGGAGATGGACTCCGTGGCCGGATTCATCAACTTGATGTTTTGTGCCGGAATGGGGAACATCTGGGCGTTGGTGGTGACCGTCTGACCAGGAAAGCTCACCGGCATCTGCACGGCGACCGGCGGAAACCCCGGGCCGAAGGCATTGGCTGGAATCGTGACCGTCGCGGTTCCACCTGGAATGGCAACCGACTGGGCCGGAATGACCATGGCGCTGGCCGGATAGACGAAGTTGGGCGAAGAGCTCATCTGGTTGACGCCGCCCTGGGCGTTGATCTGCGGCCAATAGGCAGCCAAGGCCTGGCGGTGCTGGGCCTCGGCCATGTCAACGGCAAACCGGCTAGCCGGACGGGAGTGATTCTTCTCCATGGCGAGATGCAGGCAATCGCTGAGCGAGAGTGCTTGCTGGGTGTCAGGCGCCGCCTGGCCGGACGCAGCCATGCCGCCAATCGCCACAAGCATCACGAACAGCAATTGGAGGAAATTCGAAAGAGGTTTCCTTCTCATTCGCCTACTATCGGCACAAAGCCTGAACAGTTAGAGGCTACCGGGCATGGCGAGGAAGGAAACCCGACCCAAGCAGCCGGCGTGGGGACCGGTTTTGCGTGGAATTGTCAGAGCCAGAAGAACTTGGACATTGAATCCAGGACCATCGGGAATTGCGCGATCGGTTCACATTGACCGTCTGGAGCGGAATCTCCTGGAGTTGTCCTGGCGAGCCGGCCAGCGTAACGCGATCGCATGAACGAGGCTGCGAGCCTTGCGCCCGACCGTGCCTGGTTGAGGCCGAGCATCGCGCTACGCTCTCTCCGACACAACCACAAGACGCTCCAGAGTGGATGCATCAAAGCCAGGCGCAACTTCGATGTGCCGGCCGCTCGTCCACTCCGCGCGAAAGGCAATCTTCTTCTACTTTTCCTGCATGGCGGTCATCTGTTTCATAAGCTCCACGAAGATGTGTCTGAATTGCTCAAAGAGCCGTTCAAGCTGTCCGACCTCGTCGTCGGACTCAACCTTGATGACCGTTTCGAAGTCTCCGCCCACCAAACGCGTAGCCGCATGAATGATGTGCAGCAGGCGGCGGAAGATGAACCGGTTGAGCAGGTTGAGCAACAGAACAACGCCTAGCACGAAACATACGACTGTCGTAGCCAAGAGGATGTCCTGGGTGCGCCGCATCTTGAGGTAAGAGGCCGAAATATCGCGCACCACGAACATTGCTCCCACGGTGTTTCCCGCAGCGTCATGGATGGGAAAGATGCCACGGACGAATTGGGATTTGCCTTCACTGTAACGTTCGAGGACGGTGCCCTGGACGGGGATCGTGTCCAGATCACCCGTGAATCGAAGGATGTTGTCATTGGTCGTGGTTTTGTCGGCCACAACGTATCCCGAGTTGTCGTTCCAGTTGTCGCGACGCTTCCACATCGCGCTGGAATCCGCCCAAAATTGGCGGTCGACGTACTTCTTGCTGAGAAGAAGGCCGTACTCATTGCCGGTTTGATTTTTCAATGCGTGAACGAACTGGCCAAGCTCTTCGCCAAATTCGACGTAGCCGGCGATGGCTCCTTTTGCATCGTAGACAGGCCGGATGACTCTCACTGCAAATCCCGCCCGCGCCAACTCGTTCCCAGCCACAATGCCATGCGTGCGCACGACTTCGTTATCGATGAATCGATTGAGGTGGTCGCCGAACTTGGCGGGGTTGTGAAGCCGGAGGAAGACGGACATGCCGGGCTCTGGCGTATGGAACATCCAGTTGGTAATTCCCTGGCTCTTCAACTGCGGATAGAGAGGCGCTGTCAACTGGAGCAGGCGGCTGCGATGCTTGGCGGCAAAGGCATCCCGGACCTGGGTGTTCATGATCAGCGCGTCGCTGACGGCCGTCATCTTGCTGATCTCCCTGTTCTCCAGAATCGTGAAGAGCTTTTGTGAGCCGGTAACCGCGTCGATGGCTATGCCCTTCGCGTTTTCGACGGTGAAGTAGGACATGAGCCCCACAATGCAGCCAATGCCAATCACAACGCAGAGGGCTAACGCCAGCAAGGCCTTGGTTTGAATCGACTTCAAGTTCATGGAAACACTCCTCACAAGCTCAAGTTCAGCACTTCTTTTGCGGCCCGCTTCAGTTTGGCGATGCCATCCGGGTCATCCGGAGTATTGGGGTTGATGAACGCAAGCAGCCGGCCGGACTTCAGTCCGATCCGGCCTCTGACGTCCGTTCCGTCCAAGTCGTCGGATTTGATTTTTTCTTCGATTCGAATCTTCAAATCGTAAAGTTGGCTCACAAGTCAAACTCCCTTAACTCACCCCAGGCATTCTTGCATTCGATCCTTAGCCGGAACTGAATACGCTGGGGTACTATCGGCAGCGTTCGCGGCTTTTTTCAGCAGAGGGCGCAGAGCCTTCACTCTGAAAGGGATCGCGCGCACCCCTACGAGCTTCGATCCCTTCCACTTTCCAGACGCGTCCACGATTGATGCCGATTCAGCCCTGTGCCGATAGAGCGAGCGATCGTTTGAAGATGGATTGCCGCGGCCATGCCATGGGGAGCGCGCGATGCCAGATGCCGCGCTGTCGCGAGCGGATCTGCGCCAAAGGAGCAAAAGCGTGAAATCGGTCACAAACATGTCTTGGCGGGGAACTCCCGGAACCTATATTGGACGTCTAACCAGATTCGCGGCCTGTCTCGGTATTGCCCTGTCTCTTTGCTGTGCTCCTCTGGTTGGTCGTGCACAGGACACGGCTGACAAGCGGGCTCTGCTGGAGCGAATCGAGAAGCTCGAGCGAGAGCTTGCCGAGGTGAAGGCGCAACTGATGGCGGGAGCTCCAGGCGCACCTGTCCCGGCTCCCAACGCATTGCCGGTCCAGTCAACAGGCTCCGCGACAAATGGCGCCCCGGTAAGTGCGCCAGCCCAGCCGGGCGCAAGCGCTCAAGCGCCCCGTCCGGTTGCCCCAGGCACCCGCCCTGGGTCGACGACTCCCAGTGTGAGCGGAGTCGATCCCGCGGCGCTATTCAACCTGACGGTGGGGGCCACTCAGCCGACGACTGCCGAGCAGACAAAGCACAAGTTCTTTGAGAGGAAGCCGGGCAGAGATCTCACCTTCTACACCAAGACGGGAGAGATTACTTTCTATGGCAATCTCGACATTTCAGTGGAATCGGCGACCAAGGGGACAGGCGGCATGCAAGCTGGCGGCAGTGGCCCTGTTGGCAACATGGGCTGGCTGGAAGACATGTCGACAAACCTGGCCTTTGTTGGGGTGCGCGGGACCCAGATGACCGGAATAAAGGACACCAACTTCATCTATCAGTTGGAGACCGGAATCAATATCACAGCCGCGCCGGGAATCCACCAGAGCAACAGCCAGGAACAGGACACCGTTGACGGCACACTCTTTACGCGGAACAGCTATATAGGACTTGGCCAGGTAAAGCGCGGCGCGCTGCTGTTCGGCAAGACGGACCCGCCCTACAAGCAGTCCACGGCCCGCATGAACCCTTTCTCCGGCATGGAAGGGGACTATGGAATCATCATGGGCAACACCGGCGGCGACAACCGGGTCGAGTTCGGCTACCGGCTCGATCACGCCATGTGGTACAGCTCGCCCAAGCTCAAAGGGGTTCAGTTCAACGCATTCTTCTCGCCGGGGCAGAATCGCGCGGGGGACAGCGACAACATGGCCGCTGGAGAGCCGGATTGCACCGGCGGCGACGATCCCGGCAATGGCGGCCTCTCTCCAATTGCCTGCAACGACGGGTCATTCGGCGACGCTGTCAGTGGCAACGTCTCGTATACCCGTGAGCCGCTGTACGTTACGGCGGCGTATGAGCGCCACATGAAGGTCAATCGGCAGAGCGACATCACGGGCATCTATTCAAGCGCTCCGCCGTCAAACTACTCGGGACCGATCACAACCAACACCACTGGAGTTGGCTATGATTATTGGGTTCCCACGGCCTTCTTCAATGCCGGTGTGGCCGACGAGGACGCGGGCAAGGTTGGAATCCAGTACGGGTTCTTCGCCAAGAAGACCGTCGTCAACGCAGTTGTTGAGACCATGCACCGGTATGTGCCGGGCTTTATGGAGTTTCAGAACGAGCGCCAGCGGCTGGGGAGTTGGCTTGCGGGCACCCAGGCAATCGGCTTGTACGACAGCGTGTCGGTTGGCTGGGCGCGCGCCTACCGGGCGCCTGGGGACCCTGGCCAGCACAATACTTCTCTTACGCCGGCGCCCTATTCGACAGCGTCGGATGGGAACACGGATGGGGGCCGAGGCGTAGACAACGAGGCCAACATGTTCACGATCGCCTACCGGCACAGGATCGGTGAAGGTCTGGAAATTTACTCCAACTGGGCAGGAACGTTCAACGACCAGTTCGCGCACTTCGATCTTGGCGCCGGCGGGCGCGGGGTTACGACCGATTGCCATGACGCCTCCGATTCGGCGGGCAACCAGTACTCCAATCCTCATTGTTGGGCCGGTGGTCACTTGAAGGCCTTTTCGGTGGGTCTGGACAAGCGATTCTAGAGGCCTTTCGAGGCGGTTGCAGGGAAGAGGCCGGTTCAGTGTGAGAGCTTCCAAGAGGATAAAAGCCCTTGGAATCGGGAAGTTCTCAAGCAGTTTCCCGGGGGGGCAGGTCCGCGCGACAGGGCCCAAATTATTCGGTTCGGCCCCGCTCTTGACCATTTCAGTGGAATCTGCCGATAGGGAGCAGAACGACGGGAGTTCCGATCGATTTTCGCGGATTGCAGCGGCAACACTTCAAAATGAGGCGGTAACGTGGATATTCTCTTGGTTGACGACAGCAGAACAATGCGCATGATCGTCCAGCGGGCCATCCGGCAGGCAGGTTATCGCGGGATCATCGTGGGCGAAGCGGACAATGGAGTACAAGCCCTGGAGAAGCTGCAAGGAGCGACCCCGAAGCTCATTCTCTCCGACTGGAACATGCCTGAAATGTCCGGGATCGACCTTCTGAATCAATTGAGGGCGGCCGACAACATGATACCCTTCGGTTTCATCACGTCTGAATCGTCAAAAGGGATCAAGGAACTGGCGCTGAACTCAGGGGCGACATTTCTCATCTCCAAGCCGTTTACACCGGAAGATATTCAGGAGGCCCTGCTCCCCATTATGGGCGGGTGCTAGCTTATGGCAGAACCGACACCATTCGATCTTTCCCGTCGCTTTTCGCTGCTGATTGGCCGCAAGGTGACATTTGTCCAGACGACGGCGACGCTGGACAAGGCGATCAAGCAGGTGTACGGCATCTTTACGGTTCTGCCCAACAAGACCGCGGTGGTTGTCAAGGCCGACCTCCCGTTGCTCGGATCATTTGCCGGCGCGCTGGTGGGGTTTCCCGACTCGGTGGTCAGAGAGCATTTGGCGGTGACGCCCATTGAGGAGCTTCTGCGCGACGCGATCTACGAAGTGCTGAACATCGCCTCGGCCGCGGTTTCCACTGAAGGGCGGGCGGTGTTTGAAAAGATGGTGACGGACCCTGTCTACATCGATGGCGTCGCAGGGAAAGTCTTCGCCAAGCCGGATCACAGGAGCTATTTCAACGTTCAGGTAGACGGTTATCAGGGCGGAAGGTTCAGTATTTTTTCGCAGTTTGTTTCCGGCAGAACTGTGACTTTTTGACCGATGCGGATTGGCATTCGAGCATAGGAAGGGCGGTACTGCGTTGCCGGGTGCTGGGTGGCGCCAGCGCCGAATTCCAATGGGCTTGCAGTTCCCGCCGCGAGAAGGGAAGGCTGACGATGGGCAAGGAACAGCGGTGCAACCCTCGCTTCGAATGCAGTGGCGCCGCGGGCGTTCAGATTGAGCGTGACGCCGACCCTTCTCCCGCGAGAATTGTGAACCTGAGTCTCGATGGATGCCTGATCGTGTTGCAGAAGCCTCTCAGCCTCTCGCAGGACACAATTGTAGAGTTGACCTTCACCATCAACGATCAGCCATTTCGGGTTTGGGGCCGGGTGAGGGCCATTCGATCGGACACGACAGTGGGATTCCACTTTCCGCTCCTCTGCGAAAGGGTACGAACGCGGATTGCGAGCCTGATTGAACAGCTCATCGACGACCTTTTATCCAAGGACACACTCACTTGCGCCGAAGAGCAGCGGCGGTACCCGCGCATTGCGTGCAACTGTACGGCGGGCATCCGGATGGCTGCCGGCGAGGCATTCGTCCCTGCCTCTGTCGTAAATCTGAGCGCGGGAGGGTGCCTGATGATCTTAGAGGATCCGCAGCGCCTCCCGCGCGGCAGAACGGTAGAGCTGGCCTTCCAAATCAACCGGCTCCCCTTCCGCGTGCATGGCCAGGTAAAGACAATTCGATCGGAGACCAGGGTAGGATTTCAATTTTCCCACATGGACGAGCACCTGCAAAGGCGGCTCGAAGGCCAAGTTGAGGCCCTCATCCGGAACCTGGTGAAGCGCTATCAAGAATCCACGATAGCCTGCTGAGCAACTGTCGTTGAAGTTTCGGCTCCGAGCATTGATTGGGGGGCGGCGTGGAACTCCGCTCTGCACTCGCGAGAGTTCGTCCGCGGACCATGCAGGCGCGTCGAGCGACTCGTGGAATGAGGAGACAGAGCCGCGGTTTTCAGGGAATTGCCCCCGGGCGCCGCTCTGAAGCCTCCGCGGCGGACCGGGCCAAGCGGCATCGCTCCGGCTATCCGTCTTAGAGCATTTCCCGGAACGGTGTAGACCTGGATTTCCTTGGTATCCCACCCATTTCCGCAAAAAACGCGGAAATGGATGGGGCACGGAAGTCTATAGCAAATGCAAAAACGCTCTAGTCATGTGGAAGAGTGGAATCCAACAGACTTGCCGCGGCAATGGCCAGGCTTAGCTTCTTCTCTGCCGCATCGATCAGCGAGCCAAGACCCGCCGTCCTCCCTTCCCGGAGTGCTTGTTCGATGCTCGAAGCAGCCTCAGCCAGCTCACGAGCCTCCAATGTGGCGGCAATGCCTTTGAGGGAGTGTGCGAGCCTCTCGGCATCCTCGTTTCTCCCTTCAGCAATAAGGGCATTGAGCTCGGTCGCGGCATGTTCGTAATTGTCGCGGAATCCGAGCAGCATTTTGCGAAGCAGTCTGGGCTTGCCGCTGGTGCGAGCCAGCGCGGCCTTAAGATCGAATGGCGAGGACTGTGCCGGAACTGGAACCTCGGCTGTGGAACGCAGGGGTGGAATCGCCTCAATCTCCGGCGCCGCCTCGGATGGAGCCGGCAGCCAACGAATCAGTGTCTCCCTTAGTCCGCTGGGGTTGATCGGCTTGGTGAGATGATCATTCATTCCCGCGTGGAGGCACCTTTCGCGATCACCGCTCATCGCATGAGCCGTCATCGCCAGGATGGGCAATCCGCAAAGGCGTTGATGTCCACGAATCAGCCTGGTTGCGGTCAATCCATCCATTACGGGCATCTGAATGTCCATAAGGACCAGATCGAACGGCTCGGAGAGAACACGATCGACGCCTTCCCTGCCATTTACCGCAACCGAGACCAGGATACCGAGGTCGCCAAGCAATTCAGTAGCGAGGTCACGGTTGATCTCGTTGTCTTCGACCAGCAGGACGCGCCTCCCGATAAGCCTGGCTGGGAAATCCTCAGCCACACCGCGCGTATCCGAGATAGGCCCGGATGGTTTCATTCCAAAGATGGTGGCGATGGCGTCAAGCAGATCCGCCTCCTGGATTGGCTTGACGAGAAAGGCGTCCATGGCAGGATCTGCCGGTCCACGCATCGCTTCTTCTTGTTCCAAATCGGAAAACATCAGAATGGCCGGCACTCGCGCATGGGACAGGTGGGCCTTGACACGACGGGAGTTTTCAATCCCATCGACTCCCGGCAGGCGCCAGCCCATGACCACCAGGTCAATCGGCTTGCCGGCCTGAGAGGCCGCGGCGAGAGCCGAGAGCGCCCCCCATCCTGATGATGCCGATCGGGCGGTGAACCCGTTTTTATAGAGCATGTTGATCAACTCAACCCGATCATCTTCATCGTCGTCGACGACCAGCACCGATTTCTTCAGTTCGCTCGCTCTGGCGCGGGGCTGAATGGGCAGGTCGCCTTTGACGAAGTTGAAAGTCACGGTGAAGTGGAAGGTGCTTCCCTTGCCGAGTTCACTCTCTACCGTGAGGGAGCCACCCATCAACTCGCAGAGCTGCTTGCTGATCGCAAGGCCCAATCCGGTGCCGCCGTACTTGCGGGTAAATGAAGTGTCCGCCTGAGTGAAGGACTGAAAGAGATGAGCGACTTGCTCGGAACTCATGCCGATGCCTGTGTCGGAAAGGGAGAACTTGAAAATCCCGCTATCCGGGCCCACGTCCGCGGCCACGACTTTAACGACAATTTCGCCGCTATCGGTAAACTTGATTGCGTTGTTCAGCAAATTGATGAGAATCTGCCCCAGGCGCAATGGATCGCCCACCAAATAGCGCGGGGCTTCCCTTGCGATTGAAAATACGATGGCAATTCCCTTCTGCTCGGCTTTCTGGCTGACGATGTCGTTGAGATTATTCAACACGTCGTCCAGCAGGAACGGGATGTGTTCAAGCTGGAGCTTGCCCGCTTCGATCTTGGAGAAGTCGAGGATATCGTTGGTGATGCCGAGCAAGGATTCGGCGGCATTGCCAATCTTTGTTAGATATTGCGATTGCCGGGGACTTGGATCCGATCGCTTGGCCAAGTATGTCATGCCAATGATCGCGTTCAGCGGGGTGCGAATCTCGTGGCTCATATTGGCCAGGAAGTCCGACTTGATTCGATTGGACTCTTCGGCCTTTTGCCGTGCCTCTTGCAGCGCTTCCTCGTGCCGCTTACGCTCGGTAATGTCCATTACCACGCCGCGCAATTGCAAGGGTCTCGATTCGTCGTCGAAAGAAAACTCCGCCCGAATCATCAACCAATGCATACTGGCATCGGGCCAGATGATTCGAAACTCGCGCATGAAGGGTACGCGGGCCGCAATGCAGCGGACAAGCTCGGCGCTGATTCCGGGCAGATCTTCGGTATGGACGCGTTCCAGAAAAGCGTCTCTTCTGCCGTTAAATTCGCCCGGCTTGAAGCCCCACAACTCCTCATACAAGCGCGACGAGATCAACTGATTGGAGGAAACATCCCAGTCAAAGGTTCCCGTGTGCGCTGCCTCCAGCGCCAACCTCAGCCTTTCCTCCGTTACACGCAGCGTTTCCTCGGTTTGCTTGCGGTCGGTTAAGTCCCAGTTGGCGCCCACAGTCCTCGCACCTCGCCCATCCTCGTTGCCGGTTGCCGAGCCGCCGACGCGCGTGGCATGCCCTTGGCCGACGTCCCAATCGAAACGGAACTTGAAATCGAGGGGCCAGACACCCTCGACGCAATCGCCGGGTGCGCGATCTTCCGCCTCACAATCAATGTAATAAAAATGACCTTTCGGCAGCTCAGAATTCTCTCAAGAGCATTTCCTGGTATTCATGGCGTAATGCCAGTTCATCCGGAAATTTACCGTTAAAGCGAAACCAGAGTCTTTGTGCCCTCTCGAAGAGTCTTCAATGAGGCTTGTTCTCAAGGAGAAGGCCACTTCATGGACTCGCCTTCGGCGATAGACGGCTCTGGCCCCATTATAGCTTCCCAAAAATGCGATTGCACATAAGTTCCGTGCTAACATCCGATCACTCGCCGCCTTCACACAGTAAGACTCTGGGTCCGATCAACATGCTTGCAGACTCAGAGGCGTGCCTGGATGCCGCGGAATCGAAGCATGGATTCCAGGGAAGTAATGCATTAGTTCCTCGAATTGATCCACCGGTTGCGGCCGGCTGAACAGGTATCCCTGGAACGAATCACAGCCCAGGCGGGAAAGGAAGTCCCGTTGCTCTTCAGTTTCAACGCCCTCCGCGATAACGGCCAAGCCCATAGCCCGGCCAAGAGCGATGATAGCTTGGGCAATGGCGCCGCTGCTGTTATCCGCCAAGAGATCACGAACGAAGGACTTGTCAATCTTCAACTGGTCCAGAGGCAGGCGTTTCAGGTAGGACAGCGATGAATAGCCGGTGCCAAAGTCGTCCAAAGAGAATTTCAACCCATGAGCCATTAAGTGGCTCATCTTGGCAATGGTGCTCTCCACATCGTTCACCAACATACTCTCGGTGAGCTCCAACGTGAGGTTCCTGGGGTTGGCCCCGCTTCGATTCAGCGCAGACATTACCTGTTCAACGAAGTCCGGCTGGCGAAACTGGAGGGCGCTTATATTGACAGAAACAGTGATGTCAGCTGTCTCTTTTCGATCTGCCCAAGCTGCAATCTGAGTGCAAGCTGTTTCAATCACCCAAGTTCCCAAAGGCAGGATCAGCCCCGTTTCCTCGGCCAGGAGGATGAACTCGCCGGGCGCAAGAATGCCGCGCGTTGGGTGCTTCCAGCGAATCAGAGCCTCGGCGCCAACGAGTCTGCCGTGGTCCACCTGGGATTGATAGTAGAGCAAGAACTGGCTGAATCTGATCGCATGGCGGAGGTCTTCCTCCATGGCCGCGCGGGATTTGACGGCATCCTGCAGGGCAGCGGAAAACAGGCGGATGGTATCTCGCCCGCACGCTTTCGCATGGTACATGGCGAGTTCGGCCTTCTGCAAGGCGTCATCAGCGCTTTCCTGATGATCCCAGAATACCGATATCCCAATGCTCGCAGTGCTGAGGCACTCGCGGCCATTGAGCAGATAGGGCAAGTCAACCGCCGCGAGAATCTTCTCGCCGACAATCGTGGCCTCGGCCGCGGCCTGATCAGAGACCTCGCTGAGTCCCTCTATCAGCACGACGAACTCATCTCCACCCAACCGCGCCAAGGTGTCGGATGGGCCGATACAGTTCGTGATTCGGTGTGCAACTTCCTGAAGCGTAAGGTCGCCGGCCTGATGCCCGAGGGTGTCGTTGAGTTTCTTGAAATTGTCCAGGTCAACAAACAGCAGCGCGACCATGCGGCCAGTTCGGGCACTGGTTGTGAGCGCCTGGCGCACCCGGTCCAGGAGGAGGCAACGATTCGGCAGGTGCGTGAGGGCGTCGTAAAAGGCGAGACCCCTTATCCTGTCTTCGGCAGACTTCGCTTCCGAGATATCCCGCATCACGCTAAGAACGCATAAGACGCCCTCCATCTCCATCACGGATGCAGTGATGCTGACCCATAGTGTCTCGCCATTCTTCTTTCTAAATCTGGCTTTGGCATCGTGGACAGTTGAATTCCGCAGCAGCAACTGGACGAGCGCCTTTCGATCATTCGAATGCACCCAGAAGTTCAGCTCGATCGAAGTGCGGCCGATGGTCTCCGCGTGTTCGCACCCAATGAGATCGAGGAATGCCTTGTTGACATCGATATAAGATCCATCCTCGAGGCGGCTGATCGTGACGCAATCAAGACTGGTTTGAAACATTGTTCTGTAGCGCTTTTCGCTTGTTTGCAGCGCTTCGGCCGCCGCCGCCAGCCGCTTGTCCTCGGGCTTGACCGGGGAGATATCCCTGGCAACCGAGAGGACGCAGGGAACGCCGTCGAGTTCAATCAGAGTTGCAGACATCGACCCCCAGAGCGCAGTCCCATTCCTTCGTCGAAACTGGGTCTCCACGTTTTTGCAAACGGCGCTCTCGCGCAGGATGTCCATCATTCTCTGTGAAGCGCCGCGATCGGCCCAGATGTCCAATTCCAACGCGGTTCGCCCAATGATTTCATGAAGCTTATATCCGAAGGCATCGAGGAAGCATTTATTTACCTCGACATATAGGCCATCGCTGAGCCGGCAGATGCTTATGGCATCGAGGCTCATCTGGAATAGCTTTCGATAGTGCTCCTCGCTTGTCCGCAGCGCTTCAAGCGCCGCGACGAGGCGCCGCACATCTGGCTTCCTCTTGATCGAAATGGAACCATCCATTCCGCCGTCCGGGCCCGCCATCGACGACACGGGCATCTTCCCGGCGGAAGAGGTGTCCTTCCCGCGCCGAACTACGACTGTGCTCAACCATTCCATGCCTGACCGCACGGTGCGCCACAGTGCTTCGCAGGTACATAGGAAAGGCCATCCGGATTGGAGGGCTTGAGGAGTCTGTGCCGCGGCGGTCTGGCATGGGTGTTCTGTAATAGCCGTGGGCGCAGTGCAGTCGATGGTCGACCCCTCAGCCGTGACCAAGCCGAGATGCTCGCCTGCCTCACGCGCCCAGTCGATCTTTGGCCTCGGCCCAGTGAAATCCATCATGACAGTATCGGCAGATGCGCCGGGCTTTTTCAATATCGTCAGCAGGCCTCAATAAGGGCCGTGATCTTCCGGGAGCCGGTGGCGCCTGTAACAACTGAAAGCGCTGGTCTCTTCCGCAGACACGATGGCCGCAAGCCTTCGGTCGCTGGGGAGACATATTCCGGCTAAAGGGTTCCGGTGCTTCTTTCTCATCTGACTCTCATCGACTGCGAGGGGGCGGATTTCGGCGTTGAGTGCCGACGGTCTTTCACAAGAGGCAGGGGAAGACCGACCGTGCCTCTTGTGACCTTACAGCTCAAGCGCCCCCGAGAGACAGAGGATGGAATTGCGTTGGCGGCAGACATCTTCTAGGCCGTCTGCGCAACCGGTTGCAGAGGCATTTTCCCGATTTCGGGGCGCTTGGCATGAACCGTCTTGAACACTTCCACCGGGTTTGCAATCGCCTTCGGAGCAGCCACGGATTCGACTACGGTCCTCAAAACCTCGATGCGGCCCTTGAAGAATGCACCATCTTCGATGCTCACGCGCGCCGCAGTCACCGTCCCGGTCACTGCGCTTTCGGCGCGGATGTCAACTCGATTCGATGCGTCGATGTCGCCCAAGACCTTTCCCATCACAGTGACTGCCGCGGCTTTAATGTTCGCGGTCACATGGGCGCTTCGTCCAACGTGGACCTGGTAGCCTGGGAGGTTGATGCTGCCTTCAACACGGCCCTCGATGAACAGCGACTCCGATCCGGTGATATCGCCCTTGAAGATAACCCCCTTCCCGATAATGGCTTGGCCAGTAGCCGAAGGCGCAACGCGCGCAACGGGCTGAGAGAATGCACTGGCAGGTGTTGGGCGAGCTTCGCTCACGGCGGGAGAAGCTGAGGTTGTTTCGATTTGCTTGGTTTTCCACATAGCGCTGAGGTTAACTCCTTTTTCTGTCCCGGAGGACTGTACCGCCGAGGCGGTCTATGACCAATGGACGAGTGACAACTGCAATTGAAACTCACTCCGACAATCGACAAAATGGTCAGCACCAATGCCCATGGAATGAGGGCAATGGACGTGGTCATCCTTGCGAATCAACTGCCGTTCGCGGCAAAGACCGCGCCCCTTGAGCGCAGGTGAAGACTCCTGCCGGCGCTCATGGATGGAAGGGGATTTCACCTGTCGCCGATCCAATGGTTGTTCCACCCTTGTCTGATCTTGTGTATTGCAAATGAGGGGCCAAACTCGCGATGGAATGCTGGGCGCGCATGCAAGAGCCAATGACCCCTGGGCCGCATTCCAGAATCGATTGACGTAAATCCAATGAATCAAACGCATGATGGGAACCAGCCTGGGTCTCATGGCCTGGCAGCAGGATGAATTGAAATGCTGGCGAGGGCGCGCAGGACAACGGCCCGGCAATAGAAGATGAGGATGATGAGCGACGGGCGGGCGCGGCGGAGAAGATTCGCGGCCCGGAGATACAAGTATCCTGGCAAGCAAAGCGCGGTGGCCGCACCGATCGTGCAAGTGCAATTCTGAATGCGCAGCAAAGCAAGGCCTTCTCCCGCTCGACTCCTCTGCGATGTGCCGGCCGCGACAATTTGGCCTGGATTCTTCGAGCCTTGCGGTTCGAGAACTCGGAATCGCGGCAACGCGTCTCAGGCAAGAGTGTCCAGCTTGATGTCGAGATTGTTCTCCGCAACCTGAGCGCTCGATCCAGTCGCGGTTGCTCCGGGCGGGTCTGGAACCGATGCTACATAGGTAGCTCCGGCCTGCTCAATACTGAGTGAGTAGTTCTTGCCCGCAACCGTAGTCGAAAGAGCCCCTTTAATAGCCACTACCTGAACAGCTGAAGCGGAATCAAGAGCCTGGGCTGCCGATGGCGGCGCCTGGGCGGACGCAAGCGATCTGGACGAAGATGCTGGCGCCAAACCTGGACCAGTTGTTGAATTCGTTGATGCCTCCGGCTTAGGAAGGTGGGACGCCCTGGCCCACTGCGTTGCGGAGGGAGCAATCTTTGAGATGGCGTCGATTTGCATCATTCTCCGATCTGATTCGAAGGTGAATCTGCATCGAATCGGGTATCGGCATCCGCACCAACTTCGTTCAATTACCTTTTTGCGCTGTGCGGAGTCACGATCTGTTGTCGGCTCACATGAAGAATTTCGACTGTGGGTTGTGTCGACGGAGCATTGGAGACAGTTCCCCACGGTCGCATGGCAAGAAGGCCACCTTGGTCCGGGCTTTTGCCGAGAAGCAGGCGCGATGACGAGACGCGCACGGCATGAAGGCGTCCATCGCTTTGCGACGATGCATCGAGAAACTCAACGAACCCCTGCAGCGGCGCCCGCGGCTCAAATTCGATGCAGAGGCTTTGTTGCTCGATGCACTCCAAATCCAACGCCACAAATCGCGCCCCAAACAGGAGCCAATGCGGATCATTCGAGTTCCCTGAGATGGTCTAGTCCTTGGTGACGAGGACGGTGACCCAGAAGATGCCGTCGGCGCATTCAAAAGCCGATCTTTCACGCACTTCGGAGCCGCAGATTCTCAGGTCATAGTCGCTTCCATCCATGACCGAAGGCATGGAAAGACGAACCTGGGACGAGAAATTCGATTTCAGATTCCCGCCGATCATATTGGCCAGTTCGCCCAGTACGTCTCGCACGTCGTCGTCGACGCTCTCAGGCGGGTCCATGGAGAGAATGTGGCCGGCAAACTGGCAAGCCTGCAGGCGGCTGCACTCGATCACCACTGCTCCATCCCAGTCGCCTGTTAGTTGCACGAAGGAAGTCAACCGATCCCCCATCGGCTTCCAGGATGTTTCGCTGGGAGACACATCGAGGCTCATCATTGTGACGAACACAGACTTCACAATTTGCGCCAACACCGCCGCACTCACTTCAGTTTGCATCATTTTCCTTTCACCGGGCGACATAGACAGTCGTGTTTCCAACTGTGCGTCGGTCGAACCACTCATCAAGGCCGAAGGCCGTCTCGGCGCCGCCGAGCAGCAGCCAGCCGCCTCGAAACAAGGTACTATGGATTTCCTTCATGATTTTGCGCTTGGTTTCATTGTCGAAATAGATCATGACGTTACGGCAAAACACCAAATCGAAAGGCCCGAGTGTGCGCATGCTCTTGCGCAGATCGATGCTTTCAAATCGAGCCATCTTCCGGACGTTGTCAGCCAGCTTCCATTCCATGGAGGAACGGCTAAAGTACTTCACGAGGAGCGCTGTCGGCAGCCCTCGGTTTACCTCAATCTGCTGGTAGGTGGCAGACCGGGCCCGTTCCAGCACCTTTGAGGAGAAGTCGGTGCCGAGGATTTGGACATTCCAGTCCGCGAACCCCTCCTCAAGAAGCAGCATGGCCAGACTGTATGCTTCTTGTCCTGTTGATGCCGCGGCGGACCAGAAGCGCAGGCTCTTGGTACTCCGCCGTTCTTCTTTCAACGCCGGCAAGAGGACAGTCTGTATGGCTTCATACTGGATGGGATCGCGGAAGAAATATGTCTCGTTGGTCGTCATGGCCTCGACCACCTGTTGACCGATCTCCGGATCCTTTCTGGCATGGAGGAACTCGCACAAGTCGTTGACTGAGCCCAGGCAGAGCTGTTTGACAATGGACGCGAGGCGGCTTTGGAAGAGGTATTCCTTGTCTCCGTCAAGCACAATGCCCACCTGGGAGTAGATGTGCTGCTGAAGAAACCGGTAATTCTCCGGGCCAATGGCCGTAACTACTATATGGTTCGCCATGCAATTCCTTCCTGGTTTCTGCCTGTTATGCGGAGAATCTCAGGCACGATCTCATCGAGCGGCAGCACTTTATCGGCAAGGCCAGCATTCACAACGGCGCCAGGCATTCCCCAGACGACACTTGATGCCTCGTCCTGAGCAAGAATGGCGGCGCCTTGCGCTCTCAGAATCTCAGCGCCTCGCAAGCCATCCTGGCCCATGCCGGTAAGGATCACGGCGAGGACTGCGCCGCCGTACACCTCCGCGGCCGAGGCAAATAGCGCATCCACAGCGGGGCGGCACGAATTCTGCCGCGGAGACTGATCGAGGACAACACGAACCTGGCCTGTGCTGGACTCCACCTTCATGTGAAAATCCCCGGGGGCGACCAGTATCCTGCCCTGCTCGACGGCGCAGCTTTGGTTGGCTTCCTTGACCGGCATTTTGCAGGTTGAGTTGAGACGTTCAGCGAGCAACCGGGTGAAGAGAGGCGGCATGTGCTGCACGACCAGTACCGGCAATCCGAAGTCAATTGGCAGCTTAGGCAGGATTAGGCCCAGTGCTGTCGGCCCTCCGGTCGAAACTCCAATGACCAGTGCCTTGGGCCGCGCCTTCGCTCTCTGCATCGGCTGCGGTCCATGGCTGGCCGATGCCTGAGGGGACGAAGTCTTTGGCGCCGCGGCAGTCCGAGCAGGGGCCGCCACGCGAAAGAACTGCATGATCTTGGGGATCATCTCTTCCCGAAGACGGGTCATTGAGAGGTCGAGCGATCCTTCGTTGGAAACCTTGGCCACATAGTCGTCAGCTCCGAGGGACAAGGCCTCCAGCGTCTTCGCCGCTCCACGCTCGGTGAGGGTGCTGAACATGATGACGCGCAATTGAGGGTGATCGCGCCGAATGCGCCGCAACATCTCCAGGCCGTCCATATCCGGCATCTCGATATCCAGCGTAATGACATCGGGATTGTATTGCGAGACCCGTTGCAGCCCGATCGATCCATTCGAAGCGGTGCCCACGACCTGAAGGATTGGATCCTGCTCCAGGGCAAGGGTGACCAGTCGCCGGATGACCACCGAGTCGTCCACGACCATGACGCGGATTCGCTCTCCGGGCTGTAAGTAGCGCTGGTTCACCACGGTCATGCCTACACCCTCGCCAATGAATCAATCCCGACAAGCGCCAGTTTTTCTTTGAGAATCTCTTTCGTAAACGGCTTCATGACGTATTCATTGGCGCCGGCCTCAAGAGCTGATGCCATCTGGCTCATCTCTGTCTCGGTTGTCACCATGATTATTTTCAGCGATGCCAGATCGGTATTGGCGCGCAACTGCTTTAACAGTTCCAGCCCATTCATCTCAGGCATGTTCCAGTCCGCCAGAACCACATCCACGGCATAGTTCTCCGCGGCCATCACCGCAAGGGCCTCGATGCCATTGCCCGCCTCGCAGATCTCGTACCCTAACTCGGTCAGGATTCTGCGAATGATCATGCGAATTGTTTTGGAATCGTCCACAACCAGTGCTTTGCTCATCACTCTCCGCTTTCGTTCGTTGAGGAATGGCCCGGCGAATGGAAACCCAATCGCCGGGCTGTAACCCACACCGTTGGTTCGGTTAGAACGTGAACCTCGCCACGGAAGCCTGGAGCACCGCTGCCATCTTGCTCAACTCCAGAGATGCGGACTTGGTGTCGTTTGCTCCCTGCGTGGTGTTCTTCGCCGAAGTGGCCACACCGCTGATGTTCTTGGCGATGTCATTAACGCCCTGGGCTGCTTCAGTTACGCTGCGGCCGATTTCATTGGTGGTTACCGTCTGTTCCTCGACGGCCGTGGCGATGCTGTTGGAGATGTCGTTGATTTGGTTGATGATGGCGCCAATCTCCTCGATTGCCGAAACCGCTCCCTTGGTGACGCCCTGGATGGCCTCGATCTTCTGGCTGATTTCCTCGGTCGCCTTGGCAGTCTGCTTGGCAAGTTCCTTCACCTCGTTGGCCACAACCGCAAAGCCCTTGCCCGCCTCACCGGCGCGGGCGGCCTCGATGGTTGCATTCAGCGCCAGCAGGTTGGTCTGCTGCGCGATCGAGGTAATGACCTTGATCACGTTGCCGATCTCCTGGCTGGACTGGCCAAGCTGCTTCATGGTTGCGTTGGTCGAATGGGCCACGGTGACCGCATTCTTGGCCACCCGCGCCGAGTCGTTGGCGTTCTTGGAGATTTCGCGAATCGAAGCCTGCATCTCTTCAGAGGCAGTGGCCACCGACGCGACATTCCTCGACACCTGTTCGCTGGCCGCGGATACCACGTTGGCCTGGACCGCGGTTTCCTCCGCGGTGCTGGCCATGACCTGGCTGACCGCGGTGAGTTCTTCAGAGGACGATGCCAGCGTGCTTGCGTTCTCGGCCGTGGCTTTGAGCGGCGCGACGATTGCTTCGAGCGTCTGGTTGACGCCCTCGACAATCTTGCGGAAGTCGCCTTGGTGCCTGCTGGCGTCGGCGCGCGTGCCCACACGACCGTCGGCCGCCGCCTTGGCAAGCATGCCGGTATCGGTAATCAGAGCCTTCAAGTTCGTGCGGACTTGTTCGATGGTCTCGTTGATGAAAGCCTTCTTGCCGGGGAACCTCTCCAATGGCGCCTCGAAGTTTCCCTTGCCGAACTCGGCCACGCAGGCCATCGCCTTCTTCTTGACGGTGATGTGCCCGGAAACCATTTCGTTGATGCCCTCGGCCATGACCCGGTAGGCGCCCTCAAATTTGTCGGCGGGGATGGTCATGTCGATGTCCCCCTTAATGTGCTCTTCCGACATGTGCTTCATCTCGTGGATCAACCCGCTGAGCGAGTCGATGCAGCCGTTGAGGTTGTTCTTGATCTCGTTGAAGTCGCCGCTGTAGGCGGTTGAAATCTTGGCTGGAATGACACCCTTCGATATCTTGTCGACATAGTCGGCGGCCAGGTTCAGCGGGCCGATCACCGCGTCGAGAGCATGGTTCATCCCTTGGACGACCTTACGGTAATCGCCTTGGTGTTTGGCGGCATCGGCGCGGACTGCGAGTTTGCCTTCCACAGTTCCCTTGGCGAGCATGTCGGCGTCCGACACCAGGTCTTGCAGAGATTTCTTAATCAGGACCAGGCTCTTGGCTACCACGTCGGACTCGCAACGAACGTTGATGGCGACGGACAAGTTTCCGGTGGCTATTCCCTGCGCGGACAGGGCTTGCTGATGGATGGCATCGATGCAGGCGTTCAGACTGTTCTTGATGGCGTTGAAGTCGCCGTTGTAGGTGTCGACGATCATCGCTGGGGTGTCACCCCTGGCGATGCGATCCACATAGTCGCCAGCGACACTGAGCGGTCCGACCACAGCATCGAGCACGCTGTTGAAGCCTTGGATGACAACGCCCCAGCCTCCGGGATACCGGGAAGCATCCGCGCGCACTCGCAATTCGCCATTGACGCCTGCTTGAATCAGACGCTGAACCTCTGCGATGAGGCCATTCAGCATAAGGGCCATGGTGTTGATGCCGGTCTTGATGACCTTATAGTCGCCTGGGTATTCCTTGGTAACTTCGTTTGGCACCACACCTTGTGAGACTTTGGTGATAGCATCGGAGGCCAGATTCAGCGGCTCGATGACCGCATCCAGGGTGGCGTTCACTCCTTCGATGATCTTGCGGAAGTCGCCGTGGTGCTTGCCGGCGTCGGCGCGCGTCTCAAGCTTTCCGGCGATGGCTGCCGTGACGAGAGCGCTGCTGTCCTCTGTCAGCGCTCGGATTGCATGGACCATTTCTGTCAGGCTGTCATTGATCTGCCCAAACTGGGCCTTCATTTCGACGGTATACTTGTCCGCATCGGCCAGTTTCAAGTTCACGTCCAGGTCGCCCTTCGCAATCTGAACCAGGTTGGAGGCCAGCCGGACCACTTCGGTATTGGCATAGTTCTTTGCCCGTACAACCGCAGTGAGGTCCTGAACCACTTCCACGAATCCGATGTGCTCACCCTTGATGTTGGTGAGCCTTGAGGATTCCTGCCTGCAATTCTGCCCATTCCAATCGAAGTACGTTTCCCCTACGCCCTTGCCAAGCTGCACCAGGCCACAACCATCTGTCTTGCAGATATTGGCTCGCGCCGATGAGCAAGGCATGCCAGGCGCTTCCTTGCGGCTTTTGATAATGCCGTTGTCGACCATCAGCTTCTCAAAAGCCTTGTTGAGAAACACCCATTTCATATCCTTGTCGATGACATGAATGGGGAACTGCACGGCGTCGATAATTCCCTGATACCAGTTG
>Ga0182013_10000976_pt1 | contig 39672 bp, 47 predicted proteins | sample 612S2MmetaG_FD_120487 | JGI IMG/M metagenome (GOLD analysis project Ga0182013, IMG submission 120487) | Permafrost microbial communities from Stordalen Mire, Sweden - 612S2M metaG | ecosystem: Environmental > Terrestrial > Soil > Wetlands > Permafrost | place: Sweden: Stordalen | collected... | reverse complement strand
TGGCCGCCATACGCCGTTCTTCAAGGGCTACCGTCCGCAATTCTACTTCCGCACCACGGATGTGACGGGAGTGGCGGAGTTGCCGGAAGGCACGGAGATGGTGATGCCGGGAGACAACGTGCAGTTGACGGTGGACCTGATCACACCGGTGGCCATGGAGAAGGGACTGCGATTTGCGATCCGCGAAGGCGGCCGCACGGTAGGCGCAGGCACGATTTCGGAAATTATCAAGTAAGAGGGAACAGTGGACAGTGAGCAGTGAACAGTTTGCGGCTGAAGGGCGAAACTGAGCACTGTTCACTGACAACTGACCACTGTAGTTCAAGGACGGGCAGGCATGGTAGGACAGAGGATTCGAATTCGGTTGAAGGCATACGACTATCGCGTGCTGGACACCTCTACCGGCGAGATTGTGGAGACGGCCAAGCGCACCGGAGCAACGGTGGCAGGCCCGATTCCCTTGCCGACGATCAAGAACAAATACTGCGTGCTGCGTTCGCCGCACGTGGACAAGAAGTCGCGCGAAGCTTTTGAGATCCGCACGCATAAGCGGCTGATCGACATTCTCGAACCGACGCAGCAGACGGTGGACGCGCTGATGAAGCTCGACCTGCCGGCGGGTGTCGATGTCGAGATCAAGGCATTCGAGAAATAGCCACCTGCGGTGGGGCCAAACGCGCCTTGCGGCGCACAGGTTTCGCGGTAAGCACGCGAAACAATAAAAGGCTCGGAAGAGCCCCGGCAGTGCGATGAATTCAACATCGCATGATGAGGCGAGGGAAGACATGGCAGTTACGGGAATTCTGGGTAAAAAGATCGGCATGACACAGGTCTTCGACGAAAAGGGCGATGTGCACCCGATTACGGTGCTGCAGGCTGGTCCCTGCGTGATTACGCAGTTGAAGACGGCGGGCAAGGATGGCTACGACGCGGCGCAGATTGGCCTGGTGGAGTTCATCAAGGCCAAGAATGTGACCAAGCCGCAGGCCGGCCACTTCGCCAAGACTGAGGCCCCGCCGGTGAAAGTGATCCGGGAAGTGAATCTTGAGGCTTCGGCCGAAGGCGACGAGCAGACCAAGGCGGGCGACCGCGTGCTGGTGGACATCTTCTCCAATGCGAAGTTCGTGGATGTGATCGGCACTTCCAAAGGCCGGGGATTTGCCGGCGTAGTGCGCCGCCACGGTTTCGCCGGCGGTCCCAAGTCGCACGGCCACATGTTCCAGGTGCAGGGCTCGATCGGCGCCTCCAGCTTTCCGTCGCGTGTTTTTCCCGGGCAGCGCATGCCGGGACACATGGGCGCGGAGCAGGTGACGGTGCGCAATCTGCGCATCCGGGGCATCGATCTGGAAGAGAACCTGCTGATGGTGGAAGGCGCAGTGCCCGGATCGCGCGAGGGCTATGTGCTGATTTCCAAGGCCAAGAATCCGCCGCGCGAGCGCCGTGGTTTTGCCGGATCCGGTACGGTCGATCCGTTGAAGGCTTCGAAGAAGGCACAGGCCAAGCGCAAATAACACCTTGCGTGGCCAATCGCGCCTTCGGGCGCATGAGATTGAGAGCCGGGGAAGCGACCGGCGGAAGAAGAAGACGATGGCTAATGTGGATGTATTGAATCTGAACGGCGAGAAGGTGGGCTCGATTGAGCTGGCCGACGCGGTGTTTGCGCCCGACCAGGTGAACGAGGCCCTGCTGTGGGAGGCGGTGAAGCACTATCGCGCCTCGCTGCGCCAGGGCACGCACAAGACCAAGAGCCGCACCGAGGTTGCCGGTTCCGGCAAGAAGCTGTGGAAGCAGAAGGGCACGGGCCGCGCCCGCATCGGTTCGGTGCGTTCGGCGCTGTGGCGCCACGGCTACACGGTGCACGGACCTCAGCCGCGCAGCTACGAGTATGCCTTTCCGCGCAAAAAGCTGTTGGGCGCGCTGCGCTCGGCGCTGGCCGCCAAGCTGGCAGACGGCAAGCTGACGGTGGTGGATACCTTGGAAATCAAGGATGCCAAGACCAAGCTCTACCGTGCCGCATTGGACAAGTTGAACGTGACGCGCACGGCCCTGCTGGTGGAAAACGGCAAGACGCTGACCCAGGCCCTGGTGCTGGGAGCGCGCAACCTCAAGGGCGTGGAACTGGTACTGAACAACGAAGTCCATCCCTACGATCTGCTGCGCTATGAGCGGGCCATTTTTTCCAAGGCCGCCATCGAGCAACTCGTTGAGGCGTTGGAAAAGAGCGTGTCGAAGCGCAAGCTCGCCGCGCAGACGGAGGCCGCGTAATGCCGACTCTTTATGCAGTGATTCGCCGCCCGCTGATTACCGAAAAGGGTCTGGGCGTGAAAGAGACCGAGGGCACTCTGGTGTTTGACGTGGCGCCCGAAGCCTCAAAGACCGAAGTCAAGCAGGCTGTCGAGGCTCTCTTCAAGGTGAAGGTAGCCGCGGTCCGCACCGCGAACGTAATTGGCAAGGAACGCCGCCGGGGCAAGTTTACGGGTTTCCGCCCGGACTGGAAGAAGGCTTACGTCCGGCTTAAGGCCGGGGAGAAGATGCCCGAGTACGTGAGCAACCTGTAGGCAGCTGACAGTAAACAGTTGTCAGTTAACAGTTGAAAGCCCGAATTGGTGATGCAGCGGGTTGATGAAGATAGGACGAGCTGATGGCTGACAACTTTTGGCTGAAGACTCGTGAAGGACAAAGACAATGGCTATCAAGACATACAGACCGATAACGCCGACGCTGCGCTTTCAGACCTCGCTGGTGAACGACGACCTGACGACGGACAAGCCGCACAAGCCGCTGCTGGCAGTCAAGCAGCGCACCGGCGGACGCCGCAACACGGGCGACCTGACTATCCGCCATCACGGCGGCGGCCACAAGCAGAAGCTGCGCATGATCGATTTCAAGCGCGAGAAGTATGGGGTGCCGGGGCGTGTGGCGACCATTGAGTACGATCCCAACCGCTCGGCCCGCATCGCGCTGGTGCATTATGCGGACGGCGAGAAGCGCTACATCCTGCAGCCGGTAGGGCTCAAGGTGGGGGCGACTGTGTCCTCCGGGCCGGAGGCTGACATTCTGGTCGGCAATGCGCTGCCGCTCAAGAACATTCCCGCCGGCACCACGGTGCATGCGATTGAGCTGCGGCCGGGCAAGGGCGCGCAGATGGCGCGTTCGGCGGGCACGCAGGCGCAGTTGGTGGCCAAGGAAGGCGACTACGCGCTTCTCAAGCTGCCTTCCGGCGAAACCCGCAAGGTGCTGGCCGAGTGCATGGCGACCATCGGGCAGGTAGGTAATACGGACCACGAGAATGTGGCCATCGGCAAGGCCGGGCGCAACCGCTGGAAGGGCATTCGCCCCGCCAATCGCGGCGTAACCATGAACCCGGTGGACCACCCGCACGGTGGCGGCGAGGGCAAGACCTCGGGCGGCCGTCATCCGGTGACCCCGTGGGGTCAGCCAACAAGGGGCTACAAGACACGCAACAACAAGCGGACCGACTCGTTTATTGTCAGCCGCCGGGCGAAGTAGAAGGGCAGCCTGTAGCTTTTAGCTTCCAGCTACTAGCTAAGGCTTTGGGAAGCAGAGATTTCAGGCAATAGCCGACCGATAGCAGGCACGTTTCAGAGCTAGAGGCCAGGAGCTAGAAGCTAGGAGCTGAGTTTTATGGCACGTTCGACAAAGAAGGGCCCGTTTGTGGATGCGCACCTGACCGTCAAGATCGAGGTGCTGAATCAGGCCAACGACAAGAAGGTGGTCAAGACCTGGTCGCGGCGTTCGACGATCTTTCCGGAGTTCGTAGGCCACACCATTGCCGTGCACAACGGCAGGAAGTTCGTCCCGGTGTACGTGACCGAGAACATGGTGGGACACAAGCTGGGCGAGTTCGCGCCCACGCGGGTGTTCAAGGGGCATACGGCCGGAAGCAGCAAGGCGGCCGAAGTGAGCGCCAAGCCGCGGTAGAGAAATGCAGCTAAGAGCTAGAAGCTGGCAGCCAGAAGCTGGTAGCTGATTTGAGGACAGACCAATGGCAGTGGAGATAAAGGAATACCGGGCCGAGGCCAAGTTTCAGCGGGTGTCGCCGCAGAAGGCGCGGCTGGTGCTCGACCTGATCAAGGGCCGTGGGGTCCAGGAGGCGCTGGAGACGGCAGCCTTCACCAAGAAGCGCATCGCCCCGGTGATTCACAAGCTGTTGACCTCGGCGGTGGATAACGCCAAGTATGTGGCCGGTGAGCGGGGGGTTGATCTGGACGTGGACAGCCTCTATGTGAAGCAGGCTCTGGCCAACGACGGGCCGCGCCTCAAGCGCATCCGTCCGGCGCCCATGGGCCGCGCCTACCGCTACCAGCGCAGGCTGACGCACATCGTGCTGTCGGTGGCAGAGCGCGAAGCAGCCGGGGGCCTGGTGACCAAGGCGGAAGACCAGCCAGCGGCGCCGAAGGCCGGCAAGACGAAGATTGGGACAGCGAAGGCGCCGGCGAAGAAGGCCCGAGCAACCAAGAAGAAGGCCGGCAAGACGGCCTAGAGGGGTTTGAGGGAAATAGTATGGGACAGAAAGTCCATCCTTACGGATTCCGGCTGGGAGTCAACAAGCCGTGGCGTTCGCGTTGGTTCACCGAGCGCGACTATGACAAGCTCCTGGTCGAGGACGTGAAGCTCAAAGCGGAGCTGCGCGACAAGCTGAAGGCAGCCGGGGTCAGCTCGGTGGAGATCGAGCGTCCGGGCAACAAGCTGCGCTTTCTCATCCGCACCGCGCGTCCGGGCATCGTGATCGGGCGCAAGGGCGCGGAGATCGAGAAGCTCAAGACCGAGCTCGGCAAGCGTACCAGCCGCGACGTGTTCATCGACATCATCGAGGTGAACAAGCCGGAGCTCGACGCCCAGTTGGTGGCAGAGAATATCGCGCTGCAACTGGAAAAGCGCGTCAGTTTCCGCCGCGCGATGCGCAAGAGCGTGGACTCGGCACTGCGTTTTGGGTGCAAGGGAATCAAGGTGCGCGTCTCGGGGCGGTTAAACGGCAACGAAATTGCGCGCTCGGAGTGGTATCTGCAGGGACGTCTGCCGCTGCACACGCTGCGCGCAGACATCGACTACGGCTTTGCCGAGGCGCATACCACGTATGGCGTGATCGGCGTCAAGACCTGGATTTATCGCGGCGACATTTATGAGCAGAAGCGCCGCCAGGCTCCGCCGGTAGGGACGTCGGTGTTTTAAGGGCAGTGAACAGTGGTCAGTAAACAGTGATCAGTGATTCATGCCGGGATTTGGTTTGAGATTTTTTCAGAAGGTTGGTTGCTGAAGGCGGTTGCGAACAGTTGAATTCGATGCAGGTGCAAGGAAGAACTGTTCACTGTCCACTGTTCACTGACCACCGAGGTTGAGGTTTTGCTATGTTGATGCCGAAGAAGGTGAAGTTCCGCAAGCAGCAGAAGGGCAAGAGGCGCGGCAAGGCGTGGCGCGGTTCTTCGCTGTCGTTTGGTGAGTACGGTTTGAAGGTCATGGAGTGCGGCTACATCACCGACCGGCAGATCGAGGCCAGCCGTATTGCCATGACCCGCTTTATCAAGCGCGGGGGCAAGATCTGGCTGCGGCTTTTTCCAGACAAGCCGATTACCAAGAAGCCGGCCGAAGTCCGCATGGGTTCGGGCAAGGGCGCGTTGGATCATTGGGTGGCTGTGGTGCGGCCGGGCAAGATTCTCTTCGAGATGGAAGGCGTATCTCCGGAGCTTGCCGAGGAGGCTATGCGCCTGGCGTCGAACAAGCTGCCGCTGAGGACCAAGTTTGTGATGCGGCCGGGTGCTGTACGGGCTGAGGCCGTGGCCAAGTAGAAATGCAGCTTTTGGTTGCTAGCCTGCAGCTTCTGGCTCTTCATGTTGAATCGAAGAGTTGTGGACAAGCAGGATGAGGCTAGCAGCTAGCAGCTAGAAGCTAGGAGCTAAGAAGAGATGGAACTCGAAAAGATTCGCAATTTGAGCGACGCCGAGCTGCTGCACCAGGAGAGAACAGCCTCCGAGCAGTTGTTCCGGCTTCGTTTCCAGGTCTCGCTGGGGCAGAACGACGGAGTGAAGAAACTCCGCGAGTTGCGCAAGGAGATCGCACGGATCAAGACGGTGGCCCGCGAGCGCGAACTGAGCATCCGCGGCGCTGTCAAGGATGCCGCAGCGGCGGATGCCGCAAAAGGAGCCCGTTCATGACGGCGACAAAAGAGGCAGTAGAGGGAGCGGCAGCGGTTTCGCGGCGCAATGAGAAGGTTGGGCAAGTGGTTTCGACCAAGATGCAGAAGACCATTGTGGTCGAGGTCGAGATGCGCAAGCCGCACCCCAAGTACAAGAAGATCATGCGCACGACCAAGAAGTTTTACGCCCATGACGAGCAGAGTTCGGCGCGGGTAGGCGACGTGGTGCGCATCCGCGAGACGCGTCCGCTGAGCAAGCTGAAGCGGTGGACGCTGGAAGAGATCGTGCGGCGTTCGTTGCTGGCTCAGATTGAAGACGTAGCGGTCGGGACCGGCATTGAGAACGGCATTCAGGCTGCCAATTAAGGCGAGCTACAGCGTTTTCAGAATGTCTGTAAGCGGAGCCGCTCAAGCCGGGTGAATTTTTACTTGAGAAGAAGTTACCTGGCAAGGCCCTTCGCGAAGGTACATAGATTCGGAAAACGCTCGGAGTAAGGAGAAGAACCCATGGCAGTGCAAATGAGAACCATGCTCGCGGTAGCCGATAACTCCGGCGCGCGCAAGCTGCAAGTGATTTTGCCCCTGGGCGGCGGGCTGGGCAAGAAAGCCGGTCTGGGCGATGTGGTGACGGCGGCGGTGAAAGAAGCCTCCCCGGACGGCACAGTGAAAAAGGGCAAAGTTGTGAAGGCGGTAATCGTCCGCACCCGCAAGGAGCATCGGCGGCGCGACGGCACGTATATCCGCTTTGACGAGAACGCGGCGGTGGTGATCGACGACGCGCATGAGCCGGTGGGCACCCGCGTTTTTGGACCGGTGGCCCGGGAATTGCGCGAGAAGAAGTTTCTGAAGATTGTTTCGCTGGCCCCTGAAGTGGTGTAGCAGCTAGCAGCGAACAGCTGGGAGCTGACAGTCGAGAAGCTAGGAACTGACAACTGCGAGCTGTTTTTTGGAGAACAAATGCCGAGTTTGAACATTCATCGCAACGATACGGTCAAGGTGCTCACGGGCGCCGATCGCGGCAAGACGGGCCGCGTGCTGCGCGCCTTCCCGGATGACGGCACGGTGCTGGTAGAGCACGTGCGGGTGGTCAAGAAGACGGTTTCAAGCAAGACCGGACAGCGGACCAAGGGCGGCATCGCGGAGCATGAGTCGCCCATCAACATTTCAAACGTGGCGCTGGTGTGCCCCAACTGCGGCACAGCGCGCGTGGGCACCAAGATCACGGGCGACAGCAGGATGCGCATTTGCAAGAAGTGCGGGCAGGAACTGCCCACCAAGAAGTAGAGGCAGCTTCCAGCTCATTCGTCGGCAAGCAGGACGGATTGGCTGGGGCAGAAGAAGAGAGCTGGAAGCTAGCAGCTAGAAGCTAATAGCTGCTTTTGAAAACCCTTCCGCAACGGTAAACGGGCCGCTTCAGGCGATCCAATCCGGACCCCGGAAGAAAGAGAGCGAAGCAACATGGCAGCAAGACTGAAAGAGAAGTACTTCAAAGAAATCAAGCCGGCGCTGAAGAAGGAACTGGGCATCGAGAATTCGATGGCGGTGCCGGAGCTGGAAAAGATCGTGATCAACATGGGCCTGGGCGAGGCTACGCAGAACACCAAGCTGCTTGACCCGCTGGTGGGTGATCTGGCGGCGATCGCTGGGCAGAAGCCGGTGACCACCAAGGCCAAGAAGTCGATTGCGGCCTTCAAGGTGCGTGCGGGCATGTCGATTGGGGCCATGGTCACGCTGCGCTCTGACAAGGCTTATGAGTTTCTTGACCGCCTGATTTCAACGGCGCTGCCCCGTGTACGCGACTTTCGCGGCGTGTCGACAAAGAGTTTTGACGGGCGGGGCAACTACACGCTCGGGCTGCGCGACCAGCTGATCTTTCCTGAGATCGACTACTCGAAGGTGGAGAAGCTGAAGGGCATGAACATCACCATTGTGACCACGGCCAAGGACGACAACCAGGCGAGGGCGTTGCTGAAGCACTTCGGAATGCCTTTCAGGCAAGGCGCGTGAGGACGGGATAAGAGGATTATGGCAACTACTGCAAAAAGGGTGAAGGACGCGCGGAAGCCGAAGTTCAGCTGCCGCAAGCACAACCGGTGCCAACTGTGCGGACGGCCGCGCGGATTTCTGCGCAAGTTTGGTATTTGCCGCTTGTGTTTCCGCGGATTGGCGCTCAAGGGCGAGATTCCCGGCGTCGTCAAGTCGAGCTGGTAGTAACGCAGTTATCAGTGAACAGTTGTCGGTCGTCGGAGTGCAACCTGACGGCGGGCAGAGGAACTTCAAGAACTGTGCACTGATCACTGATCACTGTAGTACGCATTTCCGCTGGTTCCCGCCGCGGCGGGCGAACGGGGAATGAAGGAGAAGGAATGAGTCTGACCGACCCAGTAGCAGATTTTCTGGCGCGGATCCGGAATGCGATCCGGGCGCGCCACCAGAAGCTGGATGTGCCGGCTTCAAAGCTGAAGACCGAGATTGCCCGCATTCTTAAGGAAGAGGGCTACATTTCGAACTACAAGACCCAGGAAGAAGAAGGCAAGCTGGTTCTGCGCGTGTATCTCAAGTACGGCGGCCAGGAAGCAGCCATCCGCGATTTGGCACGCATCTCGCGTCCCGGCTGCCGCGTATACATCGGCCACGACGAGATCAAGCGTGTGCAGGGCGGTCTCGGCATCTCGATCATGACTACGCCCAAGGGTGTGATGACGGGCCGCCAGGCGCGCCGCGAAGGCGTGGGCGGCGAGTTGCTCTGCGAAGTGTGGTAACGACAGCTGACGGTGGACGGCTGACAGTTATCAGCGAAGAGCTGAAACGATTAGCTGTCAGCTAGCAACTGTGAGCTGCTTTTCGGGCTGCAGTGGAACGAAGGGGCGACGTGCTCCGTCGGGACTCGCAAGCCAATGAAGGATTGAATCGATGTCGCGAATTGGAAAAAAGCCGATCCCGCTGCCGGCGGGCGTGAAGTATAAGGTCGAGGGCAATACGGTTCTGGTGGAAGGGCCCAAGGGCAAGGTTTCGGCGCTGATCGCCGAGGGCATTGAGCTTGAAGTCAAGGACGGAACCCTCCACGTGAACCGCGCAGATGACAAGTACTCTGCGGTGCACGGGCTGACCCGCGCGCTGGTATTCAACGCCGTACAAGGCGTGACCAAGGGCTGGACGCGCGAGCTGGATATTGTGGGCATCGGCTACCGCGCGGAGTTGAAAGGCAAGGGCACGGTGGTGTTTACGCTAGGTTATTCGCACCCCATCGAGTTTCCGTTGCCTTCGGGAATTGACGTGGCCGTCGATCCCAAGCAGACGCACCTGACCATCACCGGCATCGACCGGCAGAAGGTGGGCCAGGTGGCTGCGGATATGCGTTCGTTGCGCAAGCCGGACCCTTACAAGAACAAGGGCGTGCGCTACTCGGACGAGAAGCTGAAGAAGAAGGCCGGCAAGACGGGCGCGAAGTAAGCGCAGCTGACAGCAGGCAGTTGCCAGTTGCTTGGCTGTGCGCTGTCAACTGACATCTGAATTCACCGAACGGGACCGCAGGGCGGTTCCGCTGATAGGAAGAGAGAGACCATGATTACGCAGACCAAGAGAAACGCAATCCGCCAGCGCGTTCACGCGCGCATCCGCCGGAAACTCGCGGGCACAGGAGAGCGGCCGCGGCTGAACGTTTACCGCTCGCTGAACCACATCTACGCCCAGGTCATCGACGACCAGAAGGGCGAGACCCTGGTGGCGGCATCGACGCTGGCTCTGAAGCTCAAGACCGGGGGCAATGTGGCCGCGGCCAAAGAGATCGGCAAGACGATTGCAGAGCGGGCCGTGGAGAAGGGCGTCAAGAAAGTGGTCTTCGATCGCGGCGGGTTCCTGTATCACGGACGGATCAAGGCGCTGGCCGATGCGGCACGCGAGGCCGGCCTGGAGTTCTAACCGCTCCGCGGTTCGACGTTTTGGAGTTGATTTTTGGCTGATAGACAAGGTTTTCCAGGGTGCGCTCTGCTAAGCCATCCGGAAGGACAGACGAGAGAGCAATGACGATCTTGAAGAAGAAACTCGATGCCAACCAGTACAACCTGAAGGATCAGGTGGTGGCCATCAATCGCGTGACCAAAGTGGTAAAGGGCGGCAAGAACATGTCGTTTGCCGCGCTGGTGGTGGTGGGCGACGCCGCCTCGGGTGTGGTGGGCTACGGTTCGGGCAAGGCCAAGGAAGTTCCCCAGGCCATTCGCAAGGGGATCGAATCGGCCAAGAAGAACCTGTTTCGCATCAACCTGACAGACACCACAATTCCCCACCAGGTTGTCGGCCGCTACGGCTCCGGGCAGGTGCTGCTGAAGCCGGCGCCGGAAGGCACAGGAGTGATCGCCGGGGGCTCGGTGCGCGCGGTGATGACCATGGCCGGGGTGCAGAACGTGCTGACCAAGAGCCTGGGCTCGCCCAACCCGCACAACGTGATCAAGGCTACGTTTGACGCGCTGGTGCAGTTGCGCGACAAGTCCGATGTGGCCACCATGCGCGGCAAGACGGTAGAGGAGCTTTAAGTCATGGCGGAGACCAAGAAGATTCGCATTCAGTACTACCGCTCGGCCAACTCCACCCCGGTCAAGCACCGGGCGGTGGTCAAGGGCCTGGGCTTTACGCGCCTCAATCAGATCGTCGAGCGCGTGGATAACGACTCCATCCGCGGCATGGTGAAAGCCGTTCCGCACCTGGTTCGGATCCTGGAGAGCTAGGGAACAGGGAACAGAACTCGGCAAGCAACTGACCACTGTTCACTGACATAACGCGAGTCGGCAGAGGATTCAACCTCCGCCGGCGCTAGAGCGAGGAAATTATGACGAAGAATCTATCGAATCTGCGCGCGCCCAGGAAAGCCAACACCGGGCGCAAGCGTGTGGGCCGGGGCATGGGATCCGGCATGGGCAAGACCTCGACCCGCGGCCACAAGGGCCAGGGTTCGCGCTCCGGCTTCAGCCTGATGCGGGGCTTTGAGGGTGGCCAGATGCCCCTCCACCGCCGCCTGCCGAAGCGCGGCTTTATCAACATCTTCCGCACCGAGTACGTAGTCCTGAACCTGGACCGGATCGAAACCGTTGCGGCGGCGGAGATCGGGTTGGGCGACTATAAAAAGCTTGGCCTAGTGTCAAACAAGAACGCGATGATCAAGATTCTGGGCTCGGGGGAACTGACCTCGCCCAAGACCATTCACGCGCACAAGTTTTCGAAATCGGCAGTAGAGAAGATTGAGAAGGCTGGCGGCAAGGCCGTGGTTGTGGGCGGTCCTGTTGCCCCCGCGGCAGCCTAGGCGCGGTGACACGGATGGGTTCTCCGGGTCTCGAAAGCGAGATCCGGGGGTACCGAACCGACTAGGACGGACTGTGTGACCGTCCGCATATACAGCGTTTCCCGGTTTCTGTACGCTCTTTCCAAATCGAGAAATGCTCTAAGATGGAGTAGTTCACAGATTGAGGGGCGTTGAACGCCCTGAAGCGGACAACCAGATATGCTTGAGAAGTTCCTTAATATTTTCCGGATTCCCGACCTGCGCAAGCGGGTGCTGTTTACCCTCGGCATTCTGGCCGTCTACAGGCTGGGGGCCTTCATCCCCACGCCGGGCGTGAATACCCACCAGCTGGAGTTGCTTTTCAATCAGCAGAGCGGCTCGGCATTGGGCCTGATGGACTTGTTTGGCGGCGGCAACCTGCGCCGCATGACCATTTTCGCCCTGGGCATCATGCCCTACATCACCGCCTCCATCATCTTTCAGCTTCTGACCGTGGTCTATGAGCCGCTGGCGCGCATCCAAAAGGAAGGCGAGCTGGGGCGGCGCAAGATCACCCAGTGGACGCGCTACATGACGGTGATCCTGGGCGCATTGCAATCGATCGGTATCGCCTTCATCCTGACCCGGGGCGGCATGGTGCTGAATCCGGGCATCCCCTTCATCCTGATGACGGTTCTGACGCTCACCACGGGCACAGCTTTTATTATGTGGCTGGGCGAGCAGATTACCGACCGCGGCATCGGCAACGGCATGAGCCTGCTGATCTTCGCTGGCATTATCGCCGGCCTGCCCCGCGGCGTGGGCGACCTTATTCAGAAGGTCCAGACCAACGCCTGGGGCTCGCTCACCTTTCTGGCCCTCCTGCTGCTCTTGGCGGGCATGATCGCGGTGGTGGCATTCATCGTGTTTGTTGAGCGGTCTGAGCGCCGCATCCCCATCCAGAGTGCAAGGCGCATCGTGGGCCGGCGCATGATGGGCGGCCAATCCAGTCACCTGCCCCTCAAGGTGAACTCCGGCGGCGTGATGCCGGTCATCTTCGCCAGTTCCATCCTCTCGGCCCCGCTGCTTTTCGGCCAGGTGGAGTGGGTGCAGAACAGCCGCTTCCTGCAGCCCATCATCCAGGCACTTGCGCCCGGCTACCCGTGGTACGAGCTGCTGTACATGCTGGGTATTATCTTCTTTGCCTATTTCTATGTATCCATTGTGATGAAGCCGGACGACATTGCCGATAACTTTCGCAAGTCGGGCTCGTTCATTCCCGGAATTCGCCCGGGCAAGCGTACGTCGGACTTCATCAACGACATTCTTACCCGCATCACGCTGGTTGGCGCGCTCTATCTTATTGTTATTTCCCTAGTGCCTACCTTCCTGATCTCGGGTATTCGGTTCGACAAAGTTTGGCTCATCGGCAGGTTCTTTGAGACCTTGCCCACATGGGCGACACACGGTTTGGGGGTCAATTTCTACTTTGGCGGCACTTCGCTGCTGATTGTAGTGGGGGTCGCAATGGACACCGTCAACCAGATCGAATCGCAGCTGATCATGCGTCATTATGATGGCTTTTCCCCGCGCTCCGGTCGCATACGCGGAAGGAAAACCTGGTAATGTCTTCATCTGCAACTGTTGTGGAAAATGACCGGGCGACGGCCTCAACCACCGTTCCCGGTCCAATTCTTTTGTTGGGTGCGCCGGGCGTGGGCAAAGGAACCCAGGCCAAGGAGCTGGTGAAACTGTGGGGCATCCCGCAGATCTCCACCGGAGACCTGTTGCGTGCCAATGTGGCGCAGTCTACCGCGCTGGGCAAGGTGGCCCGGGAGATCATGCAGCGCGGGGAGCTGGTTCCCGATTCGCTGGTGAACGAGATGGTGGCGGTGCGGCTCAAGGAGCCGGATACTGCCAAGGGTTACATTCTGGACGGTTTTCCACGCACCCTTCCGCAGGCTACCTGGCTGGACGGTCGCCTGGCGGCCGATACGCAGGGGCTGCCGGTGGTTGCTGTGAGCCTGAATGTCGACTATAATCAGTTATTGCGCCGCATTACGGGGCGCAGGATCTGTCCAGTCTGCCAGCGCATTTATAACATCTATTCAAATCCCCCCCAACGGGCGGGATTTTGCGATGTGGAAGGCGCCGCGCTGGCGCAGCGAGCCGACGATACGGAGATGGTTTTTGCGGAGCGCATGCGCGCTTACGTGTCGCAGACCGCGCCCGTGATCGAGCACTATCGTGCGATGGGGCGTTTTGCTGAGGTGGATGGAGACCGGCCGATTGCCGCGATTGCGGCCGGAATTGTTGCCGCTGTCGAGCGGCTGCGCAGTTGAGGCAGTCGGCGGGCGGGTTTTTTGCGTGCATGGTAGCGGTGGAAGTGGAGTTCGGGTGGCAGTGGTACTGAAGTCGCCGCAGGAAATCGAGAAGATGCGGGTCGCCGGCCAGGTGGTTCGCGAGATTCTGGAACTGCTACGCAGCCAGGTGAAGCCGGGTGCTACCACTCTGGACCTGGAGAAGGCTGCGGAGGCGGGGCTCAGGGAACGAGGCGCCAAGGCCGCATTCAAGGGCTATCACGGTTATCCGTGTGTGTTGTGCGCCTCTGTCAACAGTGAAGTGGTGCACGGCATCCCGTCACGCAAGCGGGTTCTGAAGGAAGGCGACATTGTCTCCCTCGATTTCGGGGCGGTGGTGGACGGCTACTTTGGTGACTCGGCTATCACGGTTGCGGTGGGGGCAAAGATTGCTCCAGAGACCGAGCGGCTGCTGCGGGTGACCGAGGCGTCGCTGCAATCGGCGATTGCGGTGGTCAAGCCGGGGGCGACCCTGGGCGACATCGGCGCCGCGGTGCAGGGCGTAGTGGAAGCCGAGGGGTTTTCGGTGGTAAGGGATTTTGTGGGGCATGGCATCGGGGTCCATATGCACGAGGATCCGCAGGTGCCGAACTTTGGCGAGGCCGGTCACGGCATGAAGCTGCGTGCCGGGATGGTCATCGCCATCGAGCCCATGGTGAACGCGGGCAAGCCGGATGTAAGGGTGTTGAAAGACGGCTGGACGGCAGTAACAGACGACGGAAGCATGAGCGCTCATTTTGAGCACACGGTGGCGGTAACGCCTACCGGAGCGAGAGTTTTAACCGAGTAGTTTGCTCGGGTCACCAAGCCGGAAGGGCCAAAAGCGGCCGGCAGAAGCAGGATACAGTTTGTCGAAGGAAGACGCGATTGAGGTCATGGCGGTGGTCACCGAGACGCTGCCCAATGCCATGTTCAAGGTCAAACTCGAGAATAATCACGAGGTGTTGACCCATGTTTCGGGACGAATGCGCAAGAATTTCATCCGTATTCTGCCCGGCGACCGCGTGGCCGTAGAGTTGAGTCCCTACGACCTGAACCGGGGGCGGATCGTATACCGCTATAAATAGCCTCTAGCTACTGGCTTCCAGCCTTTGCAATGGTCGATGAAGTGGATAGCAAAAGATCTGGCTAGCAGTTGGAAGCTGAGAGCTTCAAGGAAGGACAGCAACAATGAAGGTCCGTGCATCGGTCAAGAAGATTTGCGTCAAGTGCAAGGTCATCACCCGCCATGGGGTGGTAAGGGTGATCTGCGAGAACGCAAAGCACAAGCAGCGCCAGGGCTAAAACCTCGGTATTCGCGGGACCCTCCATTGCCGTGGGCAAGGGGCTAGTTAGCTTGAGCCAAGGCTAGCGATGAACCCCGGAGGAACCGCATCACACGTGCGAGCCGGTTAAGGCCGGAGGCACACCAACCGAAGCGACAAAGGAATCAGAATGGCACGTATTGCTGGCGTCGATCTGCCCCGCAACAAGCAGGCACGGATCGCGCTCACATACATCTTCGGGATCGGCAACCCGCGTGCGCTCAAGATTCTGGAGAAGGCGAATGTAGACGCCTTCAAGAAAATCCAGGACTTGGGCGAGGACGAGGTGAACCGCATCCGTCAGGTGATCGAGGAGCAGGGTGACGTCGAGGGCGATCTGCGCAAAGACGTCTCCATGCACATCAAGCGCCTGATCGACATCCAGAGCTACCGCGGTAACCGTCACCGGCGGTCGCTGCCCGTGCGCGGACAGCGCACCCACACCAACGCCCGCACCCGCAAGGGTCCCCGCAAAGGCACAGTTGCCGGCAAGAAGAAAGCGACGGGTAAAACCTAATGGCGAAACCAGAGACCAAAGCCGGAGCCGGCAAGGCGGGCAAGAACAAGAAGTTCAAGAAGCGCGAACGCAAGAATGTGCCGTTCGGCATTGCGCACATTCAAGCCTCGTTCAACAACACCATCGTCACCATTACCGACCAGGTGGGCAACACGCTCAGCTGGAAGAGTTCGGGCTCGCTGGGTTTCAGGGGTTCGCGCAAAGGTACGCCTTTCGCGGCGCAGCAGGCGGCTTCAAATGCCGCCAGCATGGCTCGCGATCACGGCATGCGCGCGGTGGATGTGCGTGTCGCCGGTCCCGGTTCGGGCCGCGAGTCCGCCATTCGCGCCCTGGCTGCCGCGGGCATCGAAGTGCGCTCCATCCGCGACGTAACGCCGGTGCCGCACAATGGCTGCCGTCCGCCCAAGCGGCGCAGGGTGTAAGAAGCTAGTTGTCAGTGATCAGTTGTCAGCGGTCAGCCCGGCAGGGCGTCTACTGGCCACCGATCACTGATCACTGATCACTAAACCGGGCCGGGACGAAGCACCGCTCTGACGAGCATGCGTAAACCGGCCGACATCCGAAGTCAGGAGAAGAAATGGCTCGTTATACCGGAGCAGTATGCCGCCTTTGCCGTCGCGAAGGCACCAAGCTCTTTTTGAAGGGTACCAAATGCACCTCGGACCGTTGCCCGCTTGAGAAGCGCAACTTTCCTCCCGGCCAGCACGGCAAGGACCGCAAAGCCAAGATTGTGGGATATGGTCTGCAACTGCACGAAAAGCAGAAGGCCAAGCGCATGTACTTTACGCTCGAGGGCCAGTTCCGCGCTTACTATGAGAAGGCCAACCGGTCGCAGGGCGTCACCGGCGAGTTGCTGATTCAGCAGTTGGAGCGCCGGCTCGACAACGTAGCCTTCCGGCTGGGATTCGCCATCTCGCGCCGTCAGGCTCGCCAGGTAGTCCGCCACGGCCACGTTCAGGTGAATGGCCGCAAGGTGAACATTCCCTCGTTCCAGGTAAACGTAGGCGACGAGATTGCTATCCGTGACGCTGCCAAGAAGCTGCTCATTGTGGAGCAGGGCGCGCAGTATGCCTCTTCCAACCCCGTGCCGCCGTGGCTTGAGGCCAACTTCGAGAATCTTTCGGGCCGGATATTGAGTCTGCCCAAGCGCAAGGACGTGAACCTGCCCATCAACGAGCAGCTCATCGTCGAACTGTATTCGAAGTAAGTTGTCAGCGGACAGCTGACAGCCAACAGTCAACAGTTTTTGAACTGACGACTGAAAGCTGTTAGCTGCCAGCTAAAAATCCAAACGAAGGAGAACTTGCGCGGCCGCCGCAAAATGCATCGCGACGTACATGCCGCGCGGGAAACGAGACCAAGATATGCTTTGGAGAGGATTTCAGAAGCCGAAGCGCCTGGCAGTCGATGCCGAGACGCTCACCGATACTTTCGGCAAGTTCAGCGCCCAGCCCTTTGAGCGCGGTTTTGGCACCACCATCGGCAACGCTCTGCGCCGCACCTTGCTCAGTTCCATCGAAGGCGCCGCGGTCACCGCAATCCGCATTGAAGAAGTGCTGCACGAGTTCCAGTCCATCACCGGCGTTGTTGAAGACGCCACCGACATCATCCTGAACCTGAAGCAGGTTCCCTTCAAGCTTGCCGGCGACGGTCCCAAGGCGTTGTATCTGCGCGCCGACCATCCCGGCGTGGTCACCTCGGGCATGATTGAGGCCGACGGCGACGTGGAGATCCTGGACAAGAACGTGTACATTGCCACGGTGTCAGAGGGTGGCAGGCTGGAAATGGAGATGCGCCTCAAGCGGGGGCGCGGCTATGTCTCCGCAGACAAGAATTTCGACGGCGACCTGGGCTTGGGCTTTATTCCCGTGGACTCGGTGCACTCGCCGGTGCGCCGCGTGAATTACGTGGTAGAGGCAGCCCGTCTGGGCCAGATCACGGACTACGACAAGCTCACGCTGGAAGTGTGGACCAACGGGGCTGTGCTGCCCGCCGACGCTGTCGGCCTGGCCGCCAAGCTGCTGAAGGACCACATGAACATCTTCATCAACTTCGAGGAAGAAATCGATCCCGAAGTGCGCGGCGAGGAAGGCCGCGTTCTACTGCGCAACGACAACCTGAATCGCTCAGTGGAAGAGCTGGAACTTTCGGTCCGCAGTTACAACTGCCTCAAGAACGCCAACATCCAGAGCATTGGCGAGCTGGTGCAGAAGACCGAAGCCGAAATGCTGAAGACCAAGAACTTCGGCCGCAAGAGCCTGAATGAGATCAAGGAGATTCTGGCCCAGATGGGCCTCTCGCTGGGCATGCGGATCGACGAGAGCGGCAACGCGGTTCCGGGGCCGACGAGTATTCCGCCGGCAACAGCCCTGGCTGCCAACTATAGCCGCTTCGATGACGAGGATGAGCCGCTGGATTCAGTTGATCTCCAGTTGCCCACCGAGACCGAGAACTTTTAATACAGTTGTCAGTAGTCAGTTGTCAGTGATCAGTCTTGGATGAATCGGGTGAGCGTACTTTTTTTGCTGCTCCCGAACTCTGATCCCTGATCTCCGATCACTGACCACTGTTCACTGACCACTGTTCACTGTTCACCGAAAGAGAGTTTGCACCATGCGCCATCGTAATGCAGGATTCAAGCTCGGACGCAACACCAGCCACCGCCGCGCGCTGTTGCGCAACCTGGTCACCTCGGTCCTCGTGGAAGACCGCGTGGAGACCACGGTGGCCAAGGCCAAGGCTGTCCGTCCGCACATTGAAAAGATGATCACCCTGGGCAAGAAGGGCGACGTGCATTCACGACGCCAGGCGCTCAGTTTCCTTATGACCGACGCAGCAGTCACCCGGCTGTTCGAAACCGTGGCTCCGCGCTACGGTGACCGCCAGGGCGGCTACCTGCGCATCGTCCGCACTGGCTTCCAGAAGGGCGATGGCGCCGAGACGGCCTTCATCGAACTGCTGGGCGCTGAAAAGCAACTTGAGGTCAAGCGCCAGAAGCGCGAAGACATCAAGGCCAAGAAGAGAGCCGAACTGGAAAAGCAGTTGGAAGAAAGCAAGAAGGAAGACGAAGCCAAGGGCGGCGAAGCGGCCGCGTAAAGCGACGCTTTCGGTCTGACCCTTCCCTTCACCTGGAAGGCGAGCACGGGCGTATCCCCACATGGGATGCGCCCGTGCTCGTTTTGAGGCCTGAATGGGGTGGATTCTCAGGTCAGGCAGGGAGGAGCCGCTCCACAATTCACGATTTCTTGCCGGATTCGTGCATGGACCGCAACAGGCGGCAGCGCGGACACGCCTTCTTCAAAGCACGGCCAGCCTCTTGCGTGCCGATAGCCGCAGAAATACGTAGAACACAAGTTGCAGCGCAATGGCTCCGCAGCAGTCCAGCAGTACATCCCACGCCGTGCCGGTGCGGTTGGGCAGCCATGTCTGGTGATACTCATCGGCGCTGGCAACCAAGGCTGTGCCGATGAGAGCGAGCGTGCCGTCCAGGACAAAGCCGGAACGCGGCAGTGTCATTCTCCAGGCGCGCAGCCATGTCAATCCGATAATGCCATAGCCCACAAAGTGTCCCGACTTCCGGATGACCAGGTGCACCTGACCCCAGCGGGCATTGCCGACTGGGCCAAAGAGTGATTCATAGAGCCAGCGCAAAGGGCCGTTGGTGCGATCGGCGCCAAAATAGGGGGTAGACTCGATGGCGATGAGGCCGATGGCCAGCGCGACGGGTAGCCACGCGCTGATCCAGAACGTGAGTCTTCGTCCATCGTCGTGGTGAGAATCCAATTGCTGCAGCCTTTCTCAAAAATGGGTCAGACAGCAGGTTCCGGCGCACGCGCTGCGGCAGATTGTGTGTGGCGCATCAAAGTGCGAAACCGAATGACAGCGACAAGAGGCTCGAACCAACCGCAGTGAAAAGCAAAAGCCACTACTCGACGTGGTAATTCGGCGCCTCACGGGTGATGATGACATCGTGGACGTGACTCTCGCGCAGACCAGCGCCGGAGATGCGCACAAACTGCGCTTTCTGCTGCAGATCGACGATGGACGAACAGCCCAGGTAGCCCATCCCGGAGCGTAGGCCTCCCACGAGTTGATAGATCATTGACTCCAGCGGCCCGCGATACGGAACGCGACCCTCGATGCCTTCGGGGACAAACTTGGCCAGGCGGTTCTGGCCGGAGCGCTCGCGCTGCACTACGCCCTCGCTTCCGGCTTCAGCGGCAGCCATGTCGGCCGCGCTCTGGAAGTAGCGCTCGCCCGAACCTTGGCTCATGGCAGTGAGTGAACCCATGCCGCGATAGCTCTTGAAGCTGCGCCCCTGGTAGAGAATGGTCTCGCCGGGGCTCTCATCCACGCCGGCAAAGAGCGAGCCGATCATGACCGAGCTGGCGCCGGCCGCGATAGACTTGGTGATCTCGCCTGAGTATTTGATGCCGCCATCGGCAATCACTGGTACGCCGCGCTCCAGGGCGGCGCGCGCGGATTCCGCGATGGCTGTGATCTGCGGCATGCCCGCGCCCGTGACCATGCGCGTGGTGCAGATAGAGCCCGGCCCGATGCCCACCTTGATGGCGTCGGCGCCGGCGTCGATAAGCGCGAGCGCACCTTCGTAAGTGGCTACGTTGCCGGCCAGCAGCCCCACATGGGGAAAATGCTTCTTGATGGCGCTGACCGCTTCCAACACCCGCGAAGAGTGCCCGTGCGCAGAGTCGATGGCCAGCACGTCTACCCGCGTGCGCACCAGTTCCGCGGCCCGTTCCAGAAAATCTCCCGTGGCTCCAATGGCTCCGCCCACGCGCAGCCGGCCCTTCTCGTCCTTGCTGGCGTTGGGATACTTCAACTTCTTCTGGATGTCCTTGACCGTGATCAGGCCCTTCAAATTGTACTGATCGTCGACCACCAGCAGCTTCTCGACGCGATGCTCGTGCAGGATCAGCTCGGCGTCTTCAAGCGTGGTGCCCACGGGAACAGTGATGAGGTCTTTCTTGGTCATCACGTCGCCCACGGGCACGTCGGTGCGGGTTTCAAAGCGCAAGTCGCGGTTGGTGAGGATGCCCACCAGCCTTTTGCCCTGGGTAACGGGAACACCGGAGATCTTGTAACGCCGCATCACCTCGAGGGCGTCGCCGATCATCTGGTCCGGTCCGATGGTTACCGGGTCAACGATCATGCCGCTTTCAGAACGTTTTACCTTGTCGATTTCGCCTGCCTGGTCGGCAATCGACAGGTTGCGATGCACAATGCCAATACCGCCCAACTGCGCCATGGCGATGGCCATGCGCGACTCCGTCACGGTATCCATGGCGGCGGACAGCAGCGGAGTGTTCAGTGTAATGTCGCGAGTCAGCTGGGTCAGCGTGCTCACTTGTGCCGGCGCCACGTCGCTGTAGGCGGGCACCAGCAGCACATCGTCGAAGGTCAGGGCTTCCGGGAGAGATTTGGCTAGCATTATGCTCTGATGCGCCTGGCGGACGGAGAAATCGAGTCCCGGGTACGGCAAGCGCTTTTGACTATTGTAACGGAGGGGACTGGGGCGGGCCTTCAGAGGGATTTGAATCAATCCATTAACCCTGGCTCCCAGTGCATCCCATAGATGTCCCTTTCAGTCTGGAATTCGTTCGAGAATACCCAATTTGCGCGCCATGCGTTGGGAGATACGCATGGGAATATGCTCCTGCTCCCCAAGCGTAAGGACCATGTACGGCAGCCACAAGAATCTTATCCTTCGCATTTGGATTTCTTCCCAAGGAATGCAAAGCTGTGGATGAGCAAAGCGAAAGGGAAGGCTCACGGAGATGTAAAGAGCATTCGTTGCGGCAACCATGCGGATCACGCTGCTGTAGTGCACTGAGAACCGCATATGTACGGTGTAGAAGAACGGTCCGGCGCTTCGGACCTCACCGTAAGGTTCAGACTGCGCACGGAAGCGCTTGGCAAGCGTATGCCACCCGCTCACAAAACTGATCACGAGGGACGCCAGAATCCAAACGGCTACAAAGAAGACCGGAAAGACGGGAAGGAAATAGAGCGACAGGTTATCCGGGCTGGCTTGCAACGTGCACCTCTTGAGAAATCGTCTCTCAAGCTGCCGGAGCCACCTTCTTTGCGGCCTTGAGCAGCACCCGAAGAGCTTCATTCACGGACTTCGCATCGGGAAAAGCTTCAGCTACATCGGGGCAAGCGTCACCATCACCCCATCCTGCGGGAAACGATCCGCATATTTGCCGCGAACACCGCCGCTCATGTCGTACTCCGGTCGCATGTTGTCGTTGAACTTCGCGGATTCATTTGTCTTCGGAGGCGTATCGTTCATTGACTCCCGCCCTCACACCCCCACCGGGAAGGGCTTGGGACTGGATTCTTCGTCGGTGTTCGCTCCGCCCGTGCGCCAGCGCTCGAAGCGCCCTTGTAGCAGGCTCATCAGCCCTGTATACCAGTAGCCGATGACGAACAGCAGCAGGAACGGCACGGTGAGGTAGTTATGGCGCAGGATGATGAAGTAAATGGCGGCGCAGAAGCCGCAGCCGATGGCCAGTTCGATCCAGGGGGTCAGCACCAGGCGCTTGCGATACTTGGAGGCCTGTGACTTTTCGCCCTTCTTGGCAACGCGGTACTTGGGGGTGCGGACGAAGGGACTCTTGAGGCCGAATAGAGCTTCCATCACCGCCTTGGCGTTGGTGACAGTGAGTCCGATGCCCAGAGCCATGAGGAAGGGCAGATAGAGCACAGTCTTGAGCCAAGTCTTGGGAAATAGCTCGCGCTGGCTCATCAGGTAAAAGACGGCAATCGAGAGCGTGGACGCGCCGAACAGCGGTACATCGAAGAGCAGCATCTGAAACCAGCCCTGATAGGAGCGCACGATGATGGCCGGAATCAGCAGCGCCGACATGATAATCATCAGCGGATAACTCAGGTTGGCGGTGAGGTGATAGACGGCCTCGAGCTTGATGCGGCGCGGCACATTGGCCTTGAACATGAGGGGCAGGACCTTGATGCTGGTCTGGATCAGTCCCTTGGCCCAGCGCGCCTGCTGGGTTTTGAAGGCCGTCATCTCGATGGGCAGCTCGGAGGGGCACTCGACCTCGGGGAGATACTTGAATCTCCAGCCGGCCATCTGCGAGCGATAACTCAGGTCGGTATCTTCGGTGAGCGTGTCATGCTGCCAGCCGCCGCCGTCGGTGATGGCCTGAATGCGCCACATGCCGGCGGTGCCGTTGAAGTTGAAATAATCGCCGGTGCGGACGCGGGCGCCGTGCTCGATGATGAAGTGGCCGTCGAGCAGGATGGCCTCGATCTGGGTCAACATGCTGTATTCGCGATTCATGTGCGTCCAGCGCGTCTGCACCATGCCGACACCCGGCTCGGCGAAGTGATGGATGACTTTCATCAGCCAGTCGGGCGGCGGGACAAAGTCAGCGTCAAAGATGGCCACAAACTCGCCCTTGGCGACTTTGAGGCCCGCATCGAGCGCGCCGGCCTTGAAGCCGTAGCGATTGGTGCGGTGAATGTAACTGATCGGGTTGCCTAGCGCGGCATAACGCGCGACGATGGCGGCAGCGACGGTGACGGTCTCGTCGGTCGAGTCGTCCAGGACCTGAATCTCGAGCTTCTCGCGCGGGTACTCCATGGCGCAGACGGCCTCGATGAGGCGGTCGATGACAAACTGCTCGTTGAAGATGGGCAGTTGCACGGTGACCATGGGCAATTCGTCGAAGTGATTGGGCGGGTTGGGATTGTAGTTCTTGCGGTATTTGAAGTAGAGGTAGCACATCGTATAACGATGCACGCCATACGCTGCCAGAATGATCATCACCGTGAAATAGGGAATGAGCAGGGAGAGATCGAAGAGGTTCAGGTGGTAGAGGCCCTTGAAGGTCTGGTCGGCATACTGCATTTTCAGGTAGTGGCGCAGGCTGTTCTGGGGCGCAAAGGCCAGCAACGCGGCAACCCTCGGCGGAAGCCCGCAAAGAAGGTTAGCGAAGGAATTTGGGCTGGCAGAGAGCGCGGCGAACAGGGCAAAGCCTCCACGACTGGGATACCGGCAATTGTAAGCGATGGGGCCAACACGGGGAACACGAGGCTCGCGCATGTTGCGGCGGCTCAATCTCCTGGCGTAAGGTGGCATTGGCAGGAGGCTACCCCGCCCATGTCCGCTCTCACAGGATCCCCTATTATTGCCGCCGCGGGCGGCAGTTTTCTTCTTGAATCCCGCACCCCAGCCGACATATTTACACCCGAAGATCTGAGCGAGGAGCAGCGCCAGATTGCCGCCACCGCTGCCCAGTTTGCCCGCGAAGAGATATTGCCTGCCGCCGAAGCCATTGAGGCCAAGCAGCCGGGAGTATTGTCCGGGTTGATGCGCAAGGCGGGGGAACTGGGTCTGACCGCTGTCGACGTTCCCGAGGAGTTCGGCGGGATGGGTATGGATAAGGTCAGCTCCACACTGATTACGGACCATCTGGCCGTGCTGGCGAGCTTCTCCACAGCTTTCGGCGCCCACGTGGGCATCGCCACGCTGCCGCTGGTCTGGTACGGTACCGAGGAGCAGAAACAGCGCTACCTGCCCCGGCTGGCCAGTGGCGAGTGTATCGGCGCTTACGGGCTCTCCGAGGCCAGTTCCGGCTCCGACGCCATGAACATCCGCACCCGCGCCACCCTCTCCGCCGACGGCAGCACCTACACCCTCGACGGCGAAAAGATGTGGATCACCAATTGCGGGATTGCGGGGCTCTACACAGTCTTCGCCAAGATCGACGGGGAGAAATTTTCTGCGTTTCTCGTGGAGCGGGATACGCCGGGGCTGACGGTGGGCGCCGAGGAGCACAAACTCGGCATTCGCGGCTCTTCCACATGCCCGCTGGTGCTCCAGGGGTGCAAGGTGCCGGCCGGCAACCTGTTGGGGGAGCCAGGCAAGGGACACCATATTGCCTTCAATGTGCTGAATGTAGGCAGGTTCAAGCTGGGTGTGGCCTGTGTGGGTGGAGCCCGGCATGCGCTGGCTCACACCATCCGCTACGCCAAGGAGCGGCGTGCGTTCGGCAAGCCGATCGCGGATTTCGGCCTGATCCAGCGTAAGATCTCCGCGGGCGCCACGCGCCTTTATGCTGCGGAAAGCATGGCTTACCGCACGGCGGGCTTGATCGATGCGGCGCTGGAACAGCTCGGGCCGCAGCGGCTGGAGCCGCGCGAGATCCAACGGCGCATTGAGGAGTACGCCGTTGAGTGCTCGATCCTGAAGGTCTATGGGTCGGAGATGTTGACCCTGGTGGCTGACGAACTGATCGCCACCATGGGCGGCTACGGCTATGTTGAGGAGTACCCGGCAGAGCGCTTCTACCGCGATGCGCGCATCAACCGCATCTTTGAAGGTACAAACGAAATCAATCGCCTGATTATCACGGGATGGTTGATGAAACGGGCGATGAGTGGCAAATTGCCGCTGCTGGCAGCGATCAAGTCTCTGATGGACGAGGTGACGCAGCCGCCCAGTTTCGATGCCGGTAGTGGCAGGGATGAACCGCTGGCCGCCGAAGCCGAGCTACTGGCGGGGGTTAAGAAAATCGCACTCTTTGCCGCCGGAGCAGCCAGCCAGCGCTTCATGACAGCGCTCCAGGATCAGCAGGAGGTGATGGCTGATCTTGCCGACATCATCATGCAGGTTTATGCGTTGGAGTCGGCGCTGCTGCGAGCGCGAAAACTCGCTGTCGGCGGCAAAGGCGCTGCCGAAGTTGCTGCGGCCATGACCGGCCTGCTGGCCGACGAGAGCATGGCCCTGGCCGACCAGGCGGCACGCCGGGTGCTGGCGGCCTGCGGAGAGGGCGACATGCTGCGCACACAACTGGCCATCCTGCGCCGACTGGCGCGGTTCACCCCGCCCGATGCTGTCGGCCTGAGCCGCAGCGTAGCTCGCCACTGCATCGAAGCAGAAAAGTATCCGCTCTGACTAGGCGCGGGGATTGGCTGCAGGGCAGAGTCTCAACCCTCCGGCCTGTTCGCCACTTCCTCAGCAATCAATCCCCATGAAAAATCCTCCACCCTGACGACTGCTTCTTCGCCAGGATGGAGGAGGTTGGGGGTTGATGCGTGAGAGCTGCCGAGGGCGCCTGGGTTGTGGAGCCACTCAGAGCCTACCGCTGCACCTGGATGACAAGGTTCATGTCGACGGGGACCGCCTGCTTATCGAGCGTCGCGGGGCGGAAGCGGAAGTTGCGGACCGCCGAGAGTACCGGCGCGTTCAATTGGGGATTGAGGGATTTTACAACCTGAGCTTCCTGAACAGCGCCTGTCGCGTCGACCTTCAGTTGCAGGACGACTTCCGAACTGGCAGGGCTCCATGCGTTGAATGCGGTGCTGGGGAGGTTGATGTCGGGGGAAGAAACGAGCTGAGGATAAGTCACTCCGGTGCTAACTGGCCGGAGATGGGTTGAGGCAGGGGCGTCGGTCGCGGGCGAGCTTGCGACTGCCGCTGCGGAGAAGAGCAGGAGGGAAAGCAGGATGCTTGCTGCAAGGTTATGACGCATGTATTACCTCCTTGGATTTGATAGTAACCATCACCACTATGAACTAAACATAATACGATTGTCAACTAATTATTTTAACAGTTTTATTTTCAACGATTTGAGATTCTATTCAAACTGTTAACACTGCATTAATCGAAAATAGGATGTCTCTGACAATAGAAAAACAGAACCGCAACGGCTCAGTCTTGAGGAGCCCCAACTCCTGCGGAGCGCACGTATTTATGTGCGTCTCTCCGCGAGGAGAGCGGGGCGGGAAAACGCGGCGGATTGTGATCTCAGGGCAGTTCTGGGTTTAGCTTTTCCACGATGCAGTCCAGCGCGTGGCCGCGCCGTCAAGCAGCACTGCATCGCCCTCGGTTTTGGATGGAGCGCCCTCGGTCCGTGTGAAATGGAAGCGGCCGCCCAGCGCCGCCGGTAACGAGACCTTCTCCGGCGCCGGGCCGTGGGCGCGCTCGTAGGTGAGACGCCACCCCTGCCCGCGGTCAAGCGGTTCGAGCTTCAGGTTGAGCGCGCCGAAACGCGTGGGCGTCGCGGAGAGAGCGTACTCTTCGCCGGCGTGGAGTTCCGCAGCCGTGATGCCCGCGAGCAGGCGCAGGTGGCCGCCGTCCTCAAGCGCCAGCATGTGGCGGGCGTAGCGAATGCACTCCGCGCTGGCCCAGTTGTGGGGCATGTCGCCGATATAGCCGCGCACCAGCGCATTCTGCAGCGGCTGTTCCTCGCGCCAGCAGTATTGGGGGCTGGCGTGATTCAGGAATCCGACAAATGTATCGTGCGCGGCCTGACGCATTCCCAGCCACAGGTAGACTTCTGCCACAAAGCCGGCGTTGTAGTTCCACACCGACTGGTGCTGATTCCAGCCTGTTTCCGCGGGAATGCCCTCGCGGGTGACGGCCTGCATAAGCTGGACATGACCGCGCACGATGGGATCGTGGGGATCGAAGACGCGGCCGGGGAAGATAGCGTGCGATAGCGCCCACTGCGCGGCCTGGGGACGGGGGCGGTCCCAGGGATCGGGCAACTGCCACGCCGGATCGTTCTTCAAGAGCATGGGAAGGTAATCGAAGCCCGTTTGATAGCGGCGCATTTCCTGTGGCGCAGCCTTGGAGAATGCAGCTTGCAACTCGGTGTAGAGCAGGCGAGCATCTTTCAGGCTGTCCATCTTCTGTTGCTCGGCGGCTGCGGTCAGGGCCTTCAGACCGGCCAGCACCCACACAGTGTTGGTCAGCTCGTCGCGGACTCCGTCGATGCCGCCATCGGCGAAGCCCTTGGCCAGCAGCCCATAGCGGCCCAGTGCGCTACCCTGGGCCACCGCGGCTGCCTGCAAGGAGCGCAGGAATTGGATGGCATGCACGACTTCCGCTTCGAGTTCGTGGAGCAGCGACCAATCCTGGCTCAGCTCGCATTGGCGAACGATGGTGAACATGGCGATGGCCGTGTCTTTCCAATGTTCATTGCCGCCCAGAGCAACGACCTGGCCGCTGGGCAGTTGGCCGGACCACGTAGTGCGCAGGCCTTCGTGGGCTTCTTTTTCGAAGCCCAGATAGCGGGCCGCCTCCAGAATGAAGTTGCCGTCCACCACCCACAGGCCCCGGTAGCAGGTGGGCCCCACCTGAAAGGTCAGCTTGCCGTCGCGGACTTCGCGGGCCTGAAGGATGTTGCGTGCACAGGCGCGCACAAACTCCCCCGATCGGCCCGGCACAACCCAGTCGACGGGCGCATGGAATGGAGACCACGAGTTCCAGAAGTCGCGGCAACTTTCCAGAAGCCGCTGAGGATCGGCGAGCCCCGCCGCGAGGGTGGCTGCGTTCTGCCTAGCCTGCGGAAATCGGAAGAAAGCGCGATAGGGAGTGGCTTTGGAGGCTTGTCCGCGGTGCAGCGTCAACCTTTGGTGGCGATCATCGTCGCGGGCCACGATGCCAGCCGCCGCACCGGCTAATGGAGTCTTCAACAGGGCCTTGCCGGCGAAAAGCATCTGGTGCGACTTGCGGTTGAAAACCCTGACAACACCATCCTTTTCATCGGTCTCAACTTCTTCGTTGCAGTCGAAGTCCACCACCGGCTCGAAGTCGACCGTGGCGTCGGAGCCCGAGGTCACTTCGAAGATCACATTGTCGACGCGGCCCTCGCCGCTCAGGTTGGTGGCAAATGTGGTCAGCACCACTGATGCTTCGGGATATTCGAGCGCAGTGGTGACGATGGGGATGGTGGGGCTCTCGAGCTTCTGGCTGCGCACTTTGGGGGATCTCATGCCATGGAGCCCGAATCCAACCTTCAACGGGAAATAGTGGACTCCGGCGGAGCCGTCGTACCCATAAAGCAGGGAGCCGGACTGGCCCACGAGGCTTTTGTGGGGATCGTCAGGGAAACAAAATGCAGTTTGGTACTGCACTGGCGCATAGCGAAAGTCCACGCCGGAGGCAGCGTTGTCGCGGGCCGCTTCCGGCGCAGTTTGCGGAGAAGCGGCGGTTTCCGGGGCGCTTTTCGGAGCTTGAGATGCAGGCAGTGCAGAGGCAGCAAGAGTCGCACCGGTGGCCAGCACGCCACCGAGAAAATCCCGGCGATCAATGGGTATCATGGCGACCGTTATATGCTCGCCGCGCAAGGTGCGTCAAACAGCGCGGCGTACACATCAGGGGTATAGCGCGCACTGCCGTTGCTGCATGCGCGCTGCATCTGTTCAAGCGATGGAGCCGGTTGCGATCTATTCCAGCAGTGTGGCAGTGACCACGACTTGCATGCTGCCCTTGCTGTTAAGGTCGTCGGACTTGAAGACGATGGTGGGTTTGCCGATGGGAATGAGGACGGGAGCGTCCCACTTGTTCTCGCGGACAACTGGATCGGCGGGATTGGCGGAGCTCTGGGACTCTGCCAGGTTGCTCACTTCGACGGTGAGATGCATGGCCAGTTGGTGGCCGACCTCATGCGCGTAACGGGCATCCACATTGACGCCCACATCTATGTATTGGTACTGGAGAGTTTGCTTTTCAATCCCTGCAGCGGTTGCGTTTGCGCCGGTGATGATGGGGACCCTGGAGCCGGTGCGTATGGATGCGCAGCATTCGCTTCGATCTGTTGAGACTGTTGAGTCGTAGGATCGGCTGTTGGCAGGCTTGCCGTCGGCACCCAGTTCCTGAACCACAAATTCGAGGTGGTAGTAGTGCGCCGGGGCCTTGGCGGCTTCCGCAGCCTTGGCGGTGTCCTCGGCCTTTTGAGTGTCAGCGTTTTTTGAAGTGTCCTGGGCAGTTGCGATGTGCCCGAATGCCGGAACGAGAAGCAGAAGGCAGCAGTAAATGGCAATCTTGCGCATGAAAGTCTCCTTAGTTCGTGCCCTGATCGGGCGGTTCGAGTGGCGGAATGTGGATGGCGGCAATGTGGAGAGGCTCTTCGAGTTGTTTTTGCGTCTCGACAAGCGATTCGCGTTCAGGCTCCGGGGCCCGCGCGGCGAAGACGGCGAGCGCCTGCTCCGCGTGAGTAAGTGGACGAGGAGTAGGGAAGACGTCGAGCTTCGGATAGGGAACAGGTTTGGCCGCGAGGGTGATGGGCTCTGATTGCGTTTTGCGAGTCGGCTTCTCGGATCTTTGCGGTGCTTCGAGGTGGTGAGCCGGTCGCGATCCGGTGTGCGTGGCAATGAAAGGAGCCTCCTGCGAAGGATGTGATTGCTCTGTGCGGCCGGATGGTGGATGAGGATGTTTCGGCGTCGAGAGGAAGACAAGAAGCAGGCAGGCGGCGGCCGGCAGAGCGATGGCCCACCACAGCCGGCGTCGCCGTGGCGCAGGCGCCGTTTCAGCGGAGATGCGGGTGAGAATGCGCTGTTCCAGGCCGGAGCCAGGTCCGGGATCGGCGTATGTAGCAAGGGCCGAGTCGAGCAGAAGGTCGAGCTCGTCGCTATTGTGCACAGCGAGCCTCCTGATTGCGAGGGTTCTGCAAGCAAACGAGCTTCTGGCGGAGCACTTGGCGAGCCCGCTGCAGGCGCGTGCGGACGGTGCCCTCGGGGACCCCAAGGATGTTGCCGATCTCGCGGGAGTTGAGTTCTTCGAAGGCTGAGAGCACCAGGGGCAGGCGAAGATCCTCGGGCAACGCGTCGATCAGCGAGTGAACCAAGGCGTGTTGGTTGGCAACCATCAGGTTTTCTTCCGGGCCGGGCCGCGGTGAGGGTAATTCGCCGGCGAGAGCGGGACCTGAGTTGGCATCAACCTCAGAGGCGGTAGCCCGCGACGAGCGGGGACGTCGATCGATGGCCATCCGCCAGGCGACGCGAGCCAGGAAGGCGCATTCATTGTCGAGGTGCCGCCATCCGCGATTGCGATAGAGCTTCAAAAAAGTCTCCTGGACCGCGTCTTCGGCGTCGTGGGAGTTCAGCAGGACGGCATAGGCCACGCGGAAGACGAAGCGCGACTGGCGCAGGACAAGTGCCGTGAACTCCGCCTCGTCATCTGTGGTCAATGCTGCTGTGCTCCCCTGTCACACGCTAAGACGGAGCGCAGGCAACCGGTGTTCGGATATTTTGCGGTGATGCGGCACAAAACAGGCCGGCCCGCTTCTCAATGTGAGGAACGGGCCGGTTTCTGTTTAGATTTTGTTGCAGATCTCAGGCTTTGGCTGAGGTCAGCGCGCCCAGGTCGGCGGCCAGCCTTTCTGTCGAGAAGGCTTCGATCAGGTCACCTTCCTTCAGGTCGCTGAAGCCGGAGAGCCCGATGCCGCACTCCATGCCGTTGGTCACTTCGCGGGCGTCGTCCTTGAATCGCTTGAGAGAGCCGATCTTGCCCTTGAACACCTGCACACCGTCGCGCATCACCTTGATTTCGGAGTCGCGGCGGATCGCGCCGTCCTGCACGCGGCAGCCGGCGATGGTGCCCACCTTGGGAATGTGGAAGATGTTGAGCACCTCGGCGCGGCCTGCGTAGTTCTCCTTGAAGGTGGGGTCCAGCAGGCCCATCATGGCCAGCCGCATCTCATCCTGCAACTCGTAGATGATGGAGTGCAGCCGGATCTGGACCGACTCCTGTTGCGCCAACTCGGCGGCCTTGCGCTCGGGGCGCACGTTGAAGCCGATGATGAGGGCGTTGGAGGCGGTGGCGAGCAGGACATCGCTCTCGGTGATGGAACCTACACCGGAGTGGATGACCTTGACGCGCACCTTCTCTGTGGACATGCGGACCAGCGAGTCGGCCAGCACTTCGACTGAGCCGGTGACGTCGCCCTTGATGATGAGGGCCAGGTCTTTTACGCCGGCCTGCCGAATCTGCTCGGCCAGTCCTTCGAGGGAGACACGCGAGCTCTTGGCGAGCTGTGCCTCGCGCTCCTTCATCTTGCGGAACTGGGCGATGCCCTTGGCCTTGTCGCGGTCGGCCACGACCAGGAACGTGTCGCCCGAGTCCGGCATAGCCTCCAGGCCCAGGACTTCGACGGGGGTGGAGGGGCCGGCTTCTTCCAGCGGGCGGCCGCGGTCGTCGAACATGGCGCGGACCTTGCCGAAAGTGTTGCCCACAATATAGCTGTCGTTCAGGCGCAGGGTTCCGTCCTGCACCAGGACGGTGGCCACGGCGCCGCGGCCGCGGTCCAGCTTGGCTTCCAGCACCGAGCCCACGGCCTTGCGGCCTGGGGTGGCCTTGGGAGCCTTGATGTCAGAGACCAGACAGATCATCTCCAGCAGCAGGTCGAGGTGAATGCGCTTCTTCGCCGAGACTTCCACGAAGACCGTGCCTTCGCCACCGGCAGCCCACTCCTCGGGGATGAGGCCGCGGTCCGCCAACTGCTTCTTCACCCGCTCGGGGTTGGCATCGGGTTTATCGATCTTGTTGACAGCCACGATGATCGGCACGTCGGCGGCCCTGGCGTGGTCAATGGCTTCCAGGGTCTGGGGCATCACGCCGTCGTCGGCGGCCACCACGATGACGACAATATCCGTCACCTTGGCGCCGCGGGCTCTCATGCGCGTGAAGGCTTCGTGGCCCGGGGTATCGAGGAAGACGATCTCGCGGCCCGAAGCCGGAGAGCCTTCCTTGCTGAAGCGCACTTTGTAAGCGCCGATGTGCTGCGTGATGCCGCCCGCCTCGCCTGCCGCCACGTCGGTTTCGCGGATGGCGTCGAGCAGCGAGGTCTTGCCGTGATCCACGTGGCCCATGACCGTGACCACAGGAGAGCGGGGAACCTCCAGCTCGCCAGTGTTCTCGGCTTCCAGAACTTCTTCGATGGACTCGTTGGCGATCTCCTCTTCGTAGCTGATCACCGTGGCGCCGGCGCCGAACTTGGCGGCGACATCCTTCACCATCTCTGCGTCCAGAGACTGGTTGACAGTGACAAAGACGCCACGCATGAGCAGGATGGCGATCAAATCCTTGGCGCGAATTTCGAGCTTTTCAGCAAGATCCTTGACGCTGATGCCCTCCGTGACCGTGATTTCGCGGGTAATGGGCAGCGGGTCCGTGCTGAAATTTGCCGCTCCGCCAAAACGCGGCGGTGGCACAAAGCCCTTCATCGGGCCTTCCTTGGTCTTCGGATACTGCGGGCGTCCGCCGCGGCCTCTGGGAGCCGCGCGCTGCGGGCGAGGAGCCTCGCCGGTAGGCGGGGCGCCGCCTGCGCCGGGGCGTGCACCAAAGCCGGGACGGGGTGCGCCAAAGCCAGGACGCGCGCCAAAGCCTGGGCGTGCTCCCGGAGCTCCGGGTCCGGCATAGCCACCAGGTGTCGTGCGTGTGGGATGCTTGGGGCGCGGCCCGCCGGCTAACTGGCCCTGTCCTTGAGGGCCTCCTGGCGTGCGCTGAGAATAGCTGCCTGGACCGCCCGAGGGTCTGCGATCGAAGATTGGCTTGCCGCGCTGGATGCCGGTGGGCTGAGAGCCAGGCGGTGGGGGCACCACAATGGGCGCCTTGTACACCGGGCGCGGTCCCGTCTGAGGCATCACCACTCGTCGTGCCGGGACTGCCGGAGGCGTAGTCTGCTCTGCTGCGCGATGATGAGCCGGACGCTGCGTGGGTGCGGCGGTAGGCGGAGGAGCCGGCACATCGACTGTCGGCACGGCTGCGACCGGTTCCTTCTTCGGCTCAGGCGCCGGAGCCTGAACAGGTGCGGCCTGCGGTGCAAGAATGGGCGCAGCAGCGGCTTCCATGCTCACCGCCGGGGCAGCGGGAGCCACGACTACAGTTGTTGCGGCCGGAGCTGCAGCGGCGGGCGCTTGGGGCGCGACCGGCGCTTTCGCCGTGGCCGTCTCGTGTTCGGCCGGCTGCGGCTGGGTTTCGCGTGCTAGCGGAGCCACAGGCGGCTTTACCGCAACGGCGATCGGCGGAGAGGTAACCGCCATTGCCGGACGCTGTGGAACAGCCCCTGCGGGAGCCTTGGCAATCACCGGGCCGACCGGGGGGCGGGAAGCTATGGCCGGCGGCGCGGGCGGTGGTGCTATTACGGGCGGCGCAGGGCGCGGCTGCGGAACAATCTTGCGTGGTTCCGGGTGAGCAGGCGCAGGGGCTGGATGGGCGACGGCTACAACCGGCGGCGGCACAGGCTTGGCTGCAGGCTTGGCCGCAGCAACTGCTGGACGCGCCGGGGCATGACTCTTGTGTGCCTCGGCCTCTTCTTCCATCTTCTTGGCCAAAATGGCCTTGGCCGCGTCGCCGGGCTTGGAGATATGCGAGAAATCGAACTTTGGCGCAATCGGCTGGGGGCCGCGAGACGCTTGTGAACCAGCATGGGCCGCCGACCGCGATCCACGCTCAAAGTGCGCGCGAACCTTTTCGGCCTCGTGGTCTTCAATTGAACTGGAGTGGGTTTTGCCGGCGCCCAGGCCGAGCTCCGCCAATACGTCAAGAATCTGTCGGCTCTTGACTTCCATCTCGCGCGCGAGATCGTTGATTCGAACCTTACTCATCCGCCTCTTTTCAAAATGTGCTACCCAAAGCCCTTAGTCGCTCATAGCTACCTCATGGCATTGGCTGCAATTCGAACTTCCATTATCGCCTGAACGGAAAAAAAGAAAGCGGCGCATCTTACGCGCCGTCCTCTTTGGCCGTCGTGTCTTCGTCAATCTCGCTTGCTTCTTCTGCTTCCAATTTCGCAGTTTCAGTTTCGTCGGCCGGGGGCACGTTCTCCACGGCTAGCTCTTCCGCTGTAACGCCCTCGCCCTCTGCCGTGGCCTCAGTCTCGGCCAGAGCTTCGGTGCTGGTCTCGGTCTCGCTGGTCTCGGCTTCGGCAGGCACGCTTTCGGCCTCCTCAAGAACCTCGGCAGCGTTCTCCGCTTCGGCTTCGGCATCAGCCACCACCGCGGGTGCGTTTGCCACTTCCGCCTCGCCGGCTTCCACAGCTTCGGGCACGTGGCCTTCTTCGCCCTCTTCAAAGTGGCCGAAGTAGTGGCGCACCGCGACGCTGATCCGTTCCAGCGTCTTTTCCCCAATGCCCGGAATTTCCTCGAGCTGCTCCGGTGTCATGTCGGCCAGACCTTCCACCGTGGTGATGCCCGCCGCTACCAGCTTCTGGATGATGCCATCGCCCAGTTCGGTAACCTGCTCGATGGGGGTAGAGGGCCCGCCACTGAGAGCCTGCATCTGCTGCTCCACTTCCTGGCGCTTCTCCTCTTCGCTCTTGATGTCGATCTTCCAGCCCAGCAGCTTGGCCGCCAGGCGCACATTCTGGCCCTTCTTGCCGATGGCCAGCGAGAGTTGGGTGTCGTCGACGATCACTTCCAGTTGCTTGTCGGTCAGGTCGGAGATAGACACGCGGCTCACTTTGGCCGGCTGCAGCGCCTTCTCGGCAAAGGTAGTGATCTCCTCGCTGTACTCGATGATGTCGATCTTTTCGCCGCGCAGTTCGCGGATGATCGACTGCACGCGCATGCCTTTCATGCCCACGCAGGCGCCCACCGGGTCCACATCCTTGTCCCGGCTCATCACGGCGATCTTGGTCCGTTCCCCGGCTTCGCGCGCAATGGCCCGGATGACCACGGTGTTGTCGTAGATCTCCGGCACCTCGGACTGGAACAGGTTCTGCACCAGCTCCGGCGCGGCGCGCGAGACGATCACCTGCGGCCCCTTGGCCGCCCGGTCCACCTTCAGCAGCACCACGCGCAGGCGCTCTCCGATCGTGAACTGCTCCAGCCGCGACTGCTCACGCCGTGGGCACCGGGCCTCGGCCTTACCCAGGTCGAAAATGATGTCCTGGCCTTCGAGGCGCTTGACCGTCGCGGTCAGAACTTCCTTTTCGCGGTGGGCGTATTCGTTGAAAACGGTCTCGCGCTCCGCCTCGCGCACCTTCTGGAAGATCACCTGTTTGGCCAGTTGCGCAGCGATGCGGCCCAGCGGGCTGGTGTCCCGATAGAGGCGGATTTCGCTGCCCACTTCGACACCCGGCGCCAAGGCGCTGGCCTCGGTCAGCGTGATTTGATTCACCGGGTCCTCGACCTGCTCCTCGTCGGCCACCACGGTCTTGAAGATGTAGGCGGTGATCTCGCCGGTTTCCTTGTTGAGCTCTCCGCGCATGTTCTCCTGCGTCTTGTAGTACTTGCGCGTGGCCAATGCGATGGCCTCTTCCACGGCTCCGACGACAATCTCGGGCTCGATGCCCTTCTCGCGGCTCAGGAGTTCGATGCTTTGGTACAACATGCTGGCCATACTGTGCTTGCTCTCTCGGGTTGTTCTGGCGGCGGAGCCGTTTCACAGCCCTTGCCGCCGAGTTGAATCGTAGCTTGTGAGGGGCGGGCTCCAGCCCGTCCCCGGTGCATTGTCTTGCCGGGCGCCCACTATCTCATCTGAAACCTGGGGAACCCCTAAATTTCCGCAATCAATTGCGCCTTCTCTATGTTTGCCAGCGCAATCTCCACGGTGTCCACACCGGCCTTCCGGCTCTTGCTGTTTTGCTTCACGGCCGAAAGATCCAGCGTGATCATGCCTTCGCTCCCGGTTGCCGCAGCCGTCAGCCGGCCCTGCCAGTGGCGGTTTTTGCGGATCGGCTCAAAGGTTTGCACCTGCACCAGGCAGCCGGTAAATCGTTGAAACTCCTCAGGACGGCTCAACTTCCTGTCTAACCCCGGGGAACTGGCTTCCAGCGTGTATTCCGCTCCTGGAACCAGGTCTTCCACATCCAGTAGGACTCCAAAGTCCCGGCTAAAGGCGGCGCAATCTTCGTGGGTGACGCCGGAAAGCTGGTCCACGCTCAACTTGCCCTCCGCCAGCCGCTCCGGAAGCCCCTCGGCCCGGGCCTCAACCTCCGCTTTCAGCCGTGCGCGCCCTTCCGCGTTCTTTTCCAGGAAAACGCGCAAAATTCGTTCTTTAGACGGTCCGGCAAACTCAAGGTCCACCACGTCCAACCCATGAGAGGCAGCCACTCTCTGCGCCGCCAACCGGATTTCGTCCACCTTTACCGCCATCGTTCCTTTATCGCAGTCACTTCAACGACATATACCCGTCGTTCAGGACTCTTGCAAAGCACTCCGCCCACGCGGTGAAATTTGCCACAAATAAAAAGTGGGCTGTAAGCCCACTAATCTCTCCGCCAGCCGGCATACCCACAGCAACTCAGGCGGACAAACTCGTCTGCACCTCCTAGCATACGTCGAAACAAGGCGGAATTCAATGCCAATGCTAGACTGAGCATTATCTATGGCTGCATTCCATTCGCCTGTACATTCCACTTCCGTCGCCGAGGCCCGGACAGCCCTGCTTAAGCGTGCAACCCGCGACGCCATGGACTACCTGGAAAGCGCGGATGCGCGTTCGGTCGCGCCCACTCCGAAGGCCGTCGCTGCAATGAGCGCCTTGCGCGGGCCACTGCCGCCAGGGCCGACCAGCCCGGAGGCGGTGCTGCACCTGTTGCATGATTTTGGTTCACCGGCCACAGTCGCCAAGAACAACGGCCGATTCTTCGGATTTGTGAACGGGGGATGCTTGCCGGCGGCGCTGGCGGCGTCGTGGCTGGTGAGCGCGTGGGATCAGAATGCAGCGTTTTTTGTGCAGTCCCCCACGGCTATCACGCTGGAAGAGATTGCGCTGGAGTGGGTGCGGGAACTGCTGGGGCTCCCTGAGGGAACCGGCGGGGCGGTGGTGACCGGGGCCACCATGGCCAACTTTTCGGCGCTGGCGGCGGCTCGTCACGCCCTGTTGGCGCGCGCGGGCTGGGACGTGGAAGCGGATGGATTGTTTGGCGCGCCGCCGATCACAGTTGTGGTGGGCGAAGAGGCGCATGCTTCGGTGATGAAAGCCCTGGTCCTGCTGGGACTGGGCCGCGATCGGGTGGTCCGCGTCCCAGTTGACGGCCAGGGACGTATGCGCGCCGACGCTCTGCCCCATCTGGATGCCCACACCATCCTCTGCCTCCAGGCGGGCAATGTGAACACAGGGGCCTTCGATCCGGCCGCAGCCATTTGCCCGGCTGCGCGCGCTGCCGATGCATGGATTCACGTGGACGGGGCTTTCGGCCTCTGGGCTGCGGTCTCGCCCGAGTACCACCGCTGGACGAAGGGCTTCGAGCAAGCCGACTCCTGGGCCACCGACGCACATAAGTGGCCCAATATCGGCTACGACTGCGGCATTGCCATGGTGCGCGACCCTGAACAATTGCGGGCGGCCATGTCTGTTCACGCATCCTATCTGGCGCTTGGCGAACACCGCGAGCCCTCCGACTACAACCCCGAGCTTTCGCGCCGGGCACGCGGCGTGGAGTTGTGGGCGGGGCTGCGTTCGCTGGGCCATTCGGGATTAGCGGAAATCGTCGAGCGGACATCGAGTCACGCTCGGCGCTTTGCCGCCGGATTGAAGGCGGCTGGATTTCGGATTCTGAATGATGTGGTCATTAACCAGGTACTGGTGTCGTTCGGCAGTCCGGAAAAGACACTGCGCACCATTGCCCGCCTGCAAGCCGAGGGAACCTGCTGGTGCGGCTCGACTGTGTGGCAGGGACATACCGCCATGCGCATCAGCGTGTCCTCCTGGGCCACGACCCAAGAGGATGTGGATCGCAGCCTGGCGGCAATGCTCAAGGCTGCGGAGGAATAGGGCCGGCGATGTCCTATGCATTCTGTTCGCTTGACATCGGCTGCCCGCTCGCCGAGGCTGGAAGCCATGTGTAGATTCATTCGAATCGGTTGGATCACGGCCTTTCTAGCAGTCCTTCTTTCTCCATTCGCACATTCCCTCGAAAAGCAGTCCACCTCCATCTATCACGCACGGCGTGTTGCACTGGGAGCCAAACTGCAGGGCGGCGTTGCGATCCTCTTCGCGGCTCCGGAACCGGTGCTGGACTTCATGCCCTACCGGCAGGACAGCGATTTCTATTATTTGACCGGCTGGAACGAGCCGGGGGCGGCGTTGCTGGTCGTCGGCACGGGCGTCGAGTCGCAAGGCTACAAGGAGATCCTGTTTCTGCCCACCCGCGACCTGCGCCTTGAAACCTACACCGGGGCCAAGATGGATGCGTCCTCGCCGGGTGCGGCCGCGGCCACCGGCGTGGATGTCGTAGAGCCCATGACGGAGTTGCCCGCGGCCTTGAATGCTCTGGTCGCTGCCAACCGCCGCCTCGCGCGCAACCTCTGGACGCAGCCGGATGCGCTGCCAGCCCGCGCGCTGGTGAGCTTTACCGCGACCACGCTGGGCATGGACGCGCCACCCGCGGCCCACGACGTGACGACGCTGACTATGCCGCTCCGCGAATTCAAGGATGCAGGCGAAATTGATCTGCTGAAGAAGGCCAGCGTCGCTTCCATCTCCGCGCAAACAGTGATGATGAAGGCCGTCAAGCCCTGCGTGACCGAGCGCGCCGTGGCTGGAGAGATGATGGCCGCCTGGCTCGCGGGCGGCTGCGAGCGCCCTTCCTACTCTCCTATCGTTGGCTCGGGCATCAACTCCACCACGCTGCACTACGCTGAGAACTCGCGCACCATCGAAGACGGCGACATTGTGGTGGTGGATGCGGCCTGCGAGTACTCGATGTACGCCTCGGACATTACCCGCACAGTGCCCGCGAACGGCCACTTCACCGCGCGCCAGCGCGAAATCTACAACGTGGTGCTGGGCGCGCAGCAGGCGGCCATTGATGCCTTTGTCGCCGGCAAGTCAAAGATCAACGACCGCGACCGCAAAGACCCGGATTCGCTCGACAACGCGGCCTATAACTACATCAACACCCACGGCAAAGGACCGCACGGCGAGCCATTAGGAAAGTACTGGCTACACGGCCTGGGTCACATGGTGGGTATCGATGTGCACGACCCGGCGGATTATCCCGCGGTGCTCAAGCCGGGCATGGTGTTTACCATTGAGCCGGGCGTCTACATTCCCGAAGAGAAGCTGGGTGTTCGCATCGAGTGCGACTTCCTTGTGGGTGCCGATGGCAAGTTGATTGATTTGGACGGAGACCTTCCGCACACCGCCGACGATGTGGAAGCATCGATGCGGGCGAAATGACCGGGGAGAAAAGCATGGACCCGCGCGACGAAATCGAATCCGGCCAGTTGGAGCGGCTGGCGCAGGTCTTTGCGGACCAGCTTCTGGCTTGCCTGGAGGAGTGCGCTCACGGACGCCGGGGGCTGTTCTCAGACTACGAATCGGCAGGCAATGAGGAAGAGGACCGTGCCTGGCCTGAGGC
>Ga0182013_10000972_pt1 | contig 39740 bp, 30 predicted proteins | sample 612S2MmetaG_FD_120487 | JGI IMG/M metagenome (GOLD analysis project Ga0182013, IMG submission 120487) | Permafrost microbial communities from Stordalen Mire, Sweden - 612S2M metaG | ecosystem: Environmental > Terrestrial > Soil > Wetlands > Permafrost | place: Sweden: Stordalen | collected... | reverse complement strand
GGGTCAACGATGGACTATCAATGGATTACAGCAGGTAGCTAATTTGAGAGTAGTGCATAAAAGCGATGACTGGGATACCGTTTTAGGCATGATTAACAAAGCCGCTTAATTTGTCGTACACCCGCGGTAGACATCTTTGCTTGGGTAAGATCTTTCTTTCTATATTTGTAACTATGAAAGTATTATTAGACATTAATGATAATAAGGCCGACTTTGTGCTGGAGGTTTTGCATCAGTTCCGTTTTGTGAAAGCAAAGACAATATCGCCGGCCAAGGCAAAATTTCTGGAAGAATTGAGTGGCGCTATAGAAGAAGTAAAGCAGGCAAAACGTGGTAAAGTAAAACTGCAATCAGCCAAGGATTTTTTGGATGACCTATAAAGTTGAAGTAACCTCTTATTTTAAAAAGCAGGCAAAGAGACTGATTAAGAAGTTTCCTTCTTTGCGCTCGGAGATTGACAATTTGATTGATTTGTTAGAATTGGAACCAAATCAAGGCGTTTCAATAGGTAACAATTGTTTTAAGATAAGAGTTGCAATTGCTTCCAAAGGAAAAGGCAAATCCGGTGGTGCCAGGATAATTTCTCACATCCATTTTAAAGGAGCAAAGGGTTTCCTTCTTTCTATTTACGACAAATCGGAGCAGGCAGATATTGACGATAACGACGTACTTTCTTTGATTGATGGGTTAGAGTAATGTCATTTGCCTTGAAAACAGCCACTGTCGGCCCCAAAAAATTTTCCCTTCTCATCAATCCTTTTACAATTTTAGCAGTCATAGCACTCTAATCGTTAATAAAAGTATTTTTGGTAAGTAAAATTATAACACCAACTGCAACCCATGTTTATGCTCAAAACTATACTTCTCACCATTGCTTTATTCTTCGTTTCGTGTGGCATCAAAGCCAATACCTATTATGTAACAACAGCAAGCGATACTGGCGCAGGTTCCCTTCGCGTTATGATAGATAGTGCCAACAGCCACATTGGGCTTGATACTATTTTGTTAAGCCTTGGGATTAACGATACTGTTCATTTGGCCAGTGCCCTGCCAACTATTACAGATAGCCTGGTAATTACCGGGTTGCCTTGCCAAAACCCAACTATTGATGGTGATTCGCTTAGTTTTAATCATCCTGCATTTTATGCCACAGGGTCAAAGCCATTAACACTTAACTACCTGAATATTTTTAATTGCAAAACAAGTGGCTCCGGAAAGGCCGGGGCTGTTTCGGCTGGTTATCTTTACATGAATTACTGCTTCTTTTACGGCAATAGTAATATAAGCGATTCAGCTACTGCCGGTACCAGCGGGGTGGCTTACTCGCCGCGTCTTTGGGCTTCCAATTGTAGCTTTGATAGTAATACATGTATTGCTCCGGCCAACAGTTTCAACGCAGGTGCAGGGGTACTGGTTTCGGGTAATGGAAATTTATCTAACTGTACTTTTACCGGAAACTACTCTGCCTCGTACGGTGGGGCTTTAAATGGCAGTTTTAATATAACCAATTGCACCATTACCGGTAATTATGCTGGTATCGGCGGCGGTGGTTTATTCAGCTATTCCGTTACGGGCGGTTTTGTAATTGGTAATAATATTGTTTGGGGCAATACCATCGGTAATACCTCCGGTACTTACCTGGCCGGTATAGACCTTTATGCCGACGTTACCTCCGGCGGTTGCAATATTTTGCAGGATGTGGCTGCTGCGGATTCTTTTAAAACAACCGGTACTGACATAACCGGTACCGACCCTCAACTGGGCACCTTTGGTTATTATTCCGGTTGTGTACCTGTGCTGCCCATTTTGTGCGGAAGTGTTGCCCAAAACCATGCCAGTTGTGCGGGCGCTACTGCCACCGATGCCGAAGGAATAGCTGCACAAGGAATAAGAGATGCCGGGGCATTTGAAATTACCTACCCGAATTTAGGGGGAGATACGATTGATAGTATTCAACCGGAGGCTACCGCAAGTTTGTATAATTATTTTAATGTCACCGGCCTTACAGTAGTTTGGCCTGCGGGTTTAAACGATAGCTCTGCGGCCGCTGTTGATACCGGAACTTATACTGTTATTGGCACTAACTTTTTGGGATGCAGTGATACGGCATCGGTAACCGTATTATATGCTACAGACACACTTAACACTGGCATAAAAACATTGGCCGGCACAACGGCATTTAATGTTTATCCCAACCCGGCAAAAGATGTGGCGGTGCTTTCATGGAATGGAAATATAACGGGTGAGCTGGCTTTGAAGGTAAATGACATGCTGGGGCGCACCGTCTTTTTTCAAAACATGAACGCCGGAAGCGGAAAATATAGTTTGAATACAAGTGCGCTTGTATCCGGGGTTTACTGCATCACTGTTCAACAGGGGGAACAAAAGGTATTTTCGGGGAGGTTGGTGGTTATTGGGAGGTAAGGTCCTTCTAATTGTAGATTGTTCCGTTCACCTGCGGGAGCCAGCCCCTTCCATCCCCTAAAGGGGAAACCAGGGCAAAACAGCCAATTACACCATCAGCGGCTATTCCTGTATTTGTATTTCGGCTTTGGTTTCCCCTTTAGGGGACGGAAGGGGCTGGCACTTTCGCACAAGCAATAACTCTTGCTAAATTAGCACGATGAAAAAAACACTCTATATTATCGGAGGATTGTTGCTGCTTTTAATCGGGTTGCAGTTAACCCAGTTTCATGCCGATATTCCATTAGGTGAATTAAAACCAACTTATGCCCCCGCCCCTTCGAAATTTATGATGATGGACGGAGCTACGGTGCATTATCGCGATGAAGGTTCGGGTTACCCGGTGGTGCTGATACATGGCATGTCGTCATCGCTGCACACCTGGCAAGGGTGGACGGATATTATGAAGAAACAATACCGGGTGATACGCATGGACCTGCCAGGGTTTGGGTTAACCGGGCCAACAACCGATAACGTTTATACGATTCCTTATTACGAAAGCTTTATTGCCCGGTTTTTAGATAGCCTGGGGGTGAAGGAGTGTTATATGGTGGGAAACTCGCTGGGTGGTTTGATAACCTGGAACTATGCGCTGCATCACCCGCAACAGGTGCAGAAAATTATTTTGCTGGATGCAGCGGGGTATTCTATGAAACACCCGCCTTTTGTGCTTGGCCTGGCACAAAATAAATTTTTCAGCACTACCATGCGCTATATAACACCGCGTTTTATTGTTTCAAAAAGCATGGGGCAGGTTTATGGAGATGCTTCAAAAGTTACCGACAGTGTTACCGAGCGCTATTTTAAACTGGCGCTGAGAGAAGGCAACCGGGCGGCATTTATTGCTTTTGCCCAGGGGGCTAACCTGCGGCATATGGATACCCTGGCCATACAGCAAATAAAAACGCCTGCTTTAATTGAGTGGGGCGAAAAAGACCGTTGGATACCTGTTGAGGCGGCCCATAAATTTAACCGCGATATTAAAGGCTCGCAATTGATTACTTATCCGGGGGTGGGCCATATTCCAATGGAGGAAATACCGGAGCAATCGTGCCAGGATGCGATGAGGTTTTTGAGGGGGCCTGATTATCCGTTTTGAAAGAATTGCCAAAAATCTAGTTTTGTCTTCATACTTAAAAAATAACCATGCCATTATTTAATATCAAAAACGAAAAGGTTTCTAATTTAAAACTGGAAAACTTCAAAAACGAAAAAATACTTCAGGCATTAGTAGAAAAGAACCTATTGGTATTTTTTAATTGTCGTTTCGTGGCGACAGAATTTTCTACAGGTGTAGTTCATGGTGGAAGAATTGATACACTTGCATTATCTGAAGATAATAATCCTGTTATTATAGAATATAAAACTACCGCATCCTCAGATTTATTAAATCAGAGCCTTTTTTATTTATCATGGATGATGGACCATAAAGGTGATTTTGAAATTGTTGCGCGCAAAGCACTTGGGAATAATGTTGAAATTGATTTTTCAGATATTAGGGTTATCTGCATAGCACCAGATTATAAAAAGTACGATTTACATGCTGCAAAATCAATGGGTGCAAATATTGAGCTTTGGAGCTATAAGCTTTTTGAAAATGGCTATTTAATAATGGACGAGATATATTCTAAATCCGGCGTTATTAATCAAGAAATGATCGTTAAAAAGGATCCTAAAATGATTAACGCCGGTAAGAAAGCGGCAGTTACAAGAAAGTTAGCCAACCATTCACTTAATACTCACCAAGATAAAACAGTTGCTGAGTTATGGAGTGTATTTGAGGAGTTAAAGGAATTTATTTTAGACTTGGATAGTTCGATTCAAGAAGTTCCTAAACAATATTATATCGCATACAAAACGTCACAAAATTTTGCATCTATTGAATTTTTAATGAAGAGCTTGAAGATTTTTTTAAAAGTAAACCCGAAGAACTTTAAGCACATTCCTAATAAAACACGAGATGTGACCAATATTGGCCATAAGGGAACTGGAAATCTTGAATGTACAATCTCGTCTTTGGAGGATTTAAAATGGGTAAAGGGCCTAATTAAAATGTCTTTTGACAATATTGGCGGCTAACGTGCGACTCCTCTGGAGTCGTATCATTCCATGCCTGTTGTTGCTATAAATATTTGACCTCTCTGAGGTCAGAATCTTGTAGCTTAACGGCATTGCGACTCCAGAGGAGTCGAATATTTATAGCAATTCTCCACCTAAAATTATACGACCCCAGCGGGGTCGAATATTGGCAGTTAACAATGGTGTTCCATGTTCCCCCTTTCCCCTCCCGCACATTTTATTCCCTATAAAAACTATTCTTCTATATTTGTCCACTCTTTAAATTGAAAAACATATGCGTAAACAAATCTTTAAGCATCTGGCATTTGCTGCCATAGTTATTTCAGCAGCTACTTTGGTATCGTGCGGCGGTGGCGCAAAAGGCGCAAAAGTAAAAAGCGCCCGGGCCGGTATTAACGAGGTTATCATCCACATCAATTCAAGCCCTGATAAGCTGAACCCGGTAACTCTGACTAATGCCTACGGACAGGAAGTGACGAATGACATTTTTATGAGCGTGTTAGGGCTTAACCCCGACTCGATGGGTGTAATTATACCTGCGCTTGCCGTTGCCCGCCCAACAGTTACTGAAATAACAGATGGCGAATACAAAGGCGGCTTAAAAATTGATTATGAAATTAAGCCCGATGCCGTGTGGGATAACGGCACCCCGGTTACCGGCGATGATGTAGCTTTTACCGTAAAAGCATACAAAAACCCTAAGGTTGATTGCGATCAGGGCCGCCCTTATTTTGAATTTATTAAGGATGTAGTGGTTGACCCAACCAATAAAAAGAAGTATTCGATTTATACCAAAGACAAGTATTTTCTTTCTGAACTTCAATCGGGCATAACCGTGTTGCCGGCTTATAATTACGACCCCAATGGTTTGATGGCGAAATTCAGCATCAAAGACCTGAACGACCCGGTAAAAGAAAAAGCCTTTAAATCTAACCCTGATATTGTAAAGTTTGCCGACAATTTTAACGGCGAGTATTTTGCCCGGGACCCTCAGGGGGTTGTTGGCTGTGGACCTTATAAACTGGAGAAATGGGAGGCTAATCAAAGAATTACACTAATTAAAAAAGCAAATTGGTGGGGTGATGCCTACAAAGGCAAGCAGAGGGGTTTTGATGCCAACCCCGACAAAATAATTTATGAAATTATCCCGGACTATAACGCTTCGTTATCAGCCCTGAAAGGCGAGAAATTAGATGTACACTATGTTCTGTCGGGTAAAGATTATATAGAACTTTCGCAGGATGGCAAACTGAATCAGAAGTATAATTTTTATAAGCCAACCGACCTGGGTTATAATTATATGCCTATGAACATGAATAACCCCAAACTAAAGGATGTAAGGGTAAGAAAGGCGCTGGCATATTTGACTGATGTTGACCAGATCATTGCTAAGTTATGCATGGGGCTGGCAGTAAAAATAGCCGGCCCGGTTAATCCCTATAAAGATATTTGCAACCATAACCTGAAGCCAAATGCATACGATCCTAAAAAGGCAGAGGAACTGCTAACCGAGGCAGGATGGGTAGATAGTGACGGAGATGGCGTACGTGACAAAGTTTTGGATGGGGTTAAAACAAAACTGGAGATAAACCTGATGATACCTGCAGGCGCTCCGTTGTACGAAAAAATGGCGCTTTTATTTCAGGAAAGCTGTAAAAAAGCAGGCGTAGCTATTAATATCCAGGTTAAGGAGTTTACAGTAATGAGTGATGAATTACAACACCATAATTTTGAGATGAGCAGCTTAGGATGGGGTGGTGTCAATTATGAGGATGACCCTGTACAGATATGGCATACCAAGTCGTACAACGGTGGTAGCAATTATACTGGTTTCGGGGATGCTAAATCGGATGCCCTGATTGATAAATTGCGTTATGAGCTTGACAAGGAAAAACGTAAACAGATGCAACAGGAATTGCAGCAAATGATAGTAGATGCACAGCCTTATATATTTCTGTATTCACGGCTTAACCGCATGTGTATCCACAAGCGTTTTGATGATGCACAGCCTACGCTGGCGCGCCCGGGATTTGTTGAAACCGAATTTAAACTGAATAAGGAATTCGGACTGTAAAAATCAATTATGTTCCCTTACATCCTTAAACGGTTTCTTTACTTCATTCCTACATTTATAGTTATTTCGCTGATTACGTTTTTGCTTTCGCAGATGGCGCCAGGCGATCCGGTGGAACTAAAGCTGAAAGGGGGTATGCAAAGTGCAAACCAGCAGGCATCTGATAAATTGGCAGGCGAAAAAGCATATCTGGATCTGAGTGAAAAATATGGGCGTCAGCTACCTGCTTTTTATTTTTCAATAACCTCATCTGCCGAACCGGATACTTTGTATAAAATTACCCGCAAGGCCGACAGGGAAAGCCTGGCAAGGCTGATAGGTATGTATGGCAACTGGCCGTTGATATCGCACTATTATTATGCAGTAAGAAACCTTGAGTTGGCAATTTTAAGCCTTCCGGAAGACCCAGCTTCTTTTGAGGCACGTAAGATTATAAGAGATAACTGCAACATATTATACATCAATTATGATGATAACGAAATTGAGAATATACTGAAACAAACTCAGGCTTTGGTTGATGCCTCTGTAACGGATAGCCAGCAGGTTAGCCACAAGCCGCTGGCGGCAATAACCGGCATTTTTGCAGATGTAAAAACATCTTACGAAAAAGTAAAGCAGGAAAAAACGCCTTCGGCCAACTATATTCCTGCTATACATTGGTATGGAACCGGTAATCAATATCACCGCTGGCTGTTTGGCGATGTGCCCTGGTTTGGCCCCAATACTGACATTACCAAACATGCCAGGGGATTTTTCAGGCTTGATTTTGGAACCTCTTATGTAGATGACCGGCAAGTATCTTCTATTATCAGAGATTCATTAAGGTGGACATTACTTTTAAGTTTAATCGTTGTGATACTCGAATATCTGATTTCGATTCCATCGGGTGTTATCCTGGCTATTCGCAGCAATAGTTTATTTGATAAGGTGTATACCATTTTTCTGTTTATCTGTTACTCCTTACCGGTAGTTTGGATAGGCACCTTACTTATAACCTTTTTAACCAGCGATTATTATGGCGATAAACTGAATCTTTTTCCTCCTTATGGTTTAGGAAAGGTTGGCGATGAGTTTGGGTTTTGGGAAAGAGTGGTTGACCGCGGGTATCACTTTATTTTACCGGTATTTACTATTGCACTCGGCTCATTCGCCTATATGTCGCGGCAAATGCGTGGCGCCATGCTCAGCGTTATCCGCCAGGATTATATCCGTACTGCTTTTGCCAAAGGCCTGCCACCCAACAAGGTTTTCTGGAAACATGCATTCAGGAATTCGTTATTGCCAATAATTACTATTTTTTCAAGTCTTTTACCGGCTATGATAGGAGGTGCTGTAATAATTGAATATATGTTTAACATACCAGGTATGGGCCGTGTTAGTTATGATGCGGTGGTGCAACGCGATTACCCGGTGTTATTTACTATACTTTTGTTTTCTGCGTTGCTTACCATGTTGGGCAATTTGTTGGCGGATATACTATATGTAATGGTTGATCCGAGAATTTCATTTAATAAAAAGATGTAACCTAATGTTTGGCAAAAAGAAGCAGGTGTCGGCTAATCAGAATTTAGGTGTCAGCTATTGGGACATCGTAAAGAGGCAATTCGGTAAAAACCGGGTGGCGGTTTGGTCATTGTACTTTTTTTACTTTTTGGTAGTTGTTGCGTTCGCCGCTGATTTTATTGCCAACGAAAAACCTTACTACTGCCAATATAAAGGGGCTACTTATTTTCCGCTTTTCAGGGGTATCGCGGTCGATTTTGGATTAGCCAACTGGCAACCCGAATTTGCCCAGGCTGATTGGGTAAATATGGAATACGAATCGGCAATTTTTCCGCCCATAACTTACTCGCCCACTACTATTGATATAGTGAACAGCCCTTTTATCGGGCCTTTTGCAGCACAGGATATTAAACCGGGCAGAAGGAAACACCTGATAGGCACTGACCAGATTGGAAGAGACGTTTGTGCCGGTATGATACACGGCACCCGGATTGCTTTAATGGTGGGGGTATTATCTATGTCTATCTCTTCTATTATTGGTATTTTTTTAGGTGCCCTTTCAGGCTATTATGGCGATGAGCGGTTGCAGGTTTCGCGGGGCCGGATAATTTTGAACATATTGTTTTTGTTTTTTGCCTGGTTTTATGCTTTTCAGGTACGGTCTTATGCCATGACTGATGCCCTGGCTGAAGGTTTTATGCCTTACATTATTCAGTGGTTTATTTCTATTTTCTTATTCCTGGCAATTATGGCCATACCTAATGTGCTTTCAATTGTTTTTAAGAAAATACCTTATTTCGGTTTCAGAATTGCCGTGCCGGTAGATATAATAATTATGCGGGCTATAGAGGTAATTAACTCTATTCCAATTTTGCTGCTCATTCTGTCGCTGGTCGCTGTGCTAAAAAAACCTTCAATAACCTGGGTAATGGTTATTATTGGCTTAACCGGCTGGACCGGTATTGCAAAATATGTGCGGGCAGAGCTACTGCGGGTAAGAAGCCTGGAATATATTGAAGCCGCACAATCGCTTGGTTTTAGCGAGTGGAGAATTATTTTCCGCCACGCATTGCCTAACTCTTTAACACCGGTGCTTATTACTATTGCTTTTGGTATAGCCAGTGCTATTCTTGTAGAGTCGAGCCTGTCTTTTCTTGGAATAGGGGTGCAGGCAGAATTACAGACCTGGGGCAAGTTGTTAAGCGAGGCACGGGAAGATGTTTCGGCCTGGTGGTTGGCAGTTTTTCCGGGTTTAGCAATTTTTGTGACAGTTACTATTTTCAACCTTATAGGCGAGGGGCTTACCGATGCGCTTGACCCGCGTTTAAAGCAATAGGCAATTATTCATCGTCATTTTTTTATAGCTTTGACCGAGTGAAGATATTGCTGAATATAATTTTCTGTTTCGTATCAATTTGTATCCTTGCGCAAGAGGTGCAGATATCCGGTGCGTTTAAGTTGCCTTCAAAAACAGGTAAGTTCAGGATAATGGGTAAAAATAACGATGGCATTGTGGTGCGCCTTTATGGCCAGCAGGACGTTATAGATGTTTTTGACGAATCAATGAAACTTGCCAGTACCCGCACCATTGATTTTAAGGGACAAACCGGTCCGCTGCAATATATTATGCTCAATAAAACCGGAGCCGTAATTTTTTACCTGGCGCAGGATAAAAAATACTCGGTGCTGATGGCCCAACCGGTTAACTCGAAATTTATTGAAATAGGCAAGCCTTTGGTTGTTGATACCTTTTACGACCGCAAAGACCTGGTAGCATCAAATCTGCGCTTTAAACCATCAATCGACCAATCATGCCTGATGATTTATTACCCGTTTTTTACGGGTAATACCCTAAGCTCCATTAAGTTTTTGTCGGTTGACCGGTCTCTTCATGCCCTGTTCAATAAATCCATCCCTTTCAACCGCAATGAAAATGAAATGGAAGATGCCAAATCACTGATTGATAATAACGGCAATACCTTTTTTATACTGAGGCCCGACAAAAAGGCATTGGGTAATACCTTTGATATTTTCAGGATAAGCAGTACCGGGGACTTTTCGATGTATAGTATTATCACCGACCGCACAATTTTCGGAGACCCTTATTTTGATATTGACAACCGCAATGGTAACCTGGTAATGAATGCGTTTTACAACGATAATACAACCGGAGAGGATGTTGCCAACGGATTTTTATACAGTAGTTATAACCCGGCTACCGGGGCTTTAATAAAAACAGGCAATACGCCTTTTACCTCTGATTTTATACAGGAACTTACCGGCAGGCCTGCTAAAGATAAAGCCAAGCTGTATACCTTTACCATCCGCAGGTCAGTTTTGCGTAATGACGGCGGTTCGCTTATACTGGCCGAGTCTTTTATCAAGGACACGCGCGAAGTGCCTGTGCAGGTTGGATTTCAGCCGGGGTACTCTAATAACTTCCGAACCACATATATTTATCAGTTTAACGACATTATTGCTTTTTCTATCAATGCCAACGCCGAAATGGAATGGCATTCGGTGCTGCGAAAAAAGCAAAGCAGCGATGATGATAACGGGGTATACTCGTCGTTCTTATCGGTTAATGAAAAGGACAGGCTGAGGTTTTTATACCTGGACGATATATCAACCGCTGGTATTTTAAATCAGTATACTTTAACCAGCGATGGCAAAAGCGAACGTAAGGCAATACTTAACCAGGACGAGAAAGATGTTATGCTGTTGCCCAAAAGCGGCAGGCAGGTGGCTCCTAATGAAGCCATTATACCAAGCTATGTAAATGGCCAGTTGCGCCTGGTAAAAATCACTTATTAAACAGCATCGCATTGCTCAGTTTCTTTAAATCAAATAATCCAGGTGTTGTAGTATTTTATATTGCTTATTTAGCGGTATTCAGAATATGTTTTGTTTTTGCGCCTTTGGATGCCGGTTATGTTTTTACCCATACGGAGCCGCTGAGCCACCTGTTTTTTGCTTTGCTTAAAAACCCTCTGCTCAGTTATATATGGCTAAGCCCCTTTTTGGCGGCCATTCTCAGTTTTATACAGGCCCTGCTGATAAACAACATTGTAAACGAAAACAAGATACTGGCAAAGAAAAATTACCTGGCGGGCCTGCTGTTTATTATCGTTTCTTCTTTCTTTAAGGAAAGCCTGTTTCTTTCGCCCGCTTTATTGTCGCTTACGTTTGTTATTCTTTCTACACAACGTATGTTTTCGCTGATAAAAAAGGAAAAGGCTTTTGGGGATGTTTTTGACGTTGGCTTTTTGATTGCAGTTGCCGCGCTTTTTTACTTTCCGGCAATCCTGTTTATCCTGTTTGCCTACATTGGGGTTGGCACTATGCGCGCATTTTCGTACCGCGATTGGGTAATTATTCTGCTGGGTTTTATTTCGCCTTACATTGTAATGTTTACCTGGTATTTCTGGTTTGATAAAACGGGGGTTATGCTTACTGAGCTTGCCAATATACACGGGCAAACCTGGCTTAGCGGTTTGGCTTTAACGCCACTGGATTGGATGCTTTTGGCGGCCTTGTTGCTTTTAACAGCTATGGCACTGGCGCTGTTGCCAGGTGCTTTATACTCTTCACTAATACAGGTGCGCAAGTTTTCAACCTCGCTGATTATGCTGCTGCTTTTAATCATTTTGGCGTTTAGCCTGCAGCAAACCGCCCATTTAAGCCATTGGGTGCTGGTAAGCCTGCCACTGGCCATTATTTTTAGTATGGTATTGATGCAAATAAAAAATAAATGGGTGAGTGAAGTGATGCATTTAATTCTAATTTTGCTGGTGTTGGCCGGGCAGTATTTACCCGTGCTGAACATTTTTTAAAAGTAAGCCACTAATCAACCATAAAATATAATACCATGAAGTTTGGAATTGTTGTTTTCCCGGGCTCAAATTGCGACAGGGATATGTTTCACGTTGTGAAGAATGTAATGGGCTGCGAGGCACGTTATGTTTGGCATAAAGACACTGACCTTTCGGATTTTACTAAAGATGACTGCATTATTTTGCCGGGGGGATTCAGCTATGGCGATTACCTGCGCACAGGAGCTATTGCCCGTTTTTCGCCGGTGATGGAATCGGTTATCCAGTTTGCTAATACGGGCGGTAAGGTGTTTGGTGTTTGCAATGGCTTTCAGATACTTTGCGAAAGCCACCTGCTACCAGGCGCCTTATTGCGTAACGACAGCATGAAATATGAGTGCAAGAATATTTACCTGAAACCACAAACCAACAAGGTCCTGCTTACCTGCAAAGTACCGATGGATGCTGAACTGAAAATTCCGATTGCGCATGGCGACGGAAGGTTTTATTGTGACGCTGCCACCCTTCAGGGGTTATATGATAACGACCAGGTGTTGTTTAAATACTGCGATGAAAACGGTGAAATAAACGAAGAGGCTAATCCGAACGGTTCAATTGATAACATTGCCGGTATCTGCAATTTGAACAAAAATGTATTTGGTATGATGCCGCATCCTGAGCGTGCTTCGGAAAAGGAGTTATCAAACACGGATGGCAAAATCATTTTCGAATCGCTGGTAAGCAGGGTTTTGGAAATGACAGTGCTTTACGGATAGAAACCGCCAAGCCCTTCTAAATCTCCCCGAAGGGGAGACTTTTTGGTTTGCCTTAGAGTAAATATTGTCGGTTGCCGGACGTTTATCATCGTAATTAAAATACATGATTATGACTACCGAAGAACGGAACTTACTAATTGACTCGTACGGGCAGGCGCATGCTATTTTACTTGAAGCGCTGGAAGAATTTCCTAAAAAGATGTGGCAATGGAAGCCCGCCCCTGAAAAATGGAGTGTGCATGAAATAATTGTCCATATTGCTGATAGCGAGGTAAACAGCTATGTGCGCTGCAGAAGGTTTATTGCCGAGCCGGGTAGTGGGGTGTATGGATATGATGAGAACAAGTGGGCGTCTAAACTCAATTACCATCAGCAGAGTACAGAAGATGCGCTGGAGCTATTTAAATGGTTGCGAAAAATGACGTATGATTTGATAAAAAACCTGGATGAACATACCTGGCAAACAGTTACGGTAGACCACTCTGATAATGGTATCATGCAATTTGAGGATTGGCTGCGGATTTACGAAGAGCATGTACCGGTGCACATCAGGCAGATGAAAAGGAACCTGGAGGCCTGGAAAGCTTTGGGCCATAAGCATTGAGGTAGGGTTATTGGATTATAAATTTTGTTAAGCACAGCCCCGGTTTGGTTACTTCTGCCAACCACAATAATTACCTTGTAATCTCAAACTCAGGGATGGTTTCAAAATAATCCCCTCCAATGCAAAAACCTTTCAGGTCTTTGTGGATATGCCAAAGTTTGGCCAGACCTGAAAGGGTTAAGTCGTCCGGATTGCGGGCAAGGGGAATTCAAAAGATTGCGTTTTTCTTTCTGCTGAAAGGTTATTCTTATAACTTCGTCAAAGTATTAAATGAAGAGGATGAAGAAGATTTTTGGATTACTTCCGGTTTTGATGGCCCTGGCGCTGTTTGCATTTAATAATGCAGGCGCACAAATACTTACCCCCGTTACCTGGACCTGGAAAGCAGAACAAACCGGAAAAGGGGAATACAAGCTTACTTTTACGGCCAAAATAGATAAGGGTTGGCATACCTATTCGCAGTATATTGGTAAGGACGGACCGGTGCCCACTTCAATTACTTTTGATGCAAAAAACAAAGATGTTCAACTGATTGGTAAAACAACTGAAACCGGGCCTAAAATACATGAAGGCCACGACCCTGTTTTTGACATGCAGTTAAAATATTTTGAGGAAGAACTGGTGTGCACACAAACCGTTAAGGTGTTGAAGGATACCAAATTAAAAGGCACGCTGGAGTTTATGGTGTGCGATGACTCAAAGTGCCTGCCACCCGATGATAAGGACTTTGAATTTGATTTAAAAGCTGGCAGCCAGGGGGTTAAAATTGTGCCTGATAAAGGTGGTAAATCTGAATTGAATAATACGGAAGGGCAGAAAGATGGTGGGGAAGCTGTTATGGCACAAAAGGCATTTGATTCAACGGTGCAGGCAACTATTCAAAAATCAATTGCTGGCGATTCGGTGAAGGCAGGTTCGGCGGTAGCTGCAAATACTGCTGGCAGTAACAAATATGGGAAGCCGATAGGGAATTGTAATACGGGTACCCCTGCAACTACTGATAAAAGTTTGTGGGCCATAATTGCATTGGGCTTTTTTGGTGGTTTGATAGCGTTGCTTACACCCTGTGTGTTTCCTATGATTCCGTTAACAGTTTCGTTTTTTACCAAACGGAGCGAAAGCAAATCGAAGGGAAAGTTTGAGGCCCTGATTTATGCGTTTAGCATTATCGCCATTTATTTGCTGCTGGCGCTGCCTTTTGCGGTTTGCGATATTTCATCTGATACGCTGAATGAGTTGAGTACCGGAGCGGTATTGAATGTATTTTTCTTTGTCATCTTTGTCATTTTTGCTTTTTCGTTTTTTGGATTTTATGAGATTAGCCTGCCTTCGTTTATAGCAAATAAGGCGGATTCGGCTTCGAACATCGGGGGCTTTGTGGGTATATTTTTTATGGCCCTTACTTTGGCCATTGTTTCTTTTTCGTGCACGGGCCCTATTGTCGGGGCACTCCTTGCCGGAGCCCTTACCACAGCCAACGGAAAGCTGAATGTGGTGTTTGGATTGGGAGCCTTTGGTGCCGGCCTGGCGTTGCCTTTCGGTTTTTTTGCGTTGTTTCCGGGTATGATGAAGTCGCTACCCAAGTCGGGCGGCTGGTTGGATACTATAAAGAAAGTGCTGGGCTTTATTGAACTTATTTTTGCATTCAAGTTTTTATCGAATGCAGATTTGGTGAGCCACTGGGGTATTTTTCCGCGCGAGATTTTTCTGGGTGTTTGGGCTATTATCGGGGTTATTTTATTCCTGTTTTTAATTGGCCGGCTTAATTTGCCACATACTACACCAGTTAAAAATTTATCGCCATTACGTATTACTGCCGTTGTGCTGGCGCTTGCCTTTGCGGTTTATTCGGCCTATGGTATTCCGGGTAATGAATTGCACCTATTCAGCGGTTTTCCGCCACCTAAATCGTATTCAATTTTTAAAACCAAATCGGCTGTAACGCCTATTCAAAACGATTATGAAAAGGCCCTTGCCCTTGCTAAAAAAGAAGGCAAGCCGCTAATGATTGACTTTACGGGATGGGCCTGTGTTAACTGCCGCAAAATGGAAGAAAATGTATGGACAGACCCGGAGGTTACTGAAAGGCTGACGGATAAATACGTGGTGCTTTCGCTTTATGTAGATGATAAAAAGGAGTTGCCCGAGGGCGAGCAATATATCAGCGACCTTTCAAGCCATAAAAAGATAAAAACCATCGGCAATAAGTTTAGCGAAATGGAGGCTAAATACTTTGTGGCTAACACCCAGCCTTTTTATGTTTTGATATCTCCCGATGAGCATCTTTTGAATAACCCAACGGGGTATACACCTAATCCTAAAGACTATGTTGCGTTTCTGGATTGCGGGTTGAGTAGCTTTAAGCAGCTGAGCCAAGCCCCTCTAAATCTCCCCGAAGGGGAGACTTTAATACCGAGGTAATATTTACAGTCTTGCTTCTTGACTCTTGGTTCTAAAATCTATTCCGTCCTTGGTAAAGTTCACTCACAACAAGTATGTGTATTTCAGATGCCTGTGATTTAATGGGGCAAAAGTGCTTTGTGATAACTTTAGGCTATGATATACGAATTTCTGACTCCGGTTGATAAGGAAACCATATTGGAAGATACCGAGCTCCATCCCGGACAGATGGGCAACTACATTTTTATTTACAGCGGCACCGAGCTTGAGCTCAGCGATTTTAATATTGCTTTTATAGGGGTGAATGAAGACCGGGGCTCGGTAAACAATACCGGCTCGGCGAAAACACCTGACCTGGTGAGGAAAGAACTTTACAAGCTTTACATGCCACCCATTGATAAGGAGTTTAAAGTAATGGACCTGGGCAACATTAAGCAGGGCGAAACCCCGCGCGATACTTATTTTGCCCTGAGCGGTGTTATTTTAGAACTGCTGATGCACAAGGTGATACCTGTAATTGTGGGCGGCAGCCACGACCTTACTTTCGGGCAGTACCTGGGTTATAAAAATCTGAATGCCCTGATTAACCTGGTGGTGCTGGATGAGCGGATTGATATGCAGGATGGCCCCGGCAAAAAAATTGATTCGTCGTCGTTTATTATGAATATACTGACCCATACGCCTAATTACCTGTTTAATTACAGCCATGTGGGCTACCAGACCTACCTGAACGATAGTAAAGCAGTTGAGGTGTTAGAAGGGCTTAATTTTGATTGCCACCGCCTGGGTTTGATACGTGCTAATCTTGAACAAACAGAGCCGATTTTAAGGGATGCTGATGCCTTGAGTATTGATATGTCGTGCGTGCGGCAGGCTGATGCACCGGCGCATGCACAGGCATCGCCTAACGGTTTTAGTGCTGAAGAGCTTTGTCAGATTACCCGCTATGCTGGATTAAGCGATAAACTTACCACGCTTGGGATATATGAAATAAACCCCGGTTACGATAACAACCATCAAACCACCCAGCTTGCCGCGCAAATGATATGGTATTTTATTGAAGGCTACTATAACCGGGTAGGTGATTATCCTTTAACGCTGGATGAGCATTTGAAATTTACCGTTCACCTGGAAGACAGTGACCACGAACTTATTTTCTGGAAGAGCAAAAAAACAGAACGCTGGTGGATGGAACTGCCTTTTGGTGACAAGAAAAAATACGGCCGCAACCAGTTAGTGCCATGCAGCTTTGAAGATTACGAAGGCGCCTGCGAACAGGAATTGCCGGATAGATGGATGAAGGCTTATACGAAGCTGGTGTAGGACTAAATGCCAAGACATTTTTCGCACGGAGAAAAATGCAGAGGGAACAGCCGAGTAATACCGGGTTATGCCATTTTAACTTCTTTACATCCATTAAAGACCGCAAATTTCTTTAAAGCTTTACCGAGGGCGGCCCTCAGTTTTTCATCGGGCATTTTTTCGTAGAAAACATTTTTGATGTATAGCACCTGCTCGCTTCTTTCGGCTTTGCAGTCTATGCGGCCGGCGAAGGTATCGCCGTACAGGAGGGGTAAACAAAAATAGCCGTATTGCCTTTTGGGTTCGGGTACGTAACATTCGATAGTGTAATCAAAATCAAAAATCCTTTTCAGGCGGTTTCTTTGTATTACGCAGTTATCGAAAGGAGAGAGGATGCTTACTGTTTTGGAAGGTTTTTGGCTTGCGGCGAGGTCGAGGTTTTGTTGGGTGGTGTAAAGGGGTTCATTATCGCCTTTTATTTTCACTGACATAATCAGCCCTTCTTCTTCCATTTCGTTTAGCACTTTGCCGATGGCGGTTTTGGCGTGGCGGCGCAGGTAACCAATTTCGTTATTGGCGACCAGGCCATTGGCGCGGATTGTTTTTGTTACCAGGTATTGAGCGTACTCTTTTTCGGATGGCGGTTTTGTATCAACACCGGCGGGTAAAACCCTTTCGGTAATATCGTATACCTTTTGAAAACCCTGGCGTTTGGCAATCATCAGTTTGCCTTCGATAAAAAGTTGTTCTAATGCCCGCTTACTTTCTTTCCATTCCCACCAACCCTGTTTCTTTTTTTTCTCTTCAAAATCTTTTGACTGTAAAGGTCCTTCGGCAACAATTCGGTCGTACACAAATTTGGTGGCGCGCTTATTAAAATACCATTTTAATTTACCGGTGGCATACAGGTTTTTGCGGTATAGTGAAAAGCGGTAATCGCGCATGGGTAAAAATGCAGCGGCGTGGCTCCAGTATTCAAATACTGTTTTATCTGTTTCAACCAGTTCATCGAGGTATGTTTTTTTGTAATCGTTTAACCGGGCCCAGATGGTGTGGTGGTGGGCGCGCTCAACTACTGATATGGTATCAATTTGCACGTACCCTAAATGTTCAATGGCATTAAGAGTGCCTTCCTTTTTATTGCCAAAAAAATTACCCGCAAGCCCCTGGCTGGCAAGCATGAGGTGGCGGGCTTGTTTATTTGAGAGCTGGAGCATGGGGAGCTAATCTTTCAGTATTTTCTCCAGCTCATTTTTACGGGAGCCTTTTATTAATATGCTTGTGTTTTCAAACGGTTGGTTTTTAAACCAGGTTTTCAAATCATCGGTTTTTGAAAACCAGGTAATGCCGGGCTCATTTTCCAGGAAGTGAAACCCGCTGCCTACAAAAACCCGCTTTGCGAGGGGCATGTCTTTAACAAGGGCTGCTATTTTTTCGTGTTCGGTTTTTGCATAATCTCCTAACTCCATCATCTCGCCAAGAATTACCATTTTGTTGACAGCTGAAATTTTTGCGAAGTTTTTCAGAGCCTCTGTCATACTACTTGGGTTGGCGTTGTATGCATCGAGGATAATAGTGTTTGAACCGAGGGCTACTTTTTGAGAGCGGTTATTGCCTGGCGTATAACTTTCCAATGCTTCTTTAATCTGTTGGCTTTCTACCTTAAAGTATTTGCCTATGCAAGCGGCGCTCATGGCATTTTCGAAATTATAATCGCCCACCAATTGAGTTTGTATTTTCTGCGGATTATTATCGCTATCAAATATTATCAATGATAAAAAGTCGGTACCATTCATCATTTGTCCATGACAATATGCGGTTGTCGTTTCGCCATAAGTGATTTTATTATTTGGGTCGGGAATTTTAGAAAGCAGCAACTCATTGTCGGCACTCACAAATATTTTCCCGCCGTGCTCTCCAATGTATTTGTAAAGTTCAGTTTTGCCTTTTACCACACCTTCAAAACCGCCAAAACCTTCGGTGTGGGCCATGCCTACGTTGGTAATTAAGCCGAAGTCCGGGCGCACGTATTGGCAGTAAGAGGCAATTTCGCCCTGGTGGTTGGCACCCATTTCAACAACAGCAAATTCGACATCGTTTTTGATGGAAAGCAATGTAAGCGGAACGCCGATGTGGTTATTCAAATTGCCTTTAGTAGCATAGGTTTTATATTTTTTTGAAAGAACGGCAGCTACCAACTCCTTTGTAGTTGTTTTTCCGTTGCTGCCTGTAATGGCAATAACGGGACATTTTAAGTGGTTGCGGTGATAACCGGCAAGCGCCTGCAACGTTTTAAGTGCGTCGTCGGTAATCCATAAGTTATCACCGAATTTTTCTTTCCAGGCGGCATCGTGCAGTTCATCGGCAACCACATACTTTGCGCCTTTGGCAAAAGCTTCGGCTACAAAACTGTTGGCGTTGAATTTATCGCCTTTTAGTGCAAAAAACATATTGCCTTCAGCAATGTTACGGGTATCGGTGGTAACACCGGTGGAGGAGAGGAAGTTTTGGTAGAGTGCTTCAGGCTGCATGGGTACAAATATCGAAAAAACTATTTCGCACGGAGGCGCGGAGTTAAACTACGGGGAGTTTACCATGTTGTCGCATTTCCAACAGCCGCCCCTTCCGTCCCCTAAAGGGGAAACCAAGGCAAAACAGCCGAATACAAATGCGGTCTGGAAGGAGTGAAGCCGGTGCAAACAAATACATCAAAAATTATTTTTTAATCAGTTTTGTATGAGCTTTTCGCAAAGTTGCAACAGCTTATCATTGCGTTGTGCAAGGGTGTAGTTATCGGCTATCCGGGCCCGGGCTTTTTTCATTAACGTGGCATTATCACACACCAATGCCTGGTCTATAATTTCTTTAAGTGCATCTACATTCCGCTTTTTTACAACAAAGCCGCTATCGCCGATTATTTCGGGGATAGAAAAAACATCTGAACCGATGGGTATACACTCGCATAGCATAGCTTCGCATATGGAGTTGGGAAAGCCTTCGGCTATTGAAAGCTGAAGGTAGAATTGGTATGCGCTGAAAATGCCCACCAGGTCATCGTTCTTAACGGCAGGTATGGTTTTTACGTTTGCCGGGAGGCCGGGGAAAATAGCGGGGTCGTTGACCCCTAAAATGGCAAACTCACAATCCGGAAAAAAGGGAGCGACTTTTAAAATGAGGTCAACTCCCTTTAAGCTTTTCTGGAAGCCATATTCCCATCCGTTTGCCACGGTTATAAACGTATTCTTCTTTTTTGTTGAAATGCATTTCCATTTAGCAGCATCGTAGCCGTTGGGGATTTCGGTGTAGGGAGTTTTTAAGCTGGGGATGCGGGCGTAAATGCCTTGTTGCTGAGGCTCATTTTCATCGTAATGATATTCGGAGAACATCAGTGATTTATGTTTAGGGGCAATATGGGAGCAAAGTTTGAGTGATGCAGAGCTAAAATTCTTTAACCCCCTTTTTTGCCAGTTGCCATAGCCGATACCGGGAAAATAATGCGCCTCGGTGCCACCCACCACTATTAAGCAGGGCTTGCCAAACAAACGGCCAAACACGGCCGGGAAGAATGATTGGTAGCTTGCAAACTCAACCAGCAACAGATCGGCGGTCCAGATGTTTTTAAGCAGGAAAATGATTTGGGAAATGAAGCTTATGATGAAGCCAATTTTTTTTGAGGAAAAGAAATCGAACTCTGCTACAGTGAATTGCGCTGAAAGGATTTCAATATCTTTTTTTACAAAGGTAGACCGGACTACATAAAAGATGAGTGCCTTTTTTGAATGCATGTTGCGGTTGCTAATTTAAAGCAATATTGAATGGCCGGCCCGTTCTTTATAAAGGCTGGTTTATAGAACCTTAAAAGCAGTAAAGAAGTAGTTATTTGCGGCGCCTATCAGTTCAAATTTTTTGGGGTAGGCCGCTGTGTAATTGCTAAAGGCCAGAAACTCATGCGTTGGAACACCAAACTCGTCGAAGAAAATGATGTCTCCGGGTTTTAGATATGAGTCGAGCATGGTTAATACATACAGGGTAGATGAATAAAGGTCGGCATCCAGGTGTACGATATTGCGTTTGGTACGGTCAATTCTCTTCAAAAAATCGGGCAGTGTATCGGAGAACAGGCCTTTCAAAAATTCTACTCTCTTATCATCAATGTCGGGTGTTTTACCACCAGTGGTCATGTCGCCGGCTTTAAACTGGTCCCAGGCTTCAGGCAGGCCGGTAAATGTATCAAAGCCATAAAAGCGTGTTGCCGGGTCCTGATTTTTCCCAACCCACCATTTAAATGAATGGCCCTGTGCAACGCCAAATTCGAGATAATTTGCCGGGCCGGTTAGTTTTTCCGAGCTATGTAAAAACTCGTATAAGGCGTATCGTTTATCGTAATTCCATTCAGGCAAAAAGAAATCGTTAAAAGCAGGGTTGCTGTTTTTTTCGCGCCAACGGCTGAATTCAGCCAGGTGTGCTATTTGCAAAAAAGCGTTTGGCAGGGGCCCTAAAAATTTATGGACATTATATTTTAAGGATAATGTCTTGATTTTTCGCTTTAAATAAAGTTTGGTACCGGCCATTTATATTGAGAATTATAGAGGGGCAAAGAAACTTAAAAAAAGGAAAAATTTGGGTTTATTTTAAGCTGGGGGGGCATACCAAATCAGCCGTCAATATAAATTTTTGTGGGACTTGTGGGACACTGGGGACAGTAATACCAGGGCAATCGCGTCTAAATATTTTCTGATGAATCTGGTGGCATCCTGGTAAACCGTTGAAACGGTTTTTGGTTACTCTTGTTATCCATAGCCCACGGATTAATCCGTGGGCTATGGAGTAAACCACCTTAAAAATGGTTTCAACCATTTAAACCGCGCTTAATTGGATTAGACGCGATTGCCCTTACAGTAAACCCATTACGAATTGTCCCAAAGCATCTGTCAGTGGGGGCCTTTAACCCGTCAATCGCTATGCAGCCTAAACATGTCCATAAAAACAAAAAGACCCGATGAATTTTCACCGGGTCTTTTTGTTTTATTTTTAAGTCATATTACTGCCTATCCTTTCATTTTACGTTTACCATGTTCGGTAGGGAAGTTGTTGCCACCTTTGATAGAGTTACCTGCCGGTGAACCTACGCGGTCCATAGCGCAACGGAAACCAAGGTCATCAGTAGAAACTGCCTGATCTAAATATCTTCTGGTACCAGGCGATAAGAAGTAAGCTCTGTCTTTCCAGCTTCCGCCTTTATAAACGCGTACTTCATCATTGATCATAGATGATAAACCGAATTTGTAATCAACGTTCGAAACTTCATCACCATCCTCGTAGTTTCTTACATCACCTCTTCTGTAGTTTCTGCGGTTAGCACTTTCTTCCTGGGTTACCGGGCGGTATTGAATATGGCCTAAGCTGTCTTTATCAACCGGATTTCCTTCGGCATCCAGAACTTTGGTCGTATATTGGTTACCCCGGAAAGGTTTGAAGTCAGTTGCATCCGTGCTGGTCATAGGGCGATAAACGTCCATTACCCATTCGTTAACGTTACCAGCCATATTATAAAGACCGAAATCGTTAGGCATAAAAGATTTTACCGGTGCAGTAATATCTGCATTATCGTTCAGCTTACCGGCAACGCCCATGTTATCACCGCGGCCTCTTTTAAAGTTAGCGAGGAACTGTCCTTGCCACATACCTGATTTAGGGTAGCGGGTTGAAGTACCATTCCATGGATAAATTCTTCTGTCAGTGATTCTCTCTTCCGAAGTAGCCGGTTGATTTCCGATAAGGGCCAAAGCAGCATATTCCCATTCGGCTTCTGTTGGTAAACGGTATTTAGGTAACATGATACCATCTTCCATGCGCACGTGGCGGGTTCCGGTTCCTTGTGGGTTTAAGTCTTTAACAGGCCTTTTACCTGCAGAGCCTTCGTACTGGCCAACTAAATAAGCTTCAGTATTGAAGTTATCAGCACCAACCTGAGAAGGGTTTTCGGCTAAAACACCTTTATCAATCAGTATTCTTTCGTTTACACGGTCTGAACGCCATGAACAAAAGTCGCTGGCCTGAAGCCAGTTAACACCAACCACCGGATAAAAATCATAAGCCGGGTGGCGGAAGTAATACTCTACATAAGGCTCGTTATAAGCCAGGTTATCTCTCCATACCAAAGTATCAGGAGTCGCTTTTTTTACGACATCCGGAAAATCGGCGCCGAAAACGCGGTTCATCCAGTAAAGGTATTCGCGATAGTGGATGTTAGCCACTTCTGTTTCGTCCATATAATATGAACTTACAGTAACCCTGCGGGGAACTTCGTGATATTCGTACATCACATCCGTTTCGGTATTACCCATCATAAAAGTACCACCCTGTATATAAACAAGGCCCGGACCTGTTGCCTGGTCAGGCGTAGTGGACTTTTCAAATCCCCCGTTTTTCGAGTCATTGTAATTCCATCCTGTAACACTGGATTTCTCTTTACCGCATGAAGACATACCAACAAGAACAGGTAGTGCCAGGTAGAGATACAATTTGCTAAGCTTCATTGTCGTTCGTTTAAATTGTTTATTTAGTTAAAGGTTATGCTTCTTTTACAAGGTCGCTAATATAGAATTTTAATTTCCAAAATCAAAAATTCAAAATATCGGGGCAAGGTACGTATCCTTTGTTCTTTTTCGGATTAAGGGAGTTATCATCTCCCGTCCAGTTAAAAGTAAAGGAAAGTTCGTGCGTTCCTCCTGTTTTATTTGCCAACTGCGAAATGGTATAATCATAGCTATACCCTATCCTGAATTTCCCCTTTTTTACCCCCAAATACCCTATAACCGCATCAGAATTGTTAATTACATTCCGGTACCCCAGGCCAAAATACATAAAACTGACGCCTGTTAAAAAAGTGGCCTCGGCCTGGTAAAAATTGCCCTGGTTTACCAATAAAACGTTTGGTGATACCCATATATTGTACCACTGAGACTTAGGGTGTTTAACATTCCAATTGCCACCAAAATGGGCTACAAAATTTAACGGGGTAAGCACAGAGGCATCAGTTGTAAAGTTTTGGCGGTGCATAAGCATGTTATTTACGGCAAACCCTACATAAATGTTCTCTGTAAAAAACACAACCCCGGCCGACATATCGCCGGTATTAGTAGAAGTAGACTGCGGATTAGGTTCGGAGGTGGGGTTGGGCACGTTAACATCATTATAAAAGCCGGTCAGGGGATTTATCATATCGCTCCAAAGCAACTGGTTCCATTTTATTTCAGAATGGATATAGGTACCTTCAATGCCAATTTTGATGGCCATGTGGCGGTTAATTTTTATTTGCTGGCTATAAATAAGACTGGCCTTGTAGGTTCCGTAAAGCCCTGCAGCTATCTGGTCGCCGGTAAAAAGGGCACCTACTCCGGCGTGGATAGCATCTATATGCATATCGTAGCCTGCCATATAAGTAGTATAACCACCATTAAAACCACTACCCAAACCGGGCCACTCGTTCCGGTAGTTAAGGGTTACACGCGGACCATAAGAAATACCGGCCAGGGCAGGATTAAGTTGCAGGGGCGCGGCAAAATATTGAGACATCTCTACATCCTGCGAAAATAAATTGGCAGATATAAATGATAGAATGATGGCGAAAACGATATATTTAAACCTGTTTTTCAAAAAAAGCATTGTTAAGAAAATAAAACAGAAAAGGCTGCGTTTTATTGCGCACCCTCAAAAAGTGTCCAAAAATAATGATCGAATCGGTAACTCCAGTTTTTAAGAAGAAATTTTCGGGTTTTAACACCCGCAATTTGCTTGTTTTTATGATTATTGCCAGCGTTTTACCTGCACAAGCCCAGGAATATGCCCGGAAAATAAGCTGGAGTACTGCGCCCAAAACCATGCACGTGGTTGGCGACAAAAAAATAACCCAACCCACTTTTAAGGGCGCTGCACATTTACAAAAATACGGAATGCTCCCTTCCTATGTCGAGGAATTTCCCGCACAGCCAGGAAGTAGCGTTTCGGTTCAGATATTAAATCCGGTATATGCCGCCGCAACAGGCATCGATAATGCCAGCGTTAAATATATTACTTCAACCCTTCAACCTCAGGGCCAGTTAAACTATTACCGCAAACAGGCCCATGCGGTTGTTACGGTGTTGCCGTTTCGTAAAAACCCCTCAACGGGGGCGCTTGAAAAGCTGGAATCATTTACAGTAAAGCTGACACTTACCCCCGGTGGGCATCAATTAAAGTCGTTGAATACTTATGCGGCTAATTCGGTGTTGGCAAACGGCACCTGGTATCAGCTAACGGTAAATGCTGATGGTATATATAAGATAGACTATAACTTTTTAAAGAAAACCATAGGTGTTAACCCTTCAAGCATTAATGTAAGCAAGCTGGCGGTTTTCGGAAACGGAGGAGGCATGGTGCCAGATGAAAACTCTGTTGCGCGCCCCGATGATTTGCAGGAAAACCCTACGCTGTTTGTTGACCAGAACAATAACGGCCAGTTTGACCAGGGCGATTATCTTTTATTTTATGGCCAAAACCCCGATAACTGGCAATTGAATGCAGCTACCAAACAGTTTTACCATACCAAAAACCTGTACACCAACTTTACCTATTACTTTTTGACCACCGATGCCGGAACCGGAAAGCGGGTGCAAACGGAAACAGCAACCGGCAGCCCGAACAAAACTTTCAATTATTTTGATGACCATCAATACCGAAATAACGACCAGACCAATTTATTGCAAAGCGGCAAGACCTGGATGGGCGACCAGCTTACCAGTTTTAATAACACCGAATCTTTTACTTATAGTTTCCCAAACCTTATTCTTTCCGATACTGTAACCATTAACTCTACTATAGCGGTTAACTCAACATATCCGTCTACCTCGGTTACCACGGTTAACGGACTCCAGCTTATCAGCCAATACGATTCAGGGATTCCTCCGGGGGAGTACCCTCAAGGTGCTAATCAGTATATAAGTTCTGCCGGGTTTATGGCGAATGCTACTAACCTGAATATTGGTTATACTTTTAATGTAACCTCAGACCCATCAGGAACTGCTGCCTTTTATATTGTGTGGTTTGAGTTGCTTGCCAAAAGAAGCTTAACCATGGTAGGTGATGCCATGACTTTCAGAAGCATAGCCTCTGCAGGGGCAGGTAATGTTTCAAACTTTCAATTATCGGGTGCAGGCTCAAACACGGTGGTGTGGGATGTAACCAATATTGCGGCAATTCAACAAATGAGTTCAACAACCAGTGGCTCGCAGCTTACTTTTGCTGCCAATACCGACCAGTTGAAGGAGTTTATTGCGTTAAACACCAATGGTACCTTTAGCAACCCTAACTTTGTTGCTCAGGTGCCTAACCAGAACCTGCATGCCTTTGGCCAGCCTAAAATGGTGATAGTTGCGTATGATGATTTTGTTTCTGCAGCCAACGACCTGGCCAATTATCATATTAATACCGATAATATTTCGACCGGTGTGGTTTTACTTAGCCAGGTGTATAATGAATTTGGTAGTGGTAAGCCGGATATTTCAGCTATCCGCGACTTTATGGAAATGCTGTACCAGCGTGCAGGTACAGATACTTCTAAACTGCCACGTTACCTGCTTTTGTTAGGCGATGGCTCGTACGATCCTAAAGGGCGTATTGCGGATGCCAATAATTTTATATCCACCTACCAGAGCAGCGAATCGTACGACCAGCTTGAAACCTATACCTCAGATGATTTTTTTGGCTTGTTAGACCAAACTGAGGGCGGACAGATTGAAAATGGGTACCAAAAGTTGGATATTTCGGTTGGCAGGCTGCCGGTGGAAAGCGAGACAGAAGCTGAAGCAATGGTAACTAAAATCAAACAATATAAAAGTTCAACGCCGGCCTGCACTACCTGTGCTACTGTAACCACCAATAACAGCTGGCGTACTGTAATCACTTTTATTGCCGATTACTTATTTAATGGTGGGCCTACGTTTGAGGATGCCTCGGATCAACTTGCTGACAGTACCCAGCTGCATCAACCTGCTTACAATTACGATAAAATTTACACGGATGCCTATAAACTGGACGCAACGCCTGCAGGCGACCGTTTCCCTGATGTTAACACGGCTATTTTAAATAATATTAATACCGGCGCCCTGGTTATTAACTGGGTTGGGCACGGTGGTCCTACAAACTGGAGTAATGCACGTATATTTAACATGGCTGATATTATTCAGTTGGCCAATCAGTTTTACCCACTGTTTATTACCTGTACCTGCGATTTTAGCCGCTTTGACCTCCCAGACCGCACCGCAGGAGAATGGCTGGTGGTAAATGGTACCGGTGGGGCTATTGGCTCTATTACTACTGTGCGGCTGGTATTTGAATACGACAATGGTACCATTGATTCAGCTATTTTTGATTACCTGTTTGCTTCTTACCAGGGCAGGTACCCAACCATGGGCGAAGTAACTATGCAAAGTAAGAACGGCGTAATTTACAATACTCAAGGCGCCAATACCCGCAAATTTTGTTTGCTCGGCGACCCTGCCGTTACGCTTGATTACCCTAAGTATAATGTGGTAACAACCATGATAGATAACAAACCGGTTACCTCTCCTCATGATACGTTGAAAGCCCTTACCAAAATTACAATACAGGGTATGGTAACAGATAACAATAATAACAAGCTGACCACGTTTAACGGCAATATATATCCTGTGGTTTACGATAAAATATCTACTATTCAAACGCTGAACAATCCTGTCAGTCCGCCAGACGCTGGCATTCTTGATTTCCAGGTTTATAAAAATATCCTGTTTAATGGTAATGCAAGTGTAAAAAACGGCAGTTTTAGCTTTACTTTTGTAGTACCTAAAGACATTAATTACCAATATGGCCCCGGAAGGCTTAGCTATTATGCCAGTACGAGTGCAGGCGTGGATGCAAGCGGGTATAGCAATGCTATTACAGTAGGTGGCTCATCTGATACGGCTAAAACATACGGTAATGGACCCAAAATAAGCCTTTATATGGACGACCAGAACTTTGTGTATGGCGGCATTACCAACGCCAGCCCGTTATTGCTGGCAGCGCTACAGGACCCCGGCGGCATTAATACTTCGGGTAACGGAGTAGGGCATAATATGACAGCTGTATTAGATAATAACAGCCAAAACAGCATTATACTCAATAATTATTACCAAAGTGCGTTAAATGACTTTACCCAGGGCCAGGTACGGTATCCGTTCTCGAACCTGGCATTGGGTAGCCATACTTTAAAAGTAACTGCATGGGATATTTACGATCAATCATCGGTGGCTAACACGGAATTCGTTGTAACAAACAATGCCAAGCTTGCGTTAACTCATGTATTTAACTATCCGAACCCGTTTACCACGCATACGGAGTTTATGTTTGAGCACAACATGCCGTGCACCGAGTTAAATGTGAGCATACAGATATATTCTGTAAGCGGGAAACTGGTAAAAAGTATAGTGCAATCGGTGCAAACTACCGGTTACAGGGTTGACGGAATAGTGTGGGATGGCTTAGATGATTACGGCGATGCGATTGGTAAAGGGGTGTATGTTTATAAGGTCACAGTGCGTGATGCAAATGGCGATGTAGCCAACAAATTTGAAAAATTAGTGGTTTTAAGGTAGTTTTGCCGCCAAAGAATTAATAAATTAAAAGTTCATGTTAGTATTAAAAAGGGTATTTACACTGTTTGTTTTTTGTGCAATTGCAGTTTCTGCACTGCAGGCTCAGGTGAATAATAGCACCACCGGCGGACAGATAATAAACCAGACTATTACCACGGCGGTCCCGTTTCTGCGTATCAATCCTGATGCAAGGGCTGGGGGAATGGGTGATGTAGGTATTGCTACACCGGCGGATGCCAACGGATTGTATGCCAACCCTTCAAAAATGGCTTTTGTACCGGATGATTATGGTTTTGCCATGTCTTTCAGCCCATGGTTAAAGGCTTTGGTAAATGATATTTACCTGGCCAGTTTAAATGGTTATTACAAGGTTAAAAAGGAGCAGGTTATATCGGCCTCGCTGCGTTATTTTTCATTAGGTAATATTCAGTTTACCGACCAAAACGGAACGAACACCAGCCAGTTTATGCCCCGCGAATTTGCTGTGGATGTAAGCTATGCGCGTAAACTGGGCGATTATTTTTCAATTGCAGCTTCTCTCCGTTATATCTATTCTAACCTGGCAACTGGTCAGCAAGTAGGTGGTTCAGAAGTAAGACCGGGGCAAGCCGGTGCAGGAGATATTGCCTGGTATTTTCATAAGATATATGGTGAAGATAAGCCTGTTCAGCATGAGTTTTCATGTGGCATGAATATATCGAACATAGGCAGTAAGATGTCATATACGTCAAGTGTTACAAAAGATTTTATTCCTACCAACCTGGGTATCGGTTTGGGCTATACTGCTTATTTAGACAAGCACAATTCGGTAGGTGTTTACTCTGATATTAACAAACTGCTGGTGCCAAATCAGATAGATACAGCGACTTCCAATGGCTTACTTAAATGGCGCCAGGAATCATCTATTCAAGGCATTTTTACCAGTTTTAGCGGTGCACCGGCTTCAGTAATAATAAAAACTTTTGATCTTGCCTGGGGCGCTGAGTACTTTTATGACAAAAGATTTGGTGTGCGTTTCGGGTATTTTTATGAGCCGTATGCTGCTGGTGGCCGCCAGTTTTTAGAGGCCGGTTTAACCATCAAATACAGTGTGGTAGGCCTGCATTTTTCGTACCTGATACCTACTACTATTTTAAGGAACCCGCTTGATAATACCCTTCGTTTCTCGCTGTTGTTTAACTTTAATAAAGGCGGCAAAAAGAGTGGTGAAAACAACTCAGGCATCTCGTTTGTAGATGATACGCCAAAGAAGGCTAAGACAGATACCAAAACGCCACCACTGGCACAGCCTCAAACAGCGCCTGTCTTAACACCAGCTCCGGCTCCGGCTACAACACCAGCGCCTGCAACACCTGATAACAATACACCGGTTACACCTAAGTAATATAAACTCAATTTTAACCAGCAACGGCCCGAAAAAACTTTCGGGCCGTTGCTGGTTAATCCCTTTAGATGCACATGCGAATCGTGTGTTGTTGACTTGCAAAATTCATTCCACGCAACACTCTAACTCCTCCCGCAAAAAAGCGGGATAAACTCCACGGGAGAACCGCTACCCAGAAATACAAAATACAACCACTCGGCAAACCTGTTCTTTTTGCTGCGTGGCTGCTCCTCCGTTTCGGAGGCTGGGAGCCTGCCTGGCCGGTAGGCAGGGTTGCATGGTGCAAAAAGAATGTGCGGCTGAGATGACATCTTTTTTCAAGATGTTATCTCAGCCTGTCTATTGAGGATTTTCTATCCAAAACTTGCCTCATCCTGTATAAACGGATTATTATATCGCTCAAAACCTATTGAAGTTTCCGGCCCGTGACCGGAGTAAACGGTCACCTCATCGGGTAATTTCATCATAACATTTACCAGGCTGTTATACAAGTCTTTCCCATTTGATTCGGGCAAATCAAAGCGGCCAACGCTACGATAAAAAAGTACATCACCGCTGATTACTGCTTTATCGGCAGGGCTGTAAAAACAAATACTGCCTGGTGAGTGGCCGGGTGTGAAAAGCACCTTAAAAACGGTGTTCCCGAGTTTAACGTCATCGCCTGCTTCAAGAAACGTATCAGGCAGCGGGCTTTCAGGACAATCGAAACCAAAGAACTTTCCGAACTGAGGGGCCAGTTGTAAAATCTCCAGTTCGTTTTTATGTATCTGAGGCAGCAGACCATATTTCTCAAAAACGAATTTGTTGCCGGGGATATGGTCGATGTGGCAATGGGTATTTAACAAAAGCACCGGTTTTAAGCCATAGGCCTCAATGGTACTAAGCAATTCGTTTCTTTCTTTGTCGTTACAGCAACCGGGGTCAATAATGGCGCATTGGTTGGTTTCATCGGCTACTATGTAAGTATTTTCTGAGAAAGGGTTAAAAGTAAGCTTGTGAATCTTGAGCATGTAAGTATTTTGATTAAGTTTGATAGGCTAATATTTCGAATTAAAAACCAGGCGTGAAAATAGCAAACTGCGGGCAGTTGGCTGCATAGTGTGTCAGCCCCTTCCGTCCCCTAAAGGGGAAACCAGAACCGGCTTTGGTTTCCCCTTTAGGGGACGGAAGGGGCTGGCTGTTAAAATTGCTGCGCTGCTGTGGTTTGCATTTTGTAAATAGCTTTTCTTTGTAGTGAAAAAAATCCGGAGTAGTACGGGGCCTGAGATAATATGGTTAAAGGAAATTCTTTTTTAATGGGTGCAAATAAATTATCGCTTTTTGGGCTGATAGTATTTTGCCTGTGCTTAAAAGTAGCGGAGGCCCAGACCAGTACTACCGAAACATTCGGGCAGAACCGGGTGCAATACAAGGATTTCATTTTCTCGTATTACGAAAGCGATAATTTTACAACTTACTATTACCAGGGAGGTCAGGACGTTGCCAAGTATGTAATTAAAGCTGCGGAGGATAATGCCGAGGACCTGGCAAAAATGCTGGACTACCGGTTTAAGAAAAAAATAGACATTATTGTTTATAATACGATTAATGAGCTGAACCAGACCAACATCGGTATTTACGAACCGGGGCAGAACGCCGGCGGTACCATTAAAATACCGGACAATAAAATTTTTATATATTTTAACGGTGACCACCGCGACCTTGATAAGCAAATACGCGAAGGCCTGGCCAGGCTGTATATTGACAAGATGGTTAAGGGAACCAGCTTTGGCGAGATTATTCAAAACGCGGTGTTGCTAAACCTGCCCGACTGGTACCGGCTGGGGCTTATACATTACATAGGCCAGAACTGGAACAGCGAAATGGAAGACAAACTTCGCGACGGGATATTAAGCGGCAGGTTTAAAAAGCTGAATAAGCTAAAACCCGAAGAGGCGGTTTTTGTGGGCCACTCCATTTGGCATTACATTGAGGAAGTGCATGGTAAAACGGCGGTTAATAATATTTTGTACCTTACCCGTATTAACCGCAGTGTTGAGAACGGGTTTATGTTTGTGTTGGGTACCAGCCTTTCGCAAACCCTGCAGGACTGGTATACTTATTACTACAACCGGTTTAGCAACGAATCAAAAATATCATCCCTTCCGGGCGATAATACGGTGGTTAAAACCAAAATCAGGAAAGATATTGATTACTACGAGCCTAAGCTAAGCCCCGATGGTAAATACATAGCTTACGCAAGTAATGATATAGGCCGCTGGAAGGTTTATTTGCTGAATACCGAAACGAATAAAAGAAAGGTTATTTTAAGAGGAGGCTTCAGGACTAATACCATTTTTACAGATGAGTCGGTGCCGCTGATAGCCTGGGACCCTTCAGGAAAAAGGGTGGCTACCATTAGCGAAAGAGGGCCAAATACCTGGCTTACCTTTTACGATATTGAAAAAGGAAAATCAGTTAAGAACCCGGTCAGGAAATTTCAACGGGTGCTAAGTTTCAATTTTGTTGATTCGAAACAACTGGTTATGAGTGCGCTGCAGAACGGGCAGTCGGATATATACCTTTATACCATTGCATCAACCACCACGCGTAAACTTACCGACGATTATTTTGATGACCTGTACCCTGCCTGCATCAATGCTGATAGCATGCACGGGATTATGTTTTCGAGCAACCGTATAGAGGATACTTTGATTCCCCAACGGTACGAATCGCAGATTATGAATAAACAGTTAGACCTGTTTTTTTACGACCTGGATGCCAACCCGAATGTGTTGTACCGTATTACCAATACCCCTTATGCCAACGAAACTTACCCGCAAAATTTCAGCGATAAGGAATATTGCTTTTTAAGCGATGCAAACGGCGTACGCAACCGCTATACCGGCCATTTTGAAAGGGTATTTGACCACAACCAGAAAACATACCGCTTTGTATCGAAAGAGTCTGATGAGCTTGATTCTGTGCAGGTGCGCGAAAATGTTCCGCTTGATTCGGCCATCGACCGCAGCGTAGTTACCCTGCAGGATTCATCTTTGGAGAAGGTTTATAAAATAGGGGGCATAACAGCGCCTTATACTAATTACACTTTTGGTATTATGGCTCAATCTGTTGTGCCCGAAAAACAACTGGCGCTTGATATGTTCAGGATAAAAGGCCGGTTGCAGTTTCGCAAGTACGATATAGCCTCTACTGCAAGTCAGGGCAAAGAGCCTGACATGGAGTACATGAACCAGTTGTTGCGCCGCAACAATCCGCTTTCGGCAGCCGATGAAAAGAAGGCGCAGCAAATGGTGAAGAGCGCTACGCAAAACAACGATTCCATCAGGGCCAACCGTGGCAGGCAGCCTCATGATTTTCAGAGTGAGTTTGACTATGGCATTAAGCTGTTTGACTGGGACTCGGCATCTGCTTCAAAAATGGGCAATGCAGAAAGCGGTTATGTTTTCAGGTTCTCGAAGGTGCGCCCTTATTTTATCCGCTTTATGGTTGATAATGTGGTAGCGCAGTTAGACAATAACCCTATTGTAACCCGTTACCAGCCGTACGACCCTTCTTCGCCAAGTTACAAAGTAAATACCCTGGGTGCTTTTATTAAAGTGGGTATAACCGATTTGCTGGAAGACTATAAAATATACGGAGGCATTATGCTTCCGTTTGCCGGTATAAAAGATAACGCCCAGTATTTTTTAACCTATGAGAATTTGAAGAAAAGGCTGGACAAGAAATTTACTTTTTACCGTGGCTCGCAAACCAGTACGGCTTATAGCGAACTGCCTTTTACATCGGCAGTATTGCCCAGTGGCGAAACGGTTGACTATAGTATTAAAACCACCTACCTGGAGGCCTGTTTATCGTACCCAATAAATGTGTTGAACAGTATAAGGTCTATAACCAATTTCAGGAATGATAAGGTGGCTTATAAATCGGAAGATTCGCTATCGCTTAACCTGCCTAACACCTCTGATAACTGGGTGGGCGAGCGGGTAGAGTATGTTTTTGATAATTGCCTGCAAAGTAATATAACCAATATCCGTTATGGCACCCGGTTAAAGGTTTTCAGCGAAGTGTTGAAAGAGTTTCCTACAAAAAATGTGCAGGAAGGGGCGCAGTTTGATTTACCGGTACCGGTTTTCAACAACAGCTTTATGTGCAATGTTGGTTTCGACGTGCGCAATTATATTAAAATATACAAATGCATTATATGGGCCAACCGGATTTCGGGTGCGGCCTCTTTTGGAACAGCCAGGATGTTGTATTACATGGGTGGCCTTGATAACTGGCTAACCTCCCCATCGGTAAGCAAGTTTGATTACAACACACCTATTGACAATAAGGTTAACTATGCTTTTCAAACGCTGGCCACACCGGTGCGCGGGTTTGACCAAAACGCCCGCAACGGCGACCGGTTTGTGTTGATTAACTCAGAATTGCGGATACCGGTGTTCTCGGCTTTTATACATGGCAATATCAAATCGGAGATTATCAGGAATTTTGCGGTGGTAGGATTTTTTGATGCAGGTACAGCCTGGGAGGGCCTCTCGCCTTTTTCAAACAACAACCCGCTTTTCTCGCAATCTATACCCAACTCAGATGTTAACCCCTCGGTGATAGTTAACCTGCACCAATATAAATCGCCGGTAATTATGGGCTTTGGTCCCGGCTTCCGCACTTCGATATTTGGGTACTTTATTAAGTTTGACGTAGCATGGGGCGTTGATACCGGGGTAATTTCAACAAAGCCTATGTATTATTTATCTATCGGATTAGATTTTTAAACCATGATTATATTAAGGGCTGAAAACCTGGTTAAAGTTTACAAGGGCCGCACGGTAGTAAACGATGTATCGGTGGAAGTTAAGCAGGGCGAAATTGTGGGTTTGCTGGGTCCGAACGGAGCGGGCAAAACCACCTCGTTTTATATGATGGTGGGCCTTGTACCACCCGACAAGGGAAAGATTTTTTTAAGTGAGACGGAGTTAACGGACCTGCCTATGTACAAGCGTTCGCAGCTTGGAGTGGGGTATTTGCCGCAGGAGGCATCGGTGTTCAGGAACCTTTCGGTAGAAGATAACATTGCGGCCGTGTTAGAAATGAGCAAACTTACCAAACAGGAGCAGAGAGACCGGCTGGAAGTTTTGCTGGCAGAGTTTGGATTGAACCGGGTGCGCGGTAGTATGGGCAACGTTTTATCGGGAGGCGAACGGAGGCGAACGGAAATAGCGCGTTCCCTGGCAACCGACCCTAAGTTTATTTTGCTTGACGAACCTTTTGCCGGTATTGACCCTATTGCGGTTGAGGATATACAACGCATTGTAGGCAAACTGAAGCAAAAAAATATCGGTGTATTGATAACCGACCATAACGTGCAGGAAACCCTGTCAATAACCGATAGAGCTTATCTGTTGTTTGAGGGCAAAATTTTGAAACAGGGCACTGCTGAGGAACTGGCCAGCGATGAGGTGGTGCGCAGGGTTTACCTGGGACAGAATTTTGAATTGAGAAGAAAGAATATTTCCAATACCAATAATTTTGACAGGACCGGTAACGTTGTTAACTATTCAAGCCTGATTACCTATACCGAAAGAATGCTGAATGCAAATAGCAAAATGCAGGAAGTAATTAAAGAGTCCGGGGGCAACAAAACCCTGAATCGATTAGTGAATGGCGGGTTGGAAGATTTTTTGAGATCAATGACAGAGTACAAAACGATGCTTACTTCGTTTGCTGAAACTCAAAATAACAGTAACCTTCAAAATCTTGCCAAAACCATTAAACCGGGAAATGGACCCAAGAAGATTTCATTGTATCTTGAATACGTGCCTGTGGCTGGAAACCTGCTTGGAGAAATACTTAAAATAGCAAGCACTTTAAATACCTCTGAAAAGTATTCCTCTTATTTCGGAGAAACGCAATCAATTTTAAACCGCATTGCTTCCGCCCTCCGGGTAGCTGCTGCAGAAAATCAACCTGTTTTAAAATAACCGCAGGGCTTTAACCGGCAATCATGGCGCACGACTTAAAGAACAGGGTTTTCAGATTTTACCTGAAACATTTTTTTTCGCCTGAGTTTTCGGCCGCTCAATCTATAGCAGAGCAAAGAAAGGTATTTGCAAAACTCATCAGCGAACTTTCAGCTACAGAAATAGGAAAGGACCTTAAATTAAGCGAGGTAAAAACCTATGCAGATTTTGAGCGCATACCGGTTACCCAATATAGTTTTTACGAGCCGTATATTGAAAAGATAAAAGCCGGCAAAAGCAAAGTGATGACCACCGGCAAGGTGCGTTATTTTGGCAAAACTGCGGGCACTACAAGCGGCAAAAGTAAGTTGATACCTATTACCCGTTATATAGTTGACAATATGCATGTACGGGGTACGCTTTTCAGCCTTTCGCGCCTGCATTACCTGGATGAGGGGATAGATATTTTAACCCATAAAAATTTTGCCCTGCCCGGTGGGGTTTACGAAAAACTTTCACCGTCGGGTATTGTGGTGGCAGATATATCTGCCATTATGCTGCGCAACGTGCCACTGGCTTTCAGAACTATTTATGTACCTGGGGTTAAGCTGATAACTCACCCCAGCTGGGATTATAAACTGAACAAAATTGCTGAGGAGGTTAGCAAAGCAGATATCGGCACTATCAGCGGCATACCTACGTGGCATTTGGCGGTGCTTGCCAAAATAAGGGATGAAATACATTTTAATAAGCTAACGGGCTTATGGAAAAATCTGCGCATATTTTTTCATGGCGGTGTAAGTTTTGAACCTTACCGCAAACAGTTTAACGAGTTGTTTGGCAGGGATGATGTTATTTTTTACGAGGTGTATAATGCCACGGAAGGTTTTTTTGGCATACAGGCAAATATACAGGGCGGAGATTTACTGCTGTTGACTGATAACGGGGTTTTTTATGAGTTTATTCCTTTCAGCCAGTACGGGTCTGAAAATGCAAAGCCCATACCGCTTGAAGAAGTTAAGGCTGATATTCCATATGTGCTTTTGGTTACCACGCATAATGGTTTGCTGCGCTATGTGATTGGGGATGTGATTACGTTTACTTCTACAGACCCATACAAATTCAGAATAACCGGGCGCACGCAGGAGTATATCAATGCATTTGGAGAAGACCTGTTATTATCGAACGCAGAGCAGGCGCTGATGAAGACGAATGCAAAATTTGATTGCGCCATTAAGGAATATACTGTAGCACCTTTATACATCAATATCGAATCGAAAGGCAGGATGCAGTTTTTGATTGAATTCAAAAAGCCACCGGAGAATATGGAGCAATATGCTGCGGAGTTGGATGCACAACTGCAAAATGAAAACAGTAACTATAAACAAAAGCGCAACCATGATTTAGCACTTTCAACACTTGAGGTTATAGTTGCTAAAGAAGGCCTGTTTTATGAGTGGATGGCAAGCAGGGGGAAAATGGGCGGGCAAAATAAAATACCGAGATTGGTGAATGGCAGGAAGGTGATTGAGGAGATGCTGGAGTTGAATACAGGGGCACGCTGATTTATTATGATGATTATGATAATAAATTATGATTTTTAAGAATGACAATCCAGGTATAAATGCCGTTTCAAAAACCCAAGCATTGTAATTAATAGTATTGTATTAAAAATCATAATCATCATAATAAATCAGCGTGCCCTGTATTGGCAGATTACATCTTGCGGCTGATCGTAAACTCAATCAGCTGTTCAACTGATTTGCGGGAGTCGCTTTCGGGGAATTGGTGGAGGATGCGGAGGGCTTCTTCGCGGTACTCGTTCATACGTTTAGCCGCGTAGTCCATGCCGCCGCTTTTGCGGACGAGGTCGATAACCCAGCGCACTTTGTCCATGTTTTGATTCTCGTTTTTGATAATGTTTATTATCTGCTTTTTTTCGCCGGAAGTAACTTTACCAAGGGTATAAATAAGCGGCAGGGTTAGCTTGCGCTCTTTAATATCAATACCGCGGGGCTTTCCTATTTCGGCTTCTTCGTAATCAAACAGGTCGTCTTTAATTTGAAAGGCAATGCCAATTTTTTCGCCCATCATCTTCGCCCTTTCAATCAGGGCATCGTCCTGCGTGGTGGTGGTAGCGCCGCAGGCACAGGCTGAGGATATGAGTGAAGCGGTTTTTTGCCGGATGATTTCGAAATAAATGTCCTCTTTTATATCAAGCCTTCTTGCTTTTTCTAATTGCAGTAATTCGCCCTCGCTCATTTCGCGGATGGTGTTGGAGAGGATTTGGAGCAATTTGTATTGCTGGTTTTCTACTGAAAGCAACAAACCTTTAGCCAGCAAATAATCGCCTACCAAAACGGCAATCTTATTTTTCCAAAGTGCGTTGATGGAAAAGAAGCCGCGCCGCTTATAGGATTCGTCCACTACATCATCGTGCACCAAAGTGGCGGTGTGCAGTATTTCAACTAAAGATGCCGCAACGTATGTGGCCTCAACAACTTCACCGCAAAGCTTGGCTGAAAGGAACACAAACATAGGCCGCATTTGCTTTCCCTTACGGCTTACGATGTAGTGCGTAATACGGTCAAGCAGCGGGGCCTTGCTTTGCATAGATTTTTTGAACCGGACTTCAAATTCGTCCAGTTCTTTTTCTATGGGTTTCTTTATCTGGTCTAAGCTTAATTCCATTTTAATGTAGGTAATCCTGGTTGGCACTTTGGTGTTACCGGCTACCGTCAGGGCGCTAAAGTAAAGTTTAAAGTGTATAACAAAACAAAAAAACGTGCGTCATTGCGGGGAGGCTCTGCGACGAAGCAATCTCAGCGCTAAATGCGACAGGGCGTAACGTTACAACCGGTCTTTCATCGCTTCGGGATTGCTTCGCAGAGCCTTGCAATGACGCGGCTTTTTATTTCGCTCTACCGTATTTAATATTTTGATTTCGGCTTGAATAAGTATATTTCGCGCATGATTACAATTGAGCAGAATATTATACTACAGGGCAGGCATGGGCGCCCTTTTTTGGCGGATGTTTTTTACAAAAAGGATGGGATAAGGAAGCCGGTGGTTATTTTCAGCCATGGTTACCGCGGGTTTAAGGATTGGGGCCCATATAATGTGGTGGCTGAACGGTTTGCCAAAGCGGGTTTTGTGTTTGTAAAATTTAATTTCTCGCACAACGGAACTACCATTGATAACCCGGTTGAATTTGCAGACCTGAAGGCGTTTGGCAACGATAATATTTCGATTGAGCTGGATGATTTGGGGGTGGTGATTGATTGGGTGTGTTCGGCAGGTTTTCCGGTTGAGGAAACGGAGGTAGACAAAGAAAAACTTTACCTGATGGGCCATAGCCGGGGCGGAGGGATTTCAATACTTAAAGCCCGCGAAGACAGGCGCATTAAAAAGCTGTGCACCTGGGCCAGTTTAAGCGAGGTAAGCAAGTACTGGACACAGGAACAGTTAGACCAAATAAAGCGCGATGGTATAATTTATTTACCCAATAAGCGCACCGGGCAGCAAATGCCCATTAAGTGGCAGATGTATGAGGATTACTATGCTCACCTTGACCGGCTGTTTGTGCCGGATGCTGTGAGGCAACTGCAGATTCCTTTTTTGATCATCCACGGCACCAAAGATGAAACTGTACCGGTTGCCAATGCGATTGAAATGCATACCTGGAATAAGGGTAACCGCTTGTTTTTAATAGAGGGTGCTAACCAT
>Ga0182013_10000968_pt1 | contig 39801 bp, 38 predicted proteins | sample 612S2MmetaG_FD_120487 | JGI IMG/M metagenome (GOLD analysis project Ga0182013, IMG submission 120487) | Permafrost microbial communities from Stordalen Mire, Sweden - 612S2M metaG | ecosystem: Environmental > Terrestrial > Soil > Wetlands > Permafrost | place: Sweden: Stordalen | collected... | reverse complement strand
TCTACACGCGGTTCGCCAACGCGATGTTTGAGCCGTTGTGGAACCGCGATCACATCGCCAGTATCCAGATCACCATGGCGGAGGATTTCGGCGTCCAGGATCGCGATGGGCATGCGGGTGAAACTGCCTGGCGATCGCATGGCGGGCGAAGACGTGGAACTGACCCTGACCGAGCGGGCGGCGAACGTGAAGCCGCCATATCAGCGTTTGTTGAGCGACGCGATCCGCGGCCTTGGCGATCAGTTCGGCCGCGACGACATCGTCGATGCGCAATGGCGCGTTGTCGAACCGATTCTGGACGACGCGACGCCGGTTCACCAATAAGAGCCGGGAACCTGGGGGCCAGCCGAAGCGCGGGCGCTGATTGCCGATGACGGTCCCTGGAGCAATCCGCCGCCGTCGCGGGGAGCAAGCGCATGATGCATGACATTGTCTTCCTTTTCGACGTGGACAACACCTTACTCGACAACGACCGTGTGCAGGCGGACCTGGACGTGCATATCGGCATCGAGCACGGCACCGTCGCGCGCGATCGCTACTGGGAAATCTTCGAGACGTTGCGCGGCGAGTTGGGCTACGCGGATTATCTCGGCGCGCTGGAACGCTACCGGCTTGAGGACATGCACGATCCGCGGCTGTTGCGCATCTCCAACTGGCTGGTGGACTACCCGTTTCATGAGCGGCTGTATCCCGGCGTGCTGGACGCCGTTCAGCATGCGCGGCAATGGGCGCCCGTGGTCATCCTGTCCGATGGCGACGCGGTGTTTCAGCCGCGCAAGGTGGATCGTTCCGGGCTGTGGCACGCGTTCGAAGGCCACGTGTTGATTTATGTTCACAAGGAAGTGGAACTGGACGACGTGGAGCGTTTGTATCCGGCGCGGCGCTACGTAATGATCGACGACAAGCTGCGCATTCTACAGGAGATGAAGACCATCTGGGGCAACCGGCTGACCACCGTGTTTCCGCGGCAGGACCATTACGAAACCGATCCGGGAATCCTGGCCCAGTACCCGCATGGAGACGTCCAGCTCAACCGCATCGGCGACCTGGTTCACCTTGAACTCACCGATCTGGTAGGATGATCAACTGTAACCGCCGATCCGGAGGCCCCACTTATGTCGCAGTCGCAACGGTCGTGCTGAGCCGTGAGGAAGCCCCGCCGCCCGGCGTCAAGGAACCGCTGGAATGGCTGTTGCTGAGCACCGCGCCACTCTGGCCTGACCGCGGCCAGGCGGTCGCCAGCCTGGCGGACGCCGTCGAGCGAACCCAATGGTATGCATTGCCGCTGGGGCATCGAGGTGTTCCATCGCATCCTCCAAAGCGGCTGCCAGATCGAGGACCGCCAACTCGACACGGCGGACCGGCTGGAGGCCGGTCTCGCCATCGACGCCGCGGTGGCCTGGCGGATCCATCATCTCACCTACTGGTCAAACCGGTAGGCAGGCTCCTCTGGGCCGCGCGACGCCGGATTTGCGGCGCGGGGCGCCACAATTAGCCAAAGACATCCCGCGGGCAATCCGCCCTGAGACTCGCGCCCAGGTTGGCACCAATCCGAACGGCATCGGCGGCCGCGCCGTGCACCGCTCGTTTAAGCAGGAAACTGCCGTCCGCTCGCGCCACCAGCCCGGTCAGATGCAGATCGCCGTTGGGGAGCATGCGGGCGTGACCGCCGATGGGCGTCCGGCAGGACCCGTCGAGTTCCGCCAGCATCGCCCGCTCGGCGTTGGAGACGGCCTTCGCCACCGGGTCCTCGATCGCCGCCAGCATCTCACGCAACTCGATATCGCTCTCGCGGACGGTGATGCCGACGATCCCCTGGCACGCGGAGGGGACCATCGCATCCGGATCCAGAACGACCGAGGCTTTCTCGGCGAGGCCAAGCCGCCGCAACCCGGCCATCGCGAGCAAGGAGGCAGCGCATTCCCCGAAGGCGACTTTGTCGAGCCGGGTCTGCACGTTGCCGCGGATCGAGGCGATGATCAGATCGGGCCGCGCGTGCAGCAACTGCGCCTGGCGCCGGACCGAGGACGTCCCAATCAGCGCACCCGCCGGTAGGCAATCGAACGGCGCCGCGGGATCTGGCTCCCCGCAGCCGGGCCCGAGGATCAGGGCATCGCGGGAATCCTCCCGCTTCAGGGTGCAGGCGAGCACGATGCCCGGCGGCAGTTCGGTTTCCAGGTCCTTCAGGCTGTGGACCGCGAAGTCGATCCTGCGGTCAGCCAGCGCCTCATGAATTTCCTTGGCGAACAGGCCTTTGCCGCCGATGTCCGCGAGGGGGCGATCCTGCACCCGGTCGCCGGTGGTGCGGATCGCATGCTCCTCGAACACGCTCATGCCGCGCAGCACGGGACAGAACGTGGTCAACAGATGCAGGAAGAAGCGGGTCTGCACCAACGCGAGCGGGGAGCCGCGGGTGCCGACGCGCAGCGGCAGCTCGCGGTGATGCGGCCTCACGAGGGAAAAATCCTGGGTTGCCATGCGGACCGCGGCCCCCACGCCGGTGCTACGCCGAAACACGGAGTTTGGCCTTGCGTCGGGATCGCGCCCCGTCTCACACGTGACGATGTCGATTTTTTTGTTGACTGACACGTGCCCCTCGCTGCCGTCGCGACTCTCCTTCCCATGGTCCAGACCATGGGTGCGCCCGCGCACACTCGTGCGGCCTGGAACGGACGGCATTGCTCTGGGTCAATCGGAGACAGGGAAATTTGGCGCGCGCGAGGCGGCGGGGCGGCCCGTGGACCGACCCGAGTGGGACCGACCCGAGTGGGGCCGACCCGGGTGGGGCCAACCCGAGAGGGGGCGATGCGCGAAGCCTGGCGTTCAGGCGATCGGAGTGGCAACGGATACGTGGCGGCTTTCATCGAGGCGTCGTATTAGCACGCTGCCCTGAGGAAACCATGCCATCATCCGTTAACATCGCCGTTTCTGGACCGATTCTTGGCATCGAGTCCTCCTGCGACGAAACCGCGGCCGCGATCCTCGATCCCGAGGGGCGCATCCTCGCCGAGGTCGTGCTATCGCAGCAACGCGAGCACGCTCCGTTTGGCGGCGTGGTGCCGGAGATCGCCGCGCGCGCCCATTTGGCGCATTTGCCCGCTTTGGTTCAGGACGTTGTGAGCCGCGCCGGCCTGACGATCGCAAATCTGGGCGCGGTCGCCGCCAGCGCCGGGCCGGGCCTGATCGGCGGGTTGATCGTCGGCAGCCAGTTCGCCAAGGGACTCGCCATCGCGCGCGGGCTGAAGTTCGTCGCGGTCAATCATCTGGAGGCGCACGCGCTGACCGCCCGGCTGCCCGGCCTGGTCGAGGGTGGCGCGCCATTTCCCTATTTGCTGTTGCTGGTGTCCGGCGGGCATTGCCAGTGCGTCGCGGTCGAGGGCGTCGGCCAGTATCGCCGTCTCGGCGCCACGGTCGATGACGCGGCGGGCGAGGCCTTCGATAAGGTCGGGAAGCTTTTGGGGCTTGGCTGGCCCGGCGGGCCGGCGTTGGAACGGCTGGCGGCGGGTGGCGATGCTCGGCGGTTCGCGTTCCCGCGGCCGATGCTGGGGCGCGAGGGCTGCGATTTCAGTTTTTCCGGATTGAAGACCGCCGTGGCGCAGACGGTCGCGAAGCTGCCGCCGGGCGCGCTGCCGGCGGAGGTCGCGGCGGATATCGCGGCGGGGTTCCAGGCGGCGGTGACGGACGTGCTGGCGGATCGCGCGTCGCACGCGATGGCGATGATGCGCGGCCAGGCGTCGCTGCTGGTCGTCGCCGGAGGGGTCGCCGCGAACCAGGCTGTGCGTGGCGCGTTGGAACGGGCGGCGTCGGTTCAGAGGTTCCGGTTGGCGGCGCCGCCCATTCGGCTGTGCACCGACAACGCGGTGATGGTGGCGTGGACCGGGCTGGAACGGCTGCGGCTCGGGCTGGCGAGCGGTGTCGATTTCGCGCCCAGACCGAGATGGCCGCTGGAGTCGATGTCGGCATGAGGGGGTCGGCATGAGGTGGAGTCGGGTTCTCAAAGGTAGGCGGACCGGACGGCGGTGGTTGGCACGATCGCGTCACCGTCATGGCGCGGCTCGCCCGTGCCATCGCTCGACGCGGGATGTGGCTCGACTGGTCCCCCGGTCGAGCCGGGCGATGACGGGGGAGCGTTGCCTGGCGATGACGTGGAGACGTTGCCTGGCGATGGCCTGGGAATGTTGCCCGGGGATCACGCGTCGCTTTCTGGCGACGGCCGAAGGCCGCCAGCCGACGAGACACCTCCAATGAACTACCGTCATGCGTTTCACGCGGGGAATTTCGCCGACTGCATGAAGCACGCGCTGCTGGTCCTCCTTTTGCGGGCGTTGCTGAAAAAACCGGCGCCGTTGTTCGTGCTCGATACCCATGCGGGCCTCGGCCATTACGACCTGGAGTCAGGCGCCTCCGCGCGCACGCGAGAAGCCACCGACGGGATCATGCGGTTGTTGAACGATACGCCCGCGCCGCTGGAGGACTACGTCGGCCTGGTCCGCGGGCTTGGCCTATATCCCGGGTCGCCTGAGTTGATCCGGGCCATGCTGCGCTCCGACGACCGGCTCGCCTGTTGCGAATTGCATCCCGAGGATTCGATCACGCTTCGGCGCCGCTTCCGGAACGATCCCCAGGTCGCGGTGCATCAGCGCGACGCATGGGAGGCTCTGAAGGGCCTGCTTCCCCCGGTGCGGAAGCGCGGCCTGATCCTGATCGATCCGCCGTATGAGGATCCTTCAGAATATACCCGCCTCGCCGAGGGCATGAAACTGGCGCATGCCCGGTTTCCCACCAGCGTGATCGCGGCATGGTATCCGGCGAAACGCACCGCGTCGGTGCGCGCGTTACTGGACTCGGTTTCGTTGCGGGATGTGGTCGTGGCGGAATTGTTGTTGCGTGAACCAACCGATCCCACACGCCTCAATGGTTGCGGCATGCTGGTCGTCAACCCACCTTACCGGTTCGAGGAGCAGGCTCGTCCGGTCATGGACTCGTTGCTGGAGCGTCTCGGCAACCGCGAGGCTGGGGAGGCCGCGACGATCACCAGGCTGACCGATGAGTAGGATCGGCGTCCTCGGCGCCGGCGCGTGGGGCACCGCATTGGCCATCCAGGCCGCGCGGGCCGGGAACGAGGTCGTGCTGTGGGCGCGCGCGGGGGCGGAGATCACCGCGGCGAGCCGGGAATCGCCGCGATTGCCAGGCCATCGTTTGCCTGACTCAATCGTTGTGACCGGGGATGTGGCGGCGCTGCCCGGGACGATCATCGCCGCCGTGCCGACGCAATCCCTGCGGATCGCGTTGACCGGTTTGCCGGACATTCGGCGCCTCGTGATCTGCGCCAAAGGGATCGAGACCGCGACGTTGCGCCTGCCGCTGGAAATTGCCGCCGAGGTTCAGCCAAATGCCGTCGCGGCCGTGCTGACCGGGCCCAATTTCGCGCATGAAATCGCGTCCGGGCTGCCCGCCGCCGCCGTTGTCGCGGGATTGGACCAGGCGATGCGAGAGGCGGTGGCGCGGAGCCTCGCCACGCCGTCGTTCCGGCTGTACGGCAGCGACGATCCGGTCGGCGCGCAATTGGGCGGTGCGGCGAAAAACGTCATCGCCATCGCCGCCGGCGCGGTGACCGGCGCCGGCCTGGGGGAAAACGCTCGCGCCGCGCTGATTACCCGCGGCCTGGCGGAACTGGCCCGGCTGACGGTGGCGTTGGGCGGACGCGCGGAGACGGTTACGGGATTGTCCGGTCTGGGCGATCTGTTGCTGACCTGCACCGGTCCGGCCAGTCGCAATTTTTCCCTCGGCCTGGCTTTGGGACAGGGCGAAAGCCTCGCCACGATCCTGGCGAGCCGGCGCGCGGTGACCGAGGGCGTGGCGACCGCGCCGGCGTTGCTCGCGCGGGCGCGAGGTGTGGAAATGCCGATCTGCGAAGCGGTCGCCGCGCTGGTGGAGGGGCGAACGACGATGCGTGAGGCGATCGCCGCGCTGCTGGCTCGGCCGCGGCGGGACGAGTAGGCCGGCTGGCGGAATTTTCATATCGCGCCTGAGCGGTGGCGTTCGGGGGTGGTCCGTTAAATTCAACAGAGACTTGAACTGGTCGGTTGCCCGGCTTGAGGCCAGGTCAGGAAAGTAAGAGTTTTCGCCACGGATACGCACAGATTCACGCAGATAAAGGTTCAATCAAGGGTTTCTTGAATCCGGTCCGCCCGTGGACCGGCCAATGAAAATGTGAAGAAATCCGTGTGGATCTGTGTGTATCCGTGGCCGAAATTCTTGCTTTTTGTCTTATCACCCGACGAACGTCTCGCCATTCATCCACGCATGCCGCAACGCCATCCCCAACGCGCGTCCAAAGCGTGGCGCGTCGCATAGCGGGCTCGCCTGAACACGTGCCCGCATCGTCTCCCGCAACGCCGCCAGCCGATCGATGTCACTGGCCCACCGCACCGCCATCGCGACGTAGCCGGCCAGATCGCGCGCGACCCAATCGGAATATCCCGCGTTGCTCAGATGGCTCGCGGAATGCCGGGAGGCGAAGATCTCGCCTGGCAGAGTCACCGTGGGCACGCCCATCCACAACGCCTCGCACGTGGTCAGTCCGCCGGAATAGGGGAATGGATCCAGTACGATGTCGATTTCATTGTAGCTCGCCATGAATGCCCGGTGCGGTGACGAACCGCGGGTCTCGACGCGCACCGGATCAATCGCGAACCGATCGAACGCGCGCCGCAATCGAGCCGCCGTCGGGGCGTCGTTCAATTGATGTGTCTTCAGAATCAACCGCGAACCCGGCACCGCTTGCAAAATCGAGCTCCAGGTCTCGATCGCCCGCGGCGTGATCTTGGCGATGTTGTTGAAGCAAGCGAAGGTCACGAATTTGTTTCGAAGAGCCGGCAACGCGACAACGTCGGGCGCGTAAGGCGGTGGACTGTAACACACGTAACCATCCGGCATGCGCAACATCTGCTCGGAATACAGCGTCTCCAGCGCGGGCGGGGTTTCCCAGCGGTCGGTGAGGAACCAGCCCATCTCCGGCAAACCCGTCGAGTGGTTCTGCATCCCAACCCATTTGACCTGCACCGGCGCCAGCCGTCGCGCGCAGGCCGGCATCCGCGCGGCGTCGCCGTGACCGCCCAGATCGATCACGATATCGATGCCGAGCTCGCGCGCGCGCCGCGCCAGGGCCTCATCGCTCAGTGGGGCGACATTCTCCCAGGAACGCGCCACGGCATGAAACCGGCGAGCAATCGGATCGGCGGGCTCCGGAGCGCGCGACAGGCAAACGATCTGGAACGCGGACGGATCGAGGTGCTCGAACCCAGCGATGGTCAGCCAGCCGACGGGATGCGTGCGCAACGTTCCCGACAGCAGGCCGATGGTCAGCGCCCGGCCGGGATCGCCTCGACGCAATACCGGCAACGATCCACGCGGCAGCACGCGGGAGCAATCGCGGGCCGCGCGCAGCAGCGCCGCCCCCGTCACACCATCCTGATAGGGCAACGTATTCGCCAACGCGCGGCGCGGCAGCAACGCTTCGCCATCCAGGGCGATGGCGCATTGGGCCAGTTCGACCGCCTCATCCTGCAAGCCCAGACAAACCGTCGCGTTGGCGAGGTTGCACACCACGGGCGCGAGCGGACCTTGCCGATGCAACACCTGCCGCAGCAGATCGCGCGCTTCGGCGTGGCGGTGCAGGCGCATCAGCACGGCGGCGTGATCGTTCATCAGCCGCGGATTGGTTGGATCACGTTCCAATGCCTGACGCACCGCGGCCTCGGCCTGGCTGGCGCGGGTCGAGCGACTCAGAACCCCCGCCAACAGACGGATCGGTTCGCGGGCACCGGGCGCCAAGGCCATCGCGGTTTCCAGCGCGTCGATCGCCAGATCCAGCGAGCCCAGACGATCCAGGATCAGCCCGCGGGTGAGATGCGGCACGGGGTTGAGCGGATCGCGTTCGCACATCACCTCCAACAGCGCGACGTGGGCTTCGCCTCGTCCGGCCGCGATGGCGGCGCTTACGACCTGGTGCAGCAACGCGGTCGATCGCGGCGCCAGACGTTGCGCGCGCGTCAAGGCCTCCAACGCCAGTCTGGGTTCATCCGAGTCCATGTAAGCACGGCCCAGAGTGGACCAGGCGTCGAGATTTCTTGGCCACAGACCGCAGCAACGCAGTAACGGCTTCGTCGCATCGCGCGGTGCGCCGGCTTCGATCAGCAGCACACCCAGAACCAGCAGCGCTTGCACACGGTACGGATTGATTGCCAGCACCGCGCGAAACGCGTCCGCTGCCGCGGGGTCGCCGCGGGCGCGCTGGCTTTCGGCCAGCCGCAGCCTGGGTTCGTCCCAGTCCGGCAGTTGGTCCATCAACCGGCGCATCGTCGCGTGCGCCCGATCGGTCTCACCCGCGCGGGCGAGATCGATCGCGTGGTTCAATTGTTCAGCGGGCGGCCGCGTCGCGCGGCGGACCCGCGGGACGGCGCCGTCAGGCATCGTCGCGCGGACGTTCCAGTACGACGATCAGGCCGGCGACCGGACCTCCCGCCTCATGCCGCAACGTCTGCCGATCGACGGCCAGACGGCGAAAGCCGCGTGCGTCGGCGGTTCGCGCGATGTAATCCGCCGCATGGACGAAACGGCCTGAACGCCCCTTGGCCCACGCGCCGTTGCCTGGAATGGTGCCGTCATGATGGGGCAGGAGTTCCTCTACCGAAAAGATAAATCGCCCACCCGGCGTCAGGCGCGCGCGAACAACGTCGAACATGTCGTCCATCGCGCCGAAATAGCACATCAGGTCGGCCGCCAGGATCATTGGCCATAGCGCGGTTTCGGATTGGAGCGCGGCGGGCAGTTCCGCTTCGTTCAATGTCGCGTAGAGCCCTTTTTCCCGCGCGCGGTCCAGCATGCGCGGGGACAAATCAATGCCAGTGAACGGCCCCCAGGGGAGATCGGACAGCGCGAGCGCCATCAGACCGGTGCCGCAGCCAAGATCCAGGACAGGCCCAGGATCGGCCATCGTCGCGAAGTCCATGACCTGGCGGCGGATCAGGCCCGGAATGCGGTAGCCCAGTTCGATAAGATGGGATTCAAAACGATCCGCGCTGCTATCGAAGAGTGCGCGCAGATAATCGTCGGGCGCTCGGGCGGCGATTTCCGCGGTGGCGGCGAGATGCCGGACATAGGCGTCGCCGGGCGCGAGTTTGAGCGCGTCATGATAGGCTCGCGCGGCGCTTTCGTGCTGGCCCAGACTGGACAGCGCGTGACCTTTGAGGCCGAACGTGTTGGCATCGGCCACGCCGGCGATCCGGGTCTGTTCGGCCAAATGTTCGGCCTGGGCGAAGTCGCGGCGGCGGATGCACAGCAATATAGCGGCATTGCGGGTCGCGGTGGCGCCGGGAACCAGCGCGATGCCCTCCAACAGCGTCCGCAGCGCGCCGTCCAGGTCACCGCCGGCAGTACGCGCCTGGGACAAAACCTCCCGGTAGACGATGTCTCGCGGCACGGCGGCAACCACTTCGGCGAGGCAGGCGACCGCGTCGGCGGTGCGGCCGAGTTGCAGCAATAATTCGCCCAGCAGAGCTTTCGCGGCCGGGTCGTGGCGATCAAGGATCACCGCCTCCGCCGCGTCGCGCGTGGCGCCTTCAAGATCTCCCAGTCGCCAGCGCAGTTCGGCGCGGCATTTGCGCAAACCGGCATGATCGGGTTCGATGGCCAAAGCCTGGTTCAGCTCGGCCTCGGCGCCGTCCAGCGCGCCGTCGCTCAGCGCGAGGCGGGCGGCCAATACCGACAAACCCGCCGACGGACTGGCCAGACCGCGAGCGGCCGCCAACAGCGGACGGGCGACCCCCAGGCGGCCCTGATCGATCAGTTGTTCGACACGCGCCATCAACGTGTCGGCATCGACGGTTTCCGTCGTGAGTTCCATTTGATTGCCCATTTTGGCTGCTGGCCTTTTTTGGCTGGAAGCGGAATCGCGATCAGGGATTGCCGGACAATCCCTCCGCGAGGTGTTTGTTGATCGTGATGAGGAAATCGAAGTTGGGCTCATCGGCATCCATCTCGCGTTGCACGGTGTGGCCGATGGAGATGATGCCGGCGCGGGTTTCCGGCGGCAGCGAATTATTGCCGTCGCGCACCAGATCCAGAATCGCCATCCAAAGCCGCCGGTTATCCGCCAGCGCCCGGACGCGCGCGATCGGCGTCGCCTGTCGCGCGGATTGCAGCCGGGCGATCACCAAACGAAACAGGTCAGCCTCTTGCTGACGTACGGTCCTGTTGACCGAGGCCGCCGCGTACGCCCGCGACGCCAGATTTAAACTAGGCATGAGCTTCACTGATCCTTTCCGAGGCATGCGATGATCCCGAAGGCACGAAATTGTCCCGCGCGGGGGTCGATCGGCCCAATACCGTGTCCTCGTGATTGATGATCCGGCGGGCCAGTTTCAGCGCGAGATAGCAATTATCGGTCGCCGCGGCGGCCTCCGCCCGGTCGAGGATTTCCCGCGCCAGCGCCGAAGTGGTCGCCTCCTTGAACGCCGCGATCAACTCATGCGCGGTGGCGAGGCCGCCGGTTCGCTCTTCCTCCTCGCCGACATAGGCAGTTTGCAAAGCGAAATAGATGCGCCGCGCCGGCGAGTCCGCCTGCTCGGGCGTCATGATCTGCTTGCCGAACATGAAGCGGGCCCTGGCCACCAGTTCGATTCGCGAACGTGTGCGAAAGCGGACCAAGGCGCCGTTGATGATCATCGCCTCACCCGGGCGAAGCTCTAAAACCAATCCGGTCATGCGCGTTTCCCGCTTCGTTCGAGCCATCAGCGGGTGAGAGGGATGCCCCACCCGCCCGCCGTGATCATCGAGTGATTACTTGAACAGGTTCAGCAACGCCGACGGCGCCTGGTTCGCGATGGACAGCGACTGCGTGCCAAGCTGCTGGCGAATTTGCAGCGCCTGGAGCTGTGCCGATTCCTGCGCCAGATCCGCATCGACCAAGGAGCCGATGCCGGTATTCAGCGCGTCGATCTTGTCGCTGTTGTAACTGACCTGGTTGTTGACGTAGTTCGTCTCCGCGCCCACGGTGTTCAGCGCTTTGCTCACCGCCGCCTGCTGGTTCAGGAACGTTCCGGTCGCGGTGATCAGCGCCGCCACCGTCGCGGCCCCTTGCATCTGCGTCGAAGTAAAGCCGATCGAGCCGTACATCGCCGATCCGCCGAATGTCGCGACGCCATACGTCGACCCGGACTCGTTGCGCGCCACGGCGACCCGGCCGAATGTGCCGTTGCTGCCGGTCAGATTGCCGATCAACGTCTTGCCGTCGTAGTTCGCGTCCTGGATGAATGTTTGCACGTTCGCCAGCATCGACGTGTACTGGGCCGCGTAGTTGGTACGATCCGCGCCGGTGACGCTGCTGTCGGACAACTTGACCAACACATCGCGCATACTTGCCATTGTATTGGAAATATTGTTGAGACCCGACACGGTTGTCGCCAACAAACCCTGGGCGTTGCCAAGTTGTTGATTGGCGCTGGTCAAAGCGCCGACGGTGGAGCGAATACCCTGCGCGATCGCGTAGGCGGCGCCGTCGTCGACCGGATCGGCCACGCGAAAGCCGGTCGAGACCTGTTTCTGTACAACCTCCAGCATGGAGTTCGTTGCATCCAACGATTGCAGCGCGACGAGTGCGCTTTCGTTGGTATTGACTGAATTGAGGGCCATGGTGTGTTACCTTCCTGGTCCAGTTGTTAAGTGGCACCCGGGTTTTCCCGGGGAATAGAAGGATCATGGCGGAAATCCCTTAATTAAATGTGAAGAAGTCGTCGGTCATCTCAGCTTACCGGCAGAATCTTCGCCAGCGACAAGCCGCTGTCGGCGGAAATCAATTGGTACGACTCCTGCAATTGCGTTTCCATCAGCGACAGATTGGATAATGTCGCGGCCATATCGACGTTCGTCGCGGTCGATAATTGTCCGGTCAGCGCCGTCTGCGTATCGCCCAATGTGGTGCTGAGCGATGTCAGACTGGATTGTTGCTCACCAAGAATACCAACGTCTGTGTTCATCGCGGTAATCGCTCCCGTGACACTCGTTTGCGTGTCGGCGACCAGAGGTGCGAAATTTGGATCGCTGACCTGAGCGCTGCTCATGGATCCGACCGTCGCCAAAGCGCGCATCAGGTCGAGCATGTAAGAACCGGTGGTCGAGGTGCCGGAAGAAACCGGTCCGATATTGGCGCTCGCCAGCAAACCCAGTGTGCTCGACTGTCCATCTCCGGTCGCCACCGCCGGTGGAGTCAACGAACTCGCCGGCTGCGCCAGATAGGTGGACGAAAATGGCGACGTGCCGACCGACGTCGAACTCGCGATCGCCAGGGTCGCCGCGACCGTCGCGGCGGCGCCGTTGGCGGTGAGGTTGCCGACCGCCGTGGAGATTTGCGTGTAAAACCCGGACGAGGTGATCTGGTCCGGATCGGGCACCGGCGGGTTCGAGGTATCCTGGCCAGCGAACACATACACGTCGCCGTATTGGCTATCCAACAGATCGGCGACCTGTGCCAGATCGCCGCGCGCGTTCGCCGCGACCGTATCGACCGCGGACGGCGTCAACCCGTCCAGTGTGGGCATTTCCGCCAACAGAGCAGCCGCGATCGAGCCGATTTGCGTCATCGCGGTTTGCGTGATCTGGGCTGGCCCGCTGGCGGCGGCGATATTGGTCTGCGCGAGCTGCAGACTATCGACCTGTGGCGCCAGCGACAACGCGATCGAGGCAGTGCCACCAAGCCCGGAGTAGGTGTTGGAAATCAGGCCGCTGCTGGCCTGTTCTGTCAGCGTATCGAAGTTCTGTTTGATCTGTGTCAGGCCGGCAGTCAGTTGCCCCAGCACCGGAAATCCAATGCCGGACAGCGCACCGCTCATTGCACCACCTGCAGCAATTGCGTGAACATCGCCTGCACGGTGCTGATGACGCGGGCGTTGACGCCGTATGCGTTTTCCAACTGGATCATATAGGACATCTCGGTATCCATATTCACGCCGGATATCGCGGTCAGGTTGCTGTTCAACGTCGTTTGCACCGCCTGTTCGGTGGTCAGCTGGCTGCTCGCCGCCGCGCTGACCGCGGCCTGAGCCGCCACGAGAGCGGTCGCGTTATCGCCCAACGTCGCGGGCGCGGCGTACGGCGCGTTGAGCGTGCCGTCGGGACCAAGGCCCGTGGTGTTGCCAGGCGTTTGCGCCACGCCCGACTGTGCCTGGGCGCCCAAAGCGTAGTCCAGCACTCGGTTGATCAACGTGGTGAACCCAGCTGGTCCACCCGTCGGGTTTGTCGTGAAGGCGGACGCGCCGGCCGCCGAGCCCGCGACATCCTGCGTCCCATCGCGCACCATCGAAGGCGTCGCCTGCACCGCGGGGTTGACCTGGATCTCTGACGCGAACCCGACATAGCCCGATTGCACCGGTGTCCCGCCGCCCGCCGGGACATTCCCGTTCGGGTCGGAGAACAATGTTAGTCCCTGCGCCTGGAACCGGCTGGCGAGCGATTGGGAAAATTCATCGAGTTCACCTTGAAATGTCGGAAGCGTCGTGTCGCGCAGCGTGACGTTGGCGCCCAGGGAACCGCCTTGCAATTGGCTGGTGATGTCGATGCCGTCGAGAGTGATCCCCGGAATGGTGCCGCTGGCGAGCGAGGCGCCCGCGCCGATCGTCGCGCCGCTGGTCAGCAGGGGACCGGTGCCCGCGCGGGTCGGCAACTGCGTGCCCGATGGCGTGGTGACCAGCATGTCACCGTTCGGTTGAACGAGGGTCTTGATGCCGACGATGCTGTTGAGGGAGTCCACCACGGCGTCGCGTTGATTCTCGAGACCCGCCGATGATTCTCCGGCGATCCGCGCGGCGATGATCTGGTCGCTGATCGTGCCGATCTGACTTAAATCGGTGTTTATGCTCGACACCGCGGTGACGATGCCGTTCTGCGCGGCCTGACGCTGTTGCGTGTACGCATCGCTCAGCGTGTTGATACCGGTGGTCAGGTTGCCGGCCGCCGCGATCACGGCGGATTGTTGAGCGGCGCTGGAGGGATCGCCGAGCAGGGTCGAGAAAGCGTCCTGCACCGCGCCGAGCAGACTGCCTAGATCGTTGCTCTGGCCGGGCGTTCCTTGCAGGGCGTCGATCGTTTGCAGACTGGTGGTGGTGGTGGTCAGCCCGGCGACCGTGCTGTCCTGCTGGAAGGCCGATTGTTGCAAAGCGAGATTGATCGACCGCGTGGCCGCTTCGGTCTGAATGCCCAGAGGCTGGTCGCCGGCGACAAGACTGATCTGATTCGACGTTTCGACACTGTAATCGGGTGTGCTCGCGTTGGCGACATTGTTCGATACCAGCCCGAGTTGGGCATTGATGTTGCCGAGGCTCGCGGTGGCGATCGACAGGGAGCTGTCGAGGCTCATGGTTTATTGTTTCATGTTGATCGTCGCCTGCAACATGTCGTTCGCCGTGGTGATCACCTTGGCGTTCGCCGAGTAAGCCTGTTGCGCGACGATGAGTTGCGAGAATTCCGTTGCGATATCGACGTTGGAGCCTTCGACCGAGCTGACGACGATACTGCCGGCGCCGTTGGTGTTCGCGGCATCGGCCAGTGGCGTGCCCGAGTTGGTGGTCGCGGTGAATGATTGGCCATTTTGGCCTTGCAACGCATTTGGCGCGTTGAACGTGATCAGCGGCACCTGGGCGATCGTCGTTGTTTGGCCGTTGTTGTAATTCACGACAACGTTGCCGTTCGCCTGCGTGGTGACGCCGGAATAGCTGCCAGGCGGCACGCCATCCTGGCTGATGCCCTGCAGATCGTATGTGGTCCCGGCATACTGCGTCAGCCCGGAGGAGCCACCATAAGTTCCGAGGTTCAGGTTGACCGTCTGCGGTCCTTGCCCGAAATCCATCGACATCGACATCGTGGCCACCCCGCCCCCGGTATAGCCGTTCGTGGCGATCGTTCCGGTGACCGAGCCAATCTGTCCGATCGTGCCGGACGCGACCGCGTTGCCGCTGACCACGGGCCCAAATTGAACATCGGCGGTGCCCACGGCGGGCGTGGCGGCGTCCGGCGCGGTGATCGTCACGGTCCAGTCGTCGGTCGCGTTCTGGCTCCACCCCAGAGTGACGGTGTGCGCCGTGCCGAGCGAGTCATAGACAGTGATATTCGAAGAAATCGGCGACGCGGCGGTGCCGGTTCCAGCCGCCGGCGTGGCGGGGAGGTTCGCTGACAACGTGACATTTTGCGTGGCCACGGGATTGAGCGCGGTTTGCGTGATCTGAATGGGTGCCAAAGTATTTTCGTTGACCACGCCGGTGACCTTATCGACCGGCCAGCCATTCAGATACTCTCCCGCGCTGTTGACCAGATAGCCCTGGCTATTGAGGGTGAAGTCGCCGGCCCGTGTGTAAAACTGCTGGGGATTGAAGGTCGGTTGGCTCGCGACCTCTCCGGTCTGCTGGGACACCGCGAAAAACCCCTGGCCGGCGATGGCGAGGTTCAGCGGGCTGTCGGTCTGCGTGATGGCGCCTTGCACGTTGTTGACGTAGTCCGGCTGAGCGACGACCGCCCCCGGTTGGTTCTGCGACGGCGTGCTGGTGGTCAAATAATCGACGAACGATGTATCGACGCGCTTAAATCCGTCGGTCTGACTGTTGGCGACGTTGTCGCTGATATTGCCGAACGCGTCCGATTGCGACGTCAGACCGCTGATCGCGCTGTTCATCGCGCCGAAGATAGACATTGTGGAGGCTCCTGATGGTTGCCTGGAGCTGTCCACGCAAGCCGTGTGCCGAAACCCGAATCCGCGCGAAACGGCTGTTTCTGGGCCAGGAGCGCCCTGCTGCGAAAGCCACGCGATGCGGCCGCGGCACGCGTTGCCCGGCAGATTTTGCCCGGCGGGAGCGTTCAGTCGGGGTCGCGACCTCGAACTGACGCATAGCCGCCGCCGAACGCCGCGTCACGCTTCTGGAACGCCGATTTCACGCCGTGCTCGCGCATATGCGCCTTGAACGCGACGGCTTTGGGCGCGAGGTGACCGCGTGCGTCGATCTCGGCGCCAATTCGTTGCAAGGTGCGAGCGCCCATCAACTCGAGGCCCAGATTGACCAGCCGCTTGTTGGCGGACAGCAAATGCGGATCGACGAGGCCCATGCGACCGGCGAGGCGCATCACCTCATGTTCCAGTTCGGCGGCGGGGTACGATTTCAGCGCGAGGCCGATTTCCGCGGCATCCTTGCCGGTCAGGGAGTCGCCTGTCAGCAGCAGGCGTTTCGCCCATTGCGGGCCGCAATGATAGAGCCACATGCTGCCCGGCGGCGTGCCCAGATCGCGGACCGGTGGAAAGCCAATGCGTGCGTCGTCCGCGACGATGATCATGTCGCAGAACCAGGCAAGTTCCGTCCCGATTCCGATGCACGTCCCATGCACCTGAGCGATCACCGGCTTGTGCATGTCGAATAATTCCACACGCAGCTTCTGGCCTTGTTCGAGGCGCCAGACGTCGTCATCGATTTCCGCCCGGCCGCGGTAATCCGGGCCGCGGCCGGAGGAGAATTCGTTGAGGTCCGCTCCGGCGCAGAAATGCGGGCCGGCGCCGCGCAGGACGACGCAATGGACCGGGTTGTATTCGTCCGCCTCCTTCAACGCCGCGTTCAGTTCACGCAACAACTGGCTGCTGAGCGCGTTGCGCCGCTCCGGCCGGTTGAGGGTCACGATGGCAGTGGCGCCTCTGATTTCGTAGGCGATTTGTTCGAATGGCATGGTTTCCTCCGTTCGCTGGTGGCCGATCAGAGGCAAAGAAGATGGCGAGGGCAAGTACGCCTTGGCCACGGCGTGATGTACCGTCCACCGCCGGGAACCTGTCAATGGCAAGACCTATGTTACGCTCTAACAGCGACGCCGCCGAGGTGGGGCAATAATCGTCGATCCAAAGAGGTTGTATAATGATGACTTGGCGACCTGTTTCTCCTGCGGAAAAGGTAGCCGTGAGTACGGCCGGATTTGCATTAGCGATCATTCTTACCTGTGGGACCATTGGGACGGCGGGGGCCGCTACAGTTGGTGCTGACGCGAGTTCCTCCGGTTACCAGCAGGGGTTGGCGGATCGTGACTCCTGGGAGACGTGGTTCAATGGTCTGACGGGCGCAGAGTCGGAAGGCGCCAGTTACTGGACGGAAGAGCGGAGCCGAAAGACGCCCGTTCCTTGCAGCGCACACGCATCCTATGGCGACGATTGGCTAGCGGGCTGCACCGAAGCAAAAAGGCGTCTCACGCCATCTGATATTAAGAGACGGACCGACCCTCAATATTGGAATGGATGGAACAAGGTCGGAGTAACGCCCACAGCTTCGACTGCGACTTCGCCAGCGCCCGTGCTAATTGAGGGAGCACAAGAGGCCAACCGATGCGCGACCCCGTACACAGTTAAGCACATCATGGAATGGATGAACGCTCCAGAACCGCGCAACTTTGGAAAACCTCGAGTTCTGGCGATATATCACGTTGAAACCATTAGAAGCACGGACAAGACGGTCGTAGCCGCCTGCCATGGCGAATTCGCCTTCGAGGGGATCGATCGACCCATCAAAGGAACGTGGTTCGTGCAAATGTATGACGACGCCAGAGGGATTGGTTCAGAGACCACGTTCAGGTTGGATACCGTGCAATGACCCGCGTCCAACACGCGGTCCATTCTCCGTCTGAGGGACGTGGCGAAAGTGGGAAAGACTCCGACCTCGCTGCCCCCTGGGTTACCACACAAACAAAGGAACGTCGGATATGACGGATACCCCGGAGGACCGATGGAAGACCCTTTCCGCTGCCTTGGACACATTTCATAAGCTCGCGTCGGACCGAGACCGAAAAGCCGTGTGGATGGCGGATGCATTGGAACGGTTGCTCACAGACTACATCGGTATCCCGCTCGGCAGGGACGGTGTCCCAGGGTGGCCCCCCATAAGCCCAATTCGCTTCTACGCGTATAAAGCCGGCATGTCGCCTGAATGTGACACCTTCGATTTGAAGGATAACGTGTCCGACGCCATAGGCATCGATGCCGAAGGTTTTTGCACGTTTGGCATCGGCGTTCAATTGGAAATGCAGCCCCATGCGCGGCCGCGATACCGGTTCAATTGGTTTGTGCGGGTGAAACTGGATGACGGTCAGTGGACATGCCAGGTTGGCGTCGGCGACCAAAAGTTGTTTGCACTAACGCCCCCTCAGAAGATTGAGGACCTTTTGCCGATCGTTGATGCTATCTACACCGGTCTCCGGGGATGGCTCCAAGCGGCAAGCGGTGCTGGGTCGCAGCGGAGCATTGGTTTTTCAACGGACGAGTGAGCCCATCCTTCGATTGGCTTAGACCCCCTTCAAGCTACAACCGCCGACACTGCCTCGGCTACCATGCGTCAACGTGCTCTGCTGACTTTGTCCCCGGCCAGATCACAAAATTCGGCAGAGGCGGCGGTTGAAGCCGATATCGTGTCCACCCGTAACGGCTTAATCGGCTTCCCGATCCTTTCCGGGTCCGGCGTCTGAGCGCGCACGACCCGCCGGCGTGGCCATGAAATTTCGTTACGACGCGCCCGGTTGAGACACGTATCTGGAAGACAAGATGATCATGCCGTCCCGCTCTCATGAGCCGCGCTTGCCTTCGTCTTCCTCCGCTTACACTAGCCGAGGGCGCGGTCTCGCCGGCAACGGAACCCGCTCGTAGAGCGACGCGAGACTGATGGTCAGGCCTAACCCGGGCATGCTGATAACCGCCTCTGCCTCCTGGAGCGTCTCGCTTCGCCAGGCACGTTCCGCGTCGCGGGACCAGAAGCCCACTTCAACACGGGTGGGGTCGGCGATGACGATATACTCCATGGTCTCGATGGCCTTGTACTCGTCCAGCTTCACGAACCGATCGATCCGCGCCGTCGATTCCGACAGAACCTCCACGACCAGGCGGGGACTGTCGGAGGTCATGGCTTCCTCGTCGAACGGCGGGCAAAGGACGCTGACCTCCGGCCGGCGGATGTGCCCAGGCGGGGTGAGGATGCCAATGTCGGCGGTGAAGGCGTCACAGGGGCTCCCGCTTGCGCGCAACTGCCGCCGGACCTCAGAGAAAGCATTGCCGGTCATCCTGTCGTGGCGGAGCTTCGCGCCGGCCATGGCGACAGGCTGACCGTTCACGAATTCGAAGCGTTCTTCCTGCTCCGTCTGCCAGGACAGGAATTCCGCGATGGTCATTCCCTTCGCCGCTCGATCGCCCATTCTGGTCTCCTTCGCCATCTCGCGCCACGCGCGAGAGACTTCTCGGATGGCTGCGATTCCGACGCCTTGCTTCCTACATCGAACCGCGCGACAGGGGAAACAAAAGCTACCTCGCCACCTATATCATGCCGTGACCAACCCCGCGGAAGCCGGATGTACCAAGCCACGCTTCATGGTCTGCTTGACCGGGCCACCTGTTTCCGCACAGTGCGTCCAGGGATATCCTGGCCAAGCATGCGACGGGCCAGGAAATGGAGGATACCACCATGAAAATCGCGCGCATCGAAACTTTCCTGTTCGACCCCGGCCTCGCCAAAAATCTGCTGTTCTGCCGTGTTGAAACCGAGTCCGGCGTGCACGGCTGGGGCGAAGCCTATGTCACGCCCGGCAAGGAACAAGTGATCGAGCATCTGTTGCAGGTCATGGCGAAATACATGATCGGCCGCGGCGCGCATTCCATCCGGCACAGCGCGCAGGTGATTTTCGACGACTTCGCGATGCGGCGCGCCTCGCTGGACTTGATGTCAGCCTGGAGCGCAATCGAGATCGCGATGTGGGACATCGTCGCCAAAGCCGCCGCGCAACCGCTGTATAATTTGCTCGGCGGCCCGTCGCGCGAACGAGTAAAAGTTTACGCCAACGGCTGGTCCTCCGGCACCGCCTCGATCGAGGAAAACCTGGAACGCGCGTTGAAGGTGAAGGAAGCCGGCTTCACCGCGTTGAAATGGGATCCGTTCCCCGGCCCGTGGCGCAATTTCATCCATCGCGAGGATGAGGATCACGTCGTGCGCTATGTCCGCCGCATGCGGGAAACGCTTGGTCCCGACTTCGGATTGCTGATCGAGGTGCATCGCCGTCTGGCGCCGATGCACGCGGTTCGCATCGGTCAGCGGCTCACCGAATTCGACATCGGTTGGTACGAGGAACCGTGCCTGTGCGACAACATCGAACTGGTCGCCGAGGTGCGGCGCGCTCTGCCCGGCACGCCGATCGTGACGGGTGAGGCGATCTATTCGAAGGAAGCCTTCGCCCAGGCGCTGAACGCGCGGGCGGCGGATATCATTAATCCGGATATTTGCAATTGCGGCGGGATCAGCGCGATGCTGGATATCGCGGCGATGGCACAGCCGCACGCGGTGGCGATGGCGCCGCATAACTATAACTCGACGCTGATCGGTCTGGCGGCGACGGTGCAATTATCGGCGGTCATTCCGAATTTCTGGCTGGCGGAATGTTTCGTCAATCTGAAGCCGGCATGTGATGAGATCGCGATCCAGCCGCTGACCGTGAAGGACAGTTTCGTGGAATTGCCGACGATGCCGGGCCATGGGATCGATATCGATGTCGAGCGGTTGCGCGCGAAACCATATCGCGACATGGGGACGCGCGCGGGCAAGGCGTTGCGCAGTTATACGGAGGAGTTTCCGCGCAAACATTATCAGGTCGCGGCGACGCGGACGGGATACTAAGGTAAAAGACGGTGGCGGTTGAACAGGGCGTGGGCATGGCTGTATCGGCCCGGCCCCTGTCGGTTGGGCAAACTCTGTCGCGGCACGCAAGAATTTTACCACGGAGAACACGGAGGACCACTGAGGGCCACGGAGGTTCTTCGCGCGGCGTTGTCGCGGGCCTCTGGGCGAGGCACGAACGTGTTTAGCATTTGTAAATTGAATCAGACCGCGTCCACGCACGCCTCCCTGGCAACTGGCGCACGAGCCCGCGTTGGCCCGGTATCTCCGTGGCCCTCAGTGGTCCTCCGTGTTCTCCGTGTTAAAGCCTGGCGGAGTTCGCCCCAAACACCGCACTTTGATCAGACGCGAGACCCGCGGTCGCACGAAGCGAAGTCCACAAGGCCCCGCCTCCATCCGCGCCGCTTCCGCCAATGCTCAACTCATGTCTGACGCCTTGCCGCCCGAGTTCGCGCTGATCGCCAAATACTTCCGTCCGCTCGCCGGTCCCGGTTCGTTGGACCTTCGAGACGACGCCGCGTTGCTGACGCCGCCGCCGGAACGCGATCTGGTGCTGACCGCCGACGCGATGGTGGGCGGCGTGCATTTCCTGCCGGACGATCCGCCGGATCTGGTTGGACGCAAGCTGCTGCGGGTCAATCTGTCCGATCTCGCGGCCAAGGGGGCGACGCCGCTTGGCTATCTGCTGACCGTTTCCACACCGAAAGATACGCCCGAAAGCTGGTATGCGGCGTTCACCGACGGTCTGGCTCAGGATCAGGCGGAGTTCGGAGTGACGCTGTTGGGAGGGGACACGACATCGACTCCGGGCCCAATTTCGTTGTCGGTGACGATCGTTGGCCACGTCGCTCGCGGCATGGCGGTGCACCGGTTTGGCGCCAACGATGGCGACGGTATCTGGGTCACCGGCACGATTGGTGACGGCGCACTGGGCCTCGCGGTTGCCACCGGACGGCTGGCCGATCCGACGGGATACCTGCTCGGCCGTTACCGGTTGCCACAGCCTCGCGTGGGACTGGCGATCGGCGGGGTGGCGAGCGCGGGCATGGATGTGTCGGACGGATTGGTGCAGGACCTCGGCCACATTTGCCGCGCCAGCAATCTGGCGGCTGAAATCGACGCCGCGCTGGTCCCGCTCTCCCCCCAGGCGCGCGCGGCGGGCGAGGCGTGGCTGGAGACCTGCCTGACCGGCGGCGACGATTATGAACTGCTGCTGGCGGTGCCTCCGTCGAACGAGACCGCGTTACAGGAGGCCGCCACCGCGCGAGGCGTGGCTGTCACGCGGATCGGTGGCTTCCATTCCGGAGCGTCCCAGGTCATGGTGACGGCGGCGAACGGAGAAACCCTTGCTCTGAAAAAGGGTGGCTGGAGCCATTTTTAACGCGACGCGGCGTGCGATGGAAATCCGCTCCTCGCGCGCGATGTTCAAGACCACCCGAGGTATGTCCAAACGATGAACAAGAATGTCTGGCTGTTGTTCGCCTGTCAGGCGCTGATGAACGCCGTGATGTCGGGCCAGACCATCATGGCGTCGCTGGTCGGCTATAAACTCGTCGGCACCACCGGATTGAACACGTTACCGATGGCGATCCAACAAATCGGCGTGATGTGCGCCTCGATTCCGGCGGGAATCGTGTTCGCTCGCTGGGGGCGCAAAGCCGGCTTCTGGATGGGCGGTGCGATCGCGATCTGCGGCAGCATGACGTTCGCCCTGGGCATCTACACCGACAATTTCCCACTCTACGTGTTCGGCGCGTTTCCCGCCGGGATCGGGCACGGCATCTCCCAGCATCTGCGCTTCGCCGCCGCCGAGGTCGCCGCGCCCGAGGCTCGCCCGCGCGCCATTTCCCTGGTGCTGGCGGGTGGCGTGCTGGCCGCGATCGTCGGGCCGGAAATGGTCAAGCGCACGTACGATTACATCCCCGGCCATCCGTTCCTGGCGACGTATCTGTATCTGCCGTTGCTGCCGATCCTGACCGTCGTCCTGCTGTCATTCGCCGCGTTGCCCCCGGCCCCGCCGCGCGCGAGCGTTCCGATCGCGTTCCGGACCATCATCGCGCGGCCGACGTTTCTGACGGCGGTGATTGCCTCGCTGGTCGGCTATGGCACGATGAATCTGGTGATGGCGTCGACACCGTTGCAAATGTTGCTGTGCGGGTTCGGGGTGCCGGCCAGCGCGGATGTCATTCGGGCGCACTCGCTGGCGATGTTCCTGCCCGGCTTCATCACGGGCCGCTTGATCCAGAAATTCGGCGTGCACCGGATCATCGCGGTGGGCGGGGTGCTGACGTTAAGTTGCGTCGCGGTGAACCTGGAGTTCGCGCCGTATTTCGCGACCTTCATGGTGGCGCTGGCGTTGTTGGGCGTGGGCTGGAATTTTATGTTCGTCGGCGGCTCGACGATGCTGACCACCGCATACGATGCGACCGAACGCGTGCGGGTGCAGGGGTTACACGACTTCATCGTGTTCGCGAGCGTGGCATGCACGGCGGTGTCCTCCGGTGCGATCCACATGAAAGCGGGCTGGGAGGTGTTGAACCTGACGCTGGTCCCGCCGGTGGTGATCGCATTGACGGTGGTGGGCTGGCACTTCGTGGCGAAGGGGCGGCCCCGGACGGTGGCGGCGTAGAATCGACGGCGCGCCCGTCCGTTCGCGTGGCCCCAACCCGCGTTTCGACATTGCGAGGCTTGCCGGCCGCGGCATGAATTCTCCAATCGATGATGCCGTTTGGCGACCCAATGTACCGGGCCCCGACAGGGAGTTTCATAACCTGCCCTGATCTCCAGACGCCTTGCCGTCCGGTTCGGTGTGACCGGCCTCGGATCGCGTGCCACGCTCGCCGTCGCGCACGCTTTCTGGGCCAACCCGGTGGTGCTGAAGGCCGCCGACGCGCATCCTTTGGGCGATCCAAGTGTCATCGCTCTCGAGCACATGGGCGCGAAACTCGCCGACGCGACGGGCGGGCGCCTCACGCCGCGGCTCTATCCGTCAATGCAACTCGGTGGCGAGAAGGAGGAGATCGAGCAGGCGCAACCTGGCGCGCCGGCCTGGGCAAAATCGACCGCGCGGCGCTGCCGGCCATCGTCAAACAACCGCGGCCGTCATGAAAACGAAAATGGCCCAGGGCTGTACATCAAGCCGGGCCATGACGAACTAACGAGCGAGGTTCAGTGTTTTGTTCGGTTGGTATAATCGCCTGGCGGAACCTTCTGACCGCCCGGCGCCAACCCGGATGACATGCTCCGGATCGCGGAATTGGCTGACCCGGATGCCTCAGGCTCGCCGGAATGATCCTGGGCGGTTTCGCGATGATCTCCGTTGGCCGTCTCCGGCATGCCGATCGCGAACACGGCCACGGCGACCGCGGCGATGGCGCCGAGCGTCAGAAACGTCGCGGTGTAGCCGAAATGATCGACCACCACGCCGGAGACCAGCCCGCTCAGCGATGCGCCAATCCCTTGCACCGTCGCGATCCCGCCTTGCGCCAGATTGTAGCGGCCGGTGCCGCGCATGATGTCGGAGATCACCAATGGTGTCAGCGCGCCGAAAATCCCCGCGCCCACGCCGTCGAGAATCTGAACACCGATCAGCCAGGCGCTGTTGTCGGACAGCGTGTACAGCACGGCGCGGATCGGCAGCACCGCGAAACCGGCGAGGAACAGCGGCTTGCGGCCCCAGCTATCGGCCGTGCGCCCCACCACCAGAGCGATCGGCAGCATCACCAACTGCGCCGCGACGATGCAGGCGGACATCATCGCCGTTGCCTCCTTCGGCCACGCGGCGGCCAGCTTCTGTCCGACCAGCGGCAGCAGCGCCGCGTTGGCGAGATGGAACAGCATCACGCACAGGCCGAAAATCGCCAGCTCCCGCTTGGCGAACAGCACGCCGAGGCCACTGGGGGCGCCATCCTTGTCTGACTCCGACTCGCCACCCAGATCGCGCGCCCGATCGTGATCGATGGCGTCGGCCGGGATCGACAGCACGGCGAAGACCGTCAGGACCGCGACCAACGGGACCAACAGGAACACCGCGCGTTGTGAGAAAAAATAGCCGACGACGCCTGCCAGCAGGGCGATCGTGACGTTGCCGGCGTGATCGAAGGCCGAGTTGCGGCCCATGCGCCGGGCCAGTTGCTTGCGGACGAACAAACCGAGCGTCAGGGCGGCGACCGTGGGCCCAAAGACATCGCCGGCGATCGCCATCATCGTGTTGGCGACCGCCACCGGCCAGAACCGCGGCAGCGCGAAGATCACCACCGCCGCGACCGCCAGCACACCGAGCGCCAGCACGATCACGCCGCGTTTGGCGTGGGTCTCGTCGATCGCCCCGCCGATCGGGGTTTGCACGGCAATGCCCAAAAGCCCGGGGATCGTGGTTATTAACCCGACCTCGGACTGGCTCCAATGTTGTTGGGTCACCAGGAACACGTTGAGGTACGGGCCGAGCGCCCCTCGCACATCGGCCAACAGAAAGTTGACCGCGTCGAGGGAGGCGGGGTGGAACGCCGTGCGCTTGCCGGTAGGCGCGGCGTTCTGTTCGGTCAAAGCGCTCAGGTCCCCGAGCCCAACTCGCCGGCCCATTTGTGGTCGTTCTGGTCCACCGGTTTGGTTTTGCGGATGTGTCCGTCGAGTTCGATGTGCAACTCGTTCAGCGCGCCGTGCCGTTTGCCGAGCACTTCGAAGTGCTTCGGCTTGCGGCGCGGCGCCCCGAGCACCGCGAAGCCGGCGGCGCGCGCGGCGGAGAGCGCGACGGAGGGATCGACTGGAGCGTGATGGTCCTCGTGCGGCTTCTTCTTATGTTCGATGGCGATGGTTTCGCCGCCGCGGGTCAGGCGAGCCACTTTGAGCTCCGACGGCTTCATCTCGCCCTCGCAGGTGACCCTGTCATTGAGACGCAATTCGATCTGGCCGGCGCCTTTGGGGGTGATGTCGGCGAGCACGTCGCCCTGTTCCCCGCGGACGACGAAACGGTGGCCGAAGATGTGGGTGATCGCGCCGGAAATGGTTCTGGATTCATGATGTGGCATGAGATGCTTTCCTTGGTTGAGGGAGGGCTAACCGATTCAACGGCGCGGGGACAATGCGGTTGCATGGTTTGCGTCCCGGTGGGGAGCCACGCATTGACAGCCGACCGGGCCAGCGCAGACTCGTCGCAACGAAGCCGGCGGTTTGTCAGAAGCCGCTTCGCCAAAGGGGGAGAAACAAGAAATGCGCTCAATTGGACGCCGCGCGGCCTTGACGTTGCCGCTTCTCGGCGCGGCGGTCGTGACGCGCGCGCAAACCTCGAAGGCGCCCGCTGTTGGCGGCGTTTCGGCACAGCGCACGCTGCGGTTCGTGCCGTACAGCAACCTGATCGTCATGGATCCGGTGTGGTCGATCTCGATCGTCGGGCTGGTGCACGCTTACATGACCTGCGATCAGCTTTACGGGCTGGATGACAAGTACGTGCCGCGGCCGCAGATGGCGGCGGGACATGAAATATCGACGGATCAACTGCGCTGGAAGTTCACCCTGCGCGATGGCCTGATATTCCATGACGGTGAGAAAGTCCGTGCCGCCGACTGCGTTGCCTCCATCGCGCGATGGGCCAAACGGGATCCATTCGGTGTGCATATGGCGGCGCTGATGGACGAGATGACGGCGATCGACGACAAAACATTTGAAATACGGCTTAAACGCCCGTACGGACACCTGCTGTATGGTCTGGGCGCCACCACCTGCTTCATCCGCCCCGAGCAGCTTGCCAAAACCGATGCCTTCACCGCCATCACCGATCAAACCGGCAGCGGACCGTTCCGCTTCGAGCCCGGTGAATTCGTCACCGGTTCCAGCGCCGTTTACACACGATACGAGGCGTATGTCCCGCGCCAGGAACCGGCGAACATGTGGTCCGGCGGCAAAATGGCGTATTTCGATCGCGTCGAGTGGCACATGTTACCCGACCCCGCCACCGCCTCCGCCGCGCTGCAAAAGGATGAGGTCGACTGGGTGGAGCGCCCGCTGTTCGATTTGATCCCGAAATTGAAGGCGACCGCCGGTGTCAAGGTGGAGCTGGTCGATCCCATGGGGAATTTCGGCATTCTGAACCTGAACAATGCCGTGCCGCCCTTCGACAACGCGAAGTTGCGCGCCGCTTTGCTGCCGGCGATCAATCAGCAGGATTCCATGGCCGCGATCGTCGGCGATCTGCCGGGATTGTCGCGCGTGGGGATGGGGATGTTCACCCCTGGATCGCCCTTCGCCTCGGACGCCGGGATGTCGGTGCTGAACGGGCCGCGCGACCTGGCATTGTCGAAACGGTTGATCGCCGAGTCCGGCTATCAAGGCGAAAAAATCGTGCTGATGGCTCCGGAAATTCCGGAATACCGCGCGATGGCGGAGGTGACGAACGCGACGTTTATGCAACTCGGCCTCAACGTGGATTTTCAGTCGATGGACTGGGGCACGCTGTCGGCGCGGCAACGCAGCACCGATCCCGCGGTCATGGCGGGCTGGAGTTGCTTCTGTGTCGGATGGGCCGGATTGTGGCCCTCCAATCCCGGCAGCAACATTCCGTTGAACGGCGTGAAGGCCAATCCGAAGATGGACGCTTTGAAAGCCGCGTGGTTCGACGCGCCCGACCTGTCCGCGCAAAAGCAACTGGCGGAGAAGATGCAACTGCTCGGTTTTGAGGAACCGCCGTTCATTCCGCTCGGTCAGTATTTCATTCCGTACGCATACCGGAGCGGCATGAGCGGATTCGTGGCCGCGCCGATCACCGCGATGTGGAATGTTCGAAAGGGTTGAACGCATGACCGCTCCGGTCTGGACTCCGGTACCGATCCCCACGCAGGCATCGGCGCGCGAGGCCGTCGCCGATCTGCCGGGCACGCGGCTTTGGTACTGGGATACCGGCGGCTCCGGCAGGCCCGTGATCCTGATGCACGCGGCGACGCACAGCGCGGCGGGGTGGGTCTATCAGCAACCGGTGCTCGCTTCGGCGGGATATCGCGTCATCGCCTATTCCAGGCGAGGCTACTTTCGTTCCGATCCAGGCGATCCCGCCGATCCGGGCTACGCGACGGACGATCTGGACAACCTTATTCGACACCTCGGGCTCGGCCCGATCGACCTGGTCGCGGCGGCGCATGGCGGCTTCTTCGCGCTGGATTTCGCCCTCGCGCATCCCACCAAGGTGCGAAGCCTGACGATCGTGTCGTCGTTAATGGGCATCGACGAGCCGGATTACAAAGCGGTGAACGATCGCCTGAGGCCTCCGTTCTTCGCCAGCCTGCCGCACGAATTTCAGGAATTGTCGCCGTCTTATCGAGCCGGCGATCCGGACGGTGTCGCCGCGTGGCTGGAACTGCAACACCAGGCGATGCCCGGCCCTCGCATCTATCCAAACGTCAAACAACCTCTCACCTGGGCTCTCCTCGAAACGATTACGCAACCAACTCTCCTGGTCACGGGGGAGTCCGATCTTTATACGCCGCCGGCGCTGTTGCGCATGCAGGCCCAGCATATGCCGCACGCTCAAACGGCGACGATCGCTGAAGCCGGGCACAGTCCTTATTGGGAACAGCCGAAGCTGTTCAACAAACTTCTGCTGGAATTCCTGGCCGGTCATTGAGCGGCCGCGCGGTGCGGCGGAAGTCGCTCGAAGTCCCGGCGAATTATCAACTCTTAATTAATCCTTCGGGCGCATTTTCCGCCTCAGTCAGGCGCCGGTCGATGAAGAATCCGGCGAGGAGTCGGGCATGAAAATCATGGACAGACGGGAAATCGAGTTCAACGCGTTGTCGGTCGCGAAGGCGATCGCCGTGTCGCCACAGGCAGCGCAGGGCTTCGGTCTTCCCGGCATGCCGCCGGTCGGCGTGCGCTTCTACCCGAAGGACGCGAAGATCGACGTGCTGTACGGCACGAAAGATGCGCCGCGGGCGGTTTCCATCCCGGCGGGAACGCTTGGGGCCTTGCTGGTGTCCTATTGCATCCGGGCTCGCATCCCGATGCCGAAGAAGTCCGACAAGGGCATTCGCATCGAAAGCCACTCCGTTATTCTGGCATTTCGAACCAGATACGATGAAGCACCGCCTCCTGAACTCGCCGAGACGTCGGGACGCGCGTCGGCATCGGTGACGGCCTGGACGTGGCTGAAGCCGGACCGCGAAGGCACGGACTGATCACTGCCCCAGGCGCTGCAGGATCGCGGGAATATGCACCTGATCGCCTTTGTAATTCCCGGTCAGCGCGTACATCACCAGGTTGACTCCAAACCGGTACGCCAGTGTTCGCTGCCGTTGTCCACCCGGAATGACAGCGTAAGGGTTCCGCCCGCTGCCGTCGATCGCCCAGGCGGAGGCCCAATCGTTGCCGCCGATGATGACCGGGGAGACGCTGTCGTTGGAGCGGTCCTGGTCCCGCTGCACCCACACCTGATCGCCGGTAAAACGGCCGGGGAAGTCGTTGAGCAAGTAAAACGCTCGCGCCAGCACATGATCGCTGGACAATGGCGCCAGCGGCGGGATCGCCAGGTCATGCGCGACACGTTTCAACGCCTCATCCGTGCCCGGCGCGAACCCCGTGCCGGAGCCGGAGTCGCGTGTGTCGATCAGGATGATCCCGCCATGCGCCATGTAGTCGTTGAGTGCGGTGACCTGCTCGGCCGAGGGTGCCGCGACGTCCGCGGTGATCGGCCAGTATAATAAGGGATACAGGCTGAGATCGGTGCGGCCGGGCTCGACCGCGTCCGGCCTCACCAGGGCCGCGGCGGTGCGCCGGTTGACGTATTCGGACAGGCCCGTCAGCCCGGCCTCGGAGATCTGATCGACCCGGCTGTCGCCGGTAAGGATATATCCCAGCCTGGTGGTCAGCGCCGGATTGGTCGCCGGGTCGATGGTCTGCGCCCGGGCGAGCGGCGTCGCCATCGCCAGGACGATCATCGCGGCGATGCTTCGGCGCAGCAGGCCGCGCAGCCCCAAGGCCAGCACCAGATCGACCACCAGCAGCACGATCGCGGCGGCGAGCAGCGGCGGCCCGAGTTCTTTCTCCGGAACGGTTTCGCTCAGCGGTTCGACGGCGGCTCCGCTGACCATCGGCGCCAGTTCCAGTTTCGGCGCGGCGGCGCCCAGGTTCAGCGCGCGCCGGCCGGTTTCTGGACCGTAGAGGCCGGGCGGGTGACGCGGTGAGGCGGGGGTTCTGCCGAACGCACCGGCTTCCAGACCTTGCGCGGCTTCCGGCGGGCGGCCGAGGCGGCCGAAACCGTCCAGTGCCTCGGCCGGCGCCAGGACGGTCGCATCGGCGCTGCTGGTCACGCCGGCGGACAATTGCACCAGCCGGTTCAGCATATCGACGAACAGTCCCGACAGCGGCAGGTTCGACCAATCGGCGTTCGACGTCACATGAAACAGCACGACCTGCCCCGCCCCTTGCGCGCGCCACGTTACCAGCGGCGTGCCATCCGCCAGGGAAGCCCAGGTGTGGGAGGCGAGATCGGCGCCGGGTTCGGCGAGGACCTGACGGGTGACTCGCACGTCGGGCGGCACCGTCAGGCCGGCGAAGGGGGACGCGGTGGGAAAGGTCGCGAGCCCGGCCGGCTCGCTCCAGGACATGACGCCACCGAGTTGCCGGTCGCCGTTCAGCAGACGCACGGGCAGCAATGCGTCGGGCGTGATCGTCTCGGCGAGGCGGGGGCCGGCGAAGCGGATCAGCAAGCCGCCTTTATCGACCCAGTTGGTCAGCGCGGTCAGTTCCGGGCCGGGGCTCAGGACGCGGTCGGCCAGAATCAGTACGGAAATCTCGCCGCGCAGCAGGGTCGGCAGGTCGCCGTCGCGTAGCTCGGAGGTGGGGGCCAGAGCACGCCGTAAATAAAACAGCGGTCCGGTGAGCGGCGCGTTGGCCGAAGTCATGTCGGTGGTCAGCAGTCCGACCGGCCGCCGCCGCCACCGCTCATCCAACAGCACGACCGAACCGGCCGAGGGGGCGCCGTCCAGTACCAACTGACTGAGGCGATTGCGCAATTCCAGTGGCAGGGTCAGCGACGCAGCGCCCGAGGTCTCGCCGGACGCGAGGTGGATTTCGGCGCGCGCCAGGGTTCTTCCATCGCTGCTCCGCGCCAGGATCGCGTCGGTTTCCGGCTGGCCGCTGGCGGCGCGGGCGAGGTGGACGACCATGCGATCGGCCTCGGTTTCCGGTGGGAGCAGCAGTTTGGGTGACGTGGCGGCGCAGCAGATTTCGGTCACTCTGCCAATGGCGGACAGTCTTTTCTCAAACCGGGCGAAGTCGGAGCCGTCGATCAGACCATCGGCGATGTAGACGACCGTGGTTCCAGGATGGGCCCATGTGCCCGAGACCGCGGCGGCGCGGTCGGACGGCCAGGGCTTGGGACGGAGCGCGCCGATCAATGCGCGGGCGTCGGAGACCGGCATTGGTTCGGTGGCTTTGGGCGCGGCGGCGTTCTCTCCGGGGGCGGTGGCGAGCAGCGCGACGTCGCGGCCCGCGCGGGCGGCTCGGTCGAGGACGGTGTTGGCCATTTGCATGCGGCGTGGCCAGTCGGTGGCGGCGGCCCAGCCGTTGTCGATCACTAACAGGACAGGACCGGCGCCGGCGAGGGAGCCGGTGCTGTCGAGGACGGGACGGGCCAAGGCCAGAATCACCAGCGCGGCGGCGGCGATACGCAACAGAAGAAGCCACCAGGGGGTCCGCGCCGGGGTTTCCTCGGTCGCGTTCAGGCCGAGCAGCAGGCGGATGGCGGGGAAGATTTCCTGCCTGGGCGAGGGAGGCGTCACGCGGAGCAGCCACCACAAAAGCGGCAGCGCGGCGAGGGCGATCAGCGCGAGGGGCGCGGCGAATGTCATGCAGGCGAGGGCTCCGCCCTCGAACCTGCCAGGGGCTCTGCCCCATACGCATCCAGGGGCTCTGCCCCATACGCATCCAGGGGCTCTGCCCCATACGCATCAGGATAAGGCCGACGAAGACGGCAACCTTCCCCAGTAACGTCATCCTCGGGCTCGACCCGAGGATCGGCCAGCCCAGACATGTTGTCCGACGTCTGACTTCCTTGGCGGGTCGAGAGATCCTCGGGTCGAGCCCGAGGATGACGGGGAGAGGCGAACCATTTCCTCCCCGATGCCTTATCCCGATGACTATGGGGCGGGCTTGGTCCGCTCTTCGCGGCCCAAGGGGGTGAACCCCCGCCCTTCACCGCACACCCAGTGCGTTATACAGCGACAGCAACGCCGTTTCCGGCGCGTGATCCGTCCGGTGTACACCGAACCCGAACCCCGCCGCGGCGCAGATCGCCGCCAGCCCCTCCTGCTGCCGTTTCAGGCGATCTCGATACGTACCTCGAACGGTCTCCACGCGAGGGATCAGCGTCTCCCGCTCTCCCTGCAGCCCCTGAAAGCGAATACGGCCGTCATAGGGCAGCGTCGTCTCGGCCGGATCGAGGACCTGCAGCAAGTATCCGGTCACCGGAACGGCGGACATGCGGCCGATGGTCTCCTGTATCCGCTCCAAAGGCGACAGAAAATCACCGATCAGCACCACCTGAGCATGCCGCGGCAGAGGAAACCGCGGCGGCAGATCGTCATCGTCGCGCGCCTGATCCAGTTCCTCCAGCACCCGGTCCAGCCCGAACCGGCCCGCGATCGCGCGCCCGCCTGGGCGGATCACCGCCACCCGCTCCCCACCGCGCAGCAACAGCGACGCCAGCGCCAGCAGCAGCAAACTCGCCCGGTCCCGCTTGTCTGACTCCACCGCTCGCGAGCGCCAACTCATCGACGCGGAGCCGTCGCGCCACAGATAAACAGTCTGCGCGGCGTCCCACTCGGTCTGCCGCACCAGCCATCCCTCGGGGGCCTCACGGCCGGAGCGAGCGGATTGGCGCCAGTCGATGCGGTTCACCGGATCGCCGGACGCATACGGCCGGAACTGCCAGAAACTGTCGCCCTGTCCCACCCGACGGCGCCCGTGCACCCCTTGCGCCACCGTCGCCGCCACGCGCCGCGCCGCGACCAACAGCGGCGGCAACCGGCTGCCAAGCGCCTCCGCCCGGCGTGCGCGGGCGAGGTCGAACGCCAGCGGGCCGGGCAAATCAACCAAGCCGTTCGACCAGCCGATCGATCACTTCGTCCAAGGCCACGCCATCGGCGCGCGCCGAAAAATTCAATGCCATGCGGTGCCGCAACACCGGCCCAGCCAACGCCGCCACATCGTCCAGACTGGGCATCAAACGGCCTCCGAGGATCGCCCGGCTCCGGCACGCCAGCATCAATGCTTGCGCGGCCCGAGGCCCAGGGCCCCAGGCTACATGGTGGCGCACGACGTCGAGGTCGGTACTCTCCGGACGGCCGCCACGCACCATGGCCAAAATCGCGTCAACCACCGCCTCGCCGATGGGCATGCGGCGGATCAGCGACTGGGCGTCGATCAACTGCTCCGGCGTCATCACCGGGTCGGCGCCCTGGCTTTCGGAACCGGTTGTGGCGAGCAACATGGCACGCTCCGAATCGATGTCGGGATACGTGATGTCGATCGCCAGCAAGAAGCGGTCCAACTGGGCCTCCGGCAGAGGATACGTGCCCTCCTGCTCGATCGGGTTCTGCGTCGCGAGCACATGGAACGGGCGCGGCAGCCGATGCTCGAAGCCGGCGATGGCGACGCGCTGCTCCTGCATGGATTGCAGCAAGGCGGACTGGGTGCGCGGGCTGGCGCGGTTGATTTCGTCGGCCATCAGCAACTGGCAGAACACCGGGCCCGGAACGAAACGAAACGACCGGCGGCCATCGACCTCGTCCAGCACTTCGCCGCCGATGATGTCGGCAGGCATCAGGTCCGGGGTGAACTGCACCCGCTTGGTATTCAGGCCGAGCACCACGCCCATGGTCTCGACGAGGCGGCTTTTACCCAGTCCGGGGACGCCGATGAGCAGAGCGTGGCCGCCGGAGAGGACGGTGATGAGGGTCTGCTCCACCACGCTGTCCTGACCGAAGATCACGCCGCTGACGGCAGTGCGGGCTTTGCCCATCAACACGCCGAGGGCATCGAGCTGCTCGATCGTCTGGCCGGTGTCCTCCAGTGCCCTGGGCGGCGCACCGGAAGGCCGGTTCTGTGGCGAAGCGGCCGTGGCTGCCGACATTGCGTTGTGCCCTTTCGCTAAATGACGGCTAATGCCTGACTGACACGTGCGCCGGAGGGGGGATGCTACCTGGATCGGAGGGGGAAATGGAACCGCTGAAAGATGGACATCGAGTGGACAAGGGGACACTCGGCCATTCGCGAGGGTACCCGGCGGAAAGCCGCCAACGTCGCGCTCCGTCAGTATGCGGGATATCGCTGGAGCATACGGGAAATCACCGGGAAGATTAAGGACCTTTCGCGGCGCGCTGAATAGCGACCAAGGTTTAATACAAAAGCAGCGTCCACCCAAACTGACCGCCGGTCAGGTCCATGATCTTGTCGGTGCCGATGCGCTCCTGCCCGACAGGGAGGCGAGGATATTGCTCGCGGATAATGCGTTCGACGCGGATGAGCGAGTGATCAAACCCCTGCAGGCCGGGCAAGACAGCCGTGATCCCGCCAAAAAACATTATGACAAAATCGCGAGGAATTTCTTCCCGGCCTTTAGCCTGGTCCCCGTGCGAATGCTGGTTGAACTGATGACAGCCCCTGGGTCGCTCGCACGAAAATGTGGGCCGCCTGCCGAATGTGGCTCACTTTCCTGGGGATGATATCCAGAGGTCCAGGTCGGTGCGCATCCAGTTACTGCCCTGATCTTTGGGGAAACGGTCCGGACATTTAACTATCTTTCGATCGCGACTGCCGTTGGGGTCCATCAGATCGTCGCCGTATTGCACGACGAAATGGGCACCGAACGAGCTGTCATCCGCCAGGAAAATCAGGCGGATGGGTTGTATGTCCGCGGGAGAAACCTTCTTCGGGTCTTGGGCGGGCAACGAAGCGGCGAGAGCGCCATGCAACAAAGCGAGCGCGAACTTCGTCGATAGCTGCCTCGGATCCATTGGAGCGGCTCGGGTAACATCGACGCTCACTTTAGCGTCCAAGGCATGTTTCTTGATCAACTCAGAGATATAGTCTTGATCAACTCAGAGATATAGTCTTGATCAACTCAGAGATATAGTATGGTGTGGCACCGAACTGTTCGAGGGGGCAGGTCCGCACGGATTTGAAGATCGACTCAACAGAGTCCTTGCTGTCGGATAAACCCAGCAGCTTGAGAATGCAGAGAGCCGATGCCGCTCCGCAATACGGCTTGCCGTCCCCTTGATATACCCACTCGATTGGAATGACGTGCGGCATCAGCAAAACCTTTCAAGGACGTAACGCGATATTGACCATGTGCTTGCTCAATCCGCAAACACCAAATGCACCGTATCGTGACACGGCGACATGATCCAGTGTGCCGGTGCCGCGGACCGATCGTTTTCTGAGCAAACGGCGATATCCTCACAAATGGGCGCCGATCCGACCGATTTCGTTACCACGGCGACCGTCGCTCCCGCCTGGGCATATTGGCACGCGCTACCTCGTTGATGCGCGTCTGCCAGCCGCGGCCCAGGCGTCGGTAGGCCTCGACGACATCCGGATCGAGGCGGAGCGTCTGGTTTTCCTCGCGGTTCGGTTTCGCAGGCCGCCCGGGACATCGGCGAAGGGCTTCCGCCGCCGAGGTCCCGAAAGCCTCGGCGACCATCTCCAGCGCGGGCCGAGCTGTTGCGAAGCGGCCATACAAGCCGACATTGCGTTCGCCCATTCGTTAAATGACGCTCCCCAGCGATTACAAGGACTTTCGCCGGAGGGGGTATGCTCCCTATATCGGGTCCATGAACAACTGGATGAAATTGGAGACGGAGCGTGACTGACTGCACTTCGCCCGTGCCGATCTCACTCCAACACCCGGCCGTCCGCGAAGCGCCGGCTGGAGAGCCGGAGGCGGACGGTACGGAATCGGACAACGCGCGAGCCTGTCATCAGACCGTCAGCGGCCCGGTGATGCCGAAACCGCCGCGGCGGCCCATGGAGTGCGGCGATCTGCCGTTCCTCATCCGGCGCGACGGAACCTGGCTGTATCGCGGCACCCCGATCGAGCGCAAGGAACTGGTTTGTCTGTTCGCTTCCGTGCTGCGGCGCGACGCGGATGGCGACTGGTGGCTACAAACCCCCGCCGAGCGCGGCAAGATCGAGGTCGAGGACGCGCCCTTCATCGCCGTGGAACTCGATTGGGGTGGCGATGGACGGCGGCAAACGTTGTCGTTTCGTACCAATACCGATCAGGTCGTCACCGCCGGGCCCGAGCATCCGATCCGCGTCTCCCATGATCTGTTGACCTGCGAACCGACGCCTTACATCCTGTTGCGCAAGGGCGATGGCGCGCACGGCATCGAGGCGCGCATCAATCGCGCGGTGTATTATGAACTGGTGGCGCTCGCGGTACCGGAATATGTTGGGGCGCACCTGATGTTGGGGGTCTGGTCCTCCGGCCTGTTCTTTCCTCTGGGTTTCATGCCTGACGAAGACGGCGAAAACGAACTTTGAGCCCGGACACGCTACGTGCCCGATTGGCCTCGGCCGTCGGCGGAGCGGGTGTCGTGTACGGGGAAGAGATCGTTGGCCTGTTGGACGCCGCGCCGGTGCCCGCCGCCGTACTGGTGCCGATCGTCATGGGGCCGGAACCATCGCTGCTGCTGACCAAGCGCACCTCGCATCTGAAGAAACACGCGGGGCAGGTCAGCTTTCCCGGCGGCCGCGTCGATCCCGAGGACCGCGACGCCACCGCCGCCGCGCTGCGTGAGGCGCATGAGGAAATCGCGCTCGATCCCGCCTCGGTCGAAATCGTTGGGCGGATGGATGATTACGTCACCGGAACCGGCTATATCATAACGCCGGTGCTTGGCCTGATCCCGCACGGAGCGGCGTATCGGGCCTCGCCGGACGAGGTGGAAGCGGTGTTCGAATTCCCTTTTTCGACACTGCTGGATCCCGACGCGCCGCGGCGGCAGAAGCAGCACGTTCGCGGGCGGTGGCGGGAATATTGGGTCTGGCCGCATCCCGAGTATTTCATCTGGGGCGCGACCGCGGCGATCATGCATCATCTGGCCGGGAAGTTGCGGTGCGCTTCGCCGAAATAGCCCTGCTTGTCCTGCCATTCGCGGTGTTCGTGGCCTGGCGCCTGCTGGCTCCAACGGCTGGCCCGCCGCGCGTATTGGTGATCGGCGTGTCTGGCGCGGTGGTGGTCATGACGGTGCTGCTGCTGGTACTGTGGTACTCCGAAGCGGAGGCGCCCGCGACCCGATATGTGCCCGCCCAGTTGCTGGAAAACGGTCAGATCGTGCCACCTCGAGAGGAGCAGGTGCCGCGATGACTGAGGCGCCGGCGTGCCAGATTCCTCCGCCGGCTTTCCTGGCCGAGCCGGGCCTCGCGAAGGTGCTCGATGTGCTGCCGGAAGCGCGCGTGGTCGGCGGCGCGGTGCGTGATACGCTGTCCGGGCGGCCGTTGGTCGATATCGATCTCGCCTCGCCGTTGCCGCCGGAATCAGTGATGCGACGGCTGAGCGCGGCGGGCGTGAAAGTGGTGCCGACCGGCCTCGCGCACGGCACGGTGACCGCGGTGGTGACCGGCAAACCGGTCGAGATCACGACATTGCGGCGCGATGTGGAAACCGACGGGCGCCACGCCGTCGTCGCGTTCACGGACGACTGGCGCGAGGACGCGGCGCGGCGCGACTTCACCATCAACGCGCTGTCGATGGCCCGTGACGGCGCGGTGTTCGATTACTTTGGCGGAACGGACGATTTGCGGGTGGGACGGCTGCGCTTCGTTGGCGATCCAGCTCAGCGGGTCGCGGAAGATTATTTGCGGGTGCTACGGTTCTTCCGGTTTTTCGCCCGCTACGGCGCTATGGATCCGGACGATGCGACTTTGGTGGCGCTGCGCGACGCGGTGCCTCGGCTGGAGTCGCTGTCGGTGGAGCGCGTGTGGCACGAGTTGTTCCGAATCCTGGCGGCGCCAAATCCTGTGGCGTCCGTCGCGCTGATGCAACGACTGGGCGTGCTGGCGGCGGTGGTGCCAGAGGGGACAGACGTAGCGGCCTTGTCACGGCTGGTGGCGCGCGGTGCACCCATGGATCCGTTGTCGCGTTTGGCGGCGCTGCTGACCGACGACGTGGTGACGTTCGCGAGCCGGCTGAAGTTGTCGCTGGCGGATCGCGATCGGTTGTTGGCGTTGCGCGCGGCGCCCTTGGCGAAACCTGAAGACAATGAGGCCAGCTTGCGGCGCTTGCTGGCCGACACGCCGGCGAAGGTATTGATCGATCGTACGTGGTTGTCGGGCGGCGACGGACCTGAATGGGATTCGTTACGCAAGCGGTTGCGATCGATGCCGGTCTCGATCTTTCCCCTCGAAGGTCGCGACATCGTCGCTCTTGGCATGTCTCCTGGGCCTCGCGTCGGAGAATTGCTGCGGGCCGTTCGAGCGTGGTGGTTGGACGGCGGATGCGTCGCGGACGACGCGGCCTGCCGCGCCGAAGCCAGCCGGCTGGTTCAGGAATAGCCTGTTCCGGCCTATCGATAGCCGGAGCGGAAAATTAACGGATGGGCACGGGTCAGATCGTCGGAGGACGCCATGGACCAATCCTTTCCAGCAGAGGTTACGCACACTGCCGAGCCAGCGGGTCTGCGTGTCGCTCTTGGTTTGATCGTCGCGCTGTCGGCTTGCGCCGCCCACCCGGTGCTCGCGGCAAACCTTTCCTGTCCCCCCAGAATGCCCGGCCCGCATCCCGGCTTCGAGCAAGTTGGACCCGTCCCCGCCGCGCATTGGCTGCTGCGGCGGGTGCGACTGTTCAACACGGCGCGAAGCACGGACGCCACGAAAGAAATGCCGCCGAAGCAGACCGTCGAAAATAGTGACGGCTTCACATCGACCTGGCATTTCGCGGGGGACGAAAGCCTGTTGATGCTGTGCCTCTATAATGGCTCCGGAACGTATTATGTCGCGCGGCCCAACCCGCCGCCAACGTTATGCGTCACGCACGACAACAACGGTCTGACTCAGGCCTGGTGCGAAGAACCATGAGGACCGCGGGAACGCGGCCAGTGCAACTAAATTGCCTGGGCCTGAGGCGAACGATCCGGTCAGGCCGGCGCAGGTGCCGCGTTCGGCCGATGGTGACTACCCACCAGCGCTGAAGCGTGAGACAAGTCGTTGGCATAACGTCATGGCCCGGCTTGACGTTATCGTGGGTCGCGGTTCAACGATTCCAGGTATTATACTAACCAGCCAAAGGAATGACGTACCGATCACCCATCCGTCATGCCGGCGCCTGACCCTGGCATCTCGTGATGCAGGCCCCGTACTCTCTGGGGTGGGCACGATTTCCGTGCAGGCCGATCCTCGGGCCAAGCCCACGGATGACGCTACGGGGGCGTCACGACCGAGAGTCTATTTGATGCGGATTCGTATCAGTAACTGTCGGACGAGATCACGTTCTGCGGCTTGCCCGACAACGCGGCGGCCATCGTCTCGGCGCCCTTGGAGCGGATGTCGTCCCAGGCTTGCGGCGTATAGAACGCGCTGTGCGGAGTGATGATCAGCCGTCCGATCGTCCACGGCTCCTTCGCGCGAAAGGCGCGGATCAGTTCCGGCACCGGATCGACCGGCGGCTCCACCGGGACGACGTCGATGCCGACGCCGGACAGATGACCGCTCTTCAACGCGGCCGCCAGCGCGTCGATCTCGACGATCGGGCCACGCGCGGTGTTCACCACGACGGCGCCTTTCGGCAACAGCGCCAGTTCCCGCTCCCCGATCATGCCGCGGGTCTCCGGGGTCAGCGGCGTATGGATCGTCAGCGTATCGGTTTGCTTCAGCAACTCGTCCAGCGTCTTCGCGCGCAGCACGCCCAGACCGAGTTCCACGCCGTTCGGCAGGTACGGATCGTAGAACATGACACGGAAATTGAAGGCCTTGGCGCGCAAGGCGACCGCCGTGGCGATGCGGCCCATGCCGACGATGCCCATCGTCTGCACGCCGTTGCGCTTGACCAATGGATCGTCGATGTATTTCCAGGGCGCGGGAGGATCGGCGC
>Ga0182013_10000967_pt1 | contig 39812 bp, 41 predicted proteins | sample 612S2MmetaG_FD_120487 | JGI IMG/M metagenome (GOLD analysis project Ga0182013, IMG submission 120487) | Permafrost microbial communities from Stordalen Mire, Sweden - 612S2M metaG | ecosystem: Environmental > Terrestrial > Soil > Wetlands > Permafrost | place: Sweden: Stordalen | collected... | reverse complement strand
TGAGCCACAGGATCAGTGTTGATGGATCAAACATGCGCGAACCACCAATCATCAAGCTCGGGATCTGCCGCTTCTGCGCCATTCGATAGATGGTCGCCGGCGACTTCCCAAACAGGTCAGCTAATTCGCCAACCGAAAGCAGGCCGCGGACTGCCTGCAATGCATTGAGAATGTTGAAAGGCGTCAGATTCATATCGACGCCTCCAACAGCCGTACCAGGTCGATAAGATGCTGTTCCCCGTCCCTTAAGCCAGCAAGGCGAGCCCGCAAGACGAACAGTTCTGTTTTCAGGGCCGACAATATTGCGTTTGGCCCAACGTTCTCGATGGATTCAGCAGCGGCAGCTACTAACGAAATCATGCCGCCACCGCCTTTAGCGTGCAACGAGGGCATGGGCACTCGCACAGACCTAGCCGTATGGCCTCTCGGACAAGCTCTGCCCGATTGTTAACTTCAAGCTTCCTCATCGCATTTGCTAGATGGTATTCGACTGTCTTGCTGCCGATTTCCAAGATGAGCGCAACGGTCGGACCGTCCTTGCATTGGCCCAGCCAGCCTAGAATCTCCTCTTCGCGAGGGGTGAGCTTCTTGGGTTGAATACGAGTCTGATTGAAAAGAGTTCTTTTGCGAACGACGTCGGTGGCCAAACCAAGCGCACCGATTCCCGAAGTGATCATTTCTTTCCTTTTGGGCTTGAACGCGCTGCTCGAAGCAGCACCGGCGCTCAGGGTCATCAGGTCCAAAGACCTCCGCTGGAGCCAGGCGCAAAGGCCTGTTACCGGTTGGCGTGTATTTGTACCTAAAGGAAAGGATCTGTCTTATCGGCGGGAGGGGGCGGTAACCAAAACAGGGGCCCCAGTAGTGTGCTCGTCGTGTGTGCCGTGTGATCCGGAACGCCATAGGAATAGTCTCTAACTCTGGCCGCATATCAATAACGCGACGTTAAAAAGACTGATTGGCCGGGATCACAATGAATGCGCGAATCGTCGGCGACCCAGGTGTTCACCCGATTCCCAGGTAAATCCCGGATCATAATTCTGCGACAAATGAGCCATGATGGCGTAGGTCAACGGATCCGTTCCGGGTACCTCCGTCACCATCAACCGGCTAGGCAGCCATGTCGGAACCGGAGAAGAGTGGGCTGACCGGGAAAACGCGGTGACGGCAGCGGACGCCCAAGCATTCAAGCGTGCCTGCAGTTGCTTCGGGCTGGGGCGCTATCTGTATAGCTTTGGGGAAACCTGGTTGAACCTGAACGGGCGTGGCGAACCCGTTGCACTTCCTGTGCTTCCAGCATGGGCTCTGCCACCAGGAGTAACCGTGCAGCCAATCAGCGGCCCTGCTGTCGATGTGCGCGGCCCTGTCGATCACAAGTTGACGGCCGAGATTGAGCGGTTCCGCAGCAGGCTGGGAGTGGATATCTACGAGGAGATCCTGCGGCGGGCGGGCCATAGTAAAGACGCCCGGACGATCCCTAATGCCGACCGGCAGAAGAACGTCGTCGAGTGGATGCAGGCGGCGGCACGGGGATTTGAGCGGCTTCATGGGCTGGTTGAGATAGCCGGCGACGCCAGGTTCATCGCTGCCATGGATAGCCTGAAGTTTGCCACCACCACCTGTCTTCCGAGTCTGGCGGCATTGAAGCAATTGATCGAGGAACTCGAATCCATCGGCGGCCAGCAGGTTGCATAGCGGCGCCGCCCCACCCGGAGGAAATCATGTGTGAGGTCAGGCGGTTTCGCTCTGAGCATAGCCTCGTCAGTATCCCAGTCGACAAGGCCATTTATTGCCGGCACTGCAAAACAGTGTCGAATTCACCCCGTGAACAATGCGGCAAGTGTGGCAGCGAGCTTGTCCTGCATCTGGCCACGCTGGTCAACCAACCGCCCGGTGGCCCGGATTCGGGTCCAGCCGCGCAAGGCTGCATCGTTCCGGTCCTCCATCTGGATTTGGCCAGAGCCGCGTAGGATTGAGCCATTCGCTGAAACCAAACAGCTTAGGAGCGATCCTGCCCGATGTGCGGGCTTTTCGTCCCGAGACCACACAGTCGAGAGCAGGATTAACGAAGCAAGAGAACGCCGGCCTCTTTGTCAAATTTGACAATTATATGTCATTGTGATGTTATTTAGGTGTGTTTTACATGTGATTGTGGAATACTTGCGATAGACGCCACATTAGGAGGTCCGCCATGGCAACAGCTTCCCTTCCCAAGCCCGATCTCTTCGCGCATCGGGAGGCTTTACGGCTTCCAGCCTCAAAGGTCGTCGAGAAGTTGGTGGAGATTGTCGGGCGCAAGCTCACCGCCTACATTGGCGGAGTGAAGGATGCCCGTGCGGTGGATCGCTGGATCGCCGGCGGCGAAATCTATGGGGATGCAGAACCGCGCCTCAGGTTCAGTTTTCAGGTGATCCGCACCTTGGCCGAACACGACTCGCCTGCTGTGGTGCAGGCGTGGCTGACCGGCGTAAATCCAGAACTCGGAGACAAAGTTCCACTTCGGCTTTTGCGCGAGAGCGAGATAGACGCTGTGGCGCCCGCAATTCTGAGTGCTGCACGTGCATTCCTTGCCGGAGGATAGTCCAGTGGAGCTCGAAACTCGCCAGCCCACCGGGCCGGTATTTCGTCTTGGACGCCGCCCGGATGCCTGGCAACCGCCGGATTGGCTCCTGGCTCAAAGTGACGGTACGTTCGGAAACAGGTTCGACGATCCTGAAGGCTATTACCGCGTCCTCTATGCTTCGTCCCAGCGGTTGGCATGCTTTGTCGAAACGCTCGCGCGCTTCCGTCCCGACCTCTCGCTGCTCGCTGAGTTGAATGCGATTGAGGGTGCCAACGACTTCTCTCCACTCGGAACCGTGCCTCGCGCATGGCTGGCAGTCCGGATGATGGGCAGCGCCAATATAGATGGCACCTTCGCCGACCTCTACGCTGCTTCGTGGGTCAGTCACTTGCGGAGATCTTTGGCTGCGGAAGCGCTCAAACTTGGAGTGAAGGACATAGACCTGAGCACACTGGAGAACGCCCAACCACGGCGACTTACACAACTCGCATCGCGACAAGCATACCGGCTAAATTTCGCCGGAGTCTTCTATCGCTCGCGATATGGTCACTCACTCGAGAATTGGGCGATCTTTGAGCCATTTCCGATGGAAAATGCCACATCGGAAGCATTATCGGAAGACGATCCCGACCTCATGCTAGCTCTCCTTATGCACGATATTCTTCTCGCCTGAGGGCACCAATAGACACCTTTCTCATCGCCTGAGACAACCTTCCTGCTAACCCATGTGACGGAAGGAGTGTAATCTCCCGCTTGGCGAAGAGGCGCTCACCCGCTGCCGATCGTAATCCGCTGTTTTCTTCATCTCTATCCGACAGAAAGGACAATGAATGGCACGCAGTGCTGCGCGTTTGAAAATGGGCTACTATCCGCTCCCGGAGAGCGAAGGTGCCAAACTTCGCGAGCTTCTCATCTTCACAGGGCCTGCATCCGTAGTCGATCCATGCGTGGGTCTCGTTTCTGTCCCTATGCGGCGTGGTGGAAAGAGCCGTGCATGTCTGTGCCGTAGACCTGGATCTCGTAGTTCCCTTGAGCACGTGCCGTGGCAGAGGATGCGCCAATGACAAAGAGGATGGATAGAAACAGCTTCAAGAGCGCTCCTTTTGCGGTTTTAGAAACGGTTTTGCTCGGCGAAAAGTCATGCGTAGCGAAACAGGGCCATAAAACCTGAGTCCATGTGGTCCTGCTGGTGGCAGTGAAAGAGGGTATTGCCGGGGTTGTTGGCGACCAGATCGACTTCCACCTTGGTTCCCGCTTCCACGATCACCACGTCTTTATGAACGCCGCTCATAACAGCGCCGCGAGTTGAAACCAGCTCGAAGTTGTGCCGGTGCAGATGCACCGGGTGGTCGTCCATGCTGGGGTTGTCGAGGACCAGGCGGTGCCGAAGGCCTTCCTGTAGTAACAACGGTGCGACATCGGGATATGATTTGCCATTGATCATCCACTGGTCCAGGGCGCCATGGCCCTTGAAGCGGGACGTAAAGACCAGCGGAATTGTTACATCGGGCTTGCGCAGCACCGGCACTTGATCGCTGAAGGCTCGATAGTCCCATGTGAGCCGGGGCTGCGGAGCAGCTTGTGGGGTTCCAGTCCGGTTGGCATATTCGATGACCGTGCCCATGCCGGCGTTTCGGAAATCGGCGCGCGCCTCGCCAAGAATCCAGACGCCGGGAGCCTACATGGTGACCAGGGCGGTGACGCGCTCGGCCGGACCGAGCCTGAGCACATCCACCTTGGCCTCGGTGGCCACCGGACGTCCATCAAGGGCCAGTACCTGGAATTGATGGCCTGGAAGCACGAGCCAGTGGGGTTCGGTGGCGCTGGCGTTGAGAATATGGAAAAGCACCCGGTGGCCTTCGGTCACCTCAATGGGGGCGTCGTGGCCAAGCAGACGGCCATTGATGGAGCCGGAGACGTAATTGACCATCAAAGTGCCGTCATTGCTGGCGACGTAGTAAGGCTCCCAATCGTGCAGAACCAGGAATTGTTCCCGATCGTAGCGAGCGGGATTGGAGAGCGGGTCTACGTGCAGCAATCCATACTGGCCGCTGTAAAGACCACGCTTGAGGTCGCGATTGGCCATGGCGTGGGTGTGATACCAGTGAAGGCCGGACGGCTTAGGCCTGAAGATGATTCGGGTGCGTCCGCCGGGAGCGATCATGGGCGAACCCTCTTCCATCGAGCCGTCCACGTCGGGAGGAATCCATTGGCCATGCCAGTGGACGATCTTCGCGCGATCCAGCCGGTTGACGATCTCGATGGTTACAGGTTTGCCTTCTGTGAGGCGGAGAAGTTTTCCGGGGATCTGGCCGTTGTAGGCAGTGGTGCGAAGCTTCTTCTTGGGCGCAAGCTCCCACTCGATCTCCGCGATCTCAATGCTGTAATCTGGACTCTCGACGTTCCCAACCGGGATTGGTGGAGCAGATGTTCCGGTCTGTGTCCAGGCAAGGAATGGCTGCACTTCATTTGAAACCGTGGCTACGGCTGTAAGAGAGGCACTGCGCAGGAACTGACGGCGGCTGAAAGGAAGAACGCCCTTGCCTGCCTTCGTGTTCTCCATCTTCATAGCTTCCTCGTGATCGCAACCGGAGAAGCTTCCGGGTCGGTTTCACCGGGTCTGGCATACTGCACATAACACGGCTTCAGATGTCCTTCTCGGAATCGGACATAGCCGAGTAAAGAGCGTGAAACAGATCATTGGGATCCAAAGGCTTGTAGAGGACAACGGCAGCACCTTCAGCCAGTGCTCTTTGTCTCGTTTGCTCGTCGCGGTGGCCGGTGATTACGATCACCGGCAACTTGGGATACTCGCGATTGATTCGGCGCTGCAATTCAAGACCTTGCATACCTGGCATGCGAACGTCGGTGATGACACAGCTTGCTTCGGCGAGAGAACCGGATTCCAAGAGGTCTTCGGCCGACGAGAAAGCCACTGAGCTGAATTCGGCCGATTTCAACAGGCTTTCGAGCGCTTCCCGAACCTGTAAGTCGTCATCAACCACAATTACCATGTGTCTTCCCGAGCGACTCAATTACAACCAACCACGCAGTTCTTACTGTAGCGGTCGTGTAAGGAGATGTCTATTATGTCTTCGTATAGGTATCGTCAGAGTTAAAACATCCTTAGCTTGCCGGCCATTCTCACCAGATCCGGCAATGACGGCGCAGCCATCTTCCGCATGATCTGCGCTCGATGAACCTGAACGGTGATCTCGGCAACTCCCAGTCTTGCGGCGGTGTGTTTATTCGTGAGGCCCGCCACAATCAATGGCAACACATCACGTTCCCGAGGCGACAATCGCGCATAGGACTTTCGAAGCTCAGCGAGATCCGCCCTGCTTCGCCGTGCCTCTTGGTCCTTGGCGATAGCGCTGTCGATGGCCGCCAGCAGTTCCTGATCGCTGAAGGGTTTGGGCAAAAACTCGATGGCTCCTGCCTTCATCGCTCGCACCGACGTTGGAATGTCGCCGTGGCCGCTAATAAAGACGATTGGCGGTCCACCAGCTTCTGCGAGTTCCCGCTGCAGATCCAAGCCGCTGATATCCGGCAACTGCAGGTCCAGGACTAGGCAGGCAGGTGAGTTGGGCGACTTGGCCTTCAGGAATTCCGCCGCCGATGCAAACGCCACGACTCGGAGCCCAGCAGAAGAAAGAAGGCTGGAAAGAGCCTCCCGGACGCGAGGATCGTCATCCAGCACAAAAACAATAGGCCGCGTAGGATCCATATTGGCGCCGGCACGGGACTCCAAGCCTGACTGGCCAGAGCGACTCGATTTTAACTTGTCCGCCATTTGCGCCGAACCTCAATGGTTGTGAATTAATCGGCCGAGCGGCCTTCCAGACAGCCAGATTGTAGCATCATTAATAACATGCTGCCACGTGGAGTGAGCTTCCTGCTTTGAAGCTGTTGCCGCTCCTTTGACGGATCGAAAGGTCCGGACAATGCGGTATTTGGATGGAACTCGATGACTCAAGATGCTCCAACGGTCTTTGTTGTAGAGGACGAAAAGACTATTCGCGAAGCGCTGGACAGCTTGTTGCGTTCTGCTGGATTTCGTGTGAAGCTCTTCAGTTCAGCGATGGAGTTCCTCCAGGCGCGGAGCCCGGACGACCATGGCTGCCTGATCCTGGATGTGCGCCTGCCTGGCGTGAGCGGCTTGGATTTGCAGCAGGAGCTCGTCAAGGCAAATATCGATATCCCGACGATTTTCATTACCGGTCACGGCGATATACGCATGTCCGTGCAGGCCATCAAGGCCGGGGCGGTGGAGTTCCTCACGAAGCCCATCGATCATCTGGAGCTGCTGAACGCGGTTCAACGATCGATGGAGAAGGCTCGGACCGGACTCAAAGATAGAACCGAGTTGGCGAGTCTTCGCGGGCGGTTCGATTCCTTGACACCACGGGAGCGCGAAGTTATGCACCTGGTGGTTACCGGGCTATTGAACAAGCAAATTGCGGCCGACGTTGGGATAAGTGAGATAACGGTGAAAATCCATCGCGGAAACGCTATGCGCAAGATGGAAGCCAGCTCCCTGGCCGAGTTGGTGAGGATGGCTGAACGGCTCGCGCTCCCGGCGAGATAGACCAATCCGCCGGCCGAGACTATGACATTTACGCTGTCTGAGAGCCCACCCCAAGCAGTTTGAACCCGCGTCAACTCCGGCAGAGAATCCAAAAAGATCAGCAGCCTTACCGCTGCTTGCACACGCACCCCACTTAAAGGTCTTTCATCAGGAGCCATCAAAACATGACTCCTGAGCATGGGTCCAATCGCATTGATGTATGAATACTTGGTGTCTCTTCCTGCATCATATCAGCGGATTGATTTTTGGAGTTCAGGAGGACCATGATCGCAGTTACAGGAATCACCGGCAAAATCGGCAGCCAACTCGCCCGCACCCTCTTGGCAGAACACAAGCCCGTTCGCGCAGTAGTCCGCGATATTCGCAAGGGCCGGCCCTGGGAACTGCAAGGTTGCGAAGTCGCTCAGGCCGACATCAACGACTCCGCTGCCCTGGCCGCTGCCTTCCAGGGGGCAGAAGCCATCTTCATTCTTGTCCCGCCCAACTTCGACCCGCTTCCTGGCTTTCCCGAGGCTCACGCCACTGCCGCGGCGCTGAAATCCGCGCTCACTGCATCACATCCAGGCAAGGTTGTATACCTCTCGACTATTGGCACCCAAGCCGCCCAATCCAACCTGCTCACCTCACACACCATCATCGAGAAGGCCCTGGGCCAACTGCCCGTCCCCATCACCTTTCTGCGCCCAGCCTGGTTTATGGAGAACGCCGCATGGGATGTTGCATCAGCCCGCGGCTCGGGCATCATTCCCAGCTTTCTCCAACCCCTCGACAAGCGCGTCCCCATGGTCGCCACTGTGGACATCGCTCAGGTCGCCGCCGAGCTTCTTCAGGAAGAATGGGTTGGCCACCGAGTCGTTGAACTCGAAGGCCCTACTCGTGTCACACCCAATCAGATAGCTGCCACGTTCTCTGATTTGCTGGGTCATGCCGTCACGATAGAAGCAGTCCCGCGCGACACCTGGCAGTCCCTCTTCGAATCTCAAGGCATGAAGAACCCCACACCCCGCATCCGGATGCTCGATGGCTTTAACGAGGGCTGGATCGAATTCGAGGGCGGGGAAACCGGCTCTCGCAAGGGCAAGGAAACACTGCAGGCCGTCCTGAAGACACTTACAGGGCAGCGATAAGAACCGGTTGCAGAGGGGGCATTGCGAGTTATCCGCGATGCGGAGTTTCAAGAATTCCGCTCATTTGTTGCCGTTTCTTCTATTCAGTATCGAATGCGTCAAGCGCGCGGACCGAGTAAACCAGCGCGGCGCCTGTGTTGATGCTGATCGCGATAGCGAGAGCCTCGGCGACCTCTGCCCTGGTTGCGCCATTCTTTCGCGCGGCGGCGCTATGAACGGCAACGCAGCCATCGCATCGCAGGCTGATTGCGGCTCCCAGGGCAATCAGTTCGCGGGTTTTTGCATCGATGTGACCGCTTCTTTGAGAAGCGCCGCTTAACGTCACATAGCCCCTGACAGTGTCAGGACTAAGCTTGGAGAGTCCCGACACTCCATCGGCGAGTTGTTGGCGATAGGCATTCCAATCGCGCATGTGCATCGAGCTTCCTCCGTTGTAAACGATATGTTTCTGTTTCGGTGCGCCCATTCTCTAAAGGCAGAGCTCAGAGAGCCCCGGATGATCGTCGGGCCTCCGTCCCAGCGGCCAGTGGTACTTGCGATCGGATTCCTCGATGGGTAAGTCGTTGATGCAGGCATAGCGATGGTGCATGATGCCGCCCTCGTCGAACTCCCAGTTTTCATTCCCGTAGGAGCGATACCAATTGCCGGAATCGTCATGCCATTCGTACGCGAAGCGCACGGCGATGCGGTCTGTATCAAAAGCCCAGAGTTCCTTGATCAGCCGATAATCCAATTCGCGCTGCCACTTCCTCGTCAGGAATTTGACGATCTCTTCTCGACCAGTAGCGAACTGAGCGCGATTGCGCCAGCGGCTGTCTATCGTATATGCCAGAGCAACCTTCTGCGGATCGCGCGAGTTCCATCCGTCTTCAGCTTTCCGGACTTTCTGCACGGCTATCTCCCGGGTGAATGGGGGCACCAGGTTCAGGATCTGCTGCGCGCACATGACATTGTCCCTCTGCTTCTTGTGACGTTAACTCAAGAACATACCGAGGATGCTAGCGCGGATTCACTAGGGCGCCAATTATATGTTGGTATGAGGCGCGCGCCGTTTAAGTCACGCTGAATTGAGTATCCTGCCCCGCTCCCAGCCGTGCGCTGCTCCAGATGTCAATCGCCCCGTCTTGCGCATAGCGATCAATCTCATTCAGCTCTGAATCGGTGAACTGCAGCGTCGTTAACGCATCGAGCGAGTTGTCGAGCTGCTCCACATTTCGCGCCCCGATCAGTGCCGAAGTTATCCTTGGGTCGCGCAACACCCACGCAATCGCCATCTGTGCCAGCGATTGTCCGCGTCCAACCGCAATTTCATTTAGAGCACGCACACGTCGAAGGTTTTCCTCACTCAGGAACCCTTTCTGAAATGAACCTTCCCCCTTTGCCCGCGAGTTCTCGGGCATCCCCTTGAGATACTTGTTCGTCAGCAGTCCCTGGGCCAGCGGAGAGAATGCAATGCAGCCCACCCCCAGCTCCTCCAGCGTGCCGAGGAGTTCTTTCTCCACCCAGCGGTTCAGCATCGAGTAGGACGGCTGATGAATCAACAGCGGTACGCCCTCGCTCTTCAATATCCGCGCCGCTTCGCGCGTCCACTCCGGGCTGTACGACGAAATACCAACATGCAACGCCTTGCCTTGCCGCACTGCATGCGCCAGCGCGCCCATGGTCTCTTCTAGCGGGACATCCATTGTCGGCCGGTGGGAGTAAAAGATATCTACGTACTTGAGACCCATACGCTGCAGGCTCTCGTCCAGGGATGCAAGCAGATATTTGCGCGAGCCACCCACGCCGTAAGGCCCCGGCCACATATCCCAGCCGGCTTTCGTCGAGATCACTAGTTCGTTTCGGTGACCGCGAAAATCCTTTCGCAGAATCTCCCCAAAGTTGTTCTCAGCCGACCCATATGGCGGGCCATAGTTGTTGGCAAGATCGAAGTGTGTCACACCTCGATCGAAAGCCCGCCGGACCACTGCACGGCCCGTCTCGAAAACATCGACATCGCCAAAGTTCTGCCACAACCCAAGCGATATCTGAGGCAATACCATCCCCGATCGTCCGCACCGTCTGAACACTTTTCCGTCATACCGTTTTGCATCCGGTTGATAACTCATCTGGATAAACTCCTTTTCTCCTTCAGACGTGAATCGTTGTTGTTAGCCGTCGGCCCGCACCTGCGTCAAATTCAAGTTGACTTCGCCCCAGAAATCACCGGGCAAATTCACAACAATGGGTTCAGAAGTGCTGCGGACGACAATCCATTGGAAGGGAATGTCGCTCGAAGGGTTGATTTCCTGGTGCGGAAGCCGCGCCGGCACATAGAGGAAGTCGCCTGCTTGCAGCGTCGCATCAAATTCTCCGCGCTCGCCCCACCGAACGTAAGATGAGCCGCTCAAGACATAGGCGATTGTGTTTTGCACTCCATGGTGGTGAATTCCCGTGCGGGCTCCCGGCTCGACCACGAAGAGACCACCCCACATTGACGATTCTGTGCCGTCCCCAGGATGGACAGCGGCAAAGCGCCGCGATCCAGGAGTTTGAGCGGTCGCGGAGTCTAGCTCAGTTGGACGGACTACGTGAATGGATTGATATTTCATGATTCCTCCTTGTATGCCGCTTTCGCCGTGCTGCGTCAGTGGTGATGACCTCCCACATCAAACGCATCGAGTGCGCGCCATTCCTCCGAACTGTCTGCTGCAAGAGCAGCTCCTTTTCGCTTACAGCTTTGGAAGGCTGACTGTTGTCCAGCCCCCGCCGAGGGCTTTGATCAGAAGTACAGTGGCATCCATGCGGCGGCGCTGAATGTCGATATCGTTGCGTTCATTCTGGAGCGCAGTAGTCTGCGATGTGATGACCTGCAGATATGTATCCACTCCGCCCTGGTAGCGATTGTTGAACAACGTCAACGATTCTTCGGCGGCGGCGGTGGCCTGGTGCTGTTGTTGTGCCTCGGCGTCAAGAATACGAAGGGCGGCAAGGTTATCCTCAACTTCCTGGAGAGCGGTGAGCGTGGTTTGTCGATAGTTAGCCACGGTGGCATCGTAGTTTGCCAATGCCATCTGCGAAGAAGCGCGACGGCGGCCAGCGTCGAAAAGTGTCTCTGAGAAGGTGGGACCTACCGACCAAAAGCGGGAAGGCCACGTGAGCCAGTTCAAGGCTGAAGCCCCTTCAAATCCGGCCTCGCCGCCCAAACCCAAAGTGGGAAAGTAGGCTGCGCGCGCAATGCCGATCTGCTCGTTCGCTTGCGCCATCTGGCGCTCCGCGGATGCAATATCCGGGCGCCGCTCGAGTAGCTCCGATGGGAGTCCTGGAACCATGGCTGGAGGCGCAGCGTGCATCGGCGCGGCCGGGAGACTGAAGCTGGCCGGCGGCTCGCCTATGAGGGTTGCAACTGCATGTTCATATTGCGCGCGCAGCACCCCAACATCTGTCAGCTGCACCTGGGCCTGCTGTAATTGTGTCGCTGCCTGGGTGACGTCGGATTTGGGAGATGCACCGCCCTCGAATCGGTTTTGCGTTAACTGAAGAGCCTGTTGATAAGCCTGCACGGTGTCGCTGAGCAGGGCTTGCTGTGAGTCCGCGTCACGGAGCTCGAAGTAGTCGATGGCCAGTTCAGCCTGAAGACTGAGTTGCGCTGTCGCAAGATCCGCGGCGCTCGATTGAGCATTCTCCCGTGCGGCGTTTACGCTCCGGCGGATGCGGCCCCACAGGTCGATTTCATAAGAGAGGTCGACAGGCAACAGGAAGTTGCCGCCGCCGTTATTCGCGGCCGACTGATTGAAGTACGGCTGGTTCTGCGAGTCCCGCAAGGAGCCGATGGACGGGCCAACGGAGATTGTCGGCGCTTCTGCCGCGCGGTTGTAGCCGATCATGGCGCGCGCTTCGCGAGAATGAGACTCGGCAATCTTGAGGCTTTGGTTCGAAGTTGCAATCTGCTCTTCGAGCGCGTTTAGCTGCGGATCGTTGAACACTTCCCACCACTCTCCGCGCAGGGCTGTATCCGCCGGTTGCGCGACCTTCCACCCATCCTCGGCCACAGAAAGAGCTTCTTCTTTGTACGCAGGGGCCAGGGGTGCGGATGGCTTCACGTACCTTGGGCCAACCATGCAACCAGAAAAAAGTATGCAGACCAGGGCCAGCATTGCCGTGGATAGATGCTTCATTTTCCGGCTCCTTCGGCCACCACTACTGGTGATCCGCTGACCAGGGAGTCGGACGGGTTCACGATCACTTCATCCGTCGGCTGCAGGCCGGCAATCACTTCAACAGTATCGCCAAAGTCGCGGCCGATCTTGATTGGGACCAGCTCCGCGTGGTCCCCACGGACGACGCCAACCCTCAAGCCCTCCGCGCGAAAGAGGAGCGTGTTCGACGGAATCGTCAGCGAAGTTCCCACACCGGGCGCCTTGATGTGGACAAAGGTGTAGGCGCCTGGAAGCAGCTTGCCGGAGCTATTGTCGACGTCGACCTCCACATTCAAAGTGCGCGTTGCCGGATCAATGGAATTGGAGTTGCGAACGATTTTCCCATGGAAGATATCGGAAGGATATTCGTCTGACGTAATGGCCACCTCCGCCCCGTCCTTGATTGCAGTAGCCGAGACCTCAGGCACAGGGACAAACAACCGCAGCCGATTGATGGCCGCGAGATGAAACAGTTCCCTTGGCGTCGGACCGGCGCCGGGCGTCGAGCCAGAGTCGATAAGGTCGCCAATATCTGTTTCGCGGGCGGTAATCACTCCATCGAACGGGGCATAGACTTTTTCGTATGCCTGTAGCTGTTCCAGCCTGCGCACGTTGGCCATGCTGGCATCGACCGCGGCCTCCCTGGAGGCATACGCGCTCACAGCCTGATCGGTCTCTTGCTTTGAGACGGAGTTCGTCTTGAGTAGATTCTGCCAACGCACCGCGGTGCTCTGTGCAAGTTGGAGATCGGCTTGTGCGCTCTTCAGGCTCGCACGCGCCTGCATCAATTGCTGATCGAGTTCAGGCGCCTCGATTTCGGCCAGCAGTTGACCCTCCTTCACGTGAGCTCCTATGTCGTAGTACCACCTTCTGAGATAGCCATTTGTGCGGGCGTAGATCGGCGCATCTACATAGGGCTGTGCGTTGGCGGGCAGCACCAGATCGTCAGTCGCCGCGCCGCTGCTCGGGTGCACCACCGCTACAGGCAGGTCGACGGCAGCCTGGGAACTTTGCCGGAGCCTCTTGGCATCCACATTACGGGCGTGAATGCCTGACGTAACGATAAGGCCAACCACCACCACAGCGAATATGAGTGCAAAGTGAATTGCTTTCCATTGTTTCTGCTCTCCCGAAGTCTTCGTTGTGGCAGCCGGCGACTCTGGTTGCCCACTATTGTCGATTTGTTCAGTCATTATCGGCTCCATAGTTGTGCGGAAATTGGCTATGCATGGACGGCATCCTTCTCTGTATCGCGCGCAGGGCTGGGTCTCGCTGCACCATGTCTTGTGTGCAGGAGGCTGAAGACCGCTGGAACAAACGTCAATGTGGCAACGGTTGCAAACAGCAGCCCGCCAATGACGGCACGGCCTAACGGCGCATTCTGCTCGCCGCCGTCGCCCAGTCCAAGAGCCATCGGAATCATGCCGATAATCATCGCCAGAGCAGTCATGAGAACGGGACGGAAACGTGTAGATCCGGATTCGAGGGCAGCCCGGACTGCGTCGCCGTGCTCGGCCAACCGCTCCTTTGCGAACGATATGACAAGGATGCTGTTCGCTGTGGCCACTCCCATGCACATGATGGCGCCCATCAGTGCCGGGACACTCAGTGTGGTGCGGGTGACAAAGAGAAAGACCACGATACCAGCCAGAGCCGCGGGCAGAGCCGTGATGATGATGAAAGGATCTAGCCATGATTGAAAGTTCACCACGATGAGCAGATAAACGAGCACGATGGCAAAGGCCAGCCCGCCAAGCAGCCCTAGGTACGAAGCGCGCATGGTTTCAAGCTGGCCGCGAACACGGAGAAAGCTGCCGCGCGGCAAGGACTTTTCATTGGCCGCCACGATGCGCATCACGTCGTTGCCGGCGCCTCCCAGATCGCGATCCTGAACGGACGCGTAGATATCGATAACGCGCCGGATGTTGTAGTGAGAAATCACCGCCATCTCGTTGTTGCGCGAGATGGACGCCACATCCTCAAGGATCTCGGGGCGTGTCGTGCCGGATGCAGTGATCGGTATTCCCTTCAGATCCTGCATGGACTGCATGGTGTATTGCGGAGACTGTGCAACCAGGCTGTAGTTGACGCCGTTGGAGTAGTTGAGAATGAACATCGGTTGTATCTGGAAGCTGCCGCTCAGGGTGTTGAGCACACTGTCTGCCACGTTGAGTTCCGTATATCCACCCTGGCTGGCTTTGGTGCGATCCACATTGACATCGAGGGTCGGATAGTCCGCGGGCTGCTGGATGCGAAGATCGACCAGCCCTGGTACCTGCCGGAGCTGCGTCAGCATCTGGTCGGCAACCTTGCGGTTTGACTCGATGTCCGCGCCTTCTACCTGAATGTCGATGGGAGCAGGCAGACCGAAGTTGAGAATCTGCGTGACGATATCCGCGGGCAGAAATGAAAAGGTTGCGCCCGGGAATTCGCCAGGGAGTTGGCTGCGGAGCTGACGAACGTAACCGGCCGTCGGATGATGGCCTTTTTTCAACGACACCATGATGTCGGCATCAGCCGCACCGATCGTACCTGAGACCATTCGCATTGTGTTCAACTGACTGAAAGGGAGACCAATGTTGTCGATAATGCCGCCCATTTCGTCGCCGGGGATGGTCTTGCGAATTGAGCCTTCAATTAGATCGCATAGGCGCGCGGTCTCCTCGATCCTGGTTCCGGTCTTGGCGCGGACGTGCAGAATGAGTTGGCCGCTGTCGGTGTTCGGGAAAAAGTCCTGACCGAGAAAGGGCAGCAAAGCAAAGAAGAGCAGACACGCTGTAAGAAAGATGGGAACGAAGAGTTTACGCGCGTACACAAGACGCGTGAGTACATCGCTGTAGCCCTTGCGCACACGTTCAAATCCGCAGCTAAAGGAATGTTGAAAACGAGTAAACGGATTCTGCGACGGGCCTCTGTGGTTTACCTTGAGCAGGAATAGGGCCAGAGTCGGCACTAATGTCCGGGAAAGAATGTAGGACGCAAGCATCGCAAAGACCACAGCTTCAGAAAGCGGTACGAAGAGATAGCGCGCCACGCCGCCCAGGAGGAACATGGGCAGGAAGACGATGCAGATGCAAAGAGTGGAGACCAGTGCGGGTACGGCAATTTGCGCGGCACCCTCCAGAATGGCGTCGTACAGCGCGTGTCCTTCTTCAAGGTACCGCTCGATGTTCTCAATGGTCACGGTTGCGTCGTCGACAAGAATGCCGACAGCTAGTGCAAGACCTCCCAGCGTCATGAGGTTAATCGTCTCGTGAAGAATGCCGAGGATGATGATCGACGAAAGGATCGACAATGGAATCGAGATGGCGATGATCAGCGTGCTGCGCCAGCTTCCAAGAAACAGCAGGATCATCAGTCCCGTGAGGGCCGCGGCAAGGACTCCTTCCCGAATGACCCCGTCGATGGCGCCACGCACGAAGACCGATTGGTCTGCGAGCGGTTCGATCTTCAGCTCCGGAGGCAATGTGGTTGCTACGGATGGAAGCATCTTGCGAATTCCAGACACTACTTCGAGCGTTGAGGCGGTTCCGGACTTGATGATCGAAACCAGTACGGCACGCCTGCCGTTCTGGCGGACAACATTGGTCTGCGGCGCGAACCCATCGGCAACGGTGGCTACGTCTCTCAGATAGACGGTTGCACCGTTCACTTGCTTGATCGGCAGATCGTTGAGCTCGGATACGGTTCGAGGGCTTGCATTGAGACGGACGTCATATTCGCTTTGTCCGATTTTTACGGTGCCCGAAGGAAGCACTACGTTCTGTTGACTGACAGCATTCAGAACGTCCTGAGGAGACAGTCCTTTCGACTGCAGCAGGCCGGCATTCAGATTGATCATCACCTGGCGCTGCTTGCCACCATAGGGGTAAGGCACGGCAGCGCCCGGCACCGTAACCAGAGGAGGGCGGAGGAAGTTCATGGAAAGGTCGTTGAGCTTGTCCTCTGAAAACCCAGGTCCCGATACCCCCAGTTGCAAAATCGGAACGCTCGAAGCGCTGAAGTCGATGATCAGCGGCGGCTGTGTGCCCGGAGGCAACTGGCGGACCAGGAATTCAGACGCCGCTGTTACCTGCGCATTGGCCGTATCCAGGCTGGCATTCGGCTGCAGGAAGATCTTGACCACCACGACGCCGTTATATGTCGTAGATTCCAGATGCTGGATGTTATCGACCAGAGTGGTGAGCGATTTCTCATAGGGTGTGGTGAGCCGACCTTCCAGTTCTTCCGGATTGAGGCCGGTATAATTCCACGCCACCGAGATGACCGGGATATTGATGTTGGGGAAGATATCAGTCGGGGTACGGAGAATGACCACTGGGCTGATGATAAGGATGAGGAGCGCGAGCACAATGAACGTGTATGGCCGGGTGAGCGCAATTCTGACAATCCACATAGACTCCACTCACTCCTTCACGGCGTAGTCCCAGGGTCCCTCGCTAATGGATGCCCTTCCGAGCCAAAAGTTGCTATTCGTCTCAGCAGGGCATGCATGCACGGACCGCATTGTGAACCCGCCCGGTGATGTCGTGGGCTCGCTTGCCCTTCCAAGAGGCTCTCATTCACCGTTACGTCTCGCGAGAACCTGTCAGCAAAGAAGAGGGCATTCCCGCGCTGAGGTGACTAATCGCATGGCTCACAAGTTCCCGCGCCTCGCAGGGCATAACACCAAGAAAGTCGGCAACCTCTGTTACGGACGAACGGATTACCATTCTCAGCATGAACGCCAGGCGAGGAAGATCGGGAAGATCGCCAAGAGGACTTGGATCGAAGATTCGATTCTTCTCTTCTTCTCTGCGCGAAGCCTCCAAGACCGCGATTGCTTGTGCGATGAGGATCTTGCGAACCAGATTGCGGGCGAGCAACGGGGCGGTCGCATCGAAAGGAATCGTATCGAGTTGCGCCAAGGTGCGCGAGAATGTCTCCTCGACAAGTTTGCCATCGGCCACCAGGAACCATGCCAGGGTGGCCAAGTCTTCCAATTGGTCGAGAAGCAGCAGGCACCACCGAGCGACTTCGGGCGATGCGTCCAGCGACTCACTTAGCGGCTTTGCCATGGTTGCCATGTTGAACTCCTAAGTTGGAAGGGCTACTTGTGTTCGGTTATAGACAGCGGCGCCGTCAAGCAACTTTGCGCAACTCAGCCAATGCTGGTTCCAGAGTGGCTGCTTCTGCTCCTGTGTGAGCGGCGCCGAACAGCGCTAGCGCATCGTTCATCGTATCGGGCACGCGCGTGTGTGGCCGATGCAGTTTTCGCGTTGCCTTGGCGATCAGCTGTGAGAGCATGTAGCGATTCTGTTCGCGGCCTAGAGCCACGAAAATCATTTCGGAACGCATGGGGTCCTCCTTGGGGGGCTCATTTGATTAGTTCCGGCGCAGCAGATGCAACTTTCCGAAGCCAATGCTCAATCCTCTCCATGACAGTAGCAGCCACATTTTGGAGCCGCAATTATGTCTTGGTATGAGTTCCTGTAGCAGGGGCAAGGTCAATTTGATCTGCCCCGCGGAGGACGATTCTCCGTCGAGTTGTTGCGACACCACCCTCCGCGCTCTGAAAAAGGGAAGGAAGCAACGGGTTGCACAGTAGATGACAGCACATGAGTCCGTGCCAAGCACCGGTCTCAAAGTGATGTATAAAGGCCAGGCGTGGCCTCACGAGGTTAAGCGGGGCCCAGTATCAGGCAACGCTTGGCTCGGCTTGGCTGCTTTCCAGGTGCGGGCTCTGCGGAAGCCGTGATAGTGTGGAAATCTAAAGGGATTAGCAGGAGGGCATGGCGATGGATGGAACGAAGCAGCCACAGGCAAGAGCCGCCCTGAAAAAGGCATTCGATGAAGTCCGGAGATCGGAAGATCAACTTCGACTTATCATCGATACGGTCCCTGCACTGGCATGGAGCACGAATCCTGACGGCAGCTTCGAATTCGTCAATCGACGCTGGCGGAACTATACCGGTCTCTCGACAGAGGAGGTGCAGGAATGGGATTGGAAGTCCACCATCCATGGAGAGGATATCGAACATCTTCAGGAAGTATGGAGTGCAGCTTTAGCTTCTGGGGCGCCGAGCGAATGTGAAGCACGCCTCCGCCGCTTTGATGGACAATACCGCAGGTTTCTGATCCGTGGCAGTCCCCTGATGGACAATCTTGGCGAAGTTAGTAAATGGTTCGGAATAGGTATCGACATTGAAGTTCGGGGGCGCCCTGAGCAGAGTGCGGGAAAGCCTGAGCCGAGTTTTCAATCGATCCTGGCTAACATCCCGGGATTCGTGGCGATCATGAGTGCGGCCGGCGAAGTAGAATTCGCGAGTCGGGATCTCATGAATTATTTCAACAGCAGCGTTGAAGAATTAAGCAGTTGGGCAGCCACGGATGCCGTCCATCCGGATGATCTTCCACGCGTGCTCGCAGAGTGGAAGCGCTCGGTTGAAACCGGCGATGAGTACGAGATCGAGCATCGCCTCCGCCGAGCGGATGGTATCTACCGATGGTTTCATGTGCGGGGTCGCCCCGAGCGGGACGCCTCAGGTCAAATCGTGCGATGGCACCAGGCGCTGATCGATATTGAAGATCGCAAGCGCACCGAGGAATCGGCCCGTGCGAATGAACGCGATTTTCGTCTGATCATCGATAGCATTCCCGGGCTCATTCACACGATGAGACCGTCCGGAGAAGTCGAATTTGTGAGCCAACCAGTCCTCGATTTCTTTGACAAGACAATGGAAGAAATGAATGAATGGCCCTCACTCGTGCATCCAGACGATCGTGCGCGGCTGATCGCCATCGTGAGCCACTCTATCGAAGCGGGCCAGTTCTATGAGACTGAATGCCGTGTTCTCCGCGCAGATGGAATATACCGCTGGTTCAGCTCGCGTGGTCGGCCGCTGCGCGACGCTGAGGGCCGTATCGTCCGCTGGTACAACTTGCTTGTCGATATCGACGACCGGAAGCGCGCCGAGGAGTCCCTGCAACGAAGCGAATCCTATCTGTCGGAAGCGCAGAAGTTGAGCCACACAGGAAGCTTTGGCCTCAATGTCGCCAGTGGCGAGATTGTCTGGTCCGATGAGACGTATCGCATTACCGGGTTCGACTCGAGCATCAGGCCGACTCTGGAATTGGTGCTACAAAGGGTCCACCCGGAAGACAGGCAGCGCGTGCGGGAAACGCTTGACCGCGCCATTCAGATCGGATCGGACTGGGATTTCGAGCATCGTTTCCTGATGGCCGATGGCTCTGTGAAACATGTACACGTTCTGGCTGATGCGACAAGGAGCGAACTCAACCACCTCGAGTACATTGGGGCCGTGACAGACGTAACCGCAATCAGGCAAGCAGAAGAAGACGTACTCAAAAGCGAAGAGAAATATCGTGAGCTGATACAACTCTCTCCGGATGCAATATGCGTCGTCGATGAAACGGGCTTCCTGGTCTCGATCAACCCTGCCGGTCTGCAGATGTTGAAGTGTACTGCCGAGGAAGCTTCCGGGCTCAACATCGCCGAGACTTGCGTGCTGGAGGACCGGGCCGATTTCAGCGAACGTCTCAAGCAACTCAAGGCCGGGTGCAGCTACCAAATCGAGCGAACCTGTCTGCGCAGAGACGGTTCCACGTTGCCCGTTGAAATATCGGTTTCCCCGGTTCGCAATGGCCGCTCCCAGGCTGTGATTCGAGATATCAGCGAACGCAGGCGGGCACAGGAGGCTCTGCAACGCAGCGAATTCTATCTGTCGGAAGGAGAGAAGTTATCCCATACGGGGAGCTGGGCCTACGACCTCGAGAATACGAAGATTATCTATTGGTCGGCGGAATACTTCAGAATGGAACGTCGCGATCCGTCGCAGCCCATACCATCGCTCGAGGAGGTGGGCAAAGGGTTTACACAGGAAGAGTGGGCGAAGCTGATGGGATGTTGGGGGCAGGCGATCGAAGAGAAAAAGGACTTCGTTCTTGAGACGCTTCGAATGCTCCCCGACGGCTCCATTCAACATCTTCGAGTCGTAGGTCATCCGGTTGTCAACGCCGCGGGCGAGGTTGTCGAAATCCTTGGCATGTCGAGGGACATCACAGAGCAGGCTCAGGCGAAAGAGGCCCTGGACAAGGCATTCGACGAGATCCGAAAGTCCGAAGATCAACTGCGGCTAATCATCGATACGATCCCGGCACTGGCGTGGAGCACGGGTCCCGATGGCAGCCTGGAATTCGTCAATCAACGCTGGCGTGAGTATACCGGGCTTTCGACAGAGGATGTGCGGGGATGGGGTTGGAAGTCCGCTGTCTATTCAGATGACATCGAACTCTTGATCGAGCTTTGGCGCGAAGCTTTAATCTCTGGGGAAGCCACGGAGTGTGAAGCGCGCCTGCGCCGCTTCGATGGAGAATTTCGCTGGTTCCTCTTCCGCACCGTGCCTCTGCGCGACGAAACCGGGAAGGTCTTCAAATGGTACGGAACGAACACGGATATCGAGGACCGAAAGCGCGCTGAAGAAGCCTTGCAGGAGAGCGCAACCAACCTTCGCCTGATTGTCGACACCATTCCAGCCCTGGTCTGGTGTGCCATGCCAGATGGCCGGTTGGAGTATGTGAATCAGCGTATCGTAGACTACGTTGGCGCGCCGGTGAGTGAATTGGCGGAGCATGGGTGGATCAACTTCCTGCACCCGGACGATGCGGAACCCACGCTAAGTGCATGGACCCACGCAATTGGAACCGGCGCCAAGTACGAAAGTGAATACAAAATGCGCGGCGCCGATGGCTCCTACCGATGGTTCCACGTGCTCGGCCAGCCGCTGCGCAATTCCGATGGCCGGATTATTCGCTGGTATGGATTGATTACGGACATCGAAGACCGGAAAGATGCAGCGGAGATTCTGCGCAGGACTCAGGCACGTCTTTCGCAGTCGATGCAGATTGCGACTATCGCCGAGTTTGCAGCTTCTATTGCGCACGAAGTGAACCAGCCACTCGCAGCTGTTGTAGCCAACGGTCATGCGTGCCTTCGGTGGCTGCTTGCGCAGCCACCTAACCTGGCGGAGGCGAATCTGGCCGCCGAGAGGATCATCCGGGACGGCAACGGCGCTGCGGAAGTCGTGCGGCGCATCCGGGCGCTTTTCAAGCAGGCTGAACCCGAAATGATCCCACTCGACCTGAATGAGGTGCTCGCGGAGGTAGTCCGTCTGTTGAAAGGCGAGAGCGTGCGGCACGGCGTTCTCGTGGAGACCGGCCTGGACGAGGATCTGCCGCCGATAATGGCGGATCGGCTTCAGCTGCAACAGGTGATCTTCAACTTAGTTCAGAACGGGATCGAGGCAATGGACAATGTGCCTGATCGTTCGAAGAAGCTTGTGATTCGGTCGAGGCGCAAGAACGCCAATGCCATCCTGGTTGAGATTCGCGATCACGGGGCCGGATTGAGCGATTTCGACAAACCCTTCGAAGCCTTCTACACCACGAAAGAGGGCGGAATGGGTATGGGCCTGGCAATTTGCCGTTCCATCATCGATGCCCATCGCGGCTCTCTTTGGGCCGCGCCAACAGAAGGCCCGGGGGCGACGTTTTGCTTTTCCCTTCCTCTCGGCGAAGGCGCGGCGCCTCGAAACTCCGACCCGTACTAAGACATAATAGACAGCTTCCAACACTGCCACTACATTCAAGCCAAGTGGAGAGTCGCACTCGAGTCGATCTCAGAAAACACCAGGTGCCATCCTCTTTGCCGAATCAAGCTGTCTCATCGCCAGCACCCGCGTTCCGGAAGTACAAAGCTCCTCGCTGTCGCGCCGGAGCAAGTGCGAATAATCCGCCGGGAGGAAACCTGCATGACCGAACTAATTGAATCCAGAGTCACGGAACCACCGAACACATTGGCGGAAAAACATTGCGCGCAGGTCATGCCGCTGGAAAAACTCTGCAAGCGCACAGTCAAGCTTGGATTCATTGGCCTGGGACTCATGGGAAGCCGGCTGACGCAGCGATTGCATTCATCCGCCTGGAATGTTCAGGCATGGAATCGTAGTCCGGAGCGGTCGGGAGCGATGAGTCGCATGGGGATACGGATCGCGGAATCGGTTGTGGAGCTTGTGACTGATTCGGATGTTGTCCTTTCCTGCCTCGCTAATGATTCGGCTGTCAACTCCGTGTATTGCGACACCGCGGGTGTTTTCTCCGCGGCAAAGCCAGGCACCGTGGTCCTTGAGATGGGCACGATCTCCCCTCAGCTCTCGCACCTTCTGCATGAGGAGGCATCTCACCTTGGCGTCAGGTTCCTCGACCTGGCTATCTCCTGGTCGACGCCGGCGGTCGAGGCCGGCACGGTCACGCTGCTTGCGGGCGGGGACCGGAATACCTTCGAGCAATGCACTCCCATCTTCGAGTCCATTGCCAGGCAGTGGTTCCTGATCGGAGGCCCTACTTCTGGGATTCAAATGAAACTGGTCGTCAACCTCCTCGTTGGCGTCGGGATGCAGGCCCTCGCGGAAGCAGTGTCGCTGGGCGAGCATGTGCAAATCGATAGGGACGTACTTCTCGATGTCCTATCCAAGACGGCTGGCATCCCCCCCCCCGCATTCTTGGGAAAGTTCAAGAAGATGAAAAATGACGACTACTCGCCGGAGTTTCCGCTGCGGCTGATGGGCAAAGACATGGATCTGGTGATGGAGACCGCCATAAGCGCGGGAGCCAATTTGCCAGCATCCGCAGTTGCACAGTACGTGCTTGCCTCCAATCTCGCTTCAAAAGGCGACCTGGACCTGTCTGCGATTACCCCGTTCGTCATCGGCCGCGAAAAGCGTAGCCGAATCGGTCCAGCGCCGGGACTGTGATAGGCAAATCCAAATTTAGCGCCAACCCACTCGGGCGAACCTGTTAGCAGATCGAATGGATCGCACGCAATTCTCAAACGATTCCGAATCAGTTAGAGGAGAAATCATGTCAGGCACTTCTGAACTCGTTGGGCGCCGGAAGGCTCCCTTGGCTACTCCTTCAGGCATCGAGCCCGAAGCAGTCGAGGACATCACAGGAGCACTCAATGCCCTGCTTGCGGACGTATTCACCCTTTACCTCAAGACCAAGAACTTCCATTGGCACATGAGTGGCGCCCATTTTCGCGATTACCATCTTCTCCTTGACGATCACGCTGACCAGATCTTTGCCATCACTGACGACATAGCCGAACGGGTCCGCAAGATCGGTGGAACGACGATCCGTTCCATCGGACACATAGGTCGTCTGCAGCGTATTCCCGACAACGATTCGGAGTTCGTAACTCCCACAGATATGTTGAGCGAACTTCGAGAGGACGACAAGGCATTGCTGTCGAGCATGCGCGCGGTACACGCTCTCTGCGACGATGCGGGGGACGTTGCCACTGCCAGCCTTCTCGAGAACTGGATTGATCAAAGCGAGCGGCGCATCTGGTTCCTGTTCGAAGCGACCCGCAGCTAAATGATCCGGCGGGAAGGCGGCCTGGCTCCGGCGAAATGCAAATGAAGATAGCTGTGTCCGCTCATTGCGATCACGGCAGCCGGTACGCTTTCGGCGAAGTCGATAAGGTGCTGAGTGTGCGCAATCACGCCGTCTATGAACCGTAACACGCTTAACCGTTGCACGAGGAGGTTTGATTTATGCTGAAAATCGCGGAGTAGTTTTCCTCGGACAGAACAAAGTCGAAGTACAGTCGATCGACTTTCCCAAGATGCAGGATCCCGCCGGCAAAAAGATCGGACACGCAGTCATCCTGAAGGTCGTTTCAACCAACATCTGCGGCTCCGATCAGCATATGGTCCGCGGGCGCACCACCGCTCCCACAGGTATGGTGCTGGGTCACGAGATCACCGGCGAGGTGATCGAACTCGGCTCAGACGTCGAATACATCAGGAAGGGCGATCTGGTTACGGTTCCGTTCAACGTCGCCCGCGGCCGTTGCCGTACCTGCCGCGAGCAGGAGACAGGCGTCTGTCTCAACGTCAATCCCGATCGTTCCGGCGGAGCCTACGGCTATGTCGATATGGGCGGGTGGGTCGGCGGTCAGGCCGAGTATGTCATGGTCCCCTACGCCGATTTCAATCTGATCCCGTTCCCAGACAAAGCCCAGGCCATGGCAAAAATCAAGGACCTGACCATGCTCTCCGACATCCTTCCCACCGGCTTCCATGGCGCCGTCAACGCCGGAGTAGGCGTAGGCTTCACGGTCTACGTCGCCGGCGCAGGTCCTGTCGGTCTCGCCACGGCGGCCTCGGCTGGACGAAATCTCACCGCTTCTACACTGGCCAGACGCCGGTGCTGAAGTACAACCGCAAGCTCATGCAAGCCATCCTGCATGATCGCCTGCCCATTGCAAAAATCGTAAATGCCACGGTTCTTCCTCTTCGTGACGCCGCCGAAGGCTATGCGGCGTTCGACAAGGGAACAGCCAAGAAGTTTGTCCTTGATCCCCACGGCCTTCTTTAGAACCTGTGATAAACCATCGGGCGGACTGCGTTGCGGACGAAAATGCGGCCAGACGAAGCCGAGTCTGAAGGTTCCATCCCTTTCAGATCTAGTCAGGATCGCAGAACGACTCGACATCGGACCATTGAGTGATTGTCGCCCGTTGCAGGGTGTTCCTGCTGGGTGCTACCAGCGTCAGCTAGTGTGAGGGCGCAATTATCTGCTACCAGGAGAACAATTATCCATGCAGGCTCAGGTCAGCACGGAGACTCAGGGCTCACCACTTATCTCGACCACTTGTACCTCTGTTCTCGACGAACTAAGGCACACCCTGTCGGCTCTGTCTGAAGTACAGATTCATTCGGCAGTTCAGTGCATCTTGACTGCCCGTCGAGTGTTCTTCGTCGGGGCGGGCCGCAGTGGTCTTGCCCTTGAAATGGCTGCGATGCGGGTGATGCATCTCGGCCTGACAGTCTACGTGGTCGGAGAAGTCGTCACCCCGGCGATTGAGCGAGGCGACCTTCTGGTTGTCGCGTCAGGATCGGGGACCACCGCCAGCCCCGTCCGCGCCGCACAGGTTGCCAAAAACGTCGGAGCGGAGATTTTGGCCATCACAACAGCGCCGGCGTCTCAGCTTGGAACGCTGGCCAGTACGATTCTCACAATCCCCGCCGCAGTGAAGCACAGCGATCGTGGCGCGATTTCAATCCAGTACGCTGGTGCGCTTTTCGAGCAGACGGTTCTGTTGCTGATGGACATCATGTTTCACGAGATGTGGCGTCAGCGCGGCCAATCCGCGAAGGAGCTTTGGAAGCGGCACGCAAACCTTGAATAACACAAACCATAAGTCAGGAGCGATACAACGATGAAACTTCAGGTAGCGATCGACCTTCTTTCCACCTGCGATGCCCTCACTCTTCTGCACAAGGTGGGACCCTATGTCGATGTCATCGAGCTTGGGACACCTCTCATCAAGCAGGAGGGGCTTAGCGTAGTGAGGTATGTGAAAGCCGCATATCCAAAGAAACTTGTGTTTGCAGATCTGAAGACAATGGACACAGGCGAGTTGGAGGCAGACCTCGCGTTCGACGCCGGAGCGGATATCATGACTGTGCTCGGATCGGCTGGCGGCAGCACCATTGTTGGCGCGGTAAAATCAGGCAAGAAACATAACAAGTCCGTGGTTGCAGACATGATTGGGGTCAAAGACAGACTGTCCCGCCTGAAGGGATTGAAACAGCTTGGAATAACGTGGGCTGAATTACATGCAGGGTTGGACGAGCAGGCTCAGCCGGGCTACAGTATCCACAGTCTTCTTGAAATCGGGAAGCAAGCGGACATAGATTGTTCGATAGCCGGTGGTGTCAGCGTGGATACCATCGAAGCTGTGGATGCTGCTGGAGCCATCGTCGCTGTTGCCGGTCATTCCATTTATGGAGCGAAGGATCCGGCCGCAGCGGCAAAGGCGCTTCGCGAGAAAATTCACAAGCACGGGTAACGGTTGAAACACTTGTTCTTTTCTTCCGAGTGACGCTGCGCTTGCTATCTCTCATCTGAGACAGATCGATGGGACTGACCGCATCGACGACAAAACCGTGTTTGTCATCAAGAGATGATCAGGAGCATCGCACATGTCCTATATTGCCCTTGCGCACCTCGCTTCGCCCGATGTGTTGGCCGGTGCCCGTAAGATCAAACTGTTCCTGATGGACGTGGATGGCACGCTGACCGATGGTGGCGTTTGTCTGATCTCGACGACTGCCGCCGACGGCTCCGGAACTTCGGCTGTCTCCGAAGTGAAGGTCTTCAACGCGCACGATGGACAGGGACTGTCGCTCGCCCACACGATGGGGATTCAGACGGGTTTCATCACCGGTCGACATTCGCCGGCCGTTGCCAAGCGCGCCGAGGAACTAAGGGTCACCTTTTTATATCTGGGACAGGCGAAGAAGGCCGAGTCTTTCGAGGAGTGCATGCAAAAGGCAGGCATGAGCGAAGAAGAGGTCGCCTATATGGGGGATGATCTGCCGGACATACCTCCGGCTCGGCGAGCCGGACTGGCAGTGTGCGTAGCCGACGGCGCACCCGAGTTGGCGGCGATCTGCCACTTCTCGACCCGCCGACTTGGAGGTACGGGCGCCGCCCGCGAGGTAGTGGAACTTATTTTGAAGGCTCAGGGACGTTGGGAGGAGGCCGTGCCGCAGGCGCTTGCCTAAAAGATGGTCCTCGTAACCTCGTTTTCCAAGGATCTGGATTCGCTTCGGCTTCGAGCGATGCCGAGTATCAAACTGATAAGTAGCCCAGGTCGACTCCGTAGCGCAAACGCGGAGAAAGTCAGGGCGCATAAGTTCCGGAAACGCCCACGTCTTGATAATTCAAATAGCCTCTTTGCTCGGCAAAGGTCGCACAACCTATACAAACATATAATAGATGTAGCATGACGCGCGGTGGTATCGTCAGCTACAAAGTTTCCCGATGGAGAATCCTCAGCGGGTTTGACAAGTCTATCGGGCGGCGAGCAAAGGAGTCCGCGTGCATTACGAATGGACGGCAATCCCCGATAGTGCGATTCCGCGTGCTGTGAACCGCGTCTTCCAGCACTTGCTAGACACTTACGTGAGCGAAACGAACAAGGTCGCGTCTACCTGGAAGGAGTTCAACGACGCCGACCTTGACTACAAACCACATCCTCGATCCACGAGCGTGGCGGACATCCTTCGTCATCAACTCCTCTCCGAACGGCGCTTTTTCGGTGAGTTTCTCCATACGCCGGAGCCCGCCCCTGACAAGGTGCTACCCGCGTCGGTTACCGTCGAAAACGCAGTGAATCGCTTTCTCGAACTGGTGTATGGCCGGCTGGATTTTTTCGCACAACAGCAAGAGCCTTGGTGGATGGAAGTGGTGCCATTCTTCGACGTTGAGCGGCAGCGTATCTGGATCTTCTGGCGGCGCGTGCTGCACACGGCACACCATCGTACCCAACTCACCGTTTATCTCAAGATGCTCGGCCGGAAGGTGCCCTCAACCTATGGCCCCACGGCCGATGTCTCCTGGACCGGGGCCGATCCGACGTACTCCTTGGAAGCCGCAGGACGCCGCTGACAATTCCGCACATGTCGAGGCTTGCAAACATCTGGACGAGCACTACGGAAAGCTCGACATTCTCATCCATAACGCCGGCCTATGAGGGAGAGCACGAACTCCAGCAGTTACCTGCCGGGCGCCAACATTAATACTGGGGAGGTGGTCCGCAGGACAACAACGGCGGACTGGATGAGTACTATCTGCTCCATGGCGATTTGCACCTGGTCTCATGTCTCAGAGTGTTCGCCGAAGTTTACTGCTGCTGTAACCACTCTTCCAACAGCGGGAAATGATGAATAAGTATTAGAGCCAGCGTCAAAGATCCCGGATTTCAAGAATCTGGAAATAGGGCAGGCCCGGGCAGCAGAGCAGCAATCGCGCGGGAGTACACACGGCGAATCGAAGCCGACCTTCATTCCGGCGCGGTTGGATCAAGCGGTCGCATCCCACCCCATACGTTCACATAATGGCGCCCACATGTACGGCGGTGCTAATACAAGATCAGGCAGGCTGGTGGAGCGGCGCCCCAGCATGCGAGTCCGAATGCAGTTGTTCCGCCGAACTGAATTTCAAGAATCATCCAGCACTTCGATGTGCTCGGAATCTCTAATACGCAGGTGTTCATATGGACCAACAAGATCATGAGAGCAGCCCCAGCGCGAACAGATCGATATTGCGCAGCCGGCTGAGCCGACGGGAATTCATTCATCGAGCAGCGCTCGCAAGTGCTGGTGCTGCTCTCGTCACCGATGAAGTATGTGCCTCCGAAGGAATCATCCCGCATTCTCCTGTAGCTCTCAGAGGCGACCACTTTGAGCTTACGATCGATTCCACGCCGGTGAACTTTACAGGACGCCGCGTCATGGCCACTACGATCAACGGATCGGTTCCGGGGCCAGCTCTGCGATGGCGTGAGGGCGACACCGTTACTGTGGCGGTGACCAACAAGCTGAAAGAGCCCACCTCGATTCATTGGCACGGTCTGCGCATTCCCGCGGAGATGGATGGTGTTCCCGGCCTTAGTTTCGCTGGCATTGCTCCGGGAGAGACGTTTGTTTACCGTTTCCCTGTGAGGCAGCGCGGAACCTATTGGTATCACAGCCACTCGCGCTTCCAAGAGCAAACCGGGCTTTTCGGTTCGCTCATCATTGAACCTCGCGAGAAAGAGCCATTCCATTACGACAGAGAATACGCAATTCTCCTGGCTGACTGGAGCGACTCCAATCCGGAGGCGCTTTTCAGCAATCTCAAACAGGACAGCGACTATTACAACTACCATCGACCTACCTTGGGGAAGTTCTTCTCGGATGTGAAGGGACGCGGCCTCCATCGGGCACTTACAGAGCGGCTAGCCTGGGGGCGCATGAACATGACCCCCAATGATATCGCCGATATCTCCGGCGCCACTTACACATATCTGCTCAACGGCAATGCTCCGGGAGCAAACTGGTCGGGCCTCTTCACCGAGGGGGAGAAAGTCAGACTCCGTTTTATTAACGGTTCCTCAATGAGCATCTTCGATGTTCGCATCCCCGGACTTCCGATGACCGTTGTGGAGGCTGACGGCAATCATGTTGTCCCCGTTACGGTGGATGAATTCCGCATGGGAGTTGCCGAAACCTACGATGTCATTGTGGAGCCGCGCGGCGAAACCGCATATACAATCTTCGCCCAGTCTCTCGACCGAACCGGCTATGCGCGAGGCACGCTCGCTCCACGCCCCGGCATGACTGCGGTGATTCCTGCGATGGACCCTCGTCCTGTCCGCACCATGATGGATATGGGAATGAAGATGGACTCCATGAAAGGCATGGACATGTCCCAAATGGGTGAAATGAAGATGGATGGCATGAAGGGTATGGATATGCCGGGGATGGAAATGAAGAATATGTCCTCCCAGGGTGGACCGTCAGACGATGCAACTCGACCATCGGCGATGGCCGGAATGGAGTCCGAGCACACAGACATTGTTACAAATATGGCGGGAGTTACTCCGTTTCCACAGCCAGGACCTGAGACTCAGCCCTTCCATCCAACAGCACACACCATGAATATGCCATCTACCATGGCGCCTTCCGCTCCAAGTCATCTGCACGTGGGGCCGCAAGTAGTCGAAGTTGCATCGATGACGACAGATCAACTGAACAATCCCGGAGATGGACTGAGCAACAACGGACGCCGCGTTCTAACCTATGCCGACCTGCGATCCCGATACCCCGGTGCGGACAGAAGGCCTCCGAGCCGCGAGATTGTGCTGCACCTGACGGGGAATATGGAACGCTTCATCTGGGGGTTCGACGGATATAAATACTCCGCTGCCGAACCAATTCACTTGAAGTTGGGCGAGCGCGTTCGCATTACGCTCGTCAATGACACCATGATGGAGCACCCTATCCACCTTCACGGTCTCTGGAGTGAACTGGAGAATGGACACGGAGAGTTTAATCCGTACAAGCATACGATCCTGGTAAAGCCTGCGGAACGGATCAGCTATCTGTTGAGTGCCGATACACCAGGTGAGTGGGCTTATCACTGCCACTTGCTTTACCACATGAAAGCGGGCATGTTTCGAAAGGTGGCGGTGTCGTGAGTTCGCCAAAGAACCGTGATAGTTGCCTTCGCCGCCGCGTACCTGCGTACTGGTTTTGCTTCGTGGCGGCTCTTTCCCTGCTCTCTCTCTTGGAAGCCCGATCTTCGGGTGCGCAGACTGCATCCCCACCACTTCCCACTGCGGACGGAAAGCATCCCGACTGGGGACCGCCAGTCAGAGACAATCAAGTTCTTGCACATGCTCTCTTTGAACAGCTTGAAGGTCGCTCGATTGACTCCAGCCAGATGCTGCGCTGGGATGCACAAGGTTGGATGGGGACAGATATGAACCGTCTCTGGATCAAATCGGAAGGATTCAGTGACGGCCGAGAGATGAGCGACGGCGATCAAGAAGCGCTCTACGACCGGCCCATTCCCCGCATGCGCTACTTTGACGCACAGGTTGGTGTGCGTGCGGATCTCGATTCTGGCCCGCGTCGCGCCTGGGCTGCAGTTGGTGTGGAAGGCCTCGCGCCGTGGTTCTTTGAATTCGCGCCAACCCTCTATATTCGCGATGGCGGCCACATTGCCGGCAGGGTCGAAAGTTCCTGGGAGCTCAACATCACTCAGAGGCTGGTTCTCGAACCCCAAGCAGAGTTGAACTTTTACAGCAAAGATGACGAGTCCCGGAAGATCGGCTCAGGCCTTGCCGATCTCGACGGCGGGGTCCGCGTCCGTTATGAAATCAGACGGAAATTTGCGCCCTATGTTGGCTTCGCCTACAGCGGAGGCTACAACGGAACGGCTACCTATGAACGCCAAGCTGGAGAAGCCGTCAACAATCGAAGCTTCGTCTTTGGCCTGCGAACCTGGTACTAACACGCGCAGTGCCAGAAGATAGAGATCCTCTGGATTGCATGGACCATGCCAAGGCAGATTCAGGCCGAGGCGCTCATCCCTGTTAGCAGAACTGATGCAAATCGTGTGAGAAGTTAGTTTTATTGAGCATAACAACTTCTCATTGGACAGCAATTTCATCGTGACCAATACTTGATTCTAAGAGGAGACAAACATGACTACAACCTCCCCAGCCTTCAACAAGACAATCGCAGCTATCTTCCTGAGCAGTGCGCTCCTTGTGGGCACGGCAAAGGCACAGATCGCCTCACACTCGAAAGACATTGTGATTGAACAACCAACCAATCTTCCCGAACTGGCTCAGGAGCCTGGGATCGCGTTCCAACTTTACACAGAAAGTGGCGATGGGAGCGCGTATCTCTACATCGAACAGCAAAACGGCGCGCGTCTTGTTGCACTCGACGTTACCGATCCCGCACGCGTAAAGATTGTGCGAACTGTCAGTCTTTCCGTTCCAGGTCCGTTCGATTTTGTGCAGCCGCTAAATGACTCGGCGATCCTGGTCCGCTTTCGCAACAATATGGGAGAGGCAGCGCTCGATTTGCGGAAAGCGAAGGCGCCTGCGCTCAGGCCCCTAAGTGGCTTGCAGCATTTCGGCCATACCGAGCCACTTGGCGACTCGGCATTCCTGATGGTGGATGAAGCTCGAGTGGAAGGGCAACCGGCTCCGCGAGATTACCAGGTTGTCGATACCTCCAACCCGGCGAACCCAACCCTGTTGTACACCGCAAAGCTCGTGGGTAGCATAATCACGCGTAACTAGACAGGAACTACCTTCCTTCTTGGATTGGATGGATTGACGATCATTCGGCAACCGCGAGTGGAAGAGAGGTACCAAGAAGAGCAGAGTTACACGAACTGATCGGTGTTTGCTTTCGATTACAATGCTTTCCTGGCCATTCGGACCTGCTGAGATGATGAACAACCATTCTCTCAGCAGGGCTGCTGTCATCTACTACTGAGGAATGGAGTGGGATTCGACATGAAATACGCACGACGGGACTTCCTCAAAACCGCTGGAGCGCTGGGATTCAGTGCATTTCTAGCCGTGTGCAAAAGCGGCTCAATCGCGCGGACAGTGATCGATGCCGGCGTCCCTGAAACCAAGGGGATGGGATTGAATCTCAGAACCTGGGCCAGGTATCCGGAAAAGACCGATTTGATGATGCTGGCAGACCGGCCGCCATTGCTTGAAACGCCTTTGCATTACTTCCTTGAGGACTTGACGCCGAACAATGCTTATTTTGTTCGCTGGCACTACGCTGGGGTACCGACGCATGTGGATCTGCGGACTTTCAGAACGCAGGTGATCGGTGCGGTCGATCGACCGCTGCAGCTGTCGTTTGACGACTTGCGAACGAAGTTCGAAGCGGTAACGATGACGGCCTTCAGCCAGTGCTCAGGCAACTCGCGCAGCTTCATTCAGCCGCGAGTACCGGGCGCGCAGTGGAGCGACGGCGCGATGGGAAACGCACGCTACGTTGGTGCCCGATTGAAGGATGTTCTGAACGCCGCTGGAGTCAAGGCGGGGGCCGTGGAGGTCAGTTTTCGCGGTGTAGATCAACCACCCCTGCAGGCATCTCCTCACTTTGAAAAGCCCCTGACGATCGACCACGCTCTGAGCGGGGACCCGATCATCATTTACGAAATGAATGGCCAGCCACTACCCATGCTGAATGGATTTCCCGTGCGCTTGGTGGTGCCCGGCTGGTTCGCCACCTACTGGGTCAAGTGCCTCAGCGAGATCACCGTCCGTACGGAACCGCTGCATAACTTCTGGGTGGATACGGCGTACCGCGTTCCAACGACGCCGGGCTACAACGAAGACCCACAGCATCCCAGCGAGCAGAGTACCCCGATCACCCGACATCTGACACGAGCGGTCTTTGTGACGCCAGAAGCCTCAGTGCAATTGAAGCGAGGCGCGCCGGTCGACATCCAGGGCATGGCCGTCGACGATGGCACGGGCATTCGGCGCGTTGAAGTATCGACGGACGGGGGGCGCACCTGGGCCGATGCGGCGCTGGACCAGGTGATCGACAAGTACTCGTGGCGGCGATGGCGCATGAACTGGAGTCCGACCGAGGTTCGCGGGTACAGTCTGCAATGCCGCGCGACCAATGCGGCCGGGGAAACGCAGTCGACCTATCAGTGGAACCACGGCGGATATGGTTGCAATGTCATCCAGACGCTCGATGTGGAGGTTTTGGCGTAGTGCAGACTCTGCGCATTGTTGGTCTATTGCTGGCCGTTTCCGTGGCCATCCTGGCCTATGCCTTATGGGGCCGGGCTGGCCGCGAACGCCGTGCGGCATTGCCCACGGAAGAGCCGGTGATTCCGGTTTCTCAGCTGACGGAAATGAAGCCCGTAAAGGAGATCGACTTGGACTATCATGCGCCCGATCTGCCTCCAGGGCCCGGGCAAGATGCCTTAGCCACGCAGTGTGTTATCTGCCATTCGCCTCGATATGTGCTCAACCAGCCTGTTTTTCCCCGGAAAGTCTGGACAGCCGAGGTACACAAGATGGTCAAGTGCTACGGAGCACCTATCGATCCAACGCAGGAGAAAGTGATCGTCAACTACCTGGTTTCCTGGCATGGCAAGGAAGATGTGCCGGTTCAAGCAGCATCCTTGCCTAAGTAGCTCAACCCTCGTTTGTTGGACAACCCCACACGCGAAGGAGACAGTCTTGAACGACAGACAAAGCCCTGGAAGTCATGAGCACACCTATTACGAGCGAGGGATCAGGCCGGAGTTGCCGCGCATCGATTACGATCTGATTCGATGCCACGGCCATGCCGCGCTGGTCACTGTTCTTATCTCGGCGCTGCTTGGAATTCTTGTGGCCACAAAGTTCAACTTCCCGACCTTCCTCGGCGGCCATGCCTGGGAGACCTGGGGCAGGCTTCGTTACAACCATACGCAGGGCATCTTCTTTGGTTGGCTTGGGAATGCGTTTATCGCGTTCTGCTATTTCGTTGTGCCGCGGCTGACAAATCGCCCGGTTACCAGCCGCAAGATCGGCTGGGTCATTTTCTGGCTTTGGAACTTTGTCGTTGTGCTGCCAGGATGGATTCTGGTATGCGCCGGCTTCAGTCAGCCCCTGGAGTGGGCAGAGTTTCCTATCATCGTCGACGTGTTTGTGATCCTGGCTTTTCTGCTGATGCTGGTGCAGTTCGTAAAGCCGCTCTTGAGTGTGCCGGCCGGGGATCTTTACGTCTCGGGATGGTATATCACCGGCGGACTGGTGTTTACCACCCTCGCCTATCCGATCGGGAATCTTGTTCCGGAGTTTGCGGCGGGAGCGAAGGGCGCGGCCTTTAGCGGATTGTGGATCCACGATGCGGTGGGGCTATTTGTTACGCCTTTAGCGCTTGCCATGGCCTATTACGTGATCCCCTCGGTGACGCGAAAGCCCATCTACAGCCACTTTATCTCGATGATGGGATTCTGGCTGCTGTTCTTCATCTATCCGCTGAACGGCACACATCACTACGTGTATTCCGCGATCCCGATGAGCGCCCAACGCGGCGCCATCATTGCATCGGTCTATCTCGGCCTAAGCGTCACCCTGGTGGTCACCAATCTTCTGCTGTCGCTGCGCGGCTCGTCAGATAAGGTGGGTGGCAATGTGCCCTTGCGCTTCGTTTGGTTTGGCGTGGTGGCGTATTTGCTCGTCAGCCTGCAGGGATCGATACAGGCGCTTATGCCTGTCAATCGATTCATTCATTTTTCCGATTGGGTGATTGGCCACTCGCATCTGGCGATGATCGGCTTTGCCAGCTTCACCGCCGCTGGCGCGTTAGCCCATGTCTGGAGCGGCCTGCCCGGCGTCCGTTACAATGCGCGGGCCATGGGGTGGGCCTCCTGGCTGCTGGTCATAGGACTCAGTCTGATGGTGATCGACCTTACCGCTGCGGGCCTGGTGGAAGGTCAGGTATGGATCAGCCCCGCGCCATGGATCGACTCCGTTCGAGCAATGCGTCCGTTCTGGCTGACGCGTACGCTTTCCGGCATTCCGATTATTGCGGGTTTTCTGCTGTTCTGGATTGGCCTGTTGACTGGGCCCAGGAATGCAATTCCGTCTGCACTGGCAAGCGACAGCAGCAAGACTGAGGGTATGTCCTATGCTGTAGAGAAAAGTCGCGAACACGGGCACCTGTTTCACGGAACCCCATCGGTCCTCGGCTATGCATTTGTGATTGCATTTGTGGCCGGCTTCGGCTTTTTTGTCCTTTCGTTCATGGTTCTGGGCATTCTCCCCGCACGCCAGCTTCAGGCGGAGATTGATAGGACAGCGCCACGCTCCATGCAGCCGCTTACGGCAGCCGAAGCGCATGGCCGCGTGATTTACGGCCGGGAGGGATGCGCGTACTGTCACACAGAGCAAGTGCGGGTGATCGCCGCAGATGTGGTGCGCTTTGGAGCGCCCACAGCTCCATGGGAGACGCAGTACGACTATCCGCATCTGTGGGGAACGCGACGCATTGGACCGGATCTTTCCAGAGAGCATGGGCTGCACACCGACGACTGGCATTTCGCTCATCTCTTTGATCCGCGCTCATCGGTTCCGGACTCGATCATGCCCCCTTACCCATGGCTGTTCAACGGCTCTTCCGCCAAACCGAACCAGGATGGCCTGGACCTGGTCGCTTACCTGCGATCGCTAGGACGGGAGCGGGAACTGGCTGGAGATATCGGCAGCGAGCAGGTGGGCCGAGGCATGGCAATGGAGATGAGTTCGGGCTACTCCGCTCAGGGCATTCCGGATACCAGGCCACTCATTGACATTGGAGGAATCAATCCGGACGCACCCGTTTTCAAGGCGACGGGAGAGCTCGAGGCCACTAAGGTACAACGTGGCAGAGATGTTTTTCAGCACAATTGCTCCGGGTGTCATGGTGTGAACGCAGACGACCATGGCATAGCGCGTCCGGGGTTGTTGCCTGCTCCCGCGAATCTCTTCCACCATCACTACTCCGATGCTGACCTGGCGACGATTCTTTGGGACGGAGCCTATGGTTCCGCCATGCCGCCGTGGAGGCAGTTGGATAAGTCGGACCTGTCAGCCGTAGCTGGCTATGTGCAATCGTTGCAGGCGCCTGTTACCACAGTGTCCATGTCGCCGCAGGATTTGGATGCGGCGTTCAGGCTGTTTGCGGCTAATTGCGTAAATTGTCACGGGGCACAAGGAGGTGGCGATGGACCGGCTGCTGGAGCGCTCAAGCCCTCACCCGTCAATTTTCATGTACGTCAACCTACGGCAGACAGAGCACGGTCGGTGATTCAGAACGGAATACCCGGCAGCTCGATGCCAGCATGGAAAAGCCGGCTGAACGATGACGAGCGCAACCTGCTGGCACGGTATGTCCAGAGCCTGTTTGACGGCGGACGCAAGGAGGTACAAGACCAATGATCGACATCATCGTTGGCGTGATCACCGTGATCGCATTTAGCTGCCTGCTCTACTGGGTATTTCGTCCATCTGTCCGGCAGTGGTTCGAGTTTCCAAAGTACAAAATGCTGGAAGATGAAAGGCGATTCTCCGAATCGGATAAGGAACGAGATCCGCGCACAGCTAAGAGCCCGAGACACTGATTGGGTATTATTTGCGTTCTTAACTCATTCATGTCATGGAAGAGTCATCGATACGATTCCGATCAGGGACACCTTTCGATTTTGACGCAATTCGGCGGTCATTTTAGGCCGAATCGGTGTTTACGGACTTGATCGGCGTTATCGGTAGGTTGACAGTCAAATGCGGGTTAACCCCCAGCAGTGGGCTGCACAGGATTTATACGAAAGGTTCTACTGCTCCCGCGGGGAAATGGAGAACCGCATCAAGGAGCAGATGTGCCTATTTGCCGATCGGTTCTCGACCGACGAAATGAAGGACAACCAGTTGCGCCTCTACTTCTCCGCGCTGGCCTATACGCTGATGGAAGCGCTACGGCTGGGCCTGAAGGGCACCGAGTGGGCTCAGGCGCAAGTCGATACCATCCGCTTGAAGCTGCTTAAGTTCGGCGCCATCGTGCGGGTCAGCGTGCGCCGCATCGTGCTTCAGCTCAGTTCGGCTTATCCCTGGAAAGACCTCTTCGCGCAGGCCTACCATGCCCTGCGCTGATGACAGCCGCTAAACTCCAATCAATCCATCTATATTGTCGCGCATCAAATGCGCCCCAGATTTACTATCCAAATTTACTATCCACGGCTCTAAAATCTGCTCAAAAGTGACAAAATCGTCTAAATATGAACACACTTGAGAGTTCCATTCGATCACGTGCAAGTACTTGATTTAAATCAATTTGATTGATTCTAAAGGAGATTCAATGCGAAGTGCCCGATATGGCGATATGGAAGCTAACGTTCTGCCACTGAACTACTCCGGCGACCTATTTACTATCAACAATTTGAAGCTTTTTCTGGGGCTCGCCAACACCATAAAACACCATTGGAGCGAAAATGGTCTAATCTGCACCACCAAAAGTGAAGGTGTGATGAGAATTCATCGCCAACGGTATCACACAGGGAGTGTGCGTAAAGTTCCTCGCGCCCACGGATTTGCGTGGGAGTTCCGCTACTATTATACGGACCCTGCCGGGCAGCGCAAACTCAAAGTTCAGACCTTTGACGCAGCCACCTACAAGACGGAGCGGGATGTACGCAAGGCGGTTGAAACACAAATGGCATCACTGAATGCCAATACTCTGCCAGGCCGCGCCGGCTTGAGGTTCGCCGAGGTCATAGATCGGTACCTTCGAGAAGAGCTTCCACACCTGAAGCACTCCACTCAGATGACCAACACGAGCCTGATTGAGCTGTACGTTCGGCAGCAATGGGGAGAGTACAGCCCAGCCGACATTGAAGCCCTTGAAGTCAAGCAATTGCTCGATTCCTTGCCAGTTGGGGCCGCTTCAAAAGCGCGGGCTCGGAACATGATCTCCAAGCTGCTGGACCTTTCGATGCTCTGGAAGTACATTCCCGTTGCGCGCAATCCGATGCAGTTGCTTCACACCGGCATTCTTCAGCCTTACGACCTCGGGCGCGGATATGACCGGCGGGACTGGCAGCAGCATCTATAGCGTCGGGGTTTCCTACTTCCCGAACAGCGATCTGAATGAAAGCTACGATCGTGTCAACGGAAGCTGGAAATACACCTACGACGATTTCAACCGGCTGAACACGGCGGTCTCAAACACCGGCCTGGGCTGCGCCGAGGTCTATGACCGCTTCGGGAACCGGCTGCAACACAACACCTACACCGGCACCTGCTGCACGCCGCAGTACACGCTCACCGGGAACACTTACCATATCGCCGGGTTTAACTACGACGCGGCGTGCAACATGATTGGCGACGGCATCCACACCTACCAGTACGATGCGGAAGGCCGCCTCGCCAGCGTGGACAGTGGCAGCACGGCGACATACGTGTACGACGCAGAGGGCACGCGCGCACGGAGGATCGTGAGCGGGGTCGCCTGCGATGATGTGCATGATCTCGCCGGCCACGTGATCAGCGACTTCCTTGCGGGCGGCGGTGGGGCTCCGGGCACGACAGCAGGAGCCTATACCATCACTGTAACCGGCACTTCAGGCGCCACCACGGCAACTGGCACGGTCAACCTTACAGTGCAGTAGATCGCATGATAGCAAGTAGTTCTGGCTGGATTGACGGGCGAAATACTTGTGGGCCCAACGACTCGCACCGCAACTGGTCGTTAAGTGAAACGACCAAAACGGCCTTTGAGGTCCACGCAAATCAATTCGTGAGTCCGACCCCTTTTCTGATACACCACAGATCGTGGCGCAGGGGTGAAGACAAATTAGACGACCGCGAGGTCGCACCATCAGTCTTTGCGTATTGTCGCCTTATATTTGCCCATACTGTTCCGGTGTGGGACCTGCCCAAATCCTGGCTCTTCCACTTCGCTGTCCAATGCAAAGAATGCAGTGAAACTAAACCGACTCTGATCGGAGCGATGCCGTGTCACCTGGATCATCGTGAAGTGTCCGCTATGCGTGCGGTAAGCTCATGCGCCGAGCGAACTATAGTGATAACTGAAAAAGTGAAAACCTGTGAAGTCTCAGGCTAAGATTTGCGTGCTCCATTTGTGCTCCGTTTGATTTGCGAAGGGCGCACAGACTGAAAGCCCGGTATTCTCAATCGCCAGAACGAGATGCAGGAAACGTTATGTTATTTGTTTCCAATAGACTGCCGTCTTCCCAAGCTGAATGTCGCCGGTTCAATCCCGGTCTCCCGCTCCAATAAAAACAACCCAGCGCCTGGTCCCAACCTAGGTAGTACGAAACAACAGCTCCTCAAGAGCCATCCTGCGTATCTCCCACAATGCGCGCTCCTCATCGTTGGCTATCAGCTTGCACTCGCCTTTTTCATTAAACTTAACTGCCAC
>Ga0182013_10000965_pt1 | contig 39850 bp, 33 predicted proteins | sample 612S2MmetaG_FD_120487 | JGI IMG/M metagenome (GOLD analysis project Ga0182013, IMG submission 120487) | Permafrost microbial communities from Stordalen Mire, Sweden - 612S2M metaG | ecosystem: Environmental > Terrestrial > Soil > Wetlands > Permafrost | place: Sweden: Stordalen | collected... | reverse complement strand
CTGGAGGTGCTGGCCGAGCTGCTGCGGCACAACAAGGTGGAGGCTGCAGCAAAGCACCTGGACACTACGCGCGGCTACGTGCGCGAGGGATTGGCCGATGCACGGCAGTCGATCTGGGCGCTGCGCTCACAGGACTCCGGCGAGAAGACGCTGCCGGTGCGGCTGCGGCGCATGACGGAGCAGGCCGGCGGACACGGCATTGAATCCAGCTTCGGCATTTACGGCGCCTACCGACCGCTGGGCCCGGGCACGGAGCGCGAATTTCTGCGCGTGGCCCAGGAGGCCATCCATAATGTGAAGAAACACGCAGGGGCCAGGCGATTGGCGGTTCAACTGGAATACAGGCCCACAGAGATTGCGCTGGAGGTGCGTGACGACGGACGCGGCTTTGCCGCAGGCGAAGGGACGGAGTCCACACCGGGCCACTATGGTCTGACTGGAATGCGGGAAAGAGCAGCGGCCATCGGCGGCAGGCTGGAGATTACCAGCGAGCGGGGCGCGGGGACGACGGTGAGGCTGCAGGCGCCAGCGCCTAAAGAGCCAAGGGAGCAGACGGGAGAACAGACGTGACAGAAGAATCGATACGGGTTCTGGTCGTGGAAGATCACCATGTGGTGCGCCAAGGGCTGGTGGCGCTACTGAAGGTGGTGGACGGCATCGAGGTGGTGGGCGAGGCCGCGGACGGCGTGGAAGCCATCACGCAGTTTCGCAAGCAGCAACCGAACATCACGCTGATCGATCTGCGCCTGCCACGGATGGGCGGGGTGGACGTGATTCAGCGCATCCGCATGGAGACGCCGCAGGCGCGGTTCATCGTGCTGACAACCTATGACGGCGATGAGGATATCTTTCGCGCGTTGCAGGCCGGGGCGCGAGCCTACCTGCTGAAGGGCATGACCAGCGAGGAACTGATCGCAACTATTCGCACGGTGCATGCGGGCAAGACGTATATTCCGCCGGCGATTGCGCAGCGCCTGGCTGAGCGCATGGGCACCGAGGAACTGACTCCGCGCGAGTTCGACGTGCTGGAACAGATTGTGCACGGCAAGAGCAACAAGGAGATTGCGACGGTGCTGGAGATTACGGAGGCCACGGTGAAGACCCACATCAATAGCCTGCTGGGCAAGTTGGGGGTAACCGACCGCACCCAGGCCGCGACCGCCGCGATCCAGCGCGGCATTGTTCCACTGGAATCCCTGAGGAAGCCGACACCATGAAGAGGGCTATTCTTTCCGCATTTCTATTGCTGCTGTTTTGTGCGCTGGCGCGGGCTCAGAAACCGGTTTGGCGGCAAGCTACGGACGCCGAACTGGCCTCGCTGCTGCCGGCACGGGCACCGGTTGAAAAGGAACACATCGAGACCGAGATGCGCACCGCCAGCGGCATTGTGAACAGCCGGGGCCGCTACATTGCAGGAGTGGTGCTGATTACGGCGGGGTATTCGGCGGACGGGAAGTACTCGCATTATCTTGTGGTGCAAACGCCGATTCGCGTAGGAGGCATCGCGCTGAAGCCGGGCGAATATGTTTTTGGATGGGTGCGGGATGGAGAAGAGGCGCTGAAGGTTCACATCAACGTGGCCACGACGGGGGCGCTGGTGGGGAATACGGACGCGCACAGGATTGCAGGAAAGACGCGTGTGGAGAGCCTGCACATTTGGCCGCCGGCGGATAAGGCGTTGATTCAGATTGGACGGTTTGGGATTACCTACGAGATTGGGGACGAGTAGAGCGGGAAGCCTGCTGGTTCCAACTTTAGGCCGATACTTGCCCCTGCCCCACACCGTATACTGGCTGCCATGTTTGAGGTGATACGCACGACCACCGTATGGGGATTGCTGGCGGCGGGGGCTCCCGCACTTCTTGCTGCACAATCGACAAATCCCGGCGCTTCGAACCCCGGGCAGCAAACGGAAAAGCCGGCGGCTACCCAGACCGCGGCTTCGGGCACCGAGGACAACAGCTCTCCACATCCCATGCAGCTTGATGCGCAGCACCGGCCGATTACTGCGGGCGGCTTTGTGAAAAGCGGGCCGGTGGTGTTTGAGGATGCGTCGGAGAAGGCTGGGCTGACGCACTGGACACACAAGATGGGCACTCCGGCCAAGGACTACATTGTGGAGACCAAGGGCTCGGGGGTGGGCCTGATCGACTATGACAACGACGGCTGGCTGGACATCTATGTGGTGAACGGCTCGACCTTCGACGCGCTGGACGGCAAGGAGACTCCACCGCACGCAGCACTGTTCCATAACAATCACGATGGCACGTTTACCGATGTGGCGGCGAAGGCAGGAGTGACCAACGACCGGTGGGGCACGGGGGTGGCCATTGCCGACTTTGACAATGACGGCTGGCCCGACATCTTTGTGTCGAACTGGGGCAAGAACCGGCTCTACCACAACAACCACAACGGGACGTTTACGGATGTGAGCGATAAGGCGGGCGTGGCGCTGGGGAACTGGTCGAGCGGCGCCACCTGGGGTGACTACGACGGCGACGGACGGCTGGATTTGTTTGTGGCGGGCTACCTGCACTATGACCGCAACAACCTGCCTGTGGCCAGTGAAAACGGGGTTCCCAACGCATTCTGTACCTTCAGGGGCGAGCAGGTGAGCTGCGGCCCGAGAGGACTGAAGGGCGAACCCGATCACCTGTTTCACAACAATGGCGACGGGACGTTTACGGATGTGAGCGAGAAGGCGGGCGTGGCCGACAAGCCCGGGTACTACGGGCTGGGCGTGGTGTTTGCGGACATCAACAACGACGGCAAGCCCGACCTGCTGGTGGGCAACGACTCGACGCCCAACTATCTCTACCTGAACAAGGGCGACGGGACGTTTGAGGATGTGAGTTACGCCTCAGGATTCGCCCTGGATGAGGCCGGGCGCGAGACAGCGTCAATGGGCATCGCGGTGGGCGACTACGAGAACAATGGAATGCTGGATGTGTTCGACACCACGTTCAGCGACAGCTACAAGCCGCTGTATCACAACGAAGGCGACGCGAACCTGACCGATATCAGCTATCACATGGGGCTGGGCGAGATCACGGTTCCCTTCCTGAGCTGGGGCGACGCCTTCATGGACTACGACAACGACGGTTGGAAAGACCTGTTGATGGCCGACGGGCACGTGTACCCGCAGGCCGATAAGTACAACTGGGGAACGAGTTGGAAAGAGCGCCCGATGCTGTTCCGCAACATCGAGGGCAAGCGGTTTGAGAATGTGCCGGCGGTGGAAGGCACGGGGCTGGCAGTGGTGATTGCGGGGCGCGGCATGGCGGTGGGCGACCTGTTCAACGACGGCAAACTGGATGCGGTGATCAACGTCATGGACGGGCACCCGGTGTTGCTGCGCAACGTGGACCCCAACAAAAACCACTGGCTGGAGTTGAAACTGGTGGGCGGCCCGAAGAGTCCGCGCGACGCTGTGGGCTCCACGGTGTATGTGACCGCGAACGGCATGAAGCAGCGCGGAGATGTGTTGAGCGGCGGCAGTTATCTCAGCAGCAACGACCCGCGGCCGCACTTCGGGCTGGGACAGGCGACCACGGTAGACGCGATCGAGGTGCACTGGCCGAGCGGCAAGATGGAGAACTTCACCGTGCCGGGAGTGGACCGGATTGTGACGATTACCGAGGGGATGGGGAAGTAGGGGGACAGCTCACAGTTGGCGTTCTCATAGGTCTGAAGATCCAGACCTGGACCAACCGCCAGTCATCCTTCGGATAGCATTCTGGTATGGGAATTGAAACCGCTTCTAGCAAATCAGGAAAATATGAATCAGACTTTGGCTGAAATTCTGCTTTTTGTTTCCGTGGCGATCAATGCTGCACTGTTGATATTTATTGCCGGGGTGCTTCGGAAGGTTATGAACGACATGGATGGACCCGCATTTAAACATTTTTTAGGATCGCTCTATTATCATTCCGCCAGGTCTCCCTTCATGCATACGGTATTGACCATTCCTTTTCTTGGAGCGATCCCATATTTTTATTTCTACGGTTTTAGCAATCGATGGATCACTGCTGGTCTTGCCCTCTGGCTGGTTGCCGGATCTATTTCAAAGGTGATTAAAGTTCCGATTTATAAGAGGGTTGCCGCGATCGAAAGCGACGATGTGGCTCAGCTCAGCAAGGAGCGCAAAAGACTAAATGGCGGAAACTTGCTTCAGTCGATACTCAATTTTGTCGCTGCCGCTCTGATGGCAGTTGCGTTCATCGGAAGGTAGCAATACTTGCCTGGAGCTTTGCGGCCGCCCACTCTTCGCTAGAGGGAAGAGAAGGATGGGGCGCCCGGCCACTATTCAGGGCGTGAAGGTCTTTTTTTCTTCATCGACAAGAGTAGGACAGCAACCGCCCCGACCAAAGGATATCCGGTCAGAAACTGCGGAGTGAGAGGGTCTATTCCACCCTCCCAAAAGCCGACCGCAATCTTAGCTATGGGAGCTGGAAGCACGGTCCAATCCACTAAGATGATCGCAATCACAAATAGTAACTCCAATATGAATGTCACTCCTAGCGGTCGGAGTACGGATTCGTCTACCTTGATGAGTTTCACTCCTGCATATCCAAGAAAAGCAAGAAAAGACAGACTTATAGCGCTAAGCAATATGTAGATAGCCCAGGCAGATTGAGATGGGGGACCAGGCCACTTACGCCAGCGCATGCCAATCATAGCAACGAAATAGTACACACCTAGCCCAGTAAACAAGATGTTCAATGCGCCAATAATGCGCATCACCCATAGCTTCATTCGATCCTCCTTCGCTCCCTAGTTCAGAATCTCTCGGCCTAGCGGCGGGTGTTAGAAAGTGATGCGCCCAGACAGTTCGAGGCTGCGGGGGCCGGCGCCTTCGGCGGTTTGGAGAGCGGTGATGGAGCCGAAGCCGCCGGAATCGACTTGCATGTTGGGCGGTTCGTAGTTGCGGTGGTTGAAGACGTTGGCGGCCTCGGCGCTGAACTGGAAGCGGGACTGCTCGTAGAGCGCAAAGCTCTTCATGAGCGAGAGCGAAAAGTTGGCGGTACCGGGGCCGACCACGCCGCCCACGGGGGCATTGCCGAAGCGGCCGATGCCGACCTGGTTGGGGGTCCCAAAGTTGACCGCCAAATTCTGATAAGGAAAGGCCGCGGGATTGAGCCACTGGGTGGTGGTGCGCCGTGGCGCGTAGAGCGGAACCGTACTGATCTGATCGGGACGGGCCTGGCCGACAGTGGTGAGGATATTGGTGTTGGCGGGGTCGACCGATTGTTGATACGGGGTGAGGAACGGGCCGGACTGCAGGACAGTGACACCGGCCAGTTGCCAGTCGCCGACAAACCTGTTCATGGCGGAGGAGGTGCTCAACCAGCGCTGGTTTTTGCCCAAGGGCAGGTTATAGAGATAGGTGGTGAGGAAGCGGTGCTGGCGATCATAGGTGACGTTGCCGTAGTCGAGGCCGGGATGGAAGCGGTCAGTGAGGTAGGTGCCGCCGGCGACGGCAAGGGCGTTAGGTGTGGCTCCGCCGGCGTTGGAGAGATCGCGGGTGAAGTTATAGCTGGCGTCGAAGGTGATGCTCTTGCCGCTGTGGCGCGAGACTTCGACGGTGGCGCTGGAATAGTTGCTCTCGGCGGCATTCTCGACGCTCTGGACGACGCTCCAACAGGGATAGGTGCGGTGGTCGGAAACCAGGGAGCCGTCACCGAGAGTGCAGGCGCCGGAAGCCGCTGCACCGGGGTCGGTGTTGGAGTAGCCAAAGGGATTGGCCGGCACCTGATTGAGGTCCACCATAGTCTCAAGGTTCTGGCCGTGGCTGCCGGTGTAGGAGAGCCGCATGCCAGTATTGTTGCCCAGATCCTGTTCGAGAGTCAGGTTCCACTGCTGTACGGAAGGATCCTTGTAGTGGATGGGAAAGGCGTAATAGAAGCCAGCGGTCCCGGTGGAACTGCCCGAGGCGGGGTTGAAGGGATCTGCAAAGCTCAGGAGCGGGGTGGTGGTGCCGGACTGGAAATCCTGATTATAGGTGCCGACGTAACTTGCATGGACGGCCCAGCCGGAGACGAGCGAAAAGCCCAGCGGCGTCTCAATGAAGCGGCCCCATCCGCCGCGCACCACAGTATGGTCGTTGCCGTAGGGACGCCAAGCGAAGCCGAGGCGCGGACCCCAATCGGTTCTGTCGGTGTAACGCAGAGACTGGGGAAGTCCGGCCTGCGCCGCGGTTAGGATGGGCGTGGGCGCGATGGCGCTAGCGAAGTCCTGAGACGTAAAGGACAAGGCCTGCGCGTTGGGAACCACGACGGCGCCCTGGACCGCCTGGCCAGCAGCGCCGGTGGTGTAGTCGGGCTGGAAGATGGCGGTGTTGTAGTGGGTGTCCCTGATGGGCGGATGGAGCTCGTAGCGCAGTCCAAGGTTGAGAGTGAGATTGGGCGTGATCTTCCAATCGTCCTGACCATAGAAGGAATAGGCGTAGCCGAGGCCGTTCATGGTGGGGCTATTGGTGGAGCTGACCTCGGTGTAATCGGGCAGCCCAAGCAGGAATGCGGTGTAGGGATCGCCGACATTCTTGCCCACGTCTGAAGAGCCATCGAAGACATACCAGCCGGAGCGGTAGTTGCCGAATACATTGTCGTCGTGATCGGTGAGGCGTTTGAAATCGGCGCCGAACTTGAAGGCATGGTTGCGATGGGTCCAGGTGACGTTGTCGAGAAGCTGAATGATTTGACCGCGCTGCACGCCGGGGTTGCCTGCGCCAGTGGACATGAAGCCGTTGATGAGCACCTGAGGCGCCTCAGACCACTCGAGGTCCGGCTGGGGGACGCTGATGCCGGTCTGCGCGAGCAAGGATGTGGTGGAGTAGCTCTGGGTCTCGGAAGTGTGCTGGGCATTGAAGCCGCCGCGGAACTCGTTCATCAGGCCGGGCGAAAAAATGAAGTTATGCGCGAAGGTCATGCCCTCGTCAATTTCCGGAGTGTTGTATCCACCCTGCAGCGGACTGCCGGCCTCAGCGCAATAAGTAAACGTGCAGGCGGCGGAGGGCGCTGTAGTGACCTGGCGGTTCTTGTAAGAGAAACGCGCGAAGACGGTTTGGCGCGAGGAGATGATCTGATCGAGCCGCACGTCACCCTGGTTGGCGGAGATGGGCGAGGGGAAATTGATCTGGTAGTTGTTGGCGTAGGAGCCGACCTCGCCGTAGTTGGGGGTGGGCATCAGTACGTTAAGCAGTTTGGCGGAGAGGGCGGACACCGTGACGTTGGTGGGGTCGATGGGCGTGACTCCGTCGGGTTGGTAAATGGCGGAGACGCCCTGCCCGGCAAGATAGCTGGCGACGTTGCCGTTGCGCATGTCAGCGGAAGGAACGCTGAGCAGGATGGGCGTTTCGCGGGGCAGGCGAAGCCCCTCGAAGCTGGCGAAGAAGAAAGTCTGATTTGCGCCTTTGAAGAACGGCCGGAAGCGAAGAGGGCCGCCGAGGGTGCCGCCGAAGTCGTTCATGATGATCTTCGGCTTAGCGAGCGCGAAGATGTTGTTGGAGTTCAACACCGTGTTCTCAGCGTTCTCAAAGACGCCGCCGTGGAAATGGCTGGTGCCGGCCTTGGAGACGGTGGTGATGTCGGCGACGCCGGAGAACTCGGCGTTGTTGTTGGACTCGCTGACGCGGATCTCCTCAATGGAGTTGAAGGAGGGAAACATTTCGTTGACGGGGCCGGAGTATTCGACGCCTACAGAGGAAATGCCGTCGATGGTGACGCTGAGCAAGGCGGCGGTGGTGCCCATCACGTCGAGATTGCCACTGTCGTCGGTCTGCACGCCGGCTTCGGTGGTGAGAGTGGAGATGGGACTGGTGGAGCCGGTGGAGCGGGAGTAGATGGCGATAGGAAGTTCGACAAGCTCGTCGCCGATCTTGGTTTCGGCGAGGTTGGAGACGTCGGTGGTGATGACTGGGGTGGGATCGTCGACGACTATAACGGTCTGGGTCTCAGCGCCCAGCTTGAGGGTGGCGTCCATGCGGCGGGTTTCGCGGGCGGTGAGGGCAATGGAGGGAAGCGACTCAGTGTGGAAACCGGGCGCGGCGATGGTGAGTTTGTACTCGCCCACATCGATGTTGCGGAAGGCGTAGTTTCCGTTGGCGTCGGTGACCGCGGAGCGCGTGGCGGCGGTGCCGGAGTTGACCAAGGTGATCTGCGCGCCCTGAAGCAGCGCACCGCTGGAGTCGCGCACCGTGCCGAGGATGGCGCCATAGGTAGATTGCGCCGCCAGCGGGCTTGCGGCCAGAGCGACCAGGCAACAAGCCAGCAAAAGGCGCAACGCAATGCAGCGGCAAAACGGTACAGGGAGGGAAAACCTGTGCATCCAAATTCACCTTTCAACAGAAATTCACGGGAGAGCCGACGTTTCTTCGCTTTTGATCCGTTTTCTATTCAAATGTAGCGCCTGATTAGGTGCGTGGGGCTGCATTTCTCATTAAAAATAAGAGGCTGGATTGCGGCCCGAGCCAAGGGAACCAGCCGCACAGACAACGACGTACAATTCATGCGACAACTCCATGATAGTCTGCCGTTGTGCAAGCGGAAACCAGAGCAAGTCAGGAAGCTGATCCTCTTCCCCAATCCGAAGCAAAGGCGCGCTTCACGGCGTGGCATGGAGCCACGATTGCGCTGCTGGCGCTGGGCTACTCGGGCTACTACTTTTGCCGATCGAACCTGTCGGTGGTGCTGCCGGATCTGATTCACGACCTGGCGCAGCACGGCATCACCGCCAACGAAGCGCAGGTGCGGTTGGGATTTATTGCGTCGGTGGGAACCGCGGCCTACGCGATCGGGAAGTTCATCTCCGGTACGCTGGCCGACATGTTTGGCGGACGGCGCAACTTTCTGAGTGGGATGGCGGGCTCGATTTTCTTCACCTTGCTTTTTGTGCTGAGCGGTGGGATACCGCTGTTCACGCTGGCGTGGGTGGGCAACCGGCTGTTTCAATCCACGGGCTGGGTGGGGCTGGTGAAGGTGGCGTCGCGCTGGTTCTCCTACTCCACCTACGGCACGGTAATGGCGGTACTGAGCCTGAGCTTTCTGTTTGGCGACGCGGGCTGCCGCTGGGTGATGAGCCAGCTGATGGCGCATGGAGTGGGCTGGCGGGGCGTGTTCCTGGCCGGAGCCGGATCGCTGGCAGCGCTGCTGGTGGCCAACCTGATTTTTCTGCGCGAGACTCCGGAGGAGCGGGGATTGCCGGCTCCCGAGACGAACCCACTGAACGTGTACGGCGCGGACGAGGAGCAGGAGGGTGAGGCGCGCCTAGGACTGCTGGCCATTCTGCGCCCGCTGCTGGCAAGCTTTCCCTTCTGGCTGGTGTGCCTGCTTTCACTGGGCACAACGCTGCTGCGGGAGACTTTCAACTTCTGGACACCGACTTATTTTGTGCAGTATGTGGGTCTCGCTAGCAGTGTGGCCGCGGAACGGAGCGCGCTGTTTCCATTCTTTGGCGGCATCTCCGTGCTGGTGGCCGGAGTGCTGAGCGACAAGCTAGGTTTGAACGGGCGCAACCTGGTGCTGGTGGGCGGCATGCTGGCCAGCACCGTTTGCCTGGTAGCGTTGGCACGCACGCCCGGGCATGCCAGCCAATGGACTCCGGTGGTGCTGGTGACGCTGGTGGGCTTTCTGCTGCTGGGCCCATACTCCTACCTGGCCGGCGCGATGAGCATGGACTTTGGCGGAAAGCGTGGCAGCGCCACGGCCGCGGGAGTGATCGACGGCGTGGGCTACCTGGCCGGATGGCTGAGCGGCGATACTGTGGCGCGCGTGACGGTGGCGTTCGGATGGAAGAATGCGTTCCTGGCGCTGGCCGGCGCTGCATTTCTTACCGCTCTGGTGGCGATGGTTCTGGCGATGCACCAGAGATTTCATAAGCTCCCGACAGCGGAGGCGTGAAGCAAGATGACGACGATCGACTCACCGGAACGCATCTTTGAACTGCTGTCTGCGGGCGGCGGCGAGGCTTACTTTGGCGAGCCGGTGACGGTGCTGGAGCACAGCTTGCAGGCGGCCTGGTTTGTGCAGCGCAAAGGCGGCGAGGAAACACTGGTGGCGGCGGCGCTGCTGCATGACCTGGGACATCTGCTGCACAGCGAGGGCGAAGACGCGGCTGAGCGCGGACTGGATACGCGCCACGAAGAGTTGGGTGCGGAAGCGCTGGCGGAGCATCTGCCCGCAGCGGTGCTTGATCCGATCCGGATGCACGTGGCGGCCAAGCGCTATCTGTGCCGCGCCAACGCGCGCTACCTGGCTGCGCTTTCGCTGGCGTCTGTGGCCAGCCTGGCTTTGCAGGGCGGACCAATGAGCGCGGCGGAGGCGGAGGAGTTCATAGCGTTGCCGCACGCAGGCGAGGCAATCACGCTGCGCCACGCCGACGATGCAGCCAAGGTGCGCGGGTTGGGAGTGCCGGAGTTGGAGACTTATCGCGCGCTGGTGGAGCGGCTGTGGCATTGACGCAAGGACCACGCAATTTACAAAGCCGGGCGGGAAGTGTTTCAATCAGGGTATTGAGACAGGGGTGCTCCACGAAGTGGGGCTGAGAAGATACCCTCGAACCCGATCCGGATAATACCGGCGTGGGAAGTTTCCGAAGCCAAGCGGCCTTCTCCAATCGTTGCACGAGTTCCTCCTGTTTCACTGAGTTGAATTAAGGGGAACCCATGCCAGCGTCCGCAGACAAATTCACGGCTCACATCCTTCACCTATCTCAGTCGACGATGCGCCGGCGCAGGCCTGGCTGCAGGCGGATCGCAATGGGGTGGATGCTGCTTTGTTTGCTGCTCGTTCCTTCACGCGTGTTCCCGCAAAGTCAGGCTCCCGCGGTGGCAGGCGCCGCGCAATCACCCCCAGCGCAGAAGGCCGACACACCCGCGCAACAGCCGCAAAGAGTCACGACGACCGTGGTAGTGCACGGTGAAGAGAAGGACGACTACTTCTCCGGCGTGGCCACGGCGGGCAGCCTGGACGGCGCGCTGCTGAAGGAGACGCCACTGTCGGTGATGGCGGTGACACGGGCTGTTCTAAGCGACCAGGTAGCGCGGGTGCTGTCGGACGTGGTGAAGAACGATGCGTCAATAGGCGAGGACTACGCGCCAGTGGGTTACTATGGCGACTTTGAGATTCGCGGATTTCCCATCGACCTGGCGACTGGGCTGCAAATCAACGGCATGACCATTGCGGGCGAACAGGATGTGCCGCTGGAAAACAAGGAGCGCGTGGAGTTTGTGAAAGGCATTGCCGGGGTGGAGAGCGGCGTGGCCTCCGCGGGCGGGTTGATCAATTACGTGACCAAGGAGCCGGCCACGATTGAGGCTCTTGATTTGGGCACAGACCATCGCGGGAGCTCATTTGGCGCCGTCGATCTGGGCCGGCTTTTTGGCAGCCATAAGCAGGTGGGCGCGCGGCTCAATCTGGCGGCCGAACGAATCAAGAGCTATGTAAATGGCGCCGACGGGTGGCGCGCGATGGGCGCCGGCGCGGCTGACTGGAAGTTGAGTACGAAAGCGATTTTGAAAGGAAACTTCGAGTACCAGCACAAGGTGGAGCGCTCAGTGAGCGGCTATCAACTGCTGGGCGGCACAACAGTTCCCGACCTCGATCAAATCTACCCCTCGACGATGCTTGGCGAGCAATCGTGGGCCAAGCCGAACACATTTGACACATTCAACACGGGGGCGCGGCTGGACTACGATCTGGCCCGCGGTTGGCGGGCGTTTGCAGAGGGCAGCTATAGCCACTCGCTGATTGACGACAACGTGGTCTATGCGTACGGGTCGTCGTTCGACTCCAACGGCAACGTCAATTGCCCGGATGCGCCCGATGCACCTGCCTACTTCTTCTGCCCCGACGGGACCTACGGAATCTACGACTACCGGAATCCCGGTGAACTGCGCATCAATGCGCAGGCAGAGGCGTTGGTCACCGGCCATGTGAAGACCGGGGCGGTGGGGCATGATCTGGCAGGCGGAGGCGTGGCCTTCAGCCGCAGTGTGCAGATGCCCGGATTCTTTACCGCCCCCAACCCGGTTTCTCCGGATGGCGTGGTGCAGGATGGCGCGGTGTACACGTACATCGGTTCAGATAACATCTACCAGCCGATCGAGCCGCTTTCACTGGATGCGGTCGAGGATCCGCCTCAGTCTGCCGGCCCGCGCAGGCTGTATGAAGACAACCATCAATCGGCTGCAATCATGCAGGACCGGATGCATCTGCCGGGACGCATTCAATTGCTTGCCGGAGGCCGGTTGGATTCGCTGCGCGACCACAACTACTCGCTCTACGCGACCGACCCCACGGCCTTGCCCATCTACAACGACAAGACAGTCTGGCTGCCGCAGTACGCGGCGACGTTCAACCCGGTGGACAACCTGACGCTCTATGGCAATTACAGCGTGATGCTCTCGCTGGGCCCGCAGGCACCGTGGTGGGCGGGCGGATTCTTTCTCGATCCGTTCTACACGCGGCAGGCAGAGGCCGGCGCGAAGTATGAGCCGGGCCAGCGCATTCTGCTGACCACCGCGTTCTTTCACATGCGGACGCCTTTCTTCTATCCCAAACTGATCGACGACATGGGCGATCAGAATTTTGTTTCAGAAGGGCGCGAGACGCATGACGGCATCGAGGTGAACGCGGAGGGCAAGGCGACAAGCCGGCTGCTGCTGACGGCTTCGGCTGCGGCCATTCGGGCGACTTCAGACAATACCGGCACACCGGCCTTTGACAACAAACAGGTGATTAACGTACCGCATCTGCGCACGACAGTTTTTGCCGATGTGCTGTTGCTGCATGCACGCGGGCTGCACCTGATGCCGGGCTGGAGCTACACGGGGCGCAAGGAAGCTACGCGCGACGACCAGGTGAGCGTGGCCCACTACAACCTGTTCAACCTGGGCGCACGCTACACGCCGGGTGGCGAGCAGGGCCACATGACGCTGCGCATCTATGCCGATAACATCCTCGACAAACGCTATTGGAAGGACACCGGCGCAAACTATGGCGACACGTTCATTCATCTGGGTGCACCCGCGACGGTGCGGCTCTCGGCACACTACACTTTTTAGATTCAAGATAAAGGAATGACAGAAAGAGGCCCTCGGTTTATATGAGTACGGTGGCGAAAGCGCACGGGATGGACGGAACGCTGGTGGAGCCTGACTGGCCTCCGCTGGCGCTGGATGAAGTACGCGCGCTGCTGGCGCAATTTCAAGGCTGCGGCGAGCCCATCGAGATTCTGACGGTGAGTCCGCGCCCGTTTTCGGCAGCCAGCGTGGTGAGCACAAAGAGCGGGCGGGTCTTCATCAAGCGTCACCACCGCACGGTGCGGGATGTGGAGGGGTTGCTGGAGGAACATCGCTTTCTGCGTTTTTTGCACGCGCACGGTGCAGCGGTGCCGCGAGTGCTTGCCGCGGCATCGGGCGAGACGGCCATCGAAGCGGGCGACTGGACCTACGAGGTCCATGAAACACCTGCCTGCCTGGACCTCTACGAGGATGCGCTCTCGTGGACACCGTTTCGCTCCGCCATGCACGCTCACTCGGCGGGCCAGGCAGTGGCACGGCTGCACGATGCAGCGCGTAAGTTTTCCGCTCCGCCGCGCAAACCGCGCCCATTGGTTGCGAGCTTCACAATCTTTGCCGGTACAAATCCTTCGGGAGCGATGGAAAACTATCTTGCCGCAAGGCCGGCATTGGCAGCGGATGCCGCGACGCGCCACGACTGCGAGCAGGCGCTGGATCTGCTGGCTCCATTTCACGCCGAGCTGCAGCCACTGCTGCCGGCGCTGGCTCCGCTTTGGACGCACAACGACCTGCATGCGTCGAACCTTTTCTGGAGCGATGCGGGCGCCGAGGCGCGGGCCGTGGCAACAATTGATTTTGGCCTTGCGGACAGGACCAACGCAGTGCACGACATGGCGCATGCGATTGAACGCAACATCGTGGAATGGCTGGCGCTGACGCCGGGACAGGCACATCGGGACGACGCGCCTGTGCACCTGGATCATCTGCTCGCGTTATTGAGCGGCTACGAGTCGGTGCGTCCACTCTCTGACGAGGAAGCAGCGGCGCTGGCGCCTATGGCGGCGCTGTGTCACGCCGAATTTGCGTTGACGGAAGCAGACTACTTCCTGGGCGTGTTGCATTCAGCGGAAAAAGCGCGGCTGGCCAGTGAGGGCTATCTTGTTGGTCATGCGCAGTGGTATCGCGGCCGAGGCGGTCAACGCCTGCTGGATGCCCTGCGCGACTGGGCAAAGACACGCGAGCGGAAGGTGGCGCGGTGATGAGTTGGAGTACGATCGCCGATTACCTCGCGTTGCACTGGCTGGAAATTGCGGGTACGGTCACTACCGTCCTGGGTATCTGGCTGACTACGCGGCGCACGCTGTGGTGCTGGCCGGTGGTGCTGGCTGCAGATGTGGTCTACCTGATCGTGTTTTATCGCGCACAGTTGCTGAGCGATGCGCTGCTGCAGATTTTCTTTGTGGCGTTCACACTGTACGGCTGGTGGCACTGGTGGCGCGGAGTGCGCGAAGAGGGCGAGGTGCGCGTGGTCCCGCTGGCCTTGCGCAGCCTGGCGATCGCACTGATTGCCGGAGCCGCGGGGAGCCTGGTGCTGGGAGAACTGGCCAAGCGCCTGCACGCGGCGCTGCCCTACCTTGACGCTACGTTGACCAGCTACAGCCTGGTAGCGAGCTGGTGGCAGGCGCGCAAGCATACGGCCAACTGGTGGCTGTGGATCGTGGTGGACGTGGTGTACATCGGCGAGTATCTCTACAAGGATCTGTGGCCCACGGCCCTGCTGTATGCGGGACTGGTGGCGCTAGCGGTACTGGGTCTGCGCGATTGGCGGCGCGCAGCGGCTGCGGGTTAGATCGCGATCTGCACTGCGTTCTTGAGGGGTTCGCCGGCGATGTAACGGCGCAGTTCGTCGGCGGCGACATTGACGGCACGTGGCGCAAACTGCGGGCTCGACCCGGCCACATGCGGCGTGAGCAACAGGTTGGGGCAGCTCCACAACGGATGTCCTTCGGGCAACGGTTCGGGATCGGTGACGTCGAGAGCGGCGCGAATCCGGCCCGAGTGTAGCGCATCGACTAGCGCGTTGGTGTCTACAATGGGACCGCGCGCGGCATTGACCAGCAACGTGCCCTGGGACATGAGGGCAAACTGACGGGGGCCGATGAGCTGAATCGACTCCGCAGTTGCGGGCAGAATCAGCACGATCACTTCTGCGTGGGGGAGCAAACTATCGAGTTCGCCGACCGGATGAACAAGAGGTTCCGTGCGTGCGTGGCGGGCGATACGCACCATGTTCACGTTGAACGGCGAGAGCATCCGCTCGATCTCCTTGCCGATGGCACCGTAGCCGACCAGTAAAACATTCTTGCCGGTAAGCTCCTCGAGCATGACGGGCGGAGAGAGCGGACGCGTGTCGCCAGTGATGCGGGGATAGTACGCGTTGGCTTCGAAACGACGCTTCCACACACCGGCTTTTTGGATCTCGTGATACAGCGGGTGGTACTTCAGCATGGCGAGAATCGCGGCCAGGGTCCACTCCGCAGTGGAGATGTTGTGGGCTCCGCGCGCATTGCAGATGGTGACATGGGGCCCGACGGTGGCGGGAATCCATTCCGTGCCCGCCATGAGAGCTAATACCAACCGCACGCCGCGCAGATGCGGCCAGATGCGCAGGGCGCGGGTGGGGTAGGGATCGGGAATCCACACGTCGATTTCGACGTCGTGGTCAAGTTGATCGGACAACGGGATGAGTTCGACCTCCCGGGGAAACCGGGAGAAGAGTTCGGCGGCAAGCGTTGCTGGATATCCCACTCGTAGCATGTGTTTTTAATTGGCCCGGTACACACGGGCACCTGACTTTTATGCTACACGGCGGCTGCAAAGGGTAGTCGCGCAGTGTGGATTCGATACCGGTCAGGAAGATTTTTTCGAAATCTGGGCGGAAAGAATCCGTTGACGAGGGGGGAGAGGGCATTCAGTCGACGGAAGCCCAGCACCGACAGGCTCCGAGACAGGTGAGCATCGAGAAACGTTCTATCGATGCCGGTGGCTCAAGTGTGATTCAATGAAACGGCGTGGTTGCTGCGAGTTGCACCGGCAAGGCGGCATTCTGAACCTATGCGGTTGATGGCCCACAAGACGCGGTCGCAACAGCAGCTTGCCATCAAGTTGCGTGTGGAGCAGTCTGCGGACCAGGGCTGGTTGAGCTGGGAGCGCCGGCGGCTGCTGATCCACGCGGCGAAGACCGCGCTGGCAGCCGCACTATGCTGGTGGCTGGCGCTGCGCTTTGGCCTGCACGACGGCTATTGGGGCGCCATCAGCGCGATCATCGTGCTGCAATCGAACTTTGGCGCCACCATCACCGCGTCCCGAGACCGAATTCTGGGCACGGTAATCGGCGCGCTGTTCGGCTTCTCATTCTCCTTGTTCGGCGTGTTGCCCTGGAACTATATTCTGGCCGTCATCGCCGCGGTGGCGGTGTGCGGACTTCTGGGACTGCGCAGCAGTTCACGGCTGGCCGGGGTGACCATCACCATCGTTATGCTGGTGCAGAAAACGGGCTCGCACTGGACCGTTGCATTGGACCGGGTAAGCGAAGTTTTTCTGGGTATTGTGGTGGCACTGGCCATTGCCACACTGGTGTTTCCCGACCGCGCGCGGCTGCGCCTTCGGGATGGCCTGGCGCAGGAGTTCCTGGTCCTGGGCGCGTTTTTCGAGGCTATTCTGCAAGGCTTTCGCGGAGAGCCGGCGGAGAACCTGGAGGCACGGCGCGAAGATGCCCTGACCGTGCTGCGCGCCAATAACCAACTGCTGGAAGCGGCGCGGAATGAGCCCTCGGGCGGCCCAGGATGGCGCGAGGGACTGGGCATGCTGGCACAGTTCGGGCGGTCACTTTTCGATGCCCTGATAGCGCTGGAATTCGCCGTGAAGGATAGCCATGAGGATGGGTATGCGCTACAACTGGAGCCCGCGCTCGGGCGGTTGGCCGTGGATATTCGCACCGGATTCCATTATGTGGGAAGCTGTATCCATGGCTGGCGCTTTCACGTGCCGCCGGAGGGAATCAACCTGGAAGAGGACATTGCGCAGTTGGAGGCGCGCATGGATGCGGTTCGGCACACGGGATCGCGCTTCTCGCAGGCCGAAATACTGCGCGCCTACGCGGTGCAACTGCACCTGAAACAGATTGCGCGGCTACTGCGCGACTCGCGCGTGGAGACCAGCCGGACCGTTGGCGAGGCGCAGAAATGAGCGAGTGCAGCTATGCGAAGAACTTTCGCAGCGCGTCCACGCAGTCTTCTATTTCCTTGATGGCGATGGCGTAGCCAAAGCGCAAATGCCCCTCGCCCTGAGCGCCAAAGACTGAGCCGGGAATGGTGGCGATGTGCGCCTTGTCAAGCAGGATTTGCGCGGCAGTGCGGCTGTTCTTATTGATTTTTTCCGCATTGGGGAAGGCATAGAAGGCGCCCGCGGGCGGGGGACACTCCAAACCCACATCGTTCAAGGCGGCCACCAGCAAATCGCGCCGCCGGCGATACTCTTCGCGACGGGCGGCGATCTCCGACTCCGGCGTGGAGAGCGCCTGGATCATGGCGTATTGCACCGGAGTGGGAACGCCGTTGGTGGAGTAAAGCACGATCTTGCGCAACGCGGTCATGAATGGCTCTTTGGCAACCGTGTAACCAGCCCGCCAGCCGGTCATGGCATAGGTTTTGGAGAAGGTGAACGATGTGATGGTTCTCTCCGCCATGCCCGGAAGCGCTGCAATGGAAAAATGGACGCCGTCGTAGACGAGATCCTCGTAGGCCTCATCGGCAATTACTACCAGGTCGCGCTCGATGGCGAAGGCTGCGACCTCTTCCGCCTCAGCACGCGTAAAGACCAGACCGCTGGGATTCTGAGGCGTGTTGAAGTAGATAGCCCGCGTGTGCGGAGTGGAGAATTGCTCCAGAGTCTTGCGGATGCCGTTACGGCGGGCGGTTATGGTGGGCACCAGCAATGGCCGGCCCTGCGCCAATGTCACCAGGTCGCCAATAGGCGTCCAGTAGGGCGAAAAGACCAGCACATGATCGCCAGGATCGATGACGGACTGGAAGGCCGCGTACAATCCCTGCGAACCGCCAACCGTTGCGATCACTTCGTCTTCGGTTACATGGATGGCGTTCTTTACCGCCAGCTTTGCAGCCAACGCCTGTCGCAACGGCGGCAAGCCCGAAGAGGGCGCATAGTGGGTGTGGTTTTCGACCAGCGCCTTGACGGCCGCATACTTGATCTCCTGGGGAGTTTCAAAAAAAGGCTCGCCGCAGTGCAGCGAGTGCACATGGAGACCCTCCGCGCGCATCGCCATCACCTTATTGCGAACCTGCACAATGCCGGAGAATCCCACCTCGTCCAAGCGCTTCGCCAAACGGATTCCGCTCTGTCTTGTGTTCATCCTCCGACCTCCTTTGGCATATTGGGCATACTGACTCTCCCAGCATACCCGATGTGGGATTGCGGCTCGCCAAGCTTCTGGGCGCAGACAATCAATGTGCGAGTCGGGGTACGGCGTTGGTCCTATACTGCGAGCAACTCAGTGTAGACAGCCATACCGACCACAGCGTCGGCACCCAAGGCGTCCAGCGCATCCACTTCCTGCTGGCTACGAATGCCTCCGGCGACGATAAGCTGACGCGTGGTGAGCCGGCGCAGCCGCGCGGCCGTCGCGATGGGAAAGCCCTGCATCATGCCTTCGCCATCGACATGGGTATAGAGAAATGCAGCAGCGCAGGATTCGAGCTGTGGAATCGCTTCGTCGGGAGTGAGCGCCACTTGCGCCTTCCAGCCTTTGACGGCGATGCGGCCGTTCTTTGTATCGATGCCGGCCACAACGTGTTCGGCACCGATGGCGGCGGCAAGCGTAGCGGCGAACTCGGTGTTGACCGATGCGCCGCCTTCACTTTCAGAGAAGAGCGCAGACCCAACAATGACACGCTTCGCACCCGCATCGAGCACCTGACGCGCGCGCTCGATGGAGTGGATTCCGCCGCCGGCCTGACAGGGCAAACGGCGCGCAATCTGCTCCACGAGTGCGAAGTTGTCGCCCTGGCGCATGGCGGCGTCAAGATCAATCAACTGCACCAGCGGGAATCGCGCAAACTTCTCGATCCAGTATTCAAAGTCGTCGAAGGCGAGGCGCAATTTCTCGCCCTGCACTAGCTGAACGATGCGGCCGCCCAGCAGATCGATGGAAGGAATCAGCATGGAAGCCTCACGGGGACGCCGGCCCGGGCCAGCTCCTGTTTGAGGGCGCGCGCACTGGACACGCCGAAATGAAAGATGCTCGCAGCGAGGGCAGCATCAGCCTTGCCACGTGCAAAGACATCGGTAAAGTGAGCGACGGTTCCGGCGCCGCCCGAGGCGATCACGGGAATTCCAACTGCTTCGCTTACTGCCGCAGTCAGTTCGCAATCGAAGCCGGCACGGGTTCCGTCGGAATCCATCGACGTGAGCAGAATCTCGCCTGCGCCGCGATCTTCGGCCTCGCGCGCCCACTCGACGACACGGCGGCCGGCCGGCTTGCGCCCGCCCTGCACAAAGACCTGCGCATCGCGGACTGGATCTGCGGCCTGGGGATCGCGGCGAGCGTCGATGGCGACGACCACGGCTTGCGCGCCGAAACTGCGACCGATGGCGTCAATCAGACCCGGATCGGCCAGGGCCGCGGAGTTGATGCTGACCTTGTCCGCGCCGGCATCGAAGACCTGGCCTGCGTCCTGTGCAGAACGGATGCCGCCGCCGACAGCGAAAGGCACGAAGAGTTCGCGGGCGGTGCGGCGCACGGTTTCGAGCAGAGTCTGGCGACGCTCGTGGGTGGCAGTAATGTCGAGCAGCACAATCTCGTCGGCGCCTTCGCGGGCATGGCGCGCGGCTTGCGTAGCCGGGTCACCCGCGTCAATGAGGTCGACGAACTGCACGCCTTTGACGACGCGACCGGCGTGGACATCGAGGCAGGCGATGATGCGTTTGGTCAGCATTCAATTCCCTTCGCAGGCGAGAAAATTGCGGAGAATCTTGAGGCCGGTGGCCCCGGATTTTTCGGGATGGAACTGTACGCCCATGACGTTGCCCTGCTCCACCGCGGCTGCAAAGGGCCCGATATAGTGCGCGACTGCGGCGGTGGAATCTGTGACCGGAGCTTTGTAGGAGTGGGTGAAGTAGACATACTCGCCGGGCTCGACGCCGGCCAGGAGCCGCGAGCCGGGGCGAACTTCGAGCGAGTTCCACCCTACATGCGGAACCTTTTCAGAGTGATCCGGAAAGCGCGTACATGGCTCGGGGAAGTGCGCGAGGCCGGGTTGCGCGGGAGCCTCGCTGGAACCAGCATAGAGCCACTGCATGCCCACGCAGATGCCGAGGAAGGGGACGCCGCGACCGATGGCGGCGCGAATGGCGGGGGTGATGCCCGAGGCGTCAAGACGCTCGGTTGCCTGGAAGTGACCTACGCCGGGAAGGACGAGACGCTCCGCGGATTCGACCAGCGCGAGGTCGCTGTCTGTGACTTCGACTTCCGCGCCGAGATGGCGCAGCGCCTTCAGTACAGAGGTCAGGTTGCCCGCTTTGTAGTCGATTACGGTTACGCGCATCACAGCAGTCCTTTGGTAGAGGGGAGCATTTCGCCGAGTTGCTTGTCGCGCGAACAGGCCACACGCAAGGCGCGCGCAAAGGCCTTGAAGATAGCTTCTATCTTGTGGTGGTTGGAGCGGCCATACATGGTCTTGACGTGCACGTTGGCGCGCGCACCACGCGCAAAGCCCTCAAAGAAATCAGTGACCAACTCGGTTTGCAGGTCGCCGACCAGGCGGGTGCGCACCTTGGTATCGACAGCGAAGGCAGCGCGACCGCTGAGATCGACGGCGGCGATGGCCAGGGTTTCGTCCATGGGCATGAGGAAATAGCCGGCGCGCAAAATGCCGCGCTTATCGCCAAGCGCTCGGTCGAAGGCTTCGCCCAGCGCGATGCCAACGTCTTCGACGGTGTGATGCTGATCCACGTCGAGGTCGCCATCGCATTTAAGTTCGAGATCGAATGCGCCGTGACGGGTGAACAGCTCCAGCATGTGATCGAAGAAGCGAATGCCAGTGGCGATCTTGTAATGACCGCCGCCTTCAATGGTGAGCTTGACGGCGATGCGTGTTTCGGTGGTGTTACGTTCAAAGCCCGCGGCGCGCGGGGCTGAAGTGGTATCCCAGGTCCCAGGATCGGGACCTGGGGCACCCGGAGCGTGTTTTCTTTGCATCATTGAGCGGCTCCTTGCCTGTTCAACGCGGCGAGAGTTTCGTGGAGAGCTGCAATGGCCCGGCTCATTTGCTCGCGGGTTCCGATGGTGATGCGCACGCGGCCATCACAGCCCGGGTCACTGGAGCGGTCGCGCACGAGTACGCCTGCGGCGCGCATGAGATGCACGAAGTCCGCGTGACGAGCGCCAATCTCAACGAGAACGAAATTGGCACGGCTGGGCCAGCGGCGGACTCCGGCATGGTCAAGCGCGGATTCGAAATCAGCGCGCGCTGCAAGCACTTCGGCCACGTACCAGTCGAGATATGCCGTATCTTCAAGCGCAGGCGGCAGGCAGGCCAGGGCCAGCGAGTTGACGCTATAGGGGGAGAGAACACGACGGACCCAGCGCATGAGCTCAACGGGGCCGGCGAGCAAGCCAAGACGCAGACCGGCAAGACCGTAGGCCTTAGAGAAAGTTCGCGCGACGATGAGATTGGGCACTGTGCCGATGAGATCGACGACCGTTTCTCCGTGGAAGTGGAAGTACGCTTCGTCGACGAGAATTACGGCGTGGGGCGCACGGCGCGTAATCTCGACGATCTGTGCGTGTGTGGCAACAGAGCCCGAGGGGCTGTTGGGATTGGCGATGGCGACGACCTTGGTGCGCGGCGTGATGGCTGCGACGAGCCGCTCGAAGGGAAACTGCAAATCGTCAGCAGCCTGAACGGCAATCGAGCGCGCGTCCGTTGCCGACGCATACACCTCATACATGGTGTAGGTGGGAACGGGCAACAGCAACTCATCGCCAGATTCGAGAAAGGCCTCGAAGAGCACGTGGATGGCTTCGTCCACGCCGTTGGTGAGCGCGACCTGTGGCGCAGAGAGACCGAGATGCGCAGCTACGATAGCCTCCACCGGCTCGCGCTCAGGATAGCGGGTAAGATCGCCCGTTGAGACGCGACCCAGTACTTCGCGCACGCGGGGTGAACAGGCCAAGGTGTTCTCGTTGAAGTCAAGGCGCAGGGTGTCGCGGCTGCCCAGCGGAGGGTGATACTCCTTCATCGCTTGCACGCGGGCACGCGGAATTGGACGCAGCGTAGTGGCGATGTCAGTCACGAGGTCTCCTCTTAGCCGGGCTTTTGCGCAGGCGGGTACGAATGGCTTCGGCGTGGCCGGTGAGCCCTTCAGCCTCGGCCAGCGTGGCGGCGTGAGAACCGAGTGCGCGCAGGCCTTGCGCAGAGTACTCCTGCACGGTGATGAGTTTGACGAAGTCGTTGACGCTCAAACCTCCGCGCACGCGCGCCGTGCCGCCGGTGGGCAGAGTGTGATTCGGCCCGGAGATGTAGTCGCCCATGGGTTGCGCGGACCAGCGACCGATAAACACGGAACCTGCGTTCTGCACCCAATCGAGATCGCCCACGGCATCGACGGTAAGATGTTCAGGCGCTAGACGATTGGTGATGGCACGCGCCTCCTCCACATTGGCGGCAAGGATGACCAGGCCGTTGCGGTCCAGCGCGGCGCGCGCGATGGTGTTGTTGCGGCTACGTATCCCGGCTTCGGCGATGACGCTCTTGGCCAGATCCGCGCGGGTGGTGACGAAGATGGCCAGCGCTTCAGGATCGTGTTCGGCCTGCGCGACCAGGTCGGACGCAATGTTGGCCGCAGTACCGCGCTCGCTGGTGACGACGATCTCGGTGGGACCGGCGAGCATATCGATAGCGCAATCGAAGGCGACGAGGCGCTTGGCCGCGGTGACGTAGAGATTGCCGGGGCCGACGATCTTGTCGACGCGCGGGAGGCTTGCGGTTCCATAGGCCAGCGCGGCCACCGCATGGGCACCGCCGAGGCGATAGAACTCGGTGACGCCGACGTGATACGCGGCAGCGAGGGTCTCCAGTGCGGGTTTAGGAGACACGACCACGATGCGCTCGACATCCGCCACCTGCGCGGGGATTACAGTCATCAGCAATGTCGATGGCAGTGGATGGCGGCCACTGGGCACATAGCAGCCGACCGATCCGAGCGGACGCGGAAGCTGGCCTGTGGACAAGCCCGCGGTGGGAGAGAACTTCCACTTGGCCGGCAGTTGGCACTGGGCAAAGCCGCGAATCTGCGCGGCAGCTGTGGATAAGGCCTGACGCAATGAGGGATCGATTGCATCCCATGCGGCGGCCATCTCCGCGGCAGTAACACGCAGTTTCGCTTTGTCTTTGAGGCCGTCGAATTGCGCAGCATAGCGCAGCAGGGCGCGATCACCGTGCCTGCGGACGGAGGCCACGATGCGCTTGACGGCGGGCAGAACGGTGTCGAGGGCTGCACCACCGCGGTGTTCGAGCGCGACAAGGACTTCTGCTGCTTGTTGAGCACCACGACCTTTGGTACGGATTAACCTCATGATTCCCTTTTGTGGTCTCCCCCCCTTGCGAAAAAAAGAATCGCAAGGATGGGGCACCCAGATTTCAGTAAAGGTGAAAACGGCTTAGAGCACCACTTTGTTGAGCGGATACTCTACGATGCCGGTGGCCGCGGCTGCCTTGAGGCGCGGAATCACATCGCGTGCGACGCGCTCGTCGACGATGGTGTTGACCGCGACCCACTCCGCATCGCTCAATTGGGAAACTGTGGGCGAATTGAGCGCGGGCAGCACGGCCAGTACAGCGGCCAGATCGGCACGCCGGACATTGAGCATGAGGCCAACCTGCGATTGCGCATCGATGGCGCCCCGCAGCATGAGTGCGATTTGGTCGATCTTCTGGCGCTTCCACGGATCGGCGAGCGCGCTTTTCCCGGCGATGAAATGCGTCTCGCTCTCCATCACGGTGTCGATGATCTTAAGATGGTTGGCCTTGAGCGAACTGCCAGTCTCAGTGACCTCGACAATGGCATCGGCAAGGGTGGGGGGCTTGACCTCAGTGGCGCCCCAACTGAATTCCACCTTGACGTTGACGCCCTTTGCAGCGAAATAGCGCTTGGTGACTTCAACGAGTTCTGTTGCGATGATCTTGCCTTCGAGATCTGCGGCCTTCTCGAATCCGCTGCCATCGGGGACGGCGAGCACCCAGCGCACCTTGCGGCGGCTCTGCTTGGCGTAGGTGAGCGAAGCGACGCTGGTGACGTCGAGTCCGCTCTCAACAACCCAGTCAATACCGGTGAGACCGGCATCGAGGACGCCATGATCGACGTAGCGCGCCATCTCCTGAGCGCGAATCAGCATGCACTCGATATCGACGTCGTCGATGGAGGGAAAGTAGGAGCGGCCGTCAGCATAGATATTCCATCCGGCGCGCTTGAAGAGAGCGAGAGTGGCATCCTGCAGGCTGCCCTTGGGAAGACCGAGACGGAGTTTATCAGCCACGGGTGGCCTCCGATTCCGGAGACCCTACGCTGAGCGAGATGGGCCGCGTGAAGCAGCTGACCGTACCCTCGTGACAGACCAGGCCGTCGCCCTCCACAAAAACGCGAAAGAGCAGCGTGTCGTTGTCGCAATCGGTTGAGGCGGAGACGACGCGCAGGCGATTGCCGCTGGTCTCACCCTTCATCCACAGCTTTTGGCGAGTGCGGCTCCAAAAGGTAACAAAGCCGGTTTCCAGCGTTTTGGCATAGCTGACGGGGTTGAGGAAACCCAGCATCAGCACTTCGCCTGTACTCGCATCCTGTACGATGCCGGGCACGAGGCCGTCCATCTTATCGAAATCGATTGTTGCGGTTGATTCGCTCATTGTTTCCTGATTCCTGATTGGGATTTGGGGGCACGCATGAAAAAGCCCACCGGCTTGGTGGCCGGCGGGCTCGTGTGTTTCTGATCTCTCTGGCCGTTTACATCAGGCCATGGCAGTCCGCCGGCATGGTAGTCCCATGGTGATGGTGGTGACCGTGATGGCGGCTTCTGTACATCTGATTCAAACTTACGGGCAACCACCCTGCGGTGTCAACCATAACCTTCTTCGGCGGGCTCCATCGTGCACGCACTCTACTTGGCGCCAACGCCATGTGGTTGCTCTGCCGTGGCCGGGCTCTCCGGCTGGCGGAGCAGATCGATCACATGCTGGTACAAACGATTGCGCAGATCGAAGCGTTCCGAGGCGCGGGTTACATAACGCACCTGGATATCCACTCCAGAGGCAGATGGACGAAGATTCACTACTGGGGTCGCACTGAAGCGGCTAAGCCAATTCCCGTGGGCTCCGCGCTTCCACTCCTGTTCCGCGAGGCGGGCATTCTTTTCAGTTTCCGCGAGCACAGCGTTGTGGATCTTCTCCACTGTGGCGTTGACGTCACCAGAAGCGGGGATGCTGACGGAGATTTCATCCCACATCCACTGGCCGGTGGTAGAGAAGTTGAAGTACTGACCGCGGATCGCATAACCATTCATAAAGGTAATGCGGCGACCGGTCGGATGACCTTTGTCTTCCAGGGTCCCTGTCTCAAGCAGCGATGTGAAAAATAGACGAACCTCGATGACCTCGCCACCCACGCCGTTGATTTCAACCCAGTCGCCCACGTGAATGCCGTTTTTGCCGATGAGGATAAACCAGCCCAAAAACGCGAGAATGAAATCCTGCAAGGCGATGGTGAGGGCAGCGGTGGCAAGACCCAGAATGGTGGGCGTTTCCTGGGGCGTGCCAAAGATGACGAGCAGAATGAGCATCACGCCAACAAGCTGGATGCCTAACTCAAGGATGCTGCGCAGGGTTTGGGTCTGCCTGTGATCGAGCGCCGGATGGGACATCAGATGCCGCACCAGTGCATCGCAAAGGACCATACAGACGGCGATAAAGAGAATAAGCGCCAGCGACTGCAGAAGGAGATGCAACACGATCTGGTGCTGTAGAAGCACCTGAGCGGACCACTTTCCGTAGACCGTCGCAAGCTGCTGTTCGGTTTGAATGCGGTCGTCGTAGATGCTGAGTATCTGGCGTTCCGCGCTCTTGTCTTTGATAAAGGCGAGCTTGGCGGAACGATCTTCCGAGCCGCTGGAGGGGGCGGCTGCGCTGGCCTTGGCGGCAAGAGCATTGTGTTCGGCGGTGAGCCTGGCAATATCCGAAACCGTCTTCTGCGCCGCCTGCTGGAGCAGCTGATAACGATCCCTTTGGGCAAACCACGCCTGCGCGCGTCCGGCCATGGTTCCGTGGCTCTTTGCAGAGATCACTGCGACCTGGCCCGAGGACTGGGCCTGTTTGTCGTACTGGCTCATCGACGCTTCGTGCGCAGCCAATTCCGCCTGTATCTGGGCGGTTTGGTCGCCGGAGATGCGGTCAAGGTCCTGTTGCGCGTCGGCGAGCTCGTCGGTGTCGAGTCCAAGCTGCGCCTTCGCGACATCAAGGTCGCCGCTGTCCACGGGGGAGGGCGTGCCATGCTTTGCCTGATTGGCCGGTGAATTCAATTGCGAGGTAATGCTCTGAACCTGGGCCTGATCCTGCGCGATGAGTTGCTGGAGCTGCGCAACTCTTTGGGAGAGCGCCAGTGCATCTCCAGTGAGCGTGATGTGCTGGGCCTGTAAAGTGGCCTGGCGCAACTGGGAAGCAAAGGCCTGATCCACTTCGTGATCTGCCAGGCGTTCGGCATCGCGCGCATACTCCGTCTCCTCAGCGGTCACGGCCAGCGGCGCCAGGGCCTGCGCTGTTTGCCAGGGGCTCAGATCGACAAGGGTCTTCTTGCCGGCGGCCGCGTTCTGCCCCTGGAGAAAGGAGAGATTGCCCATGGCGCCGCGCGTGGTGTAGGAAAACACGAGGCACAGCACAAGCAGCGCGAGCAGCACGAGAAGAGAGACCACCCTGGTACTGCCAAGGATGCGTCGGCGCAGGGCATCGCCGGGGAGGGGCGCAATCGGAGACATCGCCATGGATTTATTGTTACAGGAAACCCGAGGCCCTGGGGAGCCGGAAACGGTACCAGGCCATCGCACCCGCGGGCTAAATGAGTTCGATAATCGGAGCCTCGCGTTGCGCTTTGTTTGAGACTTCTACTGTCGCTCAGGTCAAACAGGGTAGGTCCCTGCGGATAACTTGCGGAGAGATCAGACCAAGGCGGAGAATGGAGCGGTGCGAAACGGAAAGCGAATGGCGGCATGGGCGGTTGCGGTGCTGGCCATTGCCCTGACCGCAATTGCGCAAGCTTCGCCCAAGCCGCATGCAACCGTGCCGCCCGAGGCGCGGATCGACGTCAATGCCGCCACACTAGAGGAGTTGCTGAAGGCGCCCGGCATGACGCGCACCTGGGCTGTACGCATCATTCGCTTCAGGCCCTACCAGACCAAGCGGGACATGGTGGATCAGGGCATAGTGCCCGACCGGGTTTACGAGCGCATCAAGGACTACGTGATCGCTCACCGCAACCGGCAGTGAGCGATCGTTTCTATGCGTGCGCCGGTCCACCCTTAGCGTCGTCCCCGCGTCTCAAGATCCTGCTGAGGATGACGTAGAGCACAGGGATAAAGATGAGGTTGAGCACCGTGGAGAGCAACATGCCGCCCACGATGGTGGTGCCCACAGATCGGCGTCCGAGTGCGCCGGCGCCGGTGGCAAAGACCAACGGCATGACGCCGAGAATGAAGGCAAACGACGTCATCAGGATGGGCCGGAGGCGCAGTTCAGCCGCCTCAATAGCCGCCTCCGCAATGGAGCGACCCCGGTGGCGAATCTGCTCGGCGAACTCCACAATCAGGATGGAGTTTTTGGCGGAAAGGCCGATGAGCATAACCAGCCCAATCTGGCAGTACACATCGTTGGAGAGGCCACGCAGTGAAATCAGACCGAGCGCGCCGAGCACCGCCATGGGGACAGCAAGAAGGATGATGAAGGGCAGAGCGAAACTCTCATAAAGCGCCGAAAGGGCGAGATAGACGACCAGGATGCCGAGTCCGAAGATGATCAGTGCCCTGCCGCTGGACTCGATTTCGTCCAGGGTCAGGCCGGTCCAGTCATACTTCATGCCCGGCATCATGACTTGTTTGGCCAGATCTTCCATCCCCGTGATGCCCTGCCCCGAGCTGTAGCCGGGCGCGGGCGAACCGTCGATCTCTACCGCTCGGAAGAGGTTGTAGTGCGAAATCACGGGGGGACCGGAGCTTTCTGCCACTGTGACGAGGTTATCGAGAGGAACCATCTGGCCCAGGTCGGAGCGGACATAATAGCTGTGCAGGTCTTTGGCCGTCATGCGGAATGGCTGGTCGGCCTGTACGAAGACGCGGTAGGTGCGGTTGTTGAAGTCGAAGTCGTTGATATATTGCGACCCCATGAATACGCCTAGCGTAGTGGTGATTTGCGAAAGAGAAACACTCATCGCCTTGGCTTTTTCGCGATCGATGGCGACCAGTACCTGGGGATCGTTTGCCGAGAAGGTGGTGATGAGACCGGTAACGTCCTTGCGCGCCCGGCCCGCACCCACTATCTGGTGGGCCACCCGGTCAAGATCAGACAGGGTATTGGCGCCGGTGTCCTGGAGCATGAACTGGAAGCCGCCATAGCTGCCGACTCCCTGCACAGCGGGGGGTTGAATGACTGCCACCAGGCCGCCATTGGGTGCAAACATCAGGGATCCAAGCTTGGGCGACAAGTCGGCTACGATGTCTGCGGCGGAGTGACCCTTGGCGCGGCGCTGATCGGAGGGCTTGGTGCTGATGAACATCATGCCCGCGTTGGATGCTTCGCCTGAAAAACTGAAGCCCATAACAGAGAAGGCCCCGACAATGTCGGGATTGGAGTAGATAATGGCCTGCGCGCGGTCAGCCAGCGCCGTGGTATAGGCCAGCGAAGACCCAGGCGGCGCCTGGACGATTCCCATGAGGAAGCTCTCATCCTCCTGCGGAATGAACCCAGTGGGAACATGCTGGTACATCCACACAGTGGCGCCCAAGCCGGCAAAAAAGATCAGCAAGAGCACATAGCGCAACTGCAGGGCAACGTGGATCGCCTGGGCATAAGTCTTGGCCAGCCAAGTGACAAACGCATCGGCTCCGTGAATAAAGGCGGCAAAGGCGCTTGAAACCGCACGAATGTGCAGGAAGTCCATCTGGCGAGGCCGGGCCTCTTCGCCGCGCAGGAACATGGCCGAAAGAGCCGGAGAAAGGGTAAGCGCATTGAACGCCGAGATCGCAATGGAGAACGCAATGGTAAGCGAAAACTGGCGGTATAGAATGCCCGTGGTCCCAGGAAAGAACGATACCGGCACGAAGACCGCGATGAGCACCAACGAAGTCGCGATAACGGCGCTGGTGACCTCGCCCATGGCGCGTGAGGTGGCCTCGTGCGGATCGGAGTGTTCCATGGCGATGTGGCGCTGGACGTTTTCAATGACTACGATGGCGTCGTCGACGACCAGTCCTGTAGCCAGGGTGATGCCGAAGAGGGTGAGCGAATTGATGGAGAATCCGAAGACTTTGATGAACGCGAAGGTGCCAATCAACGAAACCGGTATGGTGACAGCGGGAATGATGGTGGCACGCCAGTCGAGAAGGAACAGGAAGATGACACCGATGACGATGGCGATGGCTTCAGCGAGGGTAACCAACACCTCGCGGATGGAGTCGCCAACCACCGTGGTGGAGTCGAAAGCAATGGCGTATTCAAGGCCCGGCGGAAAGCTCTTAGAGAGCTCCTTCAACGCAGCCTTGGCTTTGGCGTCCACATCGAGGGCATTGGCGTTGGAAAGCTGCGAGACGCCGATGCCCTGGGCCGCGTGCCCGTTGTACTCGAGGGATGAACTATAGTCCTCAGCCCCCACCTCAGCACGGCCCACATCCTTGAGCAGGACTAGGCCACTGGCATTGTTCTTGATGATGATCTTTTCGAATTCGGCAGGATTCGTAAGTCGGCCCACCACGCGCACCGGCACCTGGAAGGCTTGATTCGTATCGGACGGAGGCTGACCAAGCTGTCCAGCGGGAATCTCGACGTTCTGCTCGACCAAAGCATTGACAACGTCCGTCGCGGTAAGGCTCCGGGCTGCAAGTCGAACCGGATCAAGCCACACCCGCATGGCGTACTTGCGCTCGCCGAAGATTTCCACATCGGCTACGCCCTGCACGCGCTTGATTGCGTCCTTGACGTACACATCGATGTAGTTGGATATGAACTCGTGGGAGTAGCGCCCATCCCGGGAGAAGAAACCAGCACCGAAGACGAAGTTGTTATTGGCCTTGGTGATGGTGATGCCTGTGGCGTTCACAGCCGCGGGCAAGCGGCCGGTTACGCTGGCCACACGATTCTGCACGTCGACGGCGGCTATATCCAGATCATAGCCAGTGTTGAAAGTGGCTGTGATCATGCTGGTTCCGCTGTTGGTGCTGGACGAGCTGATGTAGCGCATGCCCTCAACACCGTTGATTGACTCTTCAAGCGGTATTGTGACCGCCTTCTCAACCGTGTCGGCATTGGCACCCACGTAATTGCACGAAACCATCACTACCGGAGGCGTCAGCGTGGGGTACATGGCGACGGGCAGAGTTGGGATACAGATGGCCCCAGCCAGGATGATCAACAACGCACATACTGTCGCGAATACAGGTCGATGGATGAAGAAATCGACAAACAATGGAATCCTTCTTTCATATCTGCGTGAAGCAGGCACAAGTGATCCGAAGCCCGCTTCAATGCCCCAAGGGTGCCCCTAGGAACGGCCGCGTTCAGGCGCCCTGCGGCATTACCGGCATACCGTTGACCAGGAACTGTGTGCTCGACACGACGACTCGGTCGCCGGCGTTGAGCCCGGAAGTGATGGAATAGGTGTTTCCAACCGTGTCGCCCAGGGTGACCGGTGTTTCAACCGCCGCCATGTGGCCATTCTCCTGGCGCACCACATAGACGAAGGTCTGTCCGCCAAGACGGGTGACTGCCAGTACCGGCACGACTGCCATCGGAGTAGTGCTCCAGATGACCCGTGCTTTGATCATCTGCGCATTGCGCAGGATCTCCGGGGTTGCGTGCACTGGAGCCTTGGCGAGGATACCCTGCAGATTGGGGTCTACCTGGGGCGAGAGAAAGTCGATCTTGGTCGTCTCCAGCAGCTTGCCGCTGTTGTCTGACAACTCCACAGCCAGCCCCATCCGCGCCTGGCTGGATCGCTCAGTGGGAATATAGATGTAAGCCTCAAGGTCCCCTATTTCGTCCACCGTGGTGACCATGGTACTGGACGACACGTAGTCGCCGACATGGACAGGGATATCTCCCACCACGCCATTGAAAGGCGCACGGATGGTGTAATAGGCCAACTGTTCTTCCTGGGTTCTGCGCAAGGCAACAGCCGACTCATAGTCTGCCTTGGTGTTGTCGTAGGACTGCTGCGCCTGATCGTAGGCGTCGCGGCTGGTGACGCCGGCGTCAAACAGCTTGTGCTGCCGGTCCACCTCAATGGTGTTGAAGTCGAACAGCGCCTTCTTCTGCAGCTCCGTGGCGTGTTGCGCCTGCACCGTGGCGCGTTGGGGCTGGGAATCAATCTCCATCAGCACCTGGCCAGACTTGACATGGTCGCCCGACCGAACCCGAATCTCAGTAAGGCGTCCCGACACCTGCGGCTGTAGAGTCGCCGAGCGTCGCGACTTGATGGTGGCTACATACTCATTGCTCTGCGCCACCGGAGCCATGGTCACCGCGATCGTCTGCACTGGCATGGCCTGCATTGCCTGAACCGGCGCAGCCGATTTCTGCTTGCATCCGACGGTCAATAGCCCCAAAACTACAACAAAAGTGGTACCAAAAATGCGTTTCAAAGAACTAACCCTCACTCAATCTTTCCTCGGCTCGGGAACTCTGAATCTGAAAATCCGGCGAGTACCGGCTCAGGCCAAGTATCCGAATCCCGATCTCATCCGGCGGCCGCTTCTTGCATCTGAATTCCGTCCGCATCGAGTGCCAGCGCTCCCCTCTGAGGCGGTAGACGTAAAATGACGCGTTTCTTTATCTGACGACTGACGTCCTATCATTGTCGCAAAAAAACCCTGCCCTGCGCTTGGCGGCCTTGAGAATCGACCCTTCAGGCGCTTTCACCCTGCCAGGCAAAGGGATTGAAGTTGGTTCGGTCGTCAAAGGTATCCACGGCTTCGACCCGTTTGAGCCAGCCCACAACCAGATAGGTGACCGGGGTGGCCACCACTTCGACTGCGACCTTGATCAAGTAAGAGGAAAGCACCATCCGGACCAGCATGGCCGGCGGCTGCGTTCCAGCGAAAGCCACTAAGATTACGATCGCAGTATCCACGGCCTGCCCGGTGACGGTGGAACCGACGGTGCGTGTCCACAGCCAGCGGCCGCGCGTGATCAGCTTCAGCCTGGCCAGGGTGTAGCTGTTGGTGAATTCACCAGCCCAATAAGCCACCAGGCTGGCCACCCCGAACCGGGGCACAAAACCGAAGACGGTGGCAAAGGCCTCCTGGCCTTTCCACTCCGGAGCCGGCGGCAGCGCCACCGCCACCTGCCCCATGGCGGCCAACAGGCCCATGGCAAGAAAGCCCAGCCAGATGGCGCGGCGCGAGGCCCCGTATCCGTAAACCTCCGTAAAGACATCGCTACAGATATAGGTAAGGGGAAACAGGAACTCCGCGGCGCTGGGGCGCAGCGGGCCGAACTGACAAATCTTGGGCCCTACCAGATTGGAAATCAGCAGCACCACCACAAACCCGATGGTCAACAAGTCGAGAAAGCGGAAGCGTCGCATCATACTATTTGAGGATAACGCAAGGCTTGACGCGCCTCGGCGGCTTTGGGGCTCCGGCGCCTTCCAGCCTGCAGGTGGCAGTGTGTCCTACGGGGGCTATTTTGACATGGCTCCCACGAGTTGATAGCCTTCATAAGGGCGCATCCGGCCAACCTTCGCCGCACCTGCCCTACCAGCGTCCCCGTCGTCTAGCCCGGCCTAGGACACCGCCCTTTCACGGCGATAACACGGGTTCAAATCCCGTCGGGGACGCCATATTATCAATAGCTTACAGCCACTTTGAGCGATACCTCGAAAAGCGGGGACGCTACGGGGACTAACGCAAAGGTACGCTGTCCCCAACCATCCCCCGACAGGTCTACTTCGGTTCCGGCAGTGACCCGGCAAACACCCCGTCCAACTTGTTCACCGCAGCGGCCATGAATCCGGGCGATAGGTGCGCGTAGCGTTGCGTCATGCGCGGCGTCTTGTGGCCGAGAATCCGGCCCACTGCGTACAGGTCTACACCTTCCATGACCAGCCAGCTTGCCGCTGTATGCCTCAGCGAATGGAACGACGCATCGTCAATGCCCACGGAAGCGAATACGCGCCGCGTGTAGACGCTGAGGCGGGCAGCGTCTACGTCGGGGAACACCAGTTGAGCCGGTTCGCCCACGGGGAGACTCTTGAGCACCTGCACAGCCAACTGGTTCAACGTCAGGACTCGCAGAGAGCCGTTTTTTGTCTCCGTCAGATAGGCGCGATTGTTGGCAAGGTCTACATCCTTCCAGCACAAACCGAGAATCTCTCCCCGGCGCATCCCGGTGAACGCGGCCAGGGCCATCGGGCCGCGCATCCAATCCGGCGCGGCTTCGAGAGCGGCCTTGAATTCCGTGGGAGACAGATACCGCGTCCGACCTTCTGACAGTTTGGGCAGTTTCGCGCCCTGTGCCGGGTTCACCGTGAGCAGTTCCCATTCGACGGCCAACTGGAGAGCGTGTCTCAGCGTGGCAAACTCTTTCGCCACCGTCCCGGCTGATACCGTCTCGCTCCGATCAAGGATGTAATCGGCCACCGTGCGGCGCGTGATCTCTTTCGCCAGTGTGGGCAGCGCGGCCTTGAGCGTCTCCAGAATGCCGTCCAGACGGACAAACGTAGTCGGGCGCAAGTGCGCTTTCTGGTACGCCTTGAATCGCTTGAGCAGGTCCGCCGTGGTGATCTCGCTGGCAGACTTCACTCCAAGAATGCTTTCCCGTTCGATGCGTGTCTTGATTTGAGAAAGGGCCGTCATCGCCTGAGTACGAGTAAAGGCTGTGACCTTCTCTTTCTTGCGCTTGCCGCTTGCGTCCACATAGGAAACCCACCAGCCGCTCCGGTCCTTGCGCTGAAACACTCCATCGCGTTGTTTAGCCTTTGGCATAATCCCTCTCTTTTGCACTGTCCGTTGGTGGAACCAAGTCACCGCTGTTTACAGCCCTCGTTAAGAAAGTCACCGAAAGGTCCGGGACCGCCGTGGCGATCCATTTCTTCCATCCGACTTTGGGCTTCCGTTTCAAGCCTTGCCATTGCGCAATGCGCAGTTTGGCTCGCTTTAACTTGTCTTCCCGGTCCCGTTGCAATCGCTCGTTCGTAGATTTCGTGGCACTGGCGAGGTGGGCGCAATCGCGGTCACAGTAGAGTTTGTGATTCGCTCTCTTCTTTTTGAAATACCGCCCGCAACGGTCGCACGGTCCGCCGAGCAAACTCAAGTCAGGATCGTTCATCAGCGACGCAAAGGCAGTGAGCGCCACGCCACGCGGACTTGTGTCTTGACTGCGTTCGTCACGCCCAATAAGAAACTTGCCATCGGCCCCGAAGAATGCGATCCATCCCGTTTGGAGCGCGGCAGCCCTTTCGCAGTCTTTCCGAATCATCTTCCAGAACGACTGGCCGCACGCTTGCCACTCCGCAACCAAAGCCCGCAATTCTCTGCGCATCTCGGTGTAATAGAGGTCTTCTTGATTCAGGATCGACAAAGCCCACTCAAGGCCGCCGGTCGTATGTCCGCCTTTCATCTCCGGCGCGAATGCCCATTCGCTGGCGCGTCTTTGCTGTCTCTTGCGTTCCACTTTAATATAGTACCCAATTGATACAAACAATGCAATAGAAATACTTGACCATGCGAGTCTGTCCGCAGATTATCGAAGCTGAGGTGAAACGTGGACAAAACACTAAGCGCTCCAAAATTGATTTCGGTCCAAGGCGCAGCGGCGGCCTTGGGAATTTCCGTTTGGACGGTTCGGGCTTGGTGCTACTGTGGCCGGATTAGCTCCCACAAATTGGGTAAAAGGCTGATGGTTGCGCAGGATGAGTTGAACCGGATTCTGGCCGAAACTGAGCGGCCACGGTTGGAGAAAAAATCATCGTCGCCGAAGACGCTGCCGTAGTGAACGCCCCTTCCGATCTGGCGACAGCGGCGTCAGTGACGGCACTACCCCGCAAAGTCATTGAGGCAAGCGCGCGCGGCTGGCGAATTCACCCGCTAGGAGTGCGCTCGAAGCGGCCCTGCCTGAAGAATTGGCAGCACCTCGCCACGCCCGACATTCGGCAGATTGAATCGTGGGCTCGCCAGTATCCCGACTGCAATTGGGGTGCGGCGGCGGGTCTCAATTCCGGCTTTTTCGCTGTTGATGTGGATGTGCCCGAGGCAATGATGAAGTTGGAAATTGAATTCGGGCTGGTACCGGAGGGTCTCACCAACGTCACGGCCAGGGGCTATCAACTCATTTACGAGTGGCCGCAAAATGCGGACGTGCGCCCGGCAACGAATCGCCCCTGCCAGGGCATCGACATTCGCGGGCAAGATTCCTACATCGTCATTCCGCCGAGTGTCCATCCGAGCGGCCATGTCTACCACTACTCGGACAATTCTCTGCCCATTCCGCCGTGCCCGGCATGGCTGCTGGGCATGATCCTCAAAGATTCGCAACAATGCGCACAGGACCGGCAGGGCGCACCAGCGGAGGGCGCTGTAATTGAACACCCCAACCGTACTCCGCATCTTGTTTCCCTTGCCGGAACCATGAACAAACGGCGCATGGCCCCGGCTGCAATCGAAGTGGCTTTGCTGGTGGAGAATGCAGAAAAGTGTGCTCCGCCCTTGCCAGAGACGAAGGTGCGAAAAATCGCGGCGGACATTGTAAAGCGGTATCCAGCCGGGGAGCCTAATATGCCACTGCCGGATGAATGGCGGGAGCCGGAACCTTTGGCAGAATCTCTGCCCGATGTAGCGCAATTTGATCTGGAGTTGATGCCGGAGTCTTTTCGTCCGCTGGTGAAGGATGTAGCCGAGCGTATGCAGGTTCCGCCGGACTTCCCCGCCGTGGCCGCCATAGCCACACTTGCGGGAGTGACGAATCGGCGGGCTGTGATTCAGCCCAAACGGAATGACCACACTTGGACGGTAGTGCCGAACCTCTGGGGCGGGATCGTAGCGCCGCCAGGGATGCTCAAGTCTCCTGTGCTTACCTGCATGACGCAACCGGCGCGGGCAATCGAGAGCGAATGGCGCAAGGTGCATGAATTCAAAGAGCAGGTCTACCTGAGTGAGTTGGAATCGCAAAAACTTGAGATTGCGGCATGGGAGCAAGAATACAAAAAAGCTGCGAAGAAAAAGGACAGCAAGGAACGGCCTGCAAAGCCTGAATCCACTCTTGCACAGCCCACGCTTCGCCGCCTTGTCACCAGCGATGCAACCTTTGAAAGTCTCCATCATGTTCTTTCAGAAAATCCAGCCGGATTATTCGTGATCCGAGATGAGTTGACCGGATGGCTGGCCGGACTGGAGAGACAGGGCCGGGAACAGGAAAGAGCCTTCTTTCTGGAATGCTGGAATGGGGATGCAGCCTTTACCGTTGACCGGATAGGGCGCGGAAGCGTTCATGTTCCCCATGCCTGTATCTCGCTGTTTGGCGGAATCCAGCCCGCCCGGTTGCGGCCCTATCTGGCCGATGCAATGCGGGATGGGCCTTCAAACGATGGCCTGGTGCAACGCTTTCAGCTCATGGTGTGGCCAGACATTCCACCAGCATGGCGCTACGTTGACCGCCAGCCCGATACGGACGCTCTGGAGTGTGCCGGACAGGTCTACGGCCGCATAGTTGCGATGAAAGCCGAAGACCCGCTCCGGCTGCAATTTGACGATGAAGCTCAGGCGCTATTCGAGCAATGGCTTACCGATCTGGAGCAGCGTATCCGGGGCGAAGAAGTTGCACCAGTCATGCAAGCGCATCTCTCCAAATACCGCAGCCTGATGCCTTCCCTTGCTCTGCTATTTGCTCTTGCCGATGGGCACACGGACTGTGTGCCGCTTTCTCAGGCGAAGCTGGCCTGTGACTGGTGCGACTATCTGGAGACTCATGCAAAGCGCGTTTACTCCGCACAGGCGCGGCCAGAGCATCACGCGGCAATCGCCTTAAGCAAGCGGCTGGCAGAGGGCTGGAAACGTGAAGATGGGTTCTTCACCGTGCGAGACGTGTATCGGAGCGGATGGACCGCGCTTGATTCACCGGACGCGGCGCGGGGCGCATTGCTGGTGCTCGAAGAATATGGCTGGGTAAGGCGTGAGACTGACACACAGGCTCCCGGACGGCCCAGCGAAACCTATCGCATCAATCCGAGGATAGGGGGAAACCATGCTGGCAAGTAGACGGTGGAGAGACTGGAATCCGCCTGCAATTTTTCAGGAATGCCCAGAGCGCGAACTGACGAAACCGACAGAACCCCTATCGTCACCAGTTTTGTCATTTTTGTCAGTCCCTACTCTGCCCGTTTCAAAAATAAATGCTCCATCGGCCAGCATCCCGCTGCATGATCTGGAAGAGATTCCGCCAGTGGAAGGCCCGATAGATGAGGGCTGGGGGCTTTGGCTCCTGGAGCAGTGTGCCTTGCGTGACCGCTGGTGGGGCGAAACTGGCGCGCTGTACCTTTCCCTTGCCCGCTGGTGCGCAAGCCACGGGCGGCGTATGCCTGAGTCACGGCGGGTCTTTGTGACGGCGCTACAGGCTGAGGGCTGAAGAGTACTCAAAGTTGAGCGAAGGATTGCCGGGCTTGCTTGGCGCTGCCACGGCGCGCGCAGAGGCCCAGGTGCTCAGGCTTTCCGCCATTTAGGCTGTGCTCGATCGCAGCGATATTGTCCGGGCGGAGCACCTTGGGGCGGCGCTGGCCGTCTGGGAGCATTGCCTTGGCTCCGCGCAGTTCATCTTCGGTGAAGCCTCTGGCGATCCGGTAGCTGATCGCATCCAGGAGGCGCTACTGGACGCGGGCGCGCAAGGGCTGACCCGGACTCAGATACGCAACTTGTTGGGGAAGCATGAATCCGGTGACCGCATCGCTCGGGCGCTGAACCAACTCACCATGCATGAGGTTGCCAAATGCGAGAGACGGTCCAGCGGCGGACGCGACGTAGAAATCTGGTTTGCGACCGAAGCGACAAAAGCGACCGAAGTATGGCACACCGATCCGGCTTGAGGAACGACTCTACCCGGCGCAGCGCCCCGCCCGCGCCACGTTCGCAGCGAGACCCGGAAAGCTTGTCGCTGAAGGTAGAAGGGCTAGTAGCGAAAAGTGGGGGAGATGATTGGCAAGGTTTAAGACTTGGATGGACAGGGGATGGGAAGGTTAGGCATGGGTTGGCGTGACTGCTTCCCACCTCTCCCCGCTCTCCCTTCCTTTCCATCGCTTCCCTTCCGTCTGCCAGCGCCACCAGACAGCTAGGGCACGGAGCTGGACAGGAAGGGAGAGGTTGGGACGGAAGGGGTCCTTGGCGGCCTGGTAAGTGTACGAGCCGATCAGGTCGGAGGGGCGGGGAAGGGACAGACAGTGACGGCAGAGGAAGCGGGCGGCGGATTGGTCAGGGAAGAGAAAGAGGGCTGTCACGCGGCGACGACACTGGCGGCCAGGACACCGGAACCAATAACACCGGGCCAGCCCTGAAGGATAGTGCGCGTGGAGGGTGGTCAGGAGGCGAAGGGTTTGCTCTGGTAGCCAGCGGGGAGGGGAGAAGGTTAAAGGCTGGCGGAGGATGTTGATCCTGACTGGTATGCCGTCGCCTGCCACTTCGACTTGAAATCGGAGCTGTGCGTGGGCGGAAGGCCAGCGGAGGGCGGCACGGGAGTCTGAATCGCGGGGGATGGTTAGCAGTTTGGGGGTGAGGAAGAGGGGGACGGATTCGAGCAGGGCGCAGCGGGAGCGGGTCATGAACGTATAATCCTCAACTATTCACCAGTGGACGATAGGGGAGTTGCTCTGCGTATGTTGGCGCAATCCCCACGTGAAGGAGAACTGAGCGCATGGAAAAGCATGAACTTGCACAGGAACTAGCGAAGGTTTACGCCATCATTCGGCAGTACGCAGAAATGGCGCTGGAACTGACGAATGGTCACAAGGCACTTCTGGACGCACTGTGTGAGCGCGATCCGAATTTTGCTCTGACATACATGAAGCATCTTGAAGCCGCACAGAGCGGCGAACATGCTCAAGGCAACGCTCAGAGGCTTGCAGTATTTGATCTAGTGATTGAAGCAATGAAGTCGGGGAACTTGTAAGGGTTTGCATACACACTCATCCTGTGCGAAGATTCGCTTAACAGGATGAGCGAACCGGAGACCCGCCCTGGCAGGCGGGTTTTCTATTTGGTGCTAGGCTTTATCTCTAGTCTCAGTCTGCATGGCGATTCCTTTTCATTTCCCATGGTTCTGATGGTAACTAGCGTGAGATACAAGTGCTGCTGTGGCGTAGAGTTTTCAATGAAGAACATGTTGTGGCAGTTGGGACAGTGAGGGGGAATAGCTAGGGATGCTCTGAATAAGTCCGATCTCCACAGCCAGTTTGCGTAAGCTTGTAGTTGAGTGAAGATTGCGATGCGCCAGATAACATTTGCCTGTCAGCCGAGTTTTGAGAAGTATG
>Ga0182013_10000964_pt1 | contig 39858 bp, 38 predicted proteins | sample 612S2MmetaG_FD_120487 | JGI IMG/M metagenome (GOLD analysis project Ga0182013, IMG submission 120487) | Permafrost microbial communities from Stordalen Mire, Sweden - 612S2M metaG | ecosystem: Environmental > Terrestrial > Soil > Wetlands > Permafrost | place: Sweden: Stordalen | collected... | reverse complement strand
GCCTTGGAAAAGGCTACGCGTTTCCCACTTTCCCACCGTCCCGACGGCTGCGAGATGAACTTAAAGGCAAATCAAAACCGGGAATCTCTAGTTATGAATGGATGAGAGTTTGGGGGCAGGTCATACTTGCGAGGGGAATCGACTGGAACCCCCAGCCAAAACTGCCTAATTAATCGAAAGCACAAAATTGTCTCGAAAGTCTTCGGCGGAAAGCGACGGCCTTTTCTATATTTCATTTCTGTTCAACGTTGGTCCCACCGGCACTTTCATTACCTACCGACCAAAACTGACAGTCAATGGCTTGTTGACAAATCTGTGACAATTAAGAAGAAATTGTTGGAGTGCCATCGGAAGCCTAAATGGGTTTGTTGTAAAGCTGGCGATTCGTGGGTAGCGATTGCCCAGGCAAGCCTAGGCTTACTGTTGAAGTGGGTATAACACAGTACCAAACCTTTGAAATGAAGAGCGCAATTACGGAGAATTATTGTCGTGAAGCTACGGCCTCCGGTGGGACTAAAGTCGCGGTGGAAAGCAACCATTTGTCGCGGCCGGGGGCCTGCGCTTCTATGGGGTGTTGAGCTTTTCCTTCACCGCTGACACGGGTAGGTCCTTCCACAGGCGATCTAAGTTTTCGAGGGTTGAAAACGTGCGGGCATACATTCGGTCAGTGTACAGAATTCCGGAAAGATGATCAATCTCGTGCTGTAGGATGCGCGCGTACCAACCAGAGGCCTCAACCCGGACCAACTCCGCTCGTTCATTTAGAAACTCAACTGTAACCGTGCGCGAGCGGGGCACAATTGCCGAATATCCGCTAATACTAAGACATGCTTCGAAGAATTCTATGGAAGCCCCTTTCGCTGAAACAATTGTGGGGTTGATGATGACGTGGAATGGGACGGGTCGCCGTTGCCTTTCCGTCAATTGCTCTTGGCTCAGTTTGCTGTGATACTCCGGGCGGTCCTCGATGACGGCCAATCGCAACGGAATACCTACCTGTGGCGCGGCCAGCCCAACGCCGGGAGCGTCCCGCATAGTATCTGTCATGTATTCGATCAGCCTCTGCGTTTCCTCAGCCAATATTTCATCGCGGGACAATGCACCAGCCTGCCGCCGTAGCACCTCTTCTCCGGCTTGGACAATTTTCAAACGCAATCTTTAGTCACCTCTGGTATATTCGTGCCCATGATCTTACATTAGTGAGGGGTCCCTGGATTGCCTCGGCTACTCCCAAAGGAACGCGATTGTTCAACAAGTCGAGCGGGAGTGGCTTACTGCTTGAGTAAGGTCACATTGCCGGGAAGGGCACATGATTCGATTGCACCACGGTTGCTGCAACACTATTCAAACCTAATCTTTGCGAAGGATAAACATGGATATTCAAGGTACTTTAGAACAACTTAGACAAGAGCTTGACCGTATTGATCACGCCATCGCCGCTCTTGAACAGCTAGGCCAGACCTCACCTCGCCGTGGCCGTCCACCCAACGTGACCCAGGCTGTCCCAGCCGGCGGACGAAAGCGCCGCACGATGAGCGCGGCGGCACGAGCCAAAATAGCCGCCGCACAACGCGCACGCTGGGCAAGACAGAAGGCGAATGCCGCGCCAAAGCAGGCTAAGTCAACACAGAAGAAGTCTTCTGGCCGTCGTCCCATGAGTCCTGCGGCCCGCAAGAGATTGTCGGCGATCCTGAAAGCAAAATGGGCAGAGCGGAAGAAGGCAGCGTAGGAACCCCGGTTTGGGGTGTTCGATTCGAGAGCGCCGGAGCGCCGCGTAAGCGCTGACGGCGGCGAGCCACGCCCCTAATCCGCTCGCAGCGTGATCGACGGATCGACCTGGGCGGCGCGCCACGCGGGTACGCTGCACGCGACCAGCGACACGCCTACCAGTAGCACGATCACGCCGAGATAGGTGATAGCGCCAGTCATCATCATGATGATTGTCAAGATGTGACGACCAAGCTGAGTTGACTTGGGCCATGCCCATCGGCATGCCTCAGGGCTGGCTCCGATGACCAGCACGACCAGAACGTGGGCGGCTTCACCGCGAAGAATGTAGCAGGAAAGGGACTCCGGCACCGGTTGGATCATTCCCAGGCCCGCGACCCGAACCGGCCAGCCGGATGTAGAACATGCCGCCATCCATCGTCGGCCAAGGACCGGCCTGTCCCTCTTGCAAGCGTCAGATGGCTCAGCAACGTGCGACTGCTCTAGAATCCAGTCAGCGAACAATTGAGGCCTAACCTTGGCGACAGTGCTTCTAGCCCGGCAACTGCTGACTCCGCTCGAGCGCATTGATGATGCCGCGCTTGTGATCGAGGACGGGATCATTTCGGCGATCGGGTCGCGCGATGCCGTTCCCCTTCCTGCGAATGCCCGAACCATCGACTTCGGTGACTCCATCCTTACGCCGGGAATGATTGACATCCACATTCATGGAGGGGCGGGACATGACGTGATGGAAGGTTCTGGCGAGAGCTTGACGGCCATTGAGCGGTTGCTGGTTCGCCATGGTGTGACAAGTTATTGTCCCACGACGGTCACTGCGCCGATGGATGAAACCCTCACGACACTGGCGGCCCTGGCCAAAGCCATCGAAGACCGGGAGAGCCATGGTTCTGCTGATCCTCACCGTGCCCGCCCGCTGGGAATCCATCTGGAGGGTCCGTTTCTGAGCCATGCGCGCCGCGGCGTGCATCCGTCCATGTTTCTGCAGCCAGCTTCGACGGAGATCTTCAACCGCATGTGGGATGCCGCCGAAGGACGCATACGGATGCTCACCATCGCCCCCGAGTTGGAGGGCGCGCTGGATCTCATTACCGCCGTTTCACAACGCGGCGTGTGCGTCAGCATTGGTCATTCCAATGCCACTCTCGCGCAGGCAAACGCCGGCATCAAGGCGGGGGCGTGTCACGCGACCCACACCTTCAATGCGATGCGGCGGCTCGATCATCGCGACCCCGGGCTGCTCGGCGCAATTCTCACCGACCGAAGCCTCACGGCCGACATGGTGGTTGACGGAGTCCACGTCGAACCGGTCGTGGTCGATCTCTTCCTGCGGGCGAAAGGGGTCGACGGCGCGGTCTTGATCACCGATGGCATCAGCGCCACCGGCATGCCCGATGGGACCTACCGCCTGGGTTCGTTCGAAGTCGAGGTGCGCGCTGGCCGCTGTGAGTCGCATGGAAAGCTCGCGGGGAGTGTGCTGACCCTCGATCGCGCGGTGCGCAACGTGATGGCCTTTGCCAAAATGAGCCTTCAAGACAGCATTCGCATGGCCACGCTTAATCCTGCCCGGGTCCTGCGTATCGAACCCCGCAAAGGTGTTTTGCGGGCGGGCGCCGACGCCGACATCGTTGTCTGCTCTCCGGCCGGCGAGGTGCAACGGACTATCGTGGGCGGCATGCTGCAGTAATCCGGCAATCTTTGCGGAACGTTCTGCCCCATTCTTCTATCACCTCTTCAAGTGACCCCAATCACTGCTCTGGTGACCATTCTGAGCGAAGGTCAAAGAGGAGAGCTAGATGCTCCTCCCAGCCTTCCTGGATGGCCGCCGTTGGACCGCACGCTGCGGTAGGCAGCGTGTTTCGTCGTGGCGCACCCTGTTTCCATTCTTACTTGTTCCGTTGCTGTTGTCTGCCGAACCCAACCCTGCGAATTCAACGTTCCATGGCAATGGCGGATTCGGCGGCGGAATCCTGCTCGGCCTGGTGCTGGCGATGCTGGTGGGCGGGTTCGCGCGGACCCGATTCAAAACCGCAGAGCGCGCATCGGCGACCTGGAAGGAACTGGCCGATCATCGCGAGTACGAACGCAACCTGGCCCAACAGGAGTTAGTGGGCAGGCTGGAGGAAGAGCGCGAGCTGGCCAAGGAGAAAATGCAGTTCGAGTCGCAGCTCACGGAGTATGAAAAGTATGCCTCACTGGCCCAACTTGCTCTGGGCGCGGCGCACGAGATCAACAATCCACTACTGGGCATCCTGTCGCATCTCGAACTCGAGTGGAGAGAGGCCACCGACGAACGTCGCGACGAAATCGAACAGTGCATCGAGGGCGCCAAGCGTATTTCCGCGGCGGTGCGAGGCTTGCTCGACTATGCGCGACCCGGACCGTTGACGCTTAGCAAAGTCAACCTGCAGCGGCTTACCAGCGAGACGCTGAAGTTCCTGGAGCATCAGCCCATGTTCCGGCAAATCGAATTGCAGAACTGCGTCCCCCACGACCTGCCCAACCTGAGCGCCGATGCCAACCAGTTATCGCAGATCCTGATGAACCTGCTTCTCAATGCCGCCCAGGCGACCTCGCCAGGTGGAAGCATCACCATCCTGGCTGACAAAGTGAAGTTCGCCGAAGTCATCGAGCTGCGCGTACGTGACACGGGTTGCGGAATTCCAGCTGACATCCTGCCTCACGTCTTCGAGCCATTCTTTACTACCAAGCGCGGCAAGGGAACTGGCCTGGGGTTGAGCATAACCCAAAGTTATGTGCGCAGCCACGGTGGCGACATTTATGTGGAAAGCATACCGGGCGCAGGCACCACGGTGCGGGTCACTCTGCCGGTTCGCCAGGTGGGCAAAGTTGTGCGGCCCAGCGAGGAAGTCATCGCTTAGCCATGGCCCACTCCATACTGATTGTCGATGACGAAGCTCTTACGCTGCTCACCATTGGGCGCGCCTTGGAGACCGAGGGCTACGAAGTACTGCTCGCCTCCAGCGGAGAGGAAGCACTGCAGACCATCGCCGAACAGAAGCCCGACCTCGCGCTGCTCGATGTAGTTTTGCCGGGCATTAACGGAATCGAAGTCTTGCGCCAGGCGAAAAAGTTTTCACCCGCGACGATCGTGGTAATGATGAGCGCCTACCACTTGGTAGACCGCGCCGTCGAAGCCATGAAGCTGGGCGCCTACGACTATCTCATCAAGCCTTTCCGCATTGCGGACATGGTCAACGCCATCCAGCGTGCCACCGAGATGCTGGCGTTGCGGGTGCGGGTTCACGATACGGTGGAAAGCGCCAAGGGTCGCTACGATTTTGGGCGGGTCGTCACCCAAAGTCGGACCATGCGCGAAGTGCTGGAGATGGCGCGCCGGGCCGCCGACAGCGATCACACCACGATCTTGATTCAGGGCGAGAGCGGAACCGGTAAAGAGGTGCTGGCAAAAGCCATTCATTACAACAGTTCGCGGGCCCAGGCGCCGCTGATTGCGCTCAACTGCGCGGCCTTGCCCGACACGCTGCTGGAGAGCGAACTTTTCGGCTTCGAGCCAGGAGCGTTTACCGACGCCCGCCGGCGCAAAGAAGGACTGATCGAGAAAGCCTCGGGCGGTACTCTTTTCCTCGACGAGATTGGCAATACGTCGTTCAGCCTGCAAGCCAAGCTGCTGCGCGTTTTGGAGGAGGGGATATTTCTCCGCTTAGGTGGAACCAAGCCCATTCAGGTGAACGTGCGCATCATCACCGCGACCAACAAAGTCCTGAAGGAAGCCGTCACTAAAGGCGAGTTTCGCGAGGATCTTTACTACCGTCTGAATGTGCTGCCGCTGTTTATTCCGCCCTTGCGCGAGCGTCGCGAAGACATCTTGCCCCTGGCGCTCGATATCATGCAATTCTTCAACAAGGAACTGAAGAAGAGCTTCGTCGGATTTACCCCGTCCGCCGCCGAATTGCTGCAACGGTATCCCTGGCCGGGAAACATCCGCGAACTGCGAAACGTGATCGAGCGCACCATGATCCTCTCGAAGGAGACGGAGATCGACGAAGAAGCTCTGCCCGAGGAAGTCCGCGACTACCACGACGAGCCGGCGCACGAGGAGATACTTTCGTCCTTCGAACTCTCGCCGACCGGCAATCAATTCGTAAGCTTGCGGGAACTGGAAGACCGCTACATCCACGAAGTGTTGAACGCTACCGGCCAGAACAAAACTCATGCCGCCCGCATCCTGGGCATACATCCTACTTCGCTCTTGCGCCGTCTGAAGAAAACGCTCGAGCTGGTTTAGCACTCAGCCGGCACGGCCTCACTACTGCAAAGTGCAACAGTAACCCCTGCAAAACGCAGTGGTTCGAAGTCCCTAATCGGCACTCCCTCGCATAACCCCTTTAGAACTCCAGCCCCTTTCGGGAAGCGGTTTGCACGCCACGTGCACGTCTAAGAGCGGAGCATGATGCCATGACGACCTGCCCAACCTCGACCAGCCAAGCATTAGCCAGCCAGATCGGGCGGCGCTCGTCGCATCGCGCTTCAAGACTCCGCGCAACCATCGCACTTTCAGAGATCGCGCGGAGCAGGTAAGGAGGCCTTATGTCGATCCTATTTGTCCTGCTTACATTTCTTCTGATTCTTACTGTCATGTACTTCCGTCGCCCACAGGATGCGGTGAATGGACTGCAAGTCGCGCCGGTCAAGCGCATCCATTCTCCTGTCATGCTGAAGAAAGCCGGCTTCGAAGTCCCCGAGGGATATTGCTTCCATCCCGGACACACCTGGGTGATCGATGAAGGCCGGCAGAATGCGCGCGTCGGCATCGATGCGTTCGCCGGCAACTTGTTTGGCAAGATTGACTCCATCGAACTGTCTGACCTGAATCGTTGGGTGCGGCAGGGACAAAAACTGTGTACGGTCACGCGCGAAGGGCAGAGCACCGATCTGCTCTCGCCTATCGAAGGCGTGCTGACGTCGGTCAACCACGAAGTTCTCAAGAACCCTAACCTCGTTATCGATGACCCCTACAAGAATGGCTGGCTGTGCGTGATCAAAGCTCCGGAGATGGCGACCAACGTAAAGAACCTTTTGCAGGGACCGCTCGTGTTGTCGTGGATGCAGAACAGCCTGGCCCGCATCGGAGCGATGGTTCAGCAACTCACTCCCGCTTTGGCGCAAGACGGTGGCCTGCCGATCAAAGGTCTGCTCTTCCAGGTCGATGAGGGTGCCCGGGAGCAGCTGGTGAGGGAATTCTTCCTGACGTAGCGCGGATCGGACACGGACACGGAGACCGTCATGGCACAAGAAAAAGCGTTACTCATCGACATCAAGCGCTGCATCGGTTGCCTGAGCTGCGAGACGGCATGCAAGCAACTCCACGGATTCGGCACGGAACCTGAACCAACTCTGTCTGACACGGCTTTCACCGTGGTCGAGGCGCGCGGCGATAAGTTTGTTCGGAAGATCTGCATGCACTGCGAAGATCCGGCCTGCGCCTCGGCCTGCCCGGTGGGAGCCATCAGCAAGACCGCACTCGGCCCGGTGGTGTACGACGCCGGCAAGTGCATCGGTTGCCGCTATTGCATGCTGGCCTGCCCTTACCAGGTACCGCGCTATCAGTGGACCAAGCTGGCGCCGTTCGTGAAGAAGTGCGACCTGTGCTCGGACCGCATCAAAGCCGGCAAATCGACCGCCTGCGCCGAGGCCTGCCCGGTGCGAGCTACCGTCTTCGGCAATCGGGACGATCTGATTAACGAGGCCTGGAACCGCATTCGCGGCGACAAGTCCTACGTCCCTCACATTTGGGGAGTGGAAGAACTCGGCGGCGGCAGCGTGCTGTTTGTCTCCGACGTTCCCTTCGAGAAGCTGGGATTCAAGCCTGCTCCCAGCGGCAATCAGCCGATGCCTACGCTCACAGCCAGCGCGCTGGGCGACTCGCCCAAAGTTGTCATCATGGGTGGCACTATTCTCTCGGCGCTGTACTGGGTGACGCAGCGGCGGCGCGAAGTTGCGCTGGCTGAAGCCGAAGAGAAGGCCACCATCGCCAAGATCAAAGGGAAAAGGACCTAATCATGATCGCGCGAATTAAGTCAGAAATTACATTATGGCGCGTCATTGTAGCCATCATCTTTGTTACCGGCATTTATGCGACTTACCTGCGGTTCTTCGAAGGATTCAGGGCCAGCACGAATCTGAGCGACCAGATGCCATGGGGGCTCTGGGTTGGATTAGGCACGCTGTGCGGCGTGGGATTGTCGGCGGCTGGTTTCGGCATCAGCGCCGCGGTCTATCTGCTGGGCATGGAGCGCTACCGGCCCATCCTGCGCGCGTCAATTCTGATTTCTTTTCTCGGCTACCTGACGGTTTGCGTCGGATACCTCTACGAGATCGGCTTGCCCTGGCGCTTCTGGTATCCCATCGTGATGTGGAACCACAAGTCGGTGCTGTTCGACGTGTGCGTCTGCATCATGACCTACACCACCGTACTGACCTTTGAGTTTGCGCCGGCGGTCATCGAGAAGCTGCCGTGGAAGCGCTTCCGCGAGACCGTCCTCCGCTATCACCACAAGATCCTGATCGGCGTTGTGCTGGCGGGCGTACTGCTATCGTCGATGCACCAGTCTTACCTCGGCGGACTGTACCTCATCGCCCGCGGCAAGGTTCATCCTCTCTGGTACTCGCAGTACATGCATGCCATGTTCTATCTGTCGGCGATACCGGCAGGCCTGGCGCTGACGGTGATGGCGATCTACCTCTGCATGCGTTCTCTTAACGTGCGGATCGATTTCAGCATTCTCAGCGACTGCGGCCGGATGATTCAGCTGCTGCTTATCGTCTACGCCTTCTTCAAGGTGCTGGATCTGATTGCCAATCAGGCTCTCGGCTATGCCTTTCAACGCACCAATGAAGCGGGATACTTCTGGCTGGAGGTCGTCCTCTTCTTGGCCATTCCTATTACGCTATTGAGCTTCGAGAGTGTGCGTGCCAATCCCGAGAAGCTGTATTGGGCGTGTGCATTCGTGGTCGCCGGATTCATGGTCGACCGGCTCAACGTGTCGATTAATGCTCTGCAAACCGCCATGGGGACGCACTACGTGCCCAAGTGGAGTGAGCTGGCGTCGAGTGTGCTGATGATTGCGGCCGGCGTGATGGCCTTCCGCTACGCCGTCATCTATCTCGACATTCTTCCCAAAGCACCGCGGCCGCCGGTGAACCGCTGGATGGCGAACGGCGGGCTGGCGGCGCAAGCGTAATCGACGCACGACTTTCCTCCAGTTGATGGGGCCTTGCGCTGGGCAAGGCCCCGGGGATTTGCGATGACCGCCACGGATCTTCGAGAGCTGGGACTGGGAACTTCGGATCCTTTCGACGAATTGGCACGGAATCCTTCGCTGGCGTTGGAAGAAGCGGCGGTCGCGCTCGACCTGGAATCCTGGATCGTAGAGCGGCTCCGCCATCCGGTCGAAGAAACGATCTCCTACCTGCAACTGGTGCGCGATTCCGGCGATGTCGTAAGTGTGCCTCTGTTTCAGGTACAGCACAGCGCATTGTTTGGATCGACCATGGGGAGTCTTTCGCTGCGGCCCGATCTCCAGCTCCACACCTGCGAAGCCATCGCGATGGAGCGCACCTGGCAGGCGGCGTTGCTCGGGTTGCCCTTTGGCGGCGCGTCGTATGGTTTGGTCTGCGATCCGGATGAACTGAGCGAAAGAGAACTGCTGCGGTTGTTCACCTGCGCAGCCCAGCGCTTGCGATTCCAGCCGGGAAGGCAAGCGATCATTTTTCCTGGCGGCAGCTGCCGGCGTGAGTGCATAGCGAAGCTGTTTGCCGAGACTCGCGAGAGTGGCAACTTGATCGTGACTGGCAAACCCGATTGTCTCGCTGGGCTGAATCTTGATCGCTTCCAAGCGGAAGGCCTCGCGGCCATCGTTTCTGGGGAACTTCGGCGCATCGGCAAACAGCCAGCAGCTGCGAAGGTTGCGATTCAGGGCTTCGGTCCTCTCGGACAAGCCGTCAGCGAGCGGCTGGCGAGCGAAGCACTCGTGCTGGTCGCGCTTAGCGACAACTCGGGAGGACTGTATCGCGCCGACGGCCTCATCTTCGATGACATTCGCTCCCGCTATGACCGCGAACCAGTCCTGTTTGGGTATTCCGAAGCGGAAGCCATTAGCCGAGCCGACCTGTTGCAAGTGAAGTCTGATGTCCTGGTTCTCACCTCGGGCTCGAATGAAATCCACGGCAAGAACTGTGGCGCAATTTCTGCGCCTTTAGTTATCGAAACTCGTTGGAACGGCGTGACCGCCGCTGCCAAGCGTAACCTGGCAGCCAGGAACATTCAGGTCATTCCCTGGTCAATCGCGACCAGTGGCGCACTGCTGGGAGCTTGCTTCGAAAGTTGCCAGAGTCAGATTACCGATAGTCTGCGAGACTTACTCTTCAAGACACATGCGTGCGTCGAAAGGACCTTGGGCGCAGTCGTTCGTTACGCTCGAGACAATGAAGAATCGGTGACCCAAGCGGCGCGACAAATCGCGCTGGAACGTGTAGCCAGTTGCGCGCGCTTGTGTGGTCGGGGAAACTAATTGATAGGGAAAAAACTCGGAGCACAAAAGGGTGCTGGTAGCGAAAAATTTAGTAGTGTCCTAATTTCAAGTCCCAAAAAATCAACCCTAATAATACTTACGACAACAAAAACTTCGGGCTCTTCGGAAATCCGGCGCGGAAACCATAGCGGCCTTTCCCTGGCCTATGTAAAAGTTTCCTTCTGCATCATTCACCCAATCGCTTAAGCCCCATGTTTTCTGTCCCCAAACGTTTGGCTAGAACCGTGCAATCTATAGGGCAGGGACACGGAAATGCAGTCCGATTAGCGGACAGAGGGTGTTTATGACAGCTGCGATTAGTCCGGGGATGCACATGCGGGAACGCCGTAAAGCTATTCTCTGTTTGTGTTACGACACAGATGTACTGCTGGTTCGCCGAATGCTGCTGGAGCACTTTGGCTACAAGGTGTTACCGACTAGCTCCGTGGAGGAGGCGAAAACCGTTGCAGAAGGCTCGTGTCCTGACATGTTGCTGATGGACAACAGCCATCCGGGCATTGCCTCCGAGCAAGTAGCGGAACAGGTTAAGAAGGTTTGCCCCACCATGCTCGCCGTTGTGCTATCTCCTTACTTCGGGGTTTGGCCGGGATCTCTTGGCTGCGTAGACGGGTTCGTCGCCAAGGACGACGGTCCCAACGTCCTGATTGCCCAGATTGAGGAATTGTTCGAGCAACGAGCGAGTGGCGAGGAGGCAAGTCCGGCAATCATGTAACCGAATTTTCTGCTTCGGGTGGTCCTTCACGAATATCAACAATGTATGAGTGCGGAGGGACGGACCTCGGGGCCGCCCACCGGCTTTAGCGAGACTGCAAAGAGGATCTAACTGCGAAACCGGCCGGCTTTGGAGGTCAACTTTCCCGCTTGGCTCGGATCATGAACCGTTGTTCTTGCCGATCGAAAAGGACCACGATGACGTTGGGCTGGCAACAGACTTGACAGTCTTCTACGTAGCTTTGCAATGTCCCCGCCGATTCGTCGACCTCGGTAGTGTTCCACTCACCGCAATAACTGCACTGAAATCCGGAAGGCACAAAGAAATCGTAACCTGAAACTGGGCGGACGGTTTCCCAAATCAGATCACCAAATAAGGAATCGCCCTGATTCGGAACGGCGTGAAGGGCCCTATGCTTTCGCTTTTCATTCGCATGTCACTGAATTGCTACGGGTTAAACATGTGGCCTTCTCTGCCGATAAGTTGGTAGCGCAGTTGCATTTCTTGGTCGTGCTGGCCTGCAGAGCAACACGAACGAGGGGCTGGCGTGGTGGAACCAATGAAACTTCCCGCAAGCAAGTTGCAGTCTCCCCCTAATTCGCAGGCGGCAACGCCTTCACCGGTTATTTTATTGGTGGAAGACGAATCGATGGTGCGTGAGGTCACCAGTGAGGTATTGCAGCTGGCTGGATATCACGTGCTGCAGTCCAGCGGACCGGAGGAAGCTCTCCGGGTGGCAAAAGAGCATGAAGGACAGATCGGACTGCTCTTAACTGACGTGATCATGCCGGGAATGAATGGCGCTGACCTGGCCCACCACCTGCAAGTCATGCAGCCCGATCTGATCACCGTCTTCATGTCGGGATATGCGGAGAATGATGTTCTTCGCAACATGCGGCGGCAGTCAGTCATTCATATCCAAAAGCCGTTTACTGTCGATGTGCTGCTGTCGCGGGTCGCCGAAGCGCTGGGAGCGGATGCAACAACGCGTCCGAACACAAATCTATCAGGTCTTTCCGCCTAAGCCATTTTCCGCCGCAGCTTTCCCAAGGTTGGGTGCCGGACCTGGAATTTTCGCTGGGGCTGCGGGAACCGGCTGGTTCGCCACCCGCGGGGGGAGGGGGGTCGTCAGGATCACCACGTCCACTCGTCGATTAAGCTGCCGCCCTTTGGCGCTGTCATTGCTGGCGACGGGATGGAACTCCGCATAACCCGAAGCCGACAGCCTCTCAGCCGAAACGCCGTGATTCTCAATCAGGGTCTTGACCATTTCGGTGGCCCGGGCGGTCGACAGCTCCCAGTTGGAGGCAAATTGCGAAGTGTGGATCGGCACGGTGTCGGTGTGACCCTCAATCCGCACCGCACAAGGGTGTTCTTGCAGGATTAGAGCGACGCGGGAAAAAGCATCCTCCGCCCCTGGTTTGATGGTAGCTGAACCGCTGTCGAAGAATCCCGCCTCGCGCAGGCTGAGCACCAGCCCATCGGATTCCATATGAAGCGCAACTTCATTGCGCTTGATCTCGGCGGCCAACGCCTTCTCCAATTCGGCTCGAATGGCGTCGAGGTTTTCCTTCTTGCGAACCATGTCCGGCTGACCCTGAGCTGGGCCTGGCAGGCGCGACAGGTTTTGCGCAGGACCGCTACCGGGACTGGCCTCGGCTGGCAAAGCTCCGTTGGCGGGAATCTCCGCCTGCCCCCGAAGCTCATTCTGGAAGACGCCAAGATGCTGAAAGGCGTCCTCAATCGCTCCCGAAAGCTGTATCGCCTTTTTTTTGTCGATCTGCGCCGAGGCGTAAAGAACCACGAAGAAGGCAAACAGCAAGGTCACGAAGTCGGCATAGGACACGAGCCATCGTTCATGACTGATGTGGGGGGCCGGCCGGCGGCGATCTTTCATCGCGAATCTCCCACCGCCGTTGTTGCCTTGGGAGCGTCCTGCAGAAATCCAAATAGTTTGCTCTCCAGCATCCGGGGATTCATTCCCTCGAGGATCGAGACCACTCCCTCCAGCGTCATCTCGCGCATGATCTGCTCTTCACGGATACGCAGCCGCAGCTTGCCGGAGCTGGGCAGGAAGAATAGGTTGGCGGATCCAACTCCGTAGACGGTGGCGACAAATGCGACGGCGATACCTTTGCCCACCTCGTTGATGTTGTCCAGGTGCTGCATGACCTGGATGAGGCCCAGCACCGCTCCGATGATGCCGATGGTGGGAGCGAACCCTCCGGCCGACTCGAAGACCTTGGGTATGTTGTCTTCATACTCGGATTGGTTGTCGATCTCCAACTGCATCATCTTGCGAAGCTCCTGTGGCTCAGTACCATCCACTGCCAGCATCAAGGACTTTCTGAGAAATGGATCTTGGACGCCCGGCAAGTCGGCATCCAGCGAAATCATTCCATTGCGGCGCGCCTTGTTGGCAAAAACTACGAGTTGCTTTATGACTTGCTGCGGGTCGAGTTTCGGCTCGAAGAAGACGTGGATCAGGCGGCGGAAGGCCGAGGCGACGACGGGCATGGGATATTGCAACAATACCGCGCCCAAGGTTCCGCCAAAAACGATAATGGCCGCCGTGGGCTGCAGAATCTGGGAAAGCTTGCCCCCTTCCAGTAACAGTCCGGCGACGATGCCGCCCACGCCGACGATAAGCCCAGCAAAGCTGCTCTTATCCACGGTCTGGCTCTTCCGCACTCTGCCTGCGGGGGCAGGAACTGTGGCTGGCGCCAAAGCCGGGTTCGGGAACACGCGAAGGACCGCCGCCGGTCAAGATCGAACGGCGAAAGTCACGAACCCGCTCGATGACCTGTTCGGTGGTTTCGCGCACCAGCAACTTCTCCCCGCTCAGCAGGGTGATGACGGTGTCCGGCGACTGCTCAACATACTTTATGAGGTCGCAGTTGACCGCTAAACGTGAATTGTTCAAGCGGGTGAGCTGGATCATAGAGACTCCTCCGCCGGGGGTACATCAGTCAACCCATCGGCAAAATTTGCCGGGTGCTTGAGAGTTAGACCCTCGCGCACCTAATGACTAGCCCCAAGTTCGATTTTCCGCGGATTGAATCATGATGGTTTTTTGGGATGCCAGATGAAAAGCGGCGGCGGCCACGTCATCCCTGAGGTAATCGGTAAGCCGTGGAGGGTGGGTGCCAAGAATCGTTTCGTCGGAGAACCTTCCTTCCACTTCTAGATTCTGAGGTCCCAAAAGTTCCTGGAAGATGACCGGAACATGCCCGATTCCTTTTTCCAGGAGGGCGAGCGATCGGTGATAGCCATCCTTAAGAAAGTACCTGCCTCGATACAAAACAACCTGAACAAAGGAAGGGGGAAGAGCAACGCAAAATCCATACCCCATCCCGAATAGACCGGGGGCCAGTTCGACCCGGGCGCTGAAATGTCCCACGATTCGGGTATCCGGATTTCCCGACTGGAGGATCCAGGCATTCTTCTTCTGATCGAACTGCATGGGCAGCTCGAGCGGCGTGGGGATCGGCAAAGTTATCTTGATTATAGAAAGCATGTCGCTCGGGGCCGCTTGTTGAATGAGCTTTCTAAAGTGATCTGAATGGTGCAAATAATCCGCATGCACTATAGGTTGTAAGGCGCAGATTTCGTTCAGGTTTGCAATTCTGATGGTGCAACCGCTAGCAATATATGGTTTACAGTTTGGGTGTTCTTTGAATTTAGTTAAATAATCACGCAACTCATCGCCGGTATCCGAAAGCACCTGCGTCTGATCCATACCAGTCGGCCTGGATCTGACGGCTGCTTGGGCTTCCTGTACGCGTCGCACATGTTCGGGAAGCGGCTTTCCTGGGGCCAGTGGAATCGCGAGCATGATCTGTGCCTCCCGCTCGGGCATCCATCCAATCAGCGCCCTGGCTGGCCTGGTTTTCAGTCCAACGAGGTTTCCATCTTTTAGCAGTTTCTCCACTAGATCATTCATTGTCGGCCCATCACCTGCGATTGGTTAGCCACAATTTCGAAAGCCAGGCATTGTCCATGATTATTAAGACCCTCCAATGGCTCGACGCGGCGCCAAGCTTAGAACCCTGACTGCGACAAGAGTGGTTTCGCCGCAGCCTGCGGCTGAACCTTCGCGCGCGTCCCGGCGCCCGCGTGCCGACATGTTTTCTTCTCTGTTCATCCAGCCACTTCAACCGCCAAGCTTTTCGTCGAACCTGGTTATGGGCAAGACTCTTATCTGGAGACCTACATGCAGGTCACGGAGTGAAGGCGACTGCCGGGCCATTGGCATGAGAGGTTGCTAATGCGGCGGGGCATTTAGGCGGAAACTATGTTCCTGAATGGGAATATTGCACCGGAATTAAAGCGCTGGATGACCGGGCCGATGGAATGGGTGAATAGAAAGTAGGTTCCGCCGGTCAGAAAAACCCCGGCAGCGCACCTGCGGGAACGAACTCCAGTCGAGCTCGGGCAAGGTGGAACCATGTGAGAGGAGCTATCCCATGGCAATTAGTATTCTGAACAACATTCCGGCCCTTGCCGCGGAAAACCAGTTATCGATCACCCAGGCCAACCTGGAAAATACCTTGCAGCAGTTGTCCTCTGGTTCCCGCATCAACAGTGGAGCTGACGATCCGGCCGGCTTGGCTATTGCCGACGGCCTGCAGGCCAACGTCACTGCTCTGACCCAGTCTTCGCTGAATGCCAATGAAGGTGTGGGAAAACTGCAGGTTGCCGATGGCGCCCTGTCGCAGGTCACAACCCTGCTGAATCGCGCCGTCACCCTGGCCACGGAATCGGCCAACGGAACCGTCAGCGACGGCTCGCAGCGCGAGGCGTTGGACTCCGAGTTCCAATCAATCAAGTCGGAGATCGATAACATCGGCCAGAGCACAACCTATAACGGCTCTGCGATCTTCGCCGGCGGCTCCACCAACTTTAATCAGATCAACTCGGCCGGCACCGCCGCTGGGTTGGCTACCGCAGTCAGCGGGACCCTGGCCATCAAGACCACCGGCGGCGCGACCATCTACACCACCAGCGCCAGCGACACCACCGTAGGCGACGTGGTTAACGACATTAACGGCGCCGGCAAAGGGCTGGTGGCTGCACTGAGCAGCACTGGGACACTCATGGTTACCGACGCCCAGAACCGCGGCACCAGCGCGGCCAACGAACTCGAGGGCGATGCCGCCACCGGCACCTTCAAAATCGGGAGTGACGCCAGCGAAACCTTCACCAACACGGCCAACTCCAGCACCATGAACGTGTACCTGAGCGACTCGACGGAGGCGGGCAGCTATTCGATTGGGGTCACGCTGGGACAGTTCAACAGCGGCAACATGAACGGCATCAGTCTGTCCAGCGACAATTTGCAGACGGCGACCAGTTCTCAGACGGCCCTGATGGACATCAACAACGCTATTTCGCAGGTAGCGGCACTGCGCGGCTCGATCGGCGCCGGGGTCAACCAGCTGCAGGCGGCAAGCAATGTTATGGCCAACCAGACGCAGAACCTGTCTTCGGCTCAGAATGGTATTCAATCGGCCGACATTACGCAGACCGTAGCCAACCTGACTCAGTATCAGATCCTGGCCCAGACCGGCATTTCGGCCTTGGGACAGGCGAACCAGATGCAGCAGAACGTGCTTAAGCTGCTCCAGTAATCGGGATGGCGCTGCCGGCGGCGGGTAACCGCCGCTCCTTTCCGGCAGACTCCAAGTTGCACGGGGGAGAAGGTGGGGCTTTCGGGTCCCCCTTCTCTCCCAGCAGATTCTGAATTGGGGGTGGCAGGCACGGACGTTGAAAGGATTCTCGGGAAAGGAGCCGTGGCTAGGTCATGAGCACTTCCGGAAGCAGCCTCTATAGCAGTACCGTCAGCAGCATCCTGGGCAATATCAACGATGCCTTTAGCGGCAAGACCGCGGGCATCGATGTATCCAGTATTGTCAATGAGCTGATGCAAGTGGAAGATCAGCCTGAAACCCAGTGGCAGGACGAGCAAACTACCATCAGCTCGCAGGTCAGCGCACTGACCACCATGAACACCCAGCTGTCCACCCTGAATGACAGCGTCGACAGCCTGACCGACATCCTGGGCGCTCTCAGCCAGATGACCACCGGATCCAGCGACAGTACGGTGGTGTCCGCCAGCGCTGACAATACCGCCGTGGCCGGCACTCACTCCATCGTAGTTAGTAATTTGGCCACGACCTCCAGCAGCTATTCCGGCTATATTCCCTCGGGCAGTTCGCTGGCGGGCGCTGAAATCACCGTCGAGTATGGCAATCCCAATAACCCTACGTCCACCGACAACATCGACATTCCAACCACCGACACGACCTTGCAGCAGGCGGCCAGCTACATCAACGGCGGTGGCTACGGGGTCACGGCAAGCGTGGTGACCGATTCGCAGGGATCGCGGCTGGTTCTGGGCAGCAATACCTCCGGCGCAGCGGGCAATCTGACGGTCAGCAGCTCGGCCACCAACTTCACCAGCACGGCGGGCGTAGATGCGCAGTTGACCGTGGACGGAGTGCCGGTCGACAGCAGCACCAACACCGTGACCGGAGCTATCTCCGGAGTGACTCTCAGCCTGGGAAGCGCCGACCCCAACACGCCGGTGTTGATCAGCGTGCAGCCCGATACCACTCAGGCTTCCGATGCGATCCAGAGTTTTGTTACCGCCTATAACGCCATAATCGGCTCGATCAACAGTCAATACACGGTGAACCCGACAACCGGAAGCGAGGGCGTTCTGGCAGGCGACAGCATGTTACGGACCCTGCAAAGCCAATTGCTGAGCATGGTGTCGGGCTCGACCAGCGCCGCCGGGCCGTACGTCAATCTGCAGTCGATGGGGATCGAGATGCAGAACGACGGCACGCTGCAGATCAACGCTTCGGCCCTGAGCACCGCGCTCAGCAGCAATTATTCCGATGTCCAAAGTTTTTTCCAATCCACTTCACCGGCAGGTTGGGGCGAAACGGCCAGCACGCAACTGCAACAACTGACCGATCCTACGCTGGGTCCGGTCTCGGCCGACATTGCCGGCTTGAATCAGACGAGTAACAGCTTAACCAGTGAAATCAATGACTTTGAAGCCAATATGACAGGGGTACAGCAGCAATTGACCTCGCAGTACGACGATCTCAACACCTTACTGATGCAGTATCCCATGCAAATGGAGGAAGTGTCGTCGCAGCTGAGCAGCCTACCCAACGCTACTACAACCAGCAGCAGCACCAGCAGCAGTATTTAGGGGCCTATGAAACCCATGGTTGATCCCAGGCGAACGTATCAAGACAACGCGGTGCTCGGGGCCTCTCCGATTGAATTGGTGGTTATTCTCTACGATCTGGCAATCGAGGACATGCGGCGCGCGGTGGCGGCCATGAAGAACGGTGAAGTCGAAGTGCGATCGGCGGGAGTGGGCCATGCGCTCATGGTGCTCAATCAGTTGCAGGGCACCCTCGACTTTGAGCACGGGGGCGCCTCGGCTAAGCAGTTCGAACAGTTCTACAACCTCATCCGGGCGAAGCTTTTGGAGGCGCAGATGAGGGGCTCATCGGACCTGATGCAGCAGCAGATTCGTCTTATGTCCGAGGTGCGAGACTGCTGGATCCAGGCCAAGCGAGCACAGCCCCCGCCGAGTCCGGCAGCGGTGCTGGTGTCCGCCGGCACTCCAACCGAAGAGGGAGGTAATAGGAGCGAATGGGACGCGTAGAGAATGACGGGCCTCTGGAGTTGCTGCGCCGGGCCAATGCCCACTTCGGAGGTTTTTTCGAGCGCTTCGCTGCCGCTCCGGTCATGGGATCGTACGAAGAGGTCGAGGCGCTGCTGCAAGTGGAGTGTACGCTGCATGCGGTCGGCGGCTGGCTCGATGGGCGGCTACAGAAGAGCGCAGACCACGAGGTCCGCCAGGAACTGGCCCGCTATCGCGAGAACCTTCTCCGCCTGCGCCGCGAACTCGCCAACATGCAGGAGTCGGCTGTCGGCTGCCGAGCGCGCTTATACTCCCGCCAGAAGCATCTGCACGCGGCCCAAGCCTGGTGTGCCGCCTCGCGAGAGACTAGTTGAATTCGGCAGGGCCGAAGTAGCTAGATTTTGCGATGAATCGCCGCTCACCTGCGGCTGGCGCCAAAGACCTTCTATCTCACCGCATTCTTTGCTACGAACAAGTGTGTCCCTGATCCAAACCGATTAGGCGCTCGAAATTGTCCAGCGGTGGACAACCGATTCTGAAAGCGGACGCGGGAGCCCCAGTCCCGGGGTCCGTTGCGGTCGATAAACACTTATCCTCTAGGCACTTGGCGAAGGTGCACGATGGCCTTCGACGTGTACTTTATGGTCCCGACGTAGGTGCAGCTGCAGTTAATCCCAAGATCTCTATCCAAGCAGTTGCTCTCACGTCTTAACGGGTATGAGGAGGCAGTATGGAGCGCAGATACTTGGTTGCGGCCTTGGTAATCATAGCCACCTTTACGGGGTTTTCCCGCGGCTTCCAATCGCTGCAGCACATTTCCTTCCTACACGCCGAACACTTAGGGGCTATGGCGAAGGCGAAAAATGATGCGGATTCTACTGCGCGTGCGGCGGCAAAAACGATCTTGAACGGCGCGTTGAGGTCAGCACTGCCTTTCTAGCGAGGCGGCTCGCGACTCAGCGGGTAAAACTGGAGATTGCCGCCAGTAGGCCACAGGCAAGCTTCGCTGCCAATCGACAATTCCGACGTGTCGGTCATCGACGCCGATGATGCTGATCAGGACTCAAGCAGCGTACCGATTCACGTCCGCTGTAATGGCAAAAGTTCCTGGCAGCGGCGAACGGAACGTTCCGCTCGCGAAGCCGCTGGTGACGCCATGCGTCAGATCGAATACTCCTTCAGCTCCAAGTAGCGAATTCGCTCGAGGAGGAAGCACAAGCGAAGTGTGATGGCTGTTGCGCCCTCAGTGCTCCGCTTCCTCTTCTCGACCGAATCCCATTGCCTCTGCCCCGCACTTTCACCGGCAAGACGGACAAGCGACTGCCGACCCCCTATAATGTTGCTCCATGCGCATTCCCCTGGCAGCTTCGGTTGTTCTCTTGTGGCTCGCGAATGGTCTTGCAGTTGGCCAGACGCTGCAGATTCCCGCAGTGCCTCCGCAAAGCGCCATCGTCGGACAGACCTACACCTTGCCTCTGCAGGCAAGCGGTGGGTCGTTGCCTTACACCTGGCAAGTGGCGGCTGGCAACCTTCCCCCGGGACTCACGCTGCACCCGCACTCCGGCAAGATCACCGGGGTGCCGACCACTCCGGGCGAATATCACATCACGGTAGTGCTCGTTGACTCCAGCGTTCCAAAGATGCAAATACAGCGCGACGTCATCATTCAAGTGGTCGCCGGGCTCACCATCGACTGGAAAGAGCCTCCCGGAGTTCATGGCACAGCCATCTCCGGCTCGGCCATGGTGACCAATCAAACCGCCAACGATTTTGATCTGACCGTGGTCATCGTTGCCGTGAATAAGATCGGTCGCGCCACGACCCTGGGATATCAGCACTTCATGCTGGCTGCCCACGCCACCAGTCCGGTCATTCCTTTTGGGTCGAGTCCGGGCCCGGAAACGTATTATGTTCGGGCTGACGCCGTCGCGCATCGCCCGGGACATCAACATATCTATCGCGCCAACAAGCAAACTTCGGATGCGATCAAGGTGACCCAGTTCTAAGCATTCCGCCAGCATCTCGCGATCACAATCAGGACCGGAGTAATGATGGACCATCGATCCCGCCAGAACCAGTTTCAGCAAACACTCGCCGATGACGAGCTCGACGGGTTCGTGGTCACCCATCCCGCGAACCTGCGTTACCTGTGTGGCTACACCGGGAGCAATGGTCTGCTGCTTTTTTTCGGTGGAAGCCGAATCTTCTTCACCGACGGCCGCTACACCCAGCAAGCGCGTGAGGAAGTACAAGATGCGCGAATCGTCATCACTAAGGGCCCGCTTCTCAATGAAGCCGCGAAGCAGTTTGGCCGCCTGAGATCGGCCATCGGTTTCGAAGCTGACCACACTACGGTCACGGTCGCCGCCGATATGCGCAAGCTGGTCCGCAAGAAAACCGCGTGGAAGCCGACCTCGGGACTTATCATGCATCAGCGAATGCGGAAAGACGCCGAGGAGCTGCGGATCATCCGTGATGCCGTCAAGATGGGAGCAGCCGTCTATGAGCAGGCGCTGCCGTCGATTCGCGCTGGGGTCAAAGAGTCCGAAGTCGCCGGCAGATTGGAATTTGCCGCGCGCGAAGCGGGCGCCGATGGCATGTCGTTTGACACCATCGTGGCTGCCGGTAGGCGCTCGGCGCTGCCCCACGGACGCGCCTCCAGCCAGGCCATCCCCAAGCGCGGATTCGTGGTGGTAGATTCAGGTGTCGCGTGGCGTGGCTATTGCTCAGACATGACTCGCACGGTGCATGTAGGGCCGGTAAGCAGGGAAGAGCGACGCTGGTACGAAGCCGTCTTGGCCGCGCAGTTAGCGGGTATTGCCGCCGTAAGGCCGGGCATGACTGCTGGCGAAGTGGACCAGGCTGCGCGGCACGTCCTGCGCAAAACCAAGCTAGACAGGTTCTTTACCCACTCTACCGGCCACGGTGTGGGACTGGAGATTCACGAACCGCCGCGCCTGGGGAAGCAGCAGGAGGAACGGCTGGAAGCGGGCATGGTGATCACCATCGAACCGGGAGTTTACATTCCCGGCAAGGGTGGCATTCGCATTGAGGACATGGTGGTGGTCACGGCAAAAGGCTGCCAAGTCCTGACTCCGGTCACCAAAGAACTCATAGAGATCTAGCTGCCGGGAAATTCGTATAGCTTACGGCGAAACTTGAAGGGGTAGAGATCGACATGGGAAAAGCCGAAGATGGCGACCAATCTCCATCCGACACGGCCAAGATCCGTCTGCAACCCGTTCGAGCACTCCTTATTGCTCTGGCTCTCGTAATCGTTACGGTTGCGCTGTACTCGCCGGTAAACCGTTACGACTTCGCTGACGTCGACGACGCGGCCTACCTGACCGACAACCTGCATATCAAGTACGGTCTGGACTGGGACGGCGTCAAGTGGGCGTTCACCACATTCTATGTGTCGAACTGGCATCCCGTGACCTGGCTTTCCCACGCCTTGGATTGCGAGTTTTTTCGCCTGAATCCTGGCCGCCATCACAACATGAACGTCCTGCTGCACGGACTGGACGCGGTGCTGCTGTTCTGGGTCTTGCTGCGCGCGACGGGATACATTGGCCGGAGCGCGATGGTGGCGGGTCTCTTCGCTCTACATCCCATCAACGTCGAATCGGTAGTTTGGATTGCCGAGCGCAAGAATGTCCTGAGCATGTTGTTCTTCCTGCTGGCGCTGGCGGCTTACCGCTGGTATGCGGTCCGTCCTCGCATCGGCCGGTACTTGCTGGTCGCGTGCCTGTTTGTCTTAGGATTGATGTCGAAACCGCAGGTGATCACACTGCCGTTTGTCCTCTTGTTGTGGGACTACTGGCCGCTGCAGAGAATGTTCGCCGGAACTCGGGAAGGTCCTTCGGGAGCGAACACAACGGCAGTGAAGATTCCACCGAGAAAACTTTCCTGGCTGTTAATGGAGAAGTTGCCGCTGCTGGCGCTGTCCGCCGCCAGCGCGATCGTCACCATGAAAGCGCAACAGGCGGGCGGTGCGATCAATCCTCTTAACTCGTACGGGCTTGCCCTTCGTATTGAGAACGCAGTCGTCTCTTACGTCTTGTATATGGGAAAGGCAGTTTGGCCGACTCGCTTGTCAGCTTTTTATCCGTATCCTACTGGGTCTTTCACCGCCTGGCAGATATTGGCAAGCTCGCTTTTCTTGCTTGCGGTGACGGCGCTAGTCATCGCAAACCGCCGCCGCCGCTATCTCGTCGTCGGCTGGTTTTGGTTCCTGGGAACATTGGTCCCGATGATCGGGGTGGTGCAGGTGGGCGACCAGGGTATGGCGGACCGGTATGCCTATCTGCCGTTTCTCGGATTGTTCATCATGATCTGCTGGGGCATTGCCGACTTGTGCCCCCAGCGAGTCAGCATAGGAAAGTCCCAGGGGTGCGGAACGGTTTCCGAATCGAAGGATATTTCTAGTGTCTGGTTGACTGTTGCCGGCATTGTGGTACTGGTGGCGCTGGCGGCGCTTACGCATCGCCAGATCGGATACTGGAGAGACGACGTCACGCTGTGGTCGCACGCCGTGCAGGTCACGACCGGAAACCATGAGGCGGAAACGTATCTGGGGCAGGCCCTGGTGCGCCGGGAAAATCCGCAGGCCGCCATACCGCATTTTCAGACGGCGATTGCCATGTATCCCGCCGGCCCCACGGCCTATTTGTTCCTGGGTTATGCTGAGCAGCAACGCGGCCACTTGCGGGAAGCTATCGCGCAATATCAAAAAGCGCTGGACGTCACCCAAAGCTATGGCCGCTCGGCTGTCCGGGTGCGCTCGGCCGCATTCGAGAGCATGGGCTATTCGTATCGCGCTCTCGGTGACTACGCGCGCGCCGCACAGTGCTTACAGGCCGCGCAAGAATTGAGCCGTCCCTAGAATCCAAGCCGGTCAAGAAAACGCAGTACGGCGAAGCGCCGGTGCTGCCCCCTTGCATCCAACCGCCGAAACCCGGAAACTGTAGCAACGGCCTGCATGAATATCGCATTGTTCGGCGGTACCTTCGATCCCATCCATCGCGGACACGTTATCGTGGCCCGCGCCGCAGCTGCCAAGTTTGGCCTCAAGCAGATTTGGTTTATCCCCGCCGACATTCCGCCCCACAAACAGAAGGCGCCGATCACGTCGTTCTATCATCGTTATGCCATGGTCTCGCTGGCGCTGGCGGGCGAGAGGGAATTTGTACCCTCGTTGCTGGAGGCGGCCGATCCCGCGATCGACGGCGGCCAGCACAAGCCGAGCTATTCTATCGACACCGTGCGCCGGGTAAAGCAGACGCTGGGCAAGAGCGACCGCTTGTATTTTCTGATCGGAATGGACGCTTTCCAGGACATCGCCAAATGGAACGAGGCGGACGAGCTGCTGGCGCAATGCGATTTCATCGTGGCCGCGCGACCGGGATTTTCGCTGGCCGACGTGGCGTCGTCGCTGCCCGAGAAGCTACGCCCGCCGCCGGCGGTGACAAAATTGTTCCGCAAGCAGAAGATGGAAGGGCCGCTGGTGTTGCCGGGCGTCACCCTGCACATGCTGCCGGAGACTCACGAGAACGTTTCGGCCACGCAGATCCGCGCGGCCGTAGACCGCGGCAGCGCCCTTAAGCGGCTGGTGCCCGACGCCGTCGCCGAGTATATCCATAAAGAACGTCTGTATCGCAACTCTGCAACTAGGAAGGTAGCCACTGGAAAATCGAACTGATCGCATGAAGAAAAATGAGTTGAAGTCGCAGGTCGCCCGCACGGTGCGCGCTTGCGAAGAGAAGAAGGCCACTGACATCAGCGTGCTGCAACTGGACGCGCAAGCCAGCGGCTTCACCGACTACTTTGTCCTGTGCTCGGGCGGCAACCCGCGCCAGGTGCAGGCCATCGCCGACCAAGTCGACCAGCAGCTGAGCGCCATAGGCGTCGAGCCCAAGCACATCGAAGGCAAGACGCAGGCCGAGTGGGTGCTGATGGACTACGTCGATTTCGTGGTGCACATCTTCTCCGAGAGTGCCCGCAAGTTCTACGACCTGGAGCGGCTATGGAAGACTGCCACTCGCATCCAACTCGCGGACTTGGAGAAACCTGCCCGCAAACCGGCCGCGAAGAAAGCAGTTAAGCGCGCGGCGCCGGCGGCCAAGTCGTCCACTAAGTCACCGGCCAAGAAGGCGGCAAGCAAGCGCGCTCCAGCCAAGCGCCCGCGCAAGAGTTCCTGAGCCGTGAAACTTCACATCGCCTGGATTGGCCGGACCAAGAGCGCGCCCATCCAATCGTTGACGGCGGAATACCTGAAGCGGTTGTCGCGCTTCACCGCCTGCGACGCGCAGGAATTGCTCTCGGAGAGCGCGCTGCTTAAGCTGGTAAAGAAGAGCGCTGGACGCACCCAGCCAGTGCTGGTGCTGCTGGACTCCCGTGGCCGCCAGCTCGACTCGCAAGAGATCGCTAACTTCCTTGAGTATCACCAGTCTCACGATACGCAAGAGCTGCTGTTCGCCGTAGGCCCGGCGGATGGCTGGAGCGACTCGATCCGCGCCGCAGCCAAGAGCATTCTGTCGTTTGGCAAGATCACCCTGCCGCACGAGCTGGCGCGAGTGGTGTTGCTGGAACAGCTCTATCGCGGCTTCACGATACTGCAAGGCCATCCCTACCACGGGGGGCATTAGCTTCAGGAGTTGCACCTCATGAGGTTTCGCTTCGTTTATCTGTTACTCGGCCTCGCCTTCCTTCCGTCTCACATTGTGGGACAAGTGGCGAAGTCCGCCGGGTTTCCTCCGCTGGAGCAATGGAAGACTGCGGTGATCGCCGGCAACGCGGCCATGCTCAAGACTTTATACAGCGCCGATCCCCCCGCTCGAATCGTGACCGTCGCCGGCGAGAGCAATACCGACGCCGCGGTTGCGTTCTGGACTGGCCTCAAGGCGCGTCGCATCAAGCTCGACATCATCCAGTCCGAGTCGCCGCAAGCGGGAGTCCAGCAAATCGTATTTCAGGCGGAGATTCTCTCCGCTGCGACTTCGCCGCCGCGCACGGTATATGTCACTGAAGGTCAGCTCTGGCAGCAACAAGCGGGGCAATGGCGGCTGGCGGCAACCAAGCGCAGCGAGCCCACGCGGCTGCAACAGCCTACCTCGACCAGTAAAGTCATCTACGCTCCCGGCCTAGATGCTCACGCTGAAATCAAAGAGGCTCTGGCGCAAGCCGCCCAGCAACACAAGCGCCTCATCGTCGTCTTCGGCGCCAACTGGTGTTACGACTGCCACGTCCTCGATCTGGCGTTTCATCGCACTGATGTTGCCGGCGTCCTGCAGCACTACTACGTTGTGGTACACATCGACGTGGGCGAAGGCGACAAGAACCAGGACATCATGCAGCAATATCAGGTGCCGATGAAGAGGGGCATTCCCGCGCTCGCCGTGCTCGACAGCAACGGCAAACTGCTGTACAGCCAGCAGGGCGGCGAGTTCGAGAAGGCGCGCTCGCTAGCGCCGGAGGACGTGCTGGCCTTCCTCAACAAATGGAAGCCGGCCACGCCCTGAGCGGATTGCCAGTGACCCAGAGGTTGCCCCCACAAAACGCCGGCGTGGGAAGCTGCAGAGCGTTGCCCTGGAGGTAGCGCTTCAGCGGTCCTGATTGGCCTGCAGGGATGAAGCGTGCGCCCTGGCACGGCTGGCGTCTGCCGTGCGTCCTAGCCGCTGGTACAAGTTGGCCAGCTGCCGCCACGGCTGGGGATTGTCGGGCCTCAAATTTGCCGCTTGTTCCTGATAAGTAGTCGCCTTATCAAGCTCGCCAAGCCCAGCCCAGGCGCTCGCTCGCCCTTGCGCCATCTTGAACTCGAATTGTCCGTTATCGGAGGGCTTCATGTTCCAGAAAGCGCTTCGGTCTGCCTTATCGAAGGCCGCCAGCGCGCTTTCTGGCTGTCCGACATCGAGGTAAAGGTCCCCCACCTTGAGCAACGACAACCAAGGCGTCATGGAGTAGCGGGCGGCGTGTTCCTCGGCGTCAATCGCCGCGGTGATCCGTCCTCGTTTAGCGTACGACTGCGCCAGTGAGTCCCAGGTGCTGTCATTGGGGTTGAGGGCGATCGCGACTAGATATTCCTGCTCCGACGCATCGAGGTGGCCGTCGGCAAACAGCAGGTTGGCGCGCGACCAGTGCAGGAACGGGCTATCGGGGAAGATGGCAAGGCCTTTTTCGGTTGCGGCCAGCGCCTCGGCATTGCGTCCCAATGCACCCAGAACCGAGGCAGCATTCGCCCAGGCATTGAACGCCTCTGCGCGATTGCTTCCCGGCGGTCGCACAGGCAAGGGCGCGGTGGCACAGTTCAGCGGAAAACGCTGAATCAGCGCTTCCGTCTCCGGAGTGTGGCGCACGAATACTGCGGACACCTCGTCCAGGTAAACCAAATTCCACAATTTACTGTTGCAAAAATCCGGGAGACGGATGAACTGAGTGCCTTGATAGCGCGCAATCGGCAGGATTACGGTGTTGATGTTGTAACGGCTTACTTCCTCTTGCCAGATCGCCGACTCCGGCGGGCTCTGCCGCAACTGGATTTCCCGCTCAATGCGTTCCAATCCGAACGGTATGCCGCGGCCATCGATATAATCGCGCCGCTGCGGACCGAGTCGCCAGCTCAGATAGCCGCCCAGGGTATAAGGGTTGAACACTTCTCCGGGAAGCTGCTCGCGTTCGATGAATTCAGCCGCTCGTTGCGGAAACCACCAGCCCAAGCCGGCGCCGAAGGTGCTTTCTTCCTGGGTGCGCAGGTAATAACGATTGGTGACCAAATCGAAGCAGCGCACCAAAGCGAGCACTACCAGTAGCCCAGCCAAAGTAGTCGCGAGAATCGAACGGGTTCTGGCCCGCCCGATCCAGGAGGCAATACCCGGCACCACTTCGGCGATAACGTATCCGCCAACCACTACGACCACGCAGGAAAATACGCCGTCCATGCGGACGTAGCGTACCGCCGGAATCGTTGCTCCCAGCAGCAAAAGGCCTGCTCCTGGACGGTCGCGCAGCAACGCGATTCCGCCTGCGACCACGGCGAGCACCAGCAGCACATAAATCATGCCTCCGGGATCGCGCAGTGGAAGCGAATGGACGAGGTTCCAACTGAGAGGCAGGCTTTGCCACTCCCGGAACCAAGCCTGGTGGTAAGGCACGACGCGTTCTTGCCGCACCAGTGCCCGGTAAACGTCCCAACCCCAGGGATTCACCAGCGTCGCCAGCGCCGTACCCAGCAACCATGGGAATGCTCGACGAAGCCGTTCCAAGGCTGCGCGACGGCGCTCGGCGCCGAACAGCGATTCCAGCAGTTCCGTAACTACATACATCCCGACGAGGGCCAGCCCCGCCGAGAAACCTAAATGAAGATTGACCCACGCCACCATGAGCAGTGGTAGCAACCACAGGCGGGCGTGGCCAGTTTCATAGTTCTCCCACAGCAGAGAAAGAAATGCGGCAAAGAGTACAACCGTGAACATGTCAGCCCGGGGAGCGGTGCGCCAGGCAATCAGCGGGACTGCGACGATGGCAATGGCGGCGCTGACTGCCGAGCCTCGACGAAGCAGCAACGCCACCGAGCCACAGCACGCTGCGGCCCCAATCCAGGAAATAAGGGCAAATCCGCCAAGCAAATAAGCGGCGTAAAAAATCACGCCTGCGCCCAGCGGATAAATCCAATTGCCCTGCGCAATATAGGAGAAAGCTTCGACCGGCGGAGCGTGATGATGCTGCAGCACCCAACGTCCGGTGGCCATTTGCCAGCCGAGATCGTAGTCCTTAATGGTTCGCAGGCCGGCCAGAAATGCGTAGATGAGCGCGGTGGCGGCAAGCACGTAAAACAGTCGCCGTTGTAGGGAAGAACGCTGAAGGCTTTCCGGCTGCGATGTGGTCGCGCCCGACAACCCGTCTACCGAATCGGCTGGCACAACAAAGGACAAGGTCGAGGGTCGTAGGAAACGGCCGAGCGCGGAAGGCATGCAGAAAATATACTAGAACCTATGACATAAATCGTTTTGTATCAGGGCTCGGCAGGCTTGGCCTAATGTCCCGTCAGATTGACGAATCGCTTTCATTACGTAACCCTGATCCGCCTGCTTCAAGTCCAAAGCCAAACTCCACGCCCGCTCGACGGCTATGTGCCCGATTCGAATTTGGCGAGCCAATTGAACGGCAAGCGGCAGGCCGAAGACAGTGATCGTAGGCCGGTGCTGCATGCCGGGTTGCAGCGTATGCGGCAGACGCTGCGCACGGCGGAGGGCCGGCAGCGATATCAACGACGCAAAGAGTTGGTGGAACCGATGATCGGCAGCTTGAAGGAACACGGCGGCATGCGTGACTTCCAACGGCGTGGTCTCGCCAACGCGGCGGTGGAGTTCGTGCTGGCGGCCATCGCCTTGAACCTGAAACGTTGCTACCGGGTGCGGCAGCTCTGAGCCCGCCGTGTAGTGAATCGGCCATCGAGTGACCTAGGGCCACCAAGGGCCAGTGTCGCAACCGTAACCCAATTTTCAGGTGGAACAAAATCGCGCGAAAGCAGCTCCATCAGCCGCAACGCGGCGGAATGCTGTTAGCCGGGCCATAAGGCCCCGGTAACGCGGGAATTAGTCCGAGCCGCAGAGCGGCGACACGGGTTGCGACCCAGTCTCTGAAGGCCGTGCCCCTTCAACGTACCGACTTAGTCAGAGCTTGCTTAGCTGAAGGCTGAAGGCTGATAGCTGACGGCTGTCCCGCTTATCCCTCGTTGACCAGCGAGCCTATGCGCTCGCCCATGACCACCCGCTGAATATTGCCACGCCGGTTCAGATTGAAGATCACGATGGGCAGGTTGTTCTCGCGGCAAAGCGCGATCGCCGTCGCATCCATCACTCGCAGCCCCAGCCGCAGCACATCCATGTAACTGATGGTCTCGAACATGGTCGCCTCTTTCACCAGCACCGGATCGGCGGTGTAAATGCCGTCGACCTTGGTGGCTTTGAGGATGGCGTCAGCCTTGATCTCCATGGCGCGCAGCGAAGCGGCCGTGTCGGTGGAGAAATACGGATTGCCGGTACCGCCGGCAAACACCACCACCCGGCCTTTCTCCAAATGGCGGATGGCGCGGCGGCGGATGAACGGCTCGGCCACCTGGTTCATCTCGATGGCGCTCATCACCCGGGTGAAAACGTTTTGCTTCTCCAGTGCATCCTGCAGCGCTAGCGCGTTAATCACCGTGGCCAACATGCCCATGTGATCGGCGGAGACGCGGTCCATCAGCTTGGCTTGCTCGGCGACGCCGCGGAAGAAGTTGCCGCCGCCGACTACGATTGCGATCTCGATTCCCAGGCGATGTACCTCGCCAATTTCGGCGGCGATCTCGTGCACACGTTGGTTGTCGACGCCAAACCCTTGTCCTGCGGCCAGTGCCTCGCCGGAAATTTTTAGCAGGATGCGTTTGTAAACCGGAGTGCTCATGCTTGGCAGATACCTAACTGGGGATTGCCCATTCAGTTTAGCAGGCTCTTCGTCAAGAATAGGCAGATTGCAGCAGTGGAGAGTCTTCAGGATAAGCCCTTTGTAGATTGCCGGACTTTCATCCCAGCCGACTACGATACAGTAGATTCGAGACCCAATCATGGACAGCATCGACGATCTCCTGCAACGGGTCTTCCAGCTTGCGCAGTTTCGTCCTCATCAGCGGGAGATTATCCAGGATGTCGTCGCAGGCAACGATGTCGTATGCGTAATGCCGACGGGCGCGGGCAAGAGCCTGTGCTTCCAACTTCCAGCGTTGATGCTGCAAGGCCTTACCGTCGTAGTCTCTCCTTTAATCTCGCTGATGGCAGATCAGGTGAAACAACTGCAGCGGCTGAATGTTCCCGTTCTATTCATGAATAGCTCGCAGAGCCAGGAGGAGCAGCGCGAAGTTTTTTCCGAACTGAAACAAGGTTTTTCGGGACTGCTCTACGTGGCGCCCGAGCGATTCCCGACACCATCGTTCCAGCGCATACTCCCAGAGCTGAAGACACGACTTTTTGTCGTGGACGAAGCCCATTGTTTGAGTTTTTGGGGACATGATTTCCGTCCGGAATATATGCGCCTGGCCGAGGTGCGCGAGCGACTGGGATCGCCGGTCACCATGGCGTTGACTGCGACGGCCACCCCGCAAGTCCGTGACGACATAGTAAGAATGCTCAAGCTGCGCAGTCCCAAGCTACATGTGACTGGCTTCGATCGTCCCAACCTCACCTACGCCTGCCGCCGCATGGATACGGAGGCCCAAAAGGACGCGGCGCTGCTGAACGGTCTTTCCCGGCAATTGGGCAGCGGCATCGTCTACTGTTCGACTCGCCGGATGGTCGAACAACTGGCGGCACTGTTCGCAGAGCGCTTTCCTACTCGCACGGTGCGCGCGTATCACGCCGGCATGAACGCTGACGCTCGCAAGCAGAGCCAGGAAGACTTCATGGCGAACGCCGGCGCGGTGGTGGTGGCGACCAATGCGTTTGGCATGGGGATCAATAAGACTGACATACGCTTTGTGGTGCATTACAACATTCCCGCCAGCCTGGAGGCGTACTACCAGGAGGCTGGCCGCGCAGGTCGTGACGGTCGCTCTGCGCAGTGCATTTTGTACTGCAGTCCGCGTGATCGCTTTACCCAGGAGTACTTCATCGCCAAAATTGGCGAGAACAACTCCGTGCTTTCGCCCGAGCAAATTACAACTCTGCAAGCCTATGCCCGGCAGAAGCTGGATCAGGTATTTCAGTATGCCTATCGATCGCGCTGCCGTCGCCGCGCGATTCTCGACTATTTTGGCGACAGCACTCCGGTTGCGCAATGCGCCTGTGATGTTTGCCGCGGAGACGTTCGCTCTCCCCCGGCCGGGGTCACTGTGGCGACACGGCGTGTTGCCAAGCCGAAGCCTAAGCGGACCCTTTCAGATGACGACCATCTTGATCCGGCCGCCGAGCTACGATTCGAGCGCTTGCGGAAAGTGCGAGCAGAATTGGCGGCGGAAAATAAGTGGCCAGCTTTCTGTATCGCGCATGATTCGGTCTTGCGCGAAGTGGCACGGGTCGCGCCGAAATCGCTGGATGCGCTGTCGGAAATAAGCGGAATAGGCGCGAAGAAGCTGAAGAAGTTTGGAAACGCTCTTCTCAAGGCAGTCCGGGATTAGTGTGGCGCGTTGCTCTGCCGTCCGGGCTCCTTCGAGCTTCAGGAACTATGTTGTAAACACATCGCGAGGGTGTATTGGCAAACAATGACGTGCGCATTATCACAAGTGGATTGACTTGCCATATATGATGTAGTCGGCTGCATTGGCTTGCGCCGATTGGCACTGGTTGTTTATCGTGCAACCGTATTGACAATGTGTGCAGAAACGACCGCGCGCGACTCATAAGGTTGGCGTCTGGTCATGTCGCAAAGCGAGAATCGGTCAGGCCAAGCAGCCACCCTAGGAATGTGCTCGACAACTCATCCACCGCCCCGCACAAACGGCGACCTAGCGCGTTTGCTTGACGTATCTGAACGATATCTCAAATTGGTTCTGCGTTCGGGTCTCCGGTATTCGGTTTTTCGGATTACCAAGAAATCCGGAGGAACCCGCGAAATAGCAGCGCCAAGCGATCCAATTAAGCAATTGCAGCATAGATTGCTTCATTATCTCGAAACAGTGTATACCGGTCGAAGCTCTGCCCATGGGTTCATTAAGCAGCGATCGATCAGAACAAATGCTGAACCGCATTCCCGGACTCGCTATGTATTTAATCTCGACCTAGAGAACTTCTTCCCATCCATTCACTTTGGACGGGTGAGAGGTCTACTGATGGGGAAACCTTACTTCTGGGGTAAGAAGGCGGCAACATCCGCGGCCAATCTTTGCTGCAGGGATACCGTCTTGCCGCAGGGTGCCCCAACGTCCCCTATCATCGCCAATATGGTATGCGCAAATTTGGACAGCGAGCTGAAGACCCTCGCAAAGAAGTTTCACGCTACATACACACGCTATGCTGACGACATAACTTTCTCGACGATGTCGCAGAGTTTTCCGAAAGTTCTTGCTGTACACGCAGGAGAATTGACTCGGCAGGTTGAGGTTGGCGACGAACTGAGAAAGATAATCGAGTCGAATGGTTTTAGTGTGAACACGAAGAAGACCCGTCTAGCCCGCCATGAGCGTCAGGAGGTAACGGGCCTAACCACTAATCGGTTCCCGAATGTTCAGCGCCGATTTGTTCGTCAGATTAGGGCAATGATACATGCGTGGCGAAGGCATGGACTCGACAAGGCTCAGAGTGAGTACTGGACCAAGTTCGACCACCGCAATCGCCAAGGAAAGCGTCCATCCTTTGCCCGTGTAGTTAGGGGAAAGATTGAGTTTGTCGGCAGCGTGCGTGGGAAGACTGATCCGATTTATTGGCGACTGCTTCGGCAATATGCCGATCTCTACGTCCGGGATGTGGACCGTAATTATCAGCTTCGTGAGCCAGACGGGTTCGTGGAGTACGATTTTCGAGAACTCAAAAAGGCCATATGGGTGCTGTTCGACAAGACCACCCTTCAGCAGAGCACAGCGTTTTGCCTGAAGAATGTTGGCCTAGTAACATGCGACCACGCGATCGGAGATCCCGGGAGTCTGGTCGTATTCCAGTCGCGAGACCCATTGATGACCGAATATCCCGTGCGCTTGTTGAGCCGAGATCAAAAACTAGACCTTGCGATCCTCGAAGCCCCATTCCAAGTTCCGAAGTGGTTGTTGGCCGGCGACGATGACGCCATCAAGCAACGCGACCTTGTACGCCTCCTAGGCTTCCCGCAGCATCACAATGGTGCGGACGTTTCCATCTCCGAGGGATACGTCGTGCATGAATATAAATTCGAAAACGTTCGCCGTTTTCACATTAGTGCCTCAATCATTCATGGCAACAGTGGGGGACCTGTGCTTAATTCGGAGAACCGGGTCATTGGTGTTGCCATAAAGGGTGGCCAAGACGAGCTTAACGGAGTCGTCCCAATTAGTTACGCTTTCCGACTATCCCTATCAACTGCCCCAACACCTAGCGACCAAGCATAACAGGGCGGGAATGATCCCCGCCCTGCCTTTAACTGGTGACTTGGAGCTCATTTACTCCCCGGACGTATCGCCAACCTTGCTGACCGCGATGGTCTCGCCTATGTCGCCAACCTTGAAGCGGGCGAAGCGGCGGATGGAAATGTTTTCACCCAGCTTGCCGATGGTGGTGGCGATCAGTTGCGCGACAGTGATGGTCTGCTCTTTGATGAAGGGCTGCTCGTACAGACACACCTCCTCGTAGAACTTGGCCATCTTGCCTTCGACAATCTTCTCGATCACCGGAGCCGGCTTGCCGGTCGCGCCCGCCTGCGCGCGATAGATGTCCTTCTCCTTTTCGAAAGCTTCGGGAGTGACATCTTCCTTGCGGACGAAGCGCGGATCGGTAGCTGCGATGTGCATCGCGATATCGTGTACCAGGCCCTTGAAGTCGTCGGTGCGGGCGACGAAATCGCTCTCGCAATTCACCTCAACCAGCACGCCGATCTTGCCTCCGGCGTGGATGTAGCTGGCCACCGAGCCTTCGCTGGTGGCGCGGGTGGCCTTCTTGGCGGCCGTGGCAATGCCCTTCTTGCGCAGGATGACGATGGCACCTTCAACGTCGCCCTTACTTTCGGTAAGGGCGTTCTTGCAATCCATCATGGGTGCATTGGTTTTGTCGCGAAGCTCTTTAACTTGTGCGGCGGAAATGTTCACGGATGTAGTGCTCATCTTTCGGGAAAACCCTTTCGCTATTCGCATTTCGCTCTTCGTTGTTCGCCAGAGAACGAAACACGGCCGTATAAAATCTATGTCCCTATTCATCTTTCACCGCCTCGCTCAACCTTCTGGCGAAGAGCGAACGGCGATAAGCGAATAGCGGCTGTAAAAACGCCCGCGCTGCATTGACGCGCGGGCCAGGAAACTACTCGTTGTCTCGACCGATTGCTTAGGCGTTGGTGCTCTCTGCGGCAGCGCGCCGGCCGCCCTTGCCCAGCACTTCTTCCATGCTGACTTCTTCGGAATCGTCGATGCTCGACACGGGAGCGGCGGCGGTTTCCTCGCCTTCGGGACTGGCCGCGGCTGCTTCGGCAGCCTCGCTGTACTGCACGCCGGCCGAGAGGTCGGCCATCTGCTTGTCGGTAGCGGCCTGCGAGCCCTCGACCACCGAGTCGGCAATCTTGGAGGCGAACAACCGAATGGCGCGCAGCGCGTCGTCGTTACCGGGAATCACGTAATCCACTTCAGTTGGATCGCAGTTGGTATCGACCACGGCGACCACCGGAATGCCCAGCTTGCGCGCTTCCTTTACCGCGATCTGCTCCTTGTTGGAGTCGATCACGAACAGCGTGTCCGGCAAGCGGTTCAGGTTCTTGATGCCCGCCAGGTTGGCTTGCAAGTGCTTGCGCTCGCGCTCCAACTTCACAACTTCTTTTTTCGGCAGCAGCTCGTAGCGGCCATCGGTGGCCATCTCGTCCAGTTCCTTCAGCCGCTTCACCGATTTCTGCACCGTCACCCAGTTGGTCAGCAGCCCGCCCAGCCAGCGCTGGTTCACGTAGAACATGCCGCAGCGGGTCGCTTCTTCCGCGATCGCATCCTGCGCCTGGCGTTTAGTGCCGACAAACAGCACTAGCTTGCCTTCGGACGCCATGTCCTGCACGAACTTCGACGCTTCCTTGAACATCTTCAGCGTCTTCTGCAGATCGATGATGTAAATGCCATTGCGTTCGCCAAAGATGAATTCCTTCATCTTCGGGTTCCAGCGTTTCGTCTGATGCCCGAAGTGAACGCCCGCTTCGAGCAACTCCTTCATCGTAATATTTGCCAAGCTACCTCCTAGGTTGGCTTGCATCCTTTGCGGCGGCTTTGGTCAGCCGGTCGCTCGGGATTGCTTTCCCCGTCACCCGCTCTGTTGAGGATGCGGGAAGATTTCGTTCCGGTTGATGTTGTGTGCCTCGCCCCCGGAACCAAAAGGCGAGAATAGGGGGTCAGGGACTAGGTTCTAGGGGTTAGCGATTGAGCCTAGCCCCTAAAACCTAGTCCCTAGTCCCTTCTTTATCTCTTCGAGAACTGGAAGCGCTTACGAGCGCCCTTCTGACCGTACTTCTTGCGCTCTTTCTCGCGAGCATCGCGGCGCAGGAAGCCTTCAGCTTTCAGCTTGGGGCGCAGCTCAGGATTAAACTCCTGCAACGCGCGCGCAATTCCCATACGCACCGCACCGGCTTGGCCGTTCACGCCACCGCCCTTGACGGTGCAGGTGATGTTGAAGGTGCCGCTGGTCTCGGTCAGCACTAGGGACGACTTCGCCATGATGCGCTGCGCCTCGGTGACAAAGTGCTCGTCAAAGGCTTTGCCGTTGACCTTGAACTCGCCGCTGCCCGGGCGAAGGAACACGCGAGCCACGCTCGATTTGCGCCGACCCGTACCGTAATACTGAACCAATTCTGCCATCGTTATCCGTCGGGAGCCTGGCTCCCTTTGATCCTTCCCAGAAAATTTGATGGGTCCTTAATCAGGACCTGAAGGGGCGTGCCTTCAGGCACGCCGAATCCGCTTCTCAAATAACTCCAGCGGGCTTCAGCCCGCTTGCCTACTTGGCAACTGCGGCCAGCGCTTCCGGCTTCTGCGCCGAGTGAGGATGCTTGTCGTCGCGATAGACCTTCAGCTTGCCGGCCATGGCGCGCCCCAGCTTGGTGTGGGGCAGCATTCCGGTGATGGCCTCTTCCACAATCCGCTCCGGCTTGCGAACCAGCCGCTTCTTGTACTCCTCGGACTTCATGCCACCGGGGTATCCGGAGTAGTTGTAATAAACCTTGTTGTCGGCCTTGAGTCCCGAAATGTGGATCTTGGCCGCATTGATCACAATGACGTGATCGCCGGTGTCCATGAACGGAGTGTACTTGGGGCTGTCTTTGCCAGAGAGGATGCGCGCCACACGACTAGCCAACCGGCCCAGAATCTGGCCGTCGGCATCAATGACAAACCACTTGCGCGCAATTTCCCCCTTGGGGAAATAGGTTGACATCTCTAAACTCTCCCAGTATTTGAAAAAACCGCGAAAGAGCCGCTTGGTTCAGGCGCTGGACGCGCAGAGACCTTCAGGCGGGCAAACGCAGGACTACGAAAGATTTAAGAATAAACCACGGGCGCTGCGCTTGTCAATAAAACGGCGGCACAGGCCCTCGCGGGTAGGATTCGTCGTTGCCGTCTACCTCCGATGGCTTTCACCCTCCATCGTCGGCTTACCGCTCAGCGCCGCGTCCCGCGCGCCTAGCCACCATATCTCCTGGCGATGAAAACTCCGAAGACGATGTGGAGCAGGCCGAAGCCGACCCCCAGCACGACGTTCGCCCAAAACCAGGGCAAAGGCAGTGCGACCGCGCCCATCACAACGAAAGCCGCTCCCATGGCGGGTACGGCGCGAACCGAGAATGCTCCCGCCTGCATCACTGCGACTCCGTAGAGCACCAGCCACACGCCGGGAATCAGCCGCAACGGTCCACTCCACATCAAGGCGATGGTCAGCAAACCGCCGGCAGCTAGCGCCGGCAGCAATCCGACGAACAGCCGTCGTCCCGAGATCGACAGCATCTTATTCCGCAGCCGGATCGTCTTCCGATGCATGGTGGCCAGCGCGATCGTCACCGCGACCAATGCTTCGGCGAGCCAGACCGCCAGCCATCCATCGGGCGTGACCTGCCTCAGTGCGATGGGAGCGGCAATGAGTGCCGTCACTCCCATGGCGCACAATCCCCAGCCGGGCACGGCGGTAAATGCTGAACTGCGTTCCATGGTCTGGCGGATTATACCCAGATTGTCGACCGTTCGAAGCCAGCCTAAAGGCTGGCTCTACCGCGCCTTTTCGAATCGGAGTCCGTTTACTTCACCGCCGCCGCTTTCGCCGGTTCGCCCACCCGCTTGGCCACCTTGAAGGTCAGCTTGGGTTGCTTTTTGTCGGCATCGACCACGATGTGATCGCCGTGCAGCACTTCGCCATCGAGAATCTTCATCGCCAGCGGATCCTGTACCAGCTTTTGAATGGCGCGCTTCAGCGGACGCGCTCCATAATTCGGATCGTAGCCTTCAGTGAAGATCATCTCCTTCGCCGCCGCCGTCAGCTCCAGGCTGATCTTGCGAGCGGCCAGCAGCTTCCGCAAATCTTCCAGCCGCAGGTCAACGATCTTCGTCAACTGCTCCTTGCCCAGCGGGTTGAAGATGATGATGTCATCCACGCGGTTGAGGAACTCGGGCTTGAAGTGCGCGCGCAGCGCTTCCATCACCCTCTGATGCGCTTCCGTAATCTGCTCGGCGTCGTGATGTAATCCCAGGTCTTGCAGATACGCCGATCCGATGTTCGACGTCATGATCAGGATCGTGTTCTTGAAGTCGACCACGCGGCCCTTGCCGTCGGTCAGGCGGCCATCGTCCATGATCTGCAGGAAGATGTTGAATACATCCGGATGCGCTTTCTCGATTTCGTCGAATAGCACCACGGCGTACGGCCGGCGGCGAATCGCTTCGGTCAACTGCCCGCCTTCGTCGTAGCCCACATATCCCGGAGGCGCGCCGATCAGCCGCGACACCGAATGCTTCTCCATGTACTCCGACATGTCGATGCGCACCATAGCATGCTCATCGTCGAACAAGAACTCGGCCAGCGCTCGCGCCAACTCGGTCTTGCCCACGCCGGTCGGTCCCAAGAAGATGAACGAGCCAATCGGCTTGCGCGGATCGCTCAATCCCGCGCGTGAACGCCGTATCGCATTGGCGACATGTTGCAACGCGTCGTCCTGCCCAATCACGCGCTCCCGCAAGCGTTCTTCCATGGTGACCAGCTTCTTCACTTCGCCTTCCAGCATCTTCGACACCGGAATGCCGGTCCACTTGCTGACGATCTTGGCGACGTCTTCCTCGTCGACCTCTTCCTTCAACATGCGCGACTGCTTGCCGTCCATGGCTGCGCTCAGCTTCCCCACCTCGGCCTCAAGCTGCGGCAGCTCGCCATACTTGATCTGCGCCGCGCGATTGTAGTCACCCTTGCGTGTCGCTTCCTGCTCTTCCAGCTTCAGCCGCTCGATGCGCTCCTTCGCCTCGCGCACTTTGGCGATAGCTTCCTTCTCCTGCTTCCAGCGCGCTTTCAGGGCATTGGCATCTTCCTTGATATGCGCCAGCTCTTTTTCCGCGATCGTCAGCCGCTCGCGCGAGTTGGCATCGTCTTCACGCTTCAACGCCTGCCGCTCGATCTCAAGCTGCGTGGCGCGCCGTTCGAGCTGGTCGATCTCGGTCGGCATGGAATCGATCTGGATGCGCAGTGACGCCGCGGCCTCGTCGATCAAGTCGATTGCCTTGTCCGGCAGGAAGCGGTCGGAGATATAGCGATGCGACAGGGTCGCGGCCGCCACAATCGCTGAATCCTTGATGCGCACGCCGTGATGCACTTCATACTTCTCGCGCAGGCCGCGCAGAATCGCGATGGTGTCTTCCACGTTGGGCTCGCCCACAAATACGATCTGGAAGCGGCGCTCCAGCGCTGCATCTTTCTCGATGTACTTACGGTATTCGTTCAGCGTGGTGGCGCCAATCGCGCGCAACTCACCGCGGGCCAGTGCCGGCTTCAGCATGTTCGAAGCATCAATCGCGCCTTCAGCCGCGCCGGCTCCCACCAGGGTGTGCAGCTCGTCGATGAACAGAATGATCTGTCCCTGCGACTGCTCAATTTCTTTCAACACCGCTTTCAGGCGGTCTTCAAATTCGCCACGATACTTCGCGCCCGCCAGCATCGCGCCCAGATCGAGCGACACCACGCGCTTGTTCTTCAACTGCTCGGGAACGTCGCCGGAAATGATGCGCTGTGCGAGACCTTCGACGATCGCGGTCTTGCCCACACCCGGCTCGCCAATCAGCACCGGATTATTCTTGGTGCGGCGCGACAGCACCTGCACCACGCGGCGCACTTCTTCGTCGCGCCCAATCACGGGATCGAGCTTGCCCTGGCGCGCCAGTTCGTTCAAGTCCTTGGCATAGCGCTCCAGCGCCTGGTACTTCGCTTCGGGATTCTGGTCGGTCACCTTCTGATTGCCGCGCACCGAGGTCAGCCCGCGCAAAATGTTGTCGTAAGTCGCGCCCGCTCGCGCCAGGATCTCCTGCGCCG